>WNFJ01364556.1_pt1 | contig 10053 bp, 12 predicted proteins | sample 5400461 | NCBI WGS metagenome assembly WNFJ01 (sample SAMN13153349, study PRJNA577476) | soil metagenome | isolation source: 115 cm saprolite on Douglas fir-dominated hillslope | place: USA:California | collected 2013-09-17
CACACTGGGGACAACGAAACATCCGTCCTTTGACCTTGCTCCGCACGTACCCACATGCTGAACAGGTGCGGCTCGTGTAGTGCTCGTCCTGCAAGGCGACATCCATGCCCAAGCGCTCCGCCTTGTAGGTGAGCTTGAAGCGAATGCCCCCGTGTGACCACTGGTGGATTTTCTGGTTGTTGGTAGGCCCAACATCGTTGTTTTGCCTGATATCGCGCACATCGCCTATCACAACCGTCTGCACGCCATTCGCGTGGAGCGTGGAGATCAATCGGGTTGTGCTCTTGTGCTCAACATCCCTGATTTGATTCTTGAGTTTCCTGAGTTGCCGCGACTTCGAAGCAGTGAGCTGCTTCCGCCGCCGTGAACCTTTCTTCTTCACATCGATCCTGGCTTGAAGACGCGCCTTCAGCTTGTTCTGATATTGCCGTTTGCTTCTGAGGAGCCGCCCGTTGAGGATATAGGTGCGTTCTCCATCATGGGAAACAGCCATATGCACTTCACCCAAGTCGATCCCTGCCACCTTGCCTACTGGAAATGGGCCATAGGCTCGTTGCTGCTCGTAGGTGGCTATTGCCTCATACTGCGTGCCCGTCCAGTGGATCACCACCGTCTGAGGTAGCTCCCAGGGCCAATTGAGTACCAGTGGTTCGTTGCCACGGCCATTAGAAAGCCGAAGCATGCCAGATTTCCGCACCATCGCCGAGCGTTTGTACTCGATACGGAAGTACCACTTACGCCGCCGTGGTGGATGTGCTGTTGGATCAGTAGCCCTCCGCTCTCGCCAACTCTTGAGCGAAGCAAAGAAGGATTGTACACACGCATCGGCAGTATGGGCATGCAACTTCTTGGAGGTGAAGAGCCGCATGAGATGCTTGGGCTTAAGCCAGAGGCCTTTGTGCCGCACTGTCCGCCAGAAGAAGACGAGCGTCTTGCTATAGAGTATGCCGCATTCATGCGCCAACTCGTCAAGTTGGGCGGTCTTGCCGATGTGCACGCGTCGGACGTGATACATGCGGTTTTTCCTCCTCAGTGGCAACCCGGTGAATGGCAAAACGGACTGCGGCTGCATCACTATCCAAGTGATAGCGTGTGCGAATGGTTGCTAACCATGCCTTATCTTGCTCATCCATGTAGATGCTTGTTCGTGTCTTACCCATGCATCAATTATACGTCATACCGATGCATCTGTCAAAGGCTAAAGCCGCGGACGCCTAACTACTGCCGATGAATCGGTGTGGCTTGCGGCGGGCTAAAGCCCATATCTGTCAAAATACTCTGCTCAATAATACATTATACCATTGATACATGGCGAGGCCCTTGCATGGTAGGCAGAATCTTGCCTTTGCTCAGGTAGGCTAGCAGTCAGTCTAGATGGGAGACCTCCAGCAAGGTCGACAACTCGCGGGTAGGCTCTTCCACACGCTGCTCCAGGCGCTCGACAGAAAACTTCTGTTTTGGACATCTCATTTTCGACTCAGCGGTCAATATTTGGATAAAGGCGGACAATTAATGGGTTCTCAGACAGGTTTGTTCCTGTCGGGAAACAAGCGGCCAGCGAAACCGCGCTGGTGAAGAGGGAGGTCTTTCTTTTCAAGTCCTCTTGTGTAGCGACACGGCTTTCCTTCCGCTTCTCGTAGTTTCGTGCTCGTGCTCCTGGTCCTCGGTTTCCCTCTGCATTCACTTTTTCTGTTTCTTCCGACTGGATCAAGACAGATGGAGGATCAAAAGCACGCTGCTTTGTGCCATCTACGAGAGACACCCGCCAGCATCTTCTGATGAAAGAAGATAGAGAATGGCACGCTTGAGCAGCGCTGAAAGCGGCTCTTCTGTTGAGAGCAGAAGCGTTCCTGAAGGTAAATGGGGATAGCGCTGGCGACCATCCCCTTTCGTTTTGCTCTCTCCAATGGGCTGAGAGAGCTTTCTGCTTCGTTCCGCGACACGTCGATTTCGGACCTCTCGTTCTGCTAAGCACAAGACAATCTTGAGCGTTGCACCTGCTTCATTGGCCATGTCATGCAAGATGTGAAGTGAAGGGTCTGGACTATCGAGAATAACCGAAAGAGCTTGTTCTGTGAGGAAATGACGGGCAAGAGCATACATTAACTCGTACGCTGGATTATTGGCATCCACATCTGCAATTCCAGCGGTAAGAAGGGTTGACTTGAGGATATCTTTATCAATGGTTGTCCAATTCAGCGCTCGACTGAGGGCAATTGCCAACGTGCTTTTTCCTGTTCCTGGCATACCTACCACTGCAACAAGCGTGAGTCTCTCGGCCATGCTTTCACCTCACAAAACAGGACGAACTCCTCTCAGCGTACTGAGTTTTTCTCCGCTTTTCAAGGGTTTATCCGCGCAGGGTCAGTGCAACCTCCCTATCCTCTATCTTGATCCAGTATGGATACCCTAACCATATCAATATCTCGGTCTTTACACAGAACTCGGGGTGGTGTCAACCAGCCTGGTCACTGAGCACCTTCTCAAGTAAATTTTTCGTACTCAGCCGGCAGAGCGATGCCAAATCGCTCACACAGTGCAGAGACATCACGATAATCATCTTCATCAAGTTTGTAGCCAGAATGAAACTTCACCATCCACTCAGGTGAAATGCACTGCACCGGGTATCCCTGTATTAACCCGGTACCAGTCAATGAACCAAACGGGTACTCAACTCCAAAAACAAGCTTTCCGTGAGCATCATACGTGTACGAGTGAACATCTACCTCATGTCCCTTGTCATCACCCATGACAAAGTTACACTCCCAAGAATCATTCCGGGGAACATCTTTGTACCCACGTGCTTCGAGCAGCTCACGGAGTTTCGGGACATCTTTGTGCTGTAGAGCGATGTCTACATCTTTGTGTGAGCGTGTTTGTTCACCCAATAGCGCATCTACGCCCCAGCCACCATCAACAACGACATCAATACCATTCTGGTCAAAAAGTTGCATGAGCTGAACGACAACATCTCCACTCATTTCCGCGTGGCTTTTTTGCTCAAAACTTTCTGATGGTTTCATAGCTCCCAGCGTACCTCAACTTCTGAACAGAACAATCGTTCCCAATCTTTCACGTAAGCGAATTGATAAGATATTCATAAGTAGAGGCCTGCCTTCCAGGCGATTGCACCTGACGAGAAATCTGGTACCATGGCATTGCAATGTAGGACAGCCGGATGTATATCATTAGAATGTGGCTACTATAGCAGAAAGAGATAGTGCAACTATGGCAATGCGGCAGTACGATGACGACCAGACAGATGATATCATGATTCACCTCGTTCCTGAGTTGCGTCGGCGTATCAAATTAGCAGCAGCACAGAGCAACCTCTCTGTACAGGAATACATCGAGCGTATCCTCGAACAGACTGTTCCTTCCGAGGCAAACTCTGCGCAGATACGCACTGGACGACTCAACCGGGCAGCGGTAGATGAGCTGTTACGCTTTCGCGAGGAACTCAAGCGAGCCCATCCTGGACAGGTGTTTGAAGATTCCTCAGAGCTGATTCATCAGGCCCGGGAAGAAAGAACGCGAGAGTTAGAGCAGAGATGAAATAGGTGATCTCTGATCAACACCAACTATCTCAGCTTAAGGCAAGGTTCAATTTGAAGAAAAGTACGTGACAGTTTGAACAGTCACACTGTGTCACCCTGAGCGAAGCGAAGGGTCTGTCTCGAGAGGCAGAGAGATGCTTCGCTGCGCTCAGCATGACAGTGAATGGATTACCCACATCGTCGGGTCGTGATGGTCAGCACATCGTGTGCCAAGCAAGCGGTGATGTGCAGCGTCCTTTCACCACTTGCCTGCTCTATGTGTATGGGTTACCAACATCGTGACCCCTCCTGTTTACCTACATCGTAGATCGACAAGCGAACCGTGATGCTGCTTCCAGCGGGAGCGCCAATTTCTCCCGATGGCTACGATGTAGGTACACACCCAGGGTTACGATGTGAGTAACTCATTTGGGATTCTCGACGCTTAGTCCTTCAGCGATGGCGATCTCGATGAGGTTATTATCGGCACAGACAAAGATAGGTACTGGCCCTTGATCTGCCAGAGCCTCATCACGCAAATTAAGTACACAGGCAAGTTGCACAGCATCATAGGCACGCAATCTATATGACAGGCACAAATCACCTGCAGAAGTATACGTAGCAGTAGTGACAGGCCGAACGCCATATGCTCTCTGGCTATCCTGTCTGAATGTGCTAATGAATGTATCTCGATCCTCAATAGTAATACCCTGTTCGCGGGCTCTCCTACATATGGCTGCCACAACCTCTACCAATGTAACCTGCGCAATATAGAGCTCGTGGCCTTGAGTTGGGTTACACAGCGTCGCTATCCATACTTGCCCTTGTTCAGCAACATATCGCTTGATGATAGCAGAGCTATCAAGAAAGTAGGTTGCCATTAGTAGGGGCCTCGATCCTCAATAATCATTTCAGACATGGGTTTACCACCAGCGAATACTTGGGCAATTCGTTCACGCTCGGCCTGTTCTTCTGGCATCAATGGCCGTGGCTTAGGAAGATTGAGAACTTTCCCTTCGCGGTAGAGCTTCTCCATGAATTCCTGGTCTGTTAAAGGGCGTTTTGAGGGAGTAGTTGATGGAAGATGTTGCGCCATAATTTCATGGAGCACTTCTTCGGGCCGAGTGCCACGTTTATTTGCCTCCGCAGTGAGTGCTGCATATTCCTGGTCAGTCAAGGTGACTGTCATCTGGTAAGCCATGAAGATACCTCCCTATATAAGCCTGAGTTGTTCTATTTAGTATATCACGATATCACCCTTATCGGCCCCGCAATTTAAACGCCTCCGCCAATGGCCTGTAAGGCCGGAGCATCCACAGCGGGCGCCGCAGCCCATCAGGACGATCTGCCTGCGGGCGCGTCATCGCCAGCCAATGCTTGTAAACCTCGTACGCTTTATTGGTATCGACGTACACATCACCATAGCGGTCCTCCAGGTGAGCTGCTTCTACCGTCACTTTCTGGTGCCAGCAATGCATGCCGCTGATAGGATCGGGATGGACGGGGAAGGTCAGGTTTTGATGCACGCCGCCCTCGCGCCAGAAAATGCGCGCTGAGTCGGGATCGGCGCTCTCAAAGGGCTGTATACCCTGCAGGTGGCGCAAACGCCACGTGCCGTCCTGCTCGCGTCCTAACGCTACCTGGGCCGATGCCCAGCGGTCCGTCCCCGAACCTGCTTCCAGGCGCCAGCGCCCCAGGTGATGCGAGCAGGCGACGATGCCCGGGTGGTCACACGCAGCAGGTCGCCCGTCGCCACACCGATACGCGCCGCGTCGGTGGGATGGACCCACACGGGATTGGCGTTGGAGATCTCATAGAGCCACTTCGCGTTGCCCGAACGCGTGTGGATCAGCGTGGGCAGGCGAAACGTAGGAATCAGCAGGTACTCACCGCGCTCGTTATCGATAGCCGAGCGATGCACGTGGCTGTGGGTATAGCCGGGCACGGCATACTCGGGCCAGCCCCAGTCTTTCAACGTAGCAGAATAAAACTCTAGCTTGCGCGATGGCGTGGGGAAACCTTCGTGCGCCTTGCCATCGACCATTACAGCGATAGCGCTCCCGCTGCGCATAATTTTCCCGCTGTGGTCGTCAACCTGCGTCCCCTCCAGCTCGGCAGGCGGCAACTCGCGCTCGTTCAACACGAAGACGGGAGCTTTTTCCTGGGGAATTTCAAAGGCGCCATACTTCTGCATGTACTCCAGCGGCGAAAGGTTCTCTTTCGCCGCTGCTTCGAGCAACCCGGGCACGCTGTGCTCGAAAAGCCAGCGATAATATTCTTCGATGGTCAGCTTCTGGCCGGATTGATAGGGCGACTCGAAATACTTGCGAATGCCCAGGCTGCCATCGGGGTCGATGCGCCACGACAATTCAATCCAAAATTCGTCTTCCTCCCACACCTCGCCGGGATTGGCCTGGTAGGTGTACTGCACGGGTTCGCCGTGACGTGCTTTGTAGACGCGCAGCACCGGCTGGCGGAAGCCGATCCAGCGCCCGGCGTGCGTCTCCTGGCTCATCAGGTCGTGGCGCTCGCTGCCCACGCCCATCGGCAGCACATAATCGGCGTACCATGCCGTCTCGCTCCACACGGGCGTGAGGGCGGCATGCAGCTCTACCTGCTGCTCGTTGGTCAGCATCTCAATCCAGGCAGTGCCGTCGGGGTTCGTCCACACGGGATTGTAGACGCGGGTGAAGTAGGCCGCGAGCTTGCCGCGTCCCTCGCGCAGGAAATACGGCAGCAGCATGCTCATTTCATAGTTTGCCAGGGGATACTCGGGCGGGAAGAGCAGTTCGTTCCACACCTCCGCTGGAGCAGGCTTGAGAAAGGGCGCGGGCACGAACTTGTTCCAGCTATTGGGAGCGGTCCCCCCGGGCGTGCCAATGCTGCCGGTCAGCACCGAGAGGAACCACAGCGCCCGCGACACCTGCCAGCCACCCAGGTTTCCCGCAGCAGCGGCCCGCCAGGTATGCGCCGCAAACGCCGTCCCGGCCCGGCCAACCTGGCGAGCGATATCGACGATGACCTCCTCCGGCAGGCCACTCTCCTGGGCCGCAAACGCCGGGGTAAACCCGGCATACAGGTCGAGCAGTAACGCTATGAAGCGGTCGAAGGTCCGAGGCTCGCCGGGATGTTCAGCCGCCATGAAATCCTGCCAGTTGACCCAGCGCCGCATGTATTCGCGGTTATACAGGTTCTCAACGAGGATGATGCGCGCCATCGCCAGCAATACTGCCGCCTCGGAGCCAGGCCACGTGGGGAGCCAGTAATCGGCCATGCTGGCAGTGTTCGAGAGGCGCGGGTCCATCACCGCCAGCTTAGCTCCCTTCATCTTGCCTTCGATGATGCGCTGCGCCTGCGGGTTGAAATAATGGCCCGTTTCCAGGTGCGAGCTGATGAGCAAAATAAAGCGGGCGTTTGCATGATCCGGCGAGGGCCGGTCGGCGCCGCACCAGACCTGGTAGCCGAAACGCGCCGACGAGGAGCAGACCCCACGCGCCCAGCACACGCTCCATGTAGCCGTCATGGCCGGGTCGCCCAACGTGGTACATCACCTCGTCCCGCCGACCTTCCACGATAGCGGCGCGAATCTTGGAGGCAAAGGTCTCCAGCGCCTCGTCCCACGTCGTGCGCTCCCACTTGCCTTCGCCGCGCTTGCCCGCGCGTTTCATTGGATAGAGAATGCGCTCTGGATCGTTCACCTGGTTGATGGTGGCCGGACCTTTGGCGCAATTGCGTCCACGGCTGCCGGGATGGTAGGGATTGCCCTCGAATTTCTTGACGCGCCCTGTTTCTTTATCGATATAAGCCAGCAGCCCGCAGGCCGCCTCGCAGTTGAAACAAATAGTAGGGATGATTTCGTAGTGCTTCTCGACCTTGCGCGGCCATGCCCTGGCGTCGTATTCAACCCAGTCATGCCAGCGATCCGGCGGGGGACATGATGCCAGGTCGCGCACCGTCATCTGCTCCCCGCTGGGTGCGATATGCTCTCTCAGGGGTATTTCTGTCATATCTATCTCCCCTCTACACTCGTGCTATGCATGCCCAGCCACTCATGCTGGAGGACGGCATACAGGTACTCATCTGCCCATCTTCCCTTGAACCACACGTTCTGGATGAAGTGACCCTCGCGGCGCAGGCCCAGGCGCTCAAGCAGCGCTATAGACGCTGCATTCTCACAGTCGGTAATCGCGATCACACGATGCAGCTCCAATGTCCTGAAGGCGTAGTCGAGGACACGTGAAACTGCTTCCGCTGCTATACCCTTTCCTTGATAGGCACGAGCCAGTGTATAACCGATTTCGGCCTGGCGCTCGTCATGCTCGTTGATCTTCAAAGCGCAGTCCCCAGCAAGCGTACCCGTTTCCTTGAATTCGATGGCGATCTGAAACCATTGACCAGGCACACCGGGTTGTACCAGCTTTTGCTCTTCAATAAAAGAGCACGCCTCGGGTTCGCTTATCCCTTCCCAGCCCTGATATCGAGCGACGTCTGGATCGTTGCGATAGGCCATGAATGGCACAAGGTCAACATCCGTAAAATGTCTCAAGATCAACCTGGCCGTTTCGAGATTGACGAAATCCATCCTGGGCATCGGCCCTTCCTTCCCATTCAGCTTAACGGTACAATTTGTCCTGCCACCACAAAGCAATGTTCATAGGCAAATAAGCCCACCAATGCAGCAATACTCGCCAGGGCCAGCAGTACAGGCAGGGCAACCGGCACCAGCAGCGCTATAGACAGTATGGCTATAGGAAGCAGCGAGCCAAGGGCGAAGAAGGGCCCCCAGAATGTCTCGCGCAGCCCACCTCGCCTCATATAGCGCGCGGCAGCAGCTATGTGGCTGCTGCTGTGCGAACCGAGCACCTCCCACAGCACAAGCGCGACATGCAGCGCAATGGCTATAAGCAGCACAAGAGCGAGGAACGTACTGATTGCGCTGCCGGGGTTGAGCGCCACGGCCAGCAGTCCCAGGGCCGCGGCACCGGCGAGTACGGCCTGCGCCAGCAGGATGGGTAACAACAGAGGGCTTTGCCAGAAATCGCGTCCCTCTGCCTGTCCAAAGAGGAAAGCGCTGTAACCCGCCGCTGCAATTCCACATAATGCGGCCGGGAGGAGCAGCAAGCGCAGTCCATTCGAGAGGCCCAGCAGCGCGGTCCCGAACCACGCGGCTTCGATCAAGCCAAAGAGGCCCAGGATGTAGCCGCCCCACACGAGCCAGGAGGTAGGGTTCGCCTTCGTGACCAGGAACAGCGCGCGGTCGGGACGCTTCAGGTCAACAATGAGCAGCAGGAGGGTCACGGCGATAAAGAAACCGCCGATCACAGGCGCCTATGGTTCCACTTAGAGCGTAGAGCGCCAGGGCCAGCGCGGCCACGATCATTACTCCAGCGCCCAGCGACTTGGTTCCCAGGTAGGTCGATACCTTCCAACCCCACGGCGCGCTGTTCTTGGGAGTGTCGTAGACCAGCTGCGCAGCGCCAGGGGTGCGCTGTACAGCTTCAGAAGGTTCATAGGCTTTGAGTGGATTGATGATGTTGGGGCTGCGCAGCGATTTGCCCATATCGATCTCGCTCTCGTTCTCGTGGCCCGGCTTCAATACGGTGCCCCACATCGACATATGTGGCAGTTCTTCGACGGCTATTTCGGGATCAAGCGTCGCGTCGTCCGCGCCCAGGTAGAAGACCTTCGGCCTGGTTCCCTGCTCCGGCTTGCGCACGCGCACCGGCTCGTGCGCTATGATGCGGGCGATTTCGCTCGCCGGGTTATTCATGTCGCCCGCGATGATGGCTCGCTCCGGGCAGACGATCACACATGCCGGTTCCAGGCCGATCTCGGTGCGATGAGCGCAGTAGTTGCACTTGGCGGCGGTATGGCTATAGGGGTCGATGTAGAGCGCGTCGTAGGGGCAGGCCTGCATGCAGGATTTACAGCCAATACAGCGGCTGGAGTCGAAGTCGACGATGCCATCCTCGCGCTTGAACAGGGCTTTAGTGGGACAAATAGTGACGCAGGGGGCATCATCGCAGTGGTTGCAACGGTTGACGAGAAAATAGCGCCGCGAGTTGGGGAACTCGCCCTTCTCAACATACTTGACCCAGGTGCGGTAAACCCCGATGGGAACGTCGTGTTCGGCTTTGCAGGCAACGGTGCAGGCATGGCAGCCGATACATTTTCGCTGGTCTATGACAAAGGCGTATTTCGTCATGGTGGGTCCCCTTTTGGGTGATCAGCTGGCATAGGAAACATTACTATCCTACTTTAGTATAGCGGGAAATATGGCCTTGTTGGTTAGTGTATGCGAGAGGGAGCCGTTTGTCTAGATTTTCTTTTTCTTTGAGCGTGCATCAAACTTTTGCAGTGTTGTTTGCCTTACTTCTTTTCGGTTTTCCGACGCATATATTTTCTAGTGAAGAGCTTAGAAGCGCTTTGGAAGAGGATCAGTGAGAGATCGCTGTTAATCCGTCCTGACCCATAAATTTTCGTAGCCGCATTTGATACTTTATTGCTGAATGAGGGT
>WNFJ01586110.1_pt1 | contig 10053 bp, 9 predicted proteins | sample 5400461 | NCBI WGS metagenome assembly WNFJ01 (sample SAMN13153349, study PRJNA577476) | soil metagenome | isolation source: 115 cm saprolite on Douglas fir-dominated hillslope | place: USA:California | collected 2013-09-17
CGGTAGACCGCCAGCACGGTCCCCTCCTCTGCGTCGAGAGTTTCCTCCACATCCACCGCGCTCATCAGCCGCGGATCGAAAGCTTCGCCTTTGCACTCGATCGGCCGGACCTCAAACCGCGCCAGCAAATCGTCCAGCGATTGCAGGCTCAACCGGTAACCCTGATCCATCGCATCCACTACGTCGAGCGCGTGCCGGATCTGTTCCCAACGCCGGCGAAAAATGCGATCCCAGAAAACCGGCTGCATTCTCTCGCGGGCGCCTGCGGCCTCCACGCCACGCAGCAGCCGCTCGCGAAGTTCCAGCAGGCCATCGAGCACTTCCTTGCGGCTGCGGGCTTCGTTATCCCGCCCCAAGGTATCGCTGAGTTGTTTGAACGTGCGTCCCTGCAGCTTCACTTCCTGGGTCAGGGCGGTGAGTGCGGCCCAGATACGGTACCGGTCCACGGTGGATTCCTCAGCGCCGGATTCGGCGCCGGCCAGCAGTTCTTCGGGGATGCCGCGCGGCGCATCTTCCCGCGCCAGCGCCGCGTCCAGACGCTCTTCGAAGCGGCGCAGAATCTCCTCGCGGTCCGTCAAGCCTTCTTCTCCCGCGACACAGCCAGCCAGGCATCGGGCCCCGTGAATCGCCGTTCGGGCTTCAGGCCGTCCAGCAACGACGCAAGCGGCTGCTTCGGATCTGCCGCCAGCAGCATGAGGCGCGTGCGCCGCCGTGGATCGCGCAGCATTTCATAAGCGTCGCGCACCCGCTCAAATTCGCGCGGCGAGCGGTCCGGCGGATATTGCTTCACCTTGCGCAGATAGGCGGCACGGATTTCTTCGTCGCCGGCTTCTGCCTCGATTTCCAGAACCTGTCGCGGATCTTCGTTCGTCATGGTTGTCCCTTGTCAAAATGGCAGGTAGTCGGTGCCGAGGCCGGTGTCACCGGCACCCGCGCGCGATCGTCGCTTTTTTCGCTTCCCCACCCCGCCGATGATTTCCTCCAGTGCCTGCATTACCACGTCCGGCCCGAGTTCCTCCATCATCTGGTCCAAACCCGGAGGCAGCCCTTCGCGCTCGGCGCGGCAGGACGGACAATTGCAAAGGCCCTCGCCCTCCGACATGTCGGGGAAGTCGGTTTCTCTCTCACGCTGAATGAGCTCGTCGATCTGCTCGGTGCTCATCACCACGTCGGTTTGGTCGCCATCGAGCCCCACCATCTCCTCTTCCCTCCACTCTCCGATTCTGCGCAGCAGGTCGGCGTTGCGGTGGCGGCGGGCCAGTTCCGATGCGGCGGCCGCACAGAGGGTCTGGCGTTCTTCGGCCCAGTCCGGCAAAGTCCCAGAAATTCCGCCCATCTTTCTTGTGCAAGGTTGAGGCCGGCCTGGGAAACCGCCCAGGCGAGCTGGTAATCCTCTGTCCGCAGCGCCGCTTCGCCGAGCGCTCCCAAACCCGCCGCGTCGGCAACAACGCCTCCACCGGACAGCTCGCGCACCAGTTTGTTGGATAGGCTTCGGGGGATCTCGACCCGCCAGCCGGCGTCTTCACTCAGCGCGCAGGCCCGCCCGATGCCGGCCGCAAGAGGCGCACCCTTGGATTTAGGCGTCGCCAGTTCCTGCCTGAGCTTGCACGCGCCCGCTACGGCCGTCAATAAAATGTGCGCGGCCGCTTCACTGCCCAGCAACCCCACCACTGAGGCGCGCGCCGCATCGGCCTGGGCAGCATCCCCGCCGAGCGTCCAATAGACCCAGCGCAGCGCCCCGAGCAGCGCCGGCCGGTCGCCCTGCTGCGCCTGCGGCAGCGCTTCCATCTGGCGCAGCTCCTGTTCCGCCAGATGGATTTTCTTCTGCTGCAAATGCCTCGTGGCGAGCGAGATCAGCAACCGCAGCCGTGCCTTCCGGACGTCTGGATTCAACCCATCGAGACGCTCGGCCTGCTCCATCAGCTTAAACGCCCGTTTCAAGGCATTGGTCTTTTCGGCGGACTGCATCAGATGCAGCACCGGCGGAATGTCCTTCGGCAGCGCCGCCGCCCATTGGCCGGCGACGTGATCCTCGCGACCGGTCTCGTGCTGCGTGGCCCAATTGAGCCATCGCTGGAAGTTCTCCGCGCAGGGGTCGGCCGCGCAGGCCGGCTATTGGGCGCGGACATCAACGCGCGGATTGCCGGAGGCTGGCCTGCATAAGACTCCTTGTACCCTGGGAATGTCGTGGCGAACTTATACGTGAGGGCATCGATCTCGTCGTCCGGTATACGCTTCCACAGATCCGCGATGTGCAGATACAGCGTGGCGATTTCGGGACCCTTGGCAGGGAACCATCCCTCGTGCACCGCGTGCCTGCGGAACTCTTCCCAGACGCTGCAGGCGAGCGGAATCGAAAGGGCATTCGGGGTTTCCTCGTGCGCACGCGCCAGCAATCTCCAAAAGTAGGCGTTCTTCAAAGAGGAGCCGCCCAGGGCCACGGTCACCCGGTCCACCTTCGCCCCGGCCAGCATGGCTCTCACCGAGATGTGTTGCTTGAGCCGCTCCAGCAGGTCGGGGCACGCCTCCCGGCAAAGGCTGACCGCTTTGGAGATTTCCTGAAACGCCAGCCCGTAATTTTTCCTGTCGAAGGCCTGGTCCAGGCTGGCCAGCGTGGCACGCAACCCCATGGATCCCCCGCCCGCCTGCTTCACCAGCGCCTCTGCCGCCGGCGTGAGCGCCTGCTTCTGCCCGATCATCGCGCGCACCGCCGGAACCAGTCGCGCGGCCGCCGAGGCAGGCTCCACAGCCGCCAGGTATTTCTCGCACAGCGCGTCCTCGTGGCTGTAGAACGCCTGGATGGCGCGGATCAACATCTTCCAGGGTGCCAGCGGACTTTGCCGCGAGATTTCGGGCAAGGCCAGCGACTCCGGCGCCACCGGGCCGCTGGTGACCGCCTCCAGCGCGGCAACCACGGCGCCGGCCGCCACCCGCAACGGATGCTCCGTTGGCAGCGCGTCGCACCGCGCGATCCGCCCCGGATCGCCCGCGGCGCCGCGAATCCGGGTCTCGATCTCGGCGCGCTTTTCCGCAGTGAGGGAGGTGTCCGCCAGCAGTCCCAGCAATCCCTCGATCCCCCCGCCGCGCGCTTCCAGATTCGCGGCCACTTCCCGCAGCCTGTCTTGGAATGTGGGATGCCGCTGCTTCATCTGCTCCAGTAACGCCCTCGCCTCCGTATCCAGATTCCGTTCGGCCAGCGAGGAAATCCGCGCCGCGTAGGTGTCCACTAGCAACTCTTCCGACGCCGCGTTGCCCAAACGCTTGTGGACTTGCCTGGCAATTTCCGTGGCGAATCCAAGCTTGCCGTTGGCCATCAGTTGTTCGATCTGCGTGCGCTCCTTTGGCGGAACGCCCGTGGCCGGCGCCGTCCCCAAGGGAGACGGCTGAAAAGGATTCCAACCCTTGTATTTGTTTTTTCGCGACATGTTGCCCGCCTGGGAGTCAGATTCTCTTTACCGTCGCTCGGGGGAGAGTTAAAGAAATTGTAGCGCAGCGGAGTACAATCTAACCAGCCACCGTGCGTACTCCCTGGCAACATTTTCGCGCATTTCTGGCGCGCCGGATTCGGTATAAAATCACCCGCGGCGGAGTCCTGTTCACCTTCGCCATCCTGCTGGTGGCCTTCGGCGCCATCGTATCGGCCAACAATCTGCTCTTCCTGATTGTCGCCGCGATGATGGCGACCCTTTTGATCAGTGGCCTGGTCAGCCGCTTGTGCCTGGCAGGGCTCGCGCTGGATTTCCAGGTGCCGGAGCACATTCCCGCCGGACGCAGCGTGCCGGCGCGTCTCTTCGTACGAAATCACAAGTGGTTCCTGCCATCGTTTTCCATCCGCGTGGAGGCGATTCGCGACGAAGGAAGCCCCACCATGAAATCCGGCGTCTACTTCCCCCTGATCGCGGCCGGGACCACGCTGGAGGCGGTGGTGGACGTCCGATTTCCACGCCGCGGCGCATACCGGCAGAACGGCTTTGCCTTCTCCACCACCTTCCCCTTCGGCTTCCTCGAGAAGACCGCGCGCGTCACCCTGACGCGGGAAATGGTGGTCTACCCCGCGGTCGATCCGCAGGCCGGATTTGACGATCTGCTGGCCGGCATTTCGGGCGAAATCGAATCGCACTATCGCGGACTGGGCCGCGACTTCTATCGCATACGCCCCTACGAGGCCTTCGAGAGTTCGCGCCATGTGGACTGGAAAGCATCGGCGCACGTGGGAAGTTTGCAGATCCGCGAATTCGCCCGCGAGCTGGAACAAACCGTCGAGATCTTCCTGGACCGTGATGTGCCGCACGAGATGGACGAATGGTTCGAACACGCCGTGAATTGCTGCGCGTTCCTGGCGTGGCGGCTTTCCACACAGGGCGCGTCGATTCACTTCCGGTCCCACGGTTACGAGTTCCGCCAACCCGAAGACGGCGACATATATACTATTCTCAAGTACCTTGCTTTGGTGTACCCGCAACGCGCTGACGCACCGGAGGGGCCCTTGAATGATGCAAGCTATAAAATTGTCTTTACCCCGTCTCCCCGTGCGTTCCGCGACGCCGGCTGGATGCAGGCGCGCCTGCTGGGTCCTGATGTTCTGCCCGTTCCTGCTGGCGGCGCAGCCCCAGAATCCACCGACCGACGGCCAGACGAAACCTGACCCGGTCAGGACTTCAATCACCGTAGTCGAAAAAATTTCCGCCGAAACCCCGGCCAACGTTACCACGCTCGACATTACTGCGCTGCAGCAGAGCCCCGGAACGAATCTCGACGACCGTTTGCGCGATGTGCCCGGTTTCAGCCTCTTCCGGCGCTCCTCCAGTCTGGTTGCCAACCCCACCACACAGGGCATTTCGTTGCGCGGCATCGGATCTTCGGGCGCCAGCCGCACGCTCGTCTTGTGGGATGGCATTCCCGCCAACGATCCCTTCGGCGGCTGGGTCTATTGGACGCAATTCGTGCCCGACGAAATCAGCCGGGTGGAAATTTCGCGCGGCGCCGCCACCAGCATCTTCGGCGACCGCGCCATGAGCGGCGCTATCGGACTCTTCTCGCTCCAGCCCGAGAAGCTGCACGTCCAGGCCGAGTACGAGTTCGGCAACGAAAATACTCACGACCTTTCCGCGGGATTCTCGCGCGCCTGGTCCACCGTCGCCATCTCCGGCTCCGCCCGCGGCTTCACCAGCGACGGCTACTTCATCGTGCCCGCATCCATCCGCGGCACCGCCGACACGCGCGCCAACGTGCGCTTTGCCACCGGCGACGTACGCATCGATCACTACACTTCCATCGGCAATTTGTTTTTCAAGACGAGCATGCTGGCCGAAGAGCGGCAGAACGGCACGGAGCTTACCCACAATTCCACCGGACTCGGCACCGCATCCCTGCGCTACGTCCGCGAATTCACCAAGGATTCCTTCTCGCTGCTCGGCTTCTACACCAGCGAGGGCTTTCACAGCGCGTTCGACAGCGTCACGCCCGACCGCAATACCGACCGACTGGCGTACACCCAGACCGTCCCCATCACAGCCGTCGGCGGTGCGGCGTTGTGGCAGCATCACGCGGGAAGGTGGGAAGTGTTGGGCGGCGCCGACGTGTATCGCGTCGAAGCCACCGACACGGACCACCTGGTCCCCTCCGGCCTCCGCGTGGGCGGCGGCACGCAGTTGCAGCACGGTATCTACGGGCAGGGCGATGCCACCTTCGGTGCGCTCCGCCTCTTCGCCGGGGTGCGCCACAGCTTTGCCGGCGATAGCCAGTTTCTCAGTCCCAACGGCGGTTTCGTCGTCGGCAAGAAGCGGCTGCGCGCCCGCGGCACGGTCTATCGCAGTTTTCGCGCGCCCACGCTCAACGAACTCTACCGGACCTTTAAGGCCGGCAACACCACCACCGAGGCCAATGCGGCGCTGCTGCCCGAAACCCTTTGGGGCGCCGAGGCTGGCTTCGATTGGATCGGCGAGAATTCCACGTTCCGCGTCAGCGGATACCGCAATGCGCTCGACAACCTGATCACCAACGTCACGCTCTCCAGTTCGGCGGGCGCCATCATCCGCCAGCGCGCCAATGCCGCCGCCGCGGTGAGCCGCGGGGTGGAAGCCGAGTTTCGCGAGCGGATGCGCAATTTTACCGGCGAGTTGAAATACCTGTACGTGGACTCACGGTACGTCACCGGATTCCGCGTGGCGCAGATTCCCAAACAACAGGGGATGGCGCAACTGACTTACCAGCGAAACGGCACCTTCGCGTCGGCGGGCCTGCGCAGTTACAGCTACCAGTTCGACGACGATCTGAATGTTTACCGCCTGCCGGGCTACGCCAGCCTGCAAGGCGTCTTGCGCCAGCACCTGGCGCGCTCGCTCTCCGCGGAAGTGACGTTGGAGAACGCGCTCAATCGCCAGTTCTACACGGCCTTCACCCCCACGCCGAACATCGGTGCACCGCGTCTGTGGCGCGTGGGCCTGCGCTGGGACAGCCGGGTGCACTGATCAAGACATCCGGCCACCGTGGTCGGCGGCCGCTAACAATTGAGCGGAACCCGCGATACCGGACCGCACCCGTTTCACGTGTCGCTAGATTCGTGTGTCCGGATGCGCTGACCCAGGACCGCCCTTACGCTTTGCATGAGGGAGTCTTCGGAAAGTGGCTTTTGGATTAGTGCCCTGGCCATTCGCCGTCCGTCGCTCGGGAAAACTGATTCGTCCACGTAACCCGTCATGAACAGGACATTCAGGCGGGGCCAGTCCTTCGCCAGTTTCTCGGCCAACTCGGGACCGCTCATTTCAGGCATCACTACGTCGGTCAACAACAGATCGAAAGCGAACGACGGGCGCTTGCTGATCGCAATGGCCTCGGCGGGGCTGCTGGCCTCGATGACGGTTAGTCCATTGCGCCTCAGGATCTCCCGCGCCAATTCGCGGACCATGTTGTCGTCTTCAACCAGAAGGACGGTTGCAGGCGCTTGCCGCCGGCGACGAACGCGCGGTGCGGGCAAGGTCGTCAATTGTGCCGCTTCCGTCGGTGGCAGATAGATCGTGAAGGTGGTGCCCTGTCCCGCATCACTCAGAAACCAGATATCCCCTCCGTTCTGCTTGACGATTCCGTAGACGGTAAAGAGGCCCAATCCCGTGCCTTTGCCCGCTTCTTTCGTCGTAAAGAACGGCTCAAATAAGTGCTCCTGGACTCTCCGCTCTATGCCTGCTCCAGTATCCTGAACCGCCAACGTCACGTACCGCCCGGGCTTGATTCCCGGTGGCGCCCCCGGTAACGGCGTGTCGATTTCGATTTCGGCGGTTCGGATGGAGAGCCTTCCTCCGTGAGGCATGGCGTCCCGGGCATTGATGACCAGGTTCATGACCACATGCTCGATGGAGGTCGGGTCCACCCTCACCCGGCTCAACCCCGCTTGCAGGTCCAACTGCAAGTCCACATCTTCGCCGATCAGGCGACGCAGCATATTCGTAAGATTCGATATCACTGCGTTCAAGTCCATCACCTTCGGCTGCAGCACGTCACGCCGGCTGAATTCCAGCAGTTGTCGGGTCAGGCCCGCCGCACGGTCGGCCGCACCGTGGATCTCCTTCACGTCCCGCCACAACGGAGTATCCGCTTTGATCTGCTGCAGGGCCAAGTCGCTAAAGCCGATGATGACCGATAGCAGATTATTGAAATCGTGCGCAATACCGCCGGCCAGCCGGCCCACCGCCTCCAGCCGCTGGGCGTGGAGAAACTGGCGTTCCAGTTGTTGCCGCGCCTTTAGTTCCTTGACGCTCTGCAATGCGAGTTGCTGATTACGGGCCAATTCCCTCACGAACAACGCGGCGCCGGCGAACGCAATGGCGACCAAGGCAGTGCGCGCCAGGTGGTCATTGGACCACGGCAGTTGCGTGTCGGCTTCGCGTAGCAAGGCGGACGCCAGAGCCAATATTAGGACTTGCCAGCGTTTGAGAAAGCCGGCGACCACAACCAGCGGGATAATGTACAAGTACCCAAGCGCCGGTACGTGCACCAGGGCGAGGTCTACGAACGCAACGATGGCCATCATCGTTACGGCAGCAACTACAACTCGCAATCTGTTGGTACGAGAGTATTCGAAAATGGTAGTCCATGCCTTGCCGGCACGGTTGGTCTCACCGCTCATCGCCCGTTCCCTGGAATGCCCGGTTCTTTACTTATTTAGACGCTTTCGCCGCGGTGTCAGGTACAAGTAACGATCAATCCGGCTGGAGCGGCATATTGCACGCGGCAATAAGGTGCCTGGTCACCCCACTTGCGACTGGGGGTCAAGCAGGGATCTCAAGCGTTCTTCCGGGATTCCTGACTTCTCGCGGGCCACATCACGAATCGAGCGTCCGGTGGCGTGGGCTTCCTTCACGAGCCTGGCAGCCTCCTCGTAACCAATCTCCCCGGTCAGTGCTGTACCCATCGCCAGCGACTGTTCGACAAAGCTCTCGGCGCGTGTCCGGTCGGCCTCTAATCCGTCCACCAGTTGTTGCGCGAAGTTCCTGGTACCGGCGGCTAACAGTTCTATGGCGTCAAGCAGGTCAAACGCCATCACGGGCACCATCGCATTAAGCTCGAAATGGCCCGCCGCTGAACACCACGTGATGACGGCGTCATAGCCGATCACCTGCGCGCAGACCATCAGCAGGCTCTCGGCGATCACCGGGTTAACCTTACCCGGCATAATACTCGACCCGGGCTGTACCGCCGGCAGCTTCAATTCCCCCAATCCACAGCGCGGCCCGGAACCAAGCCACCGGATGTCGTTCGCGATCTTGGTCAGGGCAACGGCGTAGGTACGCAGGGCGCCGCTCAGGAAGCAGGCTGCATCGCGCGCTGCCTGGGCTTCGAAGTGGTTGCGAGTTTCGACGAACGGCAGTCCCGTACGCCGCGCAATCTCGGTAATGGTACCCTGGGCAAAACCAGGCGGCGCATTCAAACCGGTGCCCACCGCTGTGCCGCCGAGAGGCAGTTCATAAATGCCGCCTAGCGCGGCGTCGATGCGTTCCCGCGACGCTTCCACCTGACGAGCATAGCCGCTGAATTCCTGACCCATGCGGATGGGTACCGCATCCTGCAGGTGAGTTCGCCCAATTTTGATGACGTCGTGGAATTCCGCAGCTTTACGTTCCAACGATGCGCCGAGTTGTCGCATGGCCGGCAGCAGCCGTGTGACCACCGACTCTGCGACGGCGATGTGCATGGCGGTGGGGATCACGTCGTTACTCGATTGCCCAAGATTCACCTGATCGTTAGGGTGGGCGCCGGCCAGACGGCCGATCACCTCGTTGGCGTTCATATTGGTGGAAGTGCCGCTGCCGGTTTGGAAGATGTCGATCGGGAACTCATCGTCATACCGCCCTTCCGCGACCTCTTCTGCCGCCCGTTCGATGGATGCCGCCAGAGTTGCCGGAAGGCGGCCCATGCGGCCATTGATGGTTGCGGCCACGCTCTTGATGAGTCCCAGCGCGCGGATAAACGACCGTGGGAAACGCTTGCCGCTGATCGGGAAGTTCTGGATCGCTCGCGCTGTCTGCGGCCCGAAGAGCGCCGACGCGGGCACCTGCATGTCCCCCATAGTGTCACGTTCGATTCGGAAGGAGTCGCTCATGATTCCATTCTGATCTTGCGGAAGTCCCGCGGCGCGCCGACCCGCGGTACCGAATGACGTTACGCCACAGGACGGCCGTACTAGACCTCACGCCGGCCGCCAAAGAGAGCTTCTGCTTGACCCTTTCCCAACTCTGGGCGGCACGCTTGCGCTCGGAACCGGCATTACAGGCAGTGCCCCACGATGACTTGAACGCGCTGCCGTTGCGGCAATGGCAGCGCGAGAAGGACAAATATGTGTACGAAACCTGGCTAAAAAATGCCCGGGCGCTCCTCCGATAATTCGCAGGCCGTGAGGAACAGGACCGCTGTTAACATGCCGCACTCAATTTTGGTGGGATAATGAGTGCAGTTCATGGAGGTTGGCATGGCCTCGAAGACTTGGGTGATGGCAATCACTTCGGCGGCAGCCGTAGGGGTGTTGATACCGATGGCCGTCATCGGCCAAAGCAGAGGCGG
>WNFJ01437995.1_pt2 | contig 10051 bp, 11 predicted proteins | sample 5400461 | NCBI WGS metagenome assembly WNFJ01 (sample SAMN13153349, study PRJNA577476) | soil metagenome | isolation source: 115 cm saprolite on Douglas fir-dominated hillslope | place: USA:California | collected 2013-09-17
TACCGATATCGAAGCATTAAGAGAAGGAGGCGAAATGTATGAGTGAACATGAATGGATTCGTCCCAGGCACTTCATCGGGTGGGGCATATTCGCGCTCCTCGCCGTCATCGTAGCATCAGTAGCAGTTTCAGCCTTCCTATTTGCAGCACGACCCGCACCTGTAGCGGGCACTTACTACCCGTACTTTTTCTTCCCCTTCCCATTATTCTTCATCTTCGGAGTATTCGCCTTCTTCTGGATAGCCAGATGGCTAATCTTCCCATGGAGAGGAGGATGGGGATACCGAGGAAGATACTGGCGATACCAAGACGAATCCTACAGCATCATCCGCGAACGATACGCCAAGGGCGAGATCACAAAAGAACAATTCGAACAGATGATGCACGACCTACAACCACACAACTGAGACCCATCGACCCTCAGATGGGCCTCTCTTCCCTTATTCCTCATTATCTAGCCATTCCCGTTTTTCTCTGTGTTTAAATAGAAATTCGTCCGGCTGAAGGTCTCATGCATACAGTAGAGATCAAGTCCACTGAGAACGGTCCGAACCTAGTCTATTTGGACGGCAAAGTCTTCACTGCCTTGTGCAGATGTGGAGGCTCCAGCAACAAGCCCTTCTGCGACGGGACTCACGCAAAAATCGGATTCCACGCCAAACCGGCAGACCTGAAAGTGCTCGCTGAGCATTCCAAGGTAGAAGCATAAGGTTAGGAAAACCGGAAACCTCGTTTCTTTGCGTCTAAACGCTCAACAGTCTTGCCTAACCCTCTACAAAAGGGGTGAGGGCGAACCCGCAGGCGGACCCCTTGTTCTGGAAACGAGTCGATGGTATTATTAGGTTCCTATGTCTGTAGTAGATTGCTATGGCAAAACTCCGGTATCTAGCACTAGCTCTCTCCATATTCCTAATGCTCAGCATCATTCCCGAGCCCTTGCTCGGCCCCGTAGTTCCCAAGATTCCGAACGCACGAGCCGTCACCGTGCCCATCGCTCTTAGGGGGTTCGCGACAAGTGGATGGAACGGCTCTTCATTGAACCCTAACCCGACAATAACTGTTCACGCCTTCGACACGGTCAAGCTAAGCATAAGCAGCGCTGACGCTGCACCTCACCAGTTCTTGTTGGACGGGAACAAGGATGGCTGCGGCCCCGGTTGCAGCACGGATTGTCTTTCACCAGATCCATGCTCCATGCAGGTTCCGCCCAGCACGATTTACACGTTCTCCGTTAGCGCCATCGCTGCTGGCACGTATACCTACTATTGCATCATTCATCCGACCACAATGCTCGGCATGTTTGTAATAGCCCCAGATTTCTCAATCAACGCCAACCCTTCAACCCTAAACATCCCCGCGGGCAGTTTCGGAATCTCCCAAATGAGCCTAAACAGCAACGGCTTCTCCGGAACGGTGTCCCTGTCTTCCACAATAGTCCCTAGCACCCCCACGATTACTGCCACGCTGAAACCTACATCTGTCACTCTCAGCCCCGGCGGATCAGGCGCCTCAACCCTTAACGTGACAACGACTCCGTTCACACCGCTAGGGACTTACAGCGTAAATGTAACAGGAACCAGCGGTGCTCTATCTCGCTCAACCCAAGTGACTGTAACCGTTACCAGCGGCACAATCGGAGGAACGGCCACAACGAACCCACGAGGATTGACCCTTGTGCCCATCGGAATCGCAACTGTGATCACCATCGCAATCGGGCTAACGGGGATCTACGTCAGGCGCGCTAAAACAGATAGAATCCCACAAGCCTAAGTAAACCGCGAACAAACAACCAAGCAACTACACTTGGGTAGTGGACAGTATTGAAATTAGGGAGAAATTTCGCCCTTAGGACAGTATTGATTCTGGTACTTGCAGGTTCATTTCTCTTACTCATCCGAGGCCCGCAACTATACTCCGCAGTCGAGCGGACCCGCCCCTTCAAAGCTGCCCTAGTAGACGAGGTTTCAGCGACCAACCCCGACCCCTACCTTACAGTGAACGTGACAAATGCGCTGACGAGCGTTGGGTACACTGTAGACTACTATGCACCGAAGAACGTAACAGTTGACCTCTTCAAGAGTCTACCCTCCATGGGATATGGGATTATTATTCTGAGAGATCACTCGACCGGATTGACAGGAAACGTGATTGCCCTCGTCACTTCGGAACCGTTCGACCCTGGGAAGTATGTCGACGAGCAACAGGCTGGATTGCTCGTTGAGGCTCGGTTAGGCTCAAGCAACACTACGTACTTCGGCATCACTCCGACTTTTGTCCGGGAAGTGATGAAAGGGACTTTTCCCAATACAGTTCTGGTTGTAACGGGTTGTGCAGGACTGGCAAACTCGGAGATGGCCCAGGCCTTTGTATCTCGGGGTGCTGAAGTCTACATTAGCTGGGACCAGATCGTCCTCGCAAACCAGAGCGACGGTGGCGCAATCCTTCTCGTACAATCTATGACAGCTGGACACAGGGTCGATGACGCGGTGGCATCAGCGACGGAGAATGCGCCTTCGAGTCCTCTGTTTTCCAGTCAGCTGAAATATTATCCAATGGAGAAAGGAGGAGTGGTTCTTAGCCTTCAAGTTTGAAACCGGCTCAAGCCTCCACTCCTGCACTTCCGATGAGGGGGTAGGATTAGCTGGGAAAGACCGATAAGCTCATCATTATCGATGATCAACCGGCGCTTTTGACTGGTCAGAGCCAACCCGAGAGACGAGGGGTGATCAAGAGGCCAGTGGCTGCCTTCCTGTTTTCCTTGGCCGCTGGAGTGGCGATGGTTGCGTTCTCGTCAGACCTTGCGGGCTATACGCAGTATTATTTCATAACAACTGTTCTGGTTCAGGATTCTTTCATTGTCGGACTGGTCACCATTTTCGTCGGGGCGTTGACTTACGTTAGGCCGGATGAGCATACTGTATGGGGTCTAGTTATGATGTCCATGGGCATTAGCGAGCTAGTGTTGGTGACAAGCACCTCGTCCACGATCCCCTTTCTACAGATCTCGCCCATAGGGCCTGCTGGGGGAATACTGGCACTGATTAGCGGTTTTCTCGGGCTCATATTCAAGCCTGAGATTATCAGGTTCTCCTCCACCTGACCTTCAGAGAATCAAACAGTCGCTTGGCGGCGGTGAACGGTGAATTCCCTAATGGATCTGTTCGTCGTCAATCCAGACGCCACGCTTCTTCTGAATCTGTCCCAGTTCGAAGACCGCGTGCTCGTGTCTCTTGAAGAGGCGACTTATCGGATTCACCTGATCTTCAGGGCAGACCAGGACAAAGCCTACGCCCATGTTGAAGGTCCGTCGCATCTCTGAATCTGTCACATGTCCTTTCTTTTGGATCAACTGGAATATCGGCGGCGTCGGTGGCAGTTGCTCAATTCTCGCGCCTAGCTTGGCCTGATCAACGACCCGCTCAAGCTTGGCAAAAGAACCCCCTGTAATGTGGGCGAGGCCGTGAATTTCCGTTTTCGCAATTGCCTCCAGAGCGGGTTTTACGTAGATTAGTGTAGGTTCGAGTAGTTCCTCGCCGACGCTGCGTCCGAGTTCTGGAACTCTCTCCTGAATGCTGTATTTCTTGAGGAGAATCTTCCTGGCTAGAGTCAGACCGTTCGAGTGTATTCCTGAACTGGCGACTCCGATCAGCAGGTCTCCGATTTGGATCTCGTTTCCGAGGATGAGATCTTTCTTCCTGCAGATTCCTGCTGCCATTCCCACTAGGTCTATCCCCGGGTCTCTGGAGAGAAGGTCTGGGACGATGGCTGTCTCGCCCCCAACTATTGCCATTCCTGCCTGTTTTGCCCCCTCTACTAGTCCAACTGCGATCTCGTTTACAATATGGCGATCGTGTTTGGCCATTGCAAGATAGTCCAGAAAGCTGACGGGTTCCGCGCCTGTGCAGATCAGATCGTTCGCGCACATCGCGACGCAGTCGATCCCAATCGTGTCATACCTCCCCATCATCTGAGCAATGATGATCTTTGTCCCAACATTATCGGTGTGGAGGCTCAGGACTCGTCCATCGTTGAGGTCTACGAGACCTGCGTAGTGGCCAATCGGAAAGACTGGATGCCCAACTTTCCCTCTACGGGTCTTGAACGTAGATTCCAGCCGTCGAGCGAGGGCCTCGTGGGATTTCCTGACTTGAGAAACGTCGACTCCCACCTTCGCATAGGTCATGCGGGGGTGAGGCAAGATTAGAGTTTCAGTCCCGTCAGACGCTCGTAAGCGATAACATATCGCTTACTCGTCTCTTCAATCAGATCCTTGGGAAGGTCGGGCGGTCTCGGAGATGATTTTCCAGCTTTTCGCGCCTCGTCAAGGGTCTTCTTGTAGCCAACTTTGGAAAGCCAATCACGGATCAACTGCTTATCGTAGCTCTCTTGGCTCTTTCCTGAGGAATAGTTTTCCTTCTGCCAGAGTCGAAACTCGTCGGGTCCAATGGAGTCCGCCAATACGATGTTGCTTTCATCGTCGAACCCAAACTCTAGTTTGAGATCTGCAAGGATAAAGCCGGCCTTGTCTGCGCGCTCAGACATTTTCCTGTAGATGCTGACACTTCTATCTTTGAGCGCGGTAATCTCCTCCTGGTCCAACCAGCCTTCGTCCACAATCTGATCGACCGTGACTGGCTCGTCTTTCACGTCAGACTTTGTCGTCGGATCGAAGTAGGGTTCAGGAAGCCTAGCAGCGTTAATCGGCTTCACGGGCAGGTTGACCTCTCCCTTGACAAGTCTCTCGTAGAGGCTGCCGTAGAGATAGCCACGGACGACGCACTCTACCGGAATCATCTTCAGCCTCCGGACAACCATGTGGTTCGCGTCTTCTACTCTGACCATATGGTGTGGGACTTTCAGATAATTGAACCAGTAGGCGGCGAGCTTGCAGAGCACTTCCCCCTTCCGAGGGATGGTTGAAGGAAGAACGATATCATAGGCCGAGACCCTGTCAGTGAAAACGAACAAGAGTTCCTCGCTATCGAGCTCGTAGATGTCCTTCACCTTGCCCCTCTTGAAAGGCGGGGTGGACAACTCGCTCTCGGGTCCGCCAACATGTTCCTGCATCTAGACCCCTGCACCTCGGTACCGTTGGACTTTCCTCGCAAGTTCTGAGTCAGAGAGCGCAAGAATCTCAGCGGCCAGAAGTGCCGCGTTCGTTCCATTGTCCAAGCCGACAGTGCCAACGGGGACACCTGATGGGAGCTGAACGATTGAGAGGATTGAGTCGAGACTCAGCTTGCCTGAGACTGGGACCCCAATTACCGGCTTGTTGGTCAGGGAAGCCACGAAACCGGGTAGAGCCGCGCTAAGCCCTGCGATTGCAATGTAGACATCAGACTTGGAACTCTCGACGTACTTGTCGAGCGCTTTGTGGTTCCTGTGACTCGAGAGAACCTTCGTCTCGAAGAGAATACCAAGCTTTTCAAACACAGTCTCTGCTTTCTTAGCGATCTCTCGGTCGCTCTCCGAACCCATGACGATGCTGACGCTTCTGGTCAATCGTGACACCGCACAACACGAGATTCCGTCACCACCGTATTCACTGGTAAATCAAATTGATCCCGAGGAACACGATTGACAAACTGTAGATTGAACGAAAGACCGATTGAACGAACATGCTCCGGAAGCGTTTTGAGAACCCGGTCAAAATATCCTCTGCCCCATCCAAGACGATAGCCTTCCTTATCCCATACTATCCCTGGAACCAAAAGAACGTCGACAGCATCGAGGCTTTCCGGCCTAAGATACTCCGGTCTTGGCTCTGGAATATTGAAACTTCCAGGCGCGAGTTCTTTCCCGAGGTCTTTGATCTCGGAGAAGAAGAGGTCAATGTCTCCTTTCTTTACAACCGGGACAAGAACACGTCTTTGTCCATCCAAGGCTTTTCGAATTAACCGCCGAGTATCAACTTCACTGTCCTTGCTGACATAGCACGCGATACCCCTCGCGCGGACATACTCGTTCACATGCAGAACCTGATCCATGATCTCCATACTCTTCTGTTCTATATCCCGAGTCGACTGCCTGTCTCTAAGGCGTAGAATGTATCGTCTGAATTGTTCTTTCTCAACAGCGGTTTGAGCCTCGCTCAAGATTTCAAGCCAATTTGGATACTCGTAGCTAGTACGGTGTTCTCTAGAAGACACGCGACCGTCATAGGCCCAACACCTCCTGGGACCGGTGTAATATAGCCCGCCACTCTGTTGACCTTGTCAAAGTCCACATCTCCCCGGAGTTTTCCATCAACCCTTGTAAGACCAACATCGACTACAGCAGAGCTAGGTTTCACGTGGTCTGCGCGAATCTGGAAGATTTCTTTTCCAACCGCGCTGACCAGGATATCGGCGGTCCTTGTCATTCCGGGGAGGTTGGGTGTCTTGGAGTGGCAGACCGTAACAGTCGCATCTCGATTGAGCAGGAGATTAGCCAGGGGTCTGCCTACCAGATTGCTTCGGTTGATGATAACTGCCCTGGATCCAGCAACGGGAACTTTGTAATGGTTTAGCAGTTTGATGACCCCGTTTGGCGTGCACGCTACCAGTTCCTCACGGCCGGCTGCCAGCTTGCCCGCGTTGATTGGATGTAATCCGTCAACGTCCTTGTAGGGTATGATTCTCTCAATTACCTTCTCCTCGTCTAAGCCTGGGGGTAGTGGCAGCTGAACGAGTATCCCGTTGATTTTCGGATTAGTGTTGAGCTGGCTAAGCAAGGCCTCCAGCTTGTCTTGGGTAGAGTTAGCGGGTAGGTGGTGGCTTTCGGATCTTATTCCAACCTCGTCGGCGGCCTTGTGTTTAGCTTTGAGGTAGGAGGCGCTGGCAGGGTCGTCTCCGACCTGAACTGTGGCGAGAAGAGGCTCTGCGCCATGTTTTTCGAGTTGTTTGACTTGCTGGGCGACCTGTTTCTTTACTTCTCCAGCAACCAATCTGCCGTCCATGAGTATAGCCGTCAATTCTTGAAGAGAACCCTCCTCCCTTCAAACCTCAACTGATCCTCGGTCAGGAGTCTGATTGCTTCGGGAAGAATTCGGTGCTCTTCTCTCAGGATGCGGCTCGAAAGGGTTTCCACACTGTCGTCGTCGCGGATCGCGACTGCTGTCTGAAGAATTATGGGACCGTGGTCGACTTCTCTGTCGACAAGGTGGACTGTGCAACCTGTAACCTTGACACCATGATCGAGGGCTTGCTTCTGAGCCTCCAAACCTGGAAACGACGGAAGTAGAGCAGGATGTACGTTTATGATTCTGTGCGGGTACAGATCGACGAACTGTTCACTGAGAATCCGCATGTAACCTGCTAGAACTATCAGTCCCTCTTTGGGTAGCACTCCATGTGATTTGAGAGCAGCGATAGTTTTCTGGTCGTAGTCCCAGTCTTTCTTCGGGATACCTTTGTCGTCTAGTATGATTGTCTGAACATAATGCTTCTTGGCTATGTCGAGAGCTGGCGCGTTTGGTTTGTTGCTGATGACGATCTTTACCTCGCACTTGGTGAGATATCGATTATCGATCGCGTCTAGCATAGCATCAAGGTTTGAGCCCCTTCCTGACGCTAGAACGCCGATCGGGACCATTCAGCTAGGCCTTTCCGGGTCCACGCACTTCTTGCAACAATAATTGTGAAGGGTCAACCCTTCCGACTTTTGGAACCCATCCGATTCTGCTTCCGAGAATCCCGTGTTCTTCCCTGTACTTGTAGAGCCTACGGACTCGTTCTGCCGCATCTTGTCTCTTTGCGAGAAGTTGCTCCGAACCTATGTCGCTCCGGTGATAGAGTCCCCAGCCATCGGTGAGCTGGACACTCGACATCGTTTTCTCGATCCTTGCACTGGCCGGGGGCAGAGTGTGGTCCATGGCCATTAGCGCGAGAAGGCGGGAACCGCCTGTCATCACCTTGCTTTCTTCTTGGAGGTCTGCGCTTCCCCAGAGAAAGTAGCAGCCGTTTCGCTTGATGTTTGTCTCAAAAACTTGGACTGGGTGACCCTTCGCGCTGTCCCGTTTTTCCGGATATCCATTAGGAGCGACGACCTTCACGACCACCGCGTCTTCATTGGTGAATTCCAGCTTCAGTTTGGAGAGCCGTCTTTCGACGATAGCTTGGAAGACGTCGATAATGTCTGTCTTGAGCATTGCGAGCATGTTGAGAGCTTCCGGATCACCGAGACGAGAGTACATCTCGATGACTGTTGGTCCCTCGTTTTCTGTAAGCATCATCTGTCCACCAACCATGCCGTGGTATGATTTGCCGGTCTTTCTCTGGATGGCCTCAACGATTCCCTCGATGATCTTGAGCGACTTGTCGTATTCTTCCCTGGTGATGAATGGGAGTGTCATGTCGGGTCCTGAGATGCTGCCCATTCCGCCAGTCTCAGGTCCACTATCGAATTCGTGAGCGCTCTTGTTGTCCTGGACGAGAGGGGTGCCGAGAACGGTTTTGCCGTCTGTGAAGCATTGCAGAGAATACTCGGGGCCCCAGGCCTTCTCCTCGACCAGAATCTTGTCTTCGACGTCAGAGTAAGCAGCCATGGTGTCCTGGAGAGAATCGAAGTATGCTTCCTTGAACCGCGCCTTTTCGTCGTGAAGATAGATCTGGCGGTCTTCGATCAGTTTAACGCCTTTACCGCCTGATTGACGTGCAGGCTTGATGACGATGTTCTGCAGCCAAGGCTGCACGCCGATATTTTTCTGGATATAGTCTGAGGCTTCTCGTGCGTTCTTGAAGGTTCGAAAGAGAAGCTTGCCTGGGAAATTATTCTCCCATTGCAGGCGTCGGAGGTCTGCTTTGGAACGTTCTATGACTGAAAGTTCCTGGCTAGCACCGATGCAGTGAATACCCTCCTTCTCTAGCGCGTCGGGTATGCCTTGGAAACAAGGCTCCTCTGGTCCTACTATCACCAGGTCGATTCCCCAGCCCCGGGCAGACCTGACAATCGTCTTTGGATCTGTCGTTCTACCGATGCGAAGTTCGCCCTGGTTGTCCTTGCAGATCTTGTGAATCCCTGGATTCCGGTTTTCCGCGATCCAGAATAGCTCCGGTTTGTGATCGCTGAGGCCGATCTTCCATGCAAGAGCGTTTTCGCGAGCGGCTCCACCAACACCCATTACTCTCATCGTGTCGCGCCTCCTTTCTCGAAGCAGCGCATACAGAGATTCTCTCTTGCGAGCCCGATGGCGATAAACTGTCAGCCCCGACACTGTCCGCGAGTTCTTCCTCGTCCAGGCTCCCGGAGATCAGTTCGTCTTTGGAGGGGATCTCGACTCCGTAGGGGCATGGTGAGACGAGTGCTGGGCTTCCAATTCGGACGTGTACTCGTTTGGCTCCGCTGCGTTTGAGATTAATGACCGTGTTTTGTAGGGTGTTTCCCCTAACGACGCTATCATCTACCAACACAACATCTCTGTCTTCGACGGCGCTCTTGACCGAGTTTAGCTTGAGCTGGACTCCCACGAGCCGTTCTTTCTGGGTCGGTTTGAGGGCTGCACGAATGTTCTCTCCAGTCCGAGCAAAGCCGAGTTCCAGGGGAAAACCGGACTCTTGGCTGTATCCATTGGCCATCGGGAGCGCGGTCTCCGGAACCCCGATTACCACATCAGCCTTCGCCGGTGCCTATGCTATTTCTGACCTTGGCCACTGGAACGGAGTTGACTTGGCTGTCGAGTCTTGCGAGGTAGACGTATTCGTAGCTGCAAAAGTTGCCAGCGTCGGTTGTGGGAGAGTTTCCGCGAATATCTTCTGGGGTGAAGATGATGACCTCTCCCGTCTCAACAGGTCCCGTATGGTCAATGCCCATCACGTCGAGGGCGCACGTCTCGGACGCGACGGCTGCAATGTCGAAGCCTACGCTGCCGGTTTCTAGTGGCTTTACACCGAGCGGATTTCTTCCTGTGACGAGTTCTTGTTTGTAAGTGAGGGCGACGAAGGAGTATCCGCCTCCTATCTTGTTGATGAGCATCGAGGTTGAATTGAGAGGTTCCTTTTCGCTAAGGAGTTGTGAGAGCTGTCGGGCGAAGAGTTTGGTGGCTTCGCCGCGATCTTCGTGGAGATCTGTCTTT
>WNFJ01520883.1_pt1 | contig 10051 bp, 9 predicted proteins | sample 5400461 | NCBI WGS metagenome assembly WNFJ01 (sample SAMN13153349, study PRJNA577476) | soil metagenome | isolation source: 115 cm saprolite on Douglas fir-dominated hillslope | place: USA:California | collected 2013-09-17
TGAAGCTTTATTCTGCCGGGTTGACGCCCTTCCGACCGCTGATTGTCGAGGCGCTCTCATCCATTCCCAACTTGCGCGGGGTGATCGGCCGAGACGTGATTGCCGAGGAGGAGCAGGAGGAGGCCAGCGGCGGCGGCCAGACGCTTTGGGGAGAAGGGCCCGAGCGCGTGCTTATCCGCGAGCGAGGAGCATCGTTCTGGGTCGACGTTCGCCGGGGGCAGAAGACCGGTTTCTTCCTCGATCAACGGGAAAATCGAGCGCTCATTCGCCGCCTGGCGAAGGGACGCGAGACGCTCAATTGCTTCTCCTACTCGGGTGGATTCTCGGTGAACGCCGCCCTCGGTGGCGCGCCGAGCGTGTTGTCGGTCGACTCGGACGCGGATGCGATGAGTCTCGCTCGCGAGAATTTTAGCGCCAACGGCCTCGATCCAGACCGACACCAGTTTCTCACCGCGGACGTGTTCGATCTGCTTTCATCCTTGAAGAAGGAAAACCTCCCATTCGACCTGGTGATCCTCGACCCGCCGGCCTTTGCCAAGACACAGCGCGCGGTCGATCGCGCGATCGCCGGTTACGCGTCGCTCAACCGGCAAGCCCTCTCGGTGCTGAAACCTGGAGGGCTCCTGGCTACCGCCTCCTGCTCCGCACGGGTGAGCGCGGAGGCCTTCACCGGGGCGATTCGCGAAGCGGCCTTCAATTCCGGCTTGGAGTTGATGCTTCTCGAGGAGCGCTATCAACCGCCCGACCATCCGATCCGGCTTCACTTCCCCGAAGGCCGCTACCTCAAGTTTTTCGTTTTTCGCCGGGTTTGAGATAGTGCTGCGGTGGTTACCGAGAGGCCATTTCTCGAGCGGCCGGCGATCATCCCGATCGGGGAATGGGTGCTCGAAGGGCTCTGGCACCGCGGAGATTCACTTCCCCCGCTCTTGATCGTTCCGCCGCCTCCCGAACAGGGGGGCATGGATCACCCGGTCCTGGCAGAGATCGCATGGGCGTCGGCCCGCGCCGGATTTCCCACCCTGCGGTTCAACTTTCGCGGGACCGGGGCCAGCCAGGGGGAACGCGGCGGGGATCGGGAGCGGCTGGCGGATGCCGAAGCCTCGCTTCGCGTTCTGGAGGAGAATACCGGGGTCGCCAGAGTGGCGGTCTGTTCCTTGGGAGGATCCGCGCCGGCGATTATCGAGCTGCAGAGGCTTCATCCGGGCATCAGCGGTCTTTGCTTCGTCAGTCCGGTGGCGATTCCATCCCCCGACCTGTCTCGCATCGCGGTGCCGCTGTTGGCCATCGTCGGAGAGGGGGACCGGTCAATCGCGCCGGCGGCTTTGGCCGCGGCGATCAGCGAAGCGGGCGGTCGAATGGAGATCATCCTCGGCGCCGATGCCCAGTTCCAAAGCGGCCTGCCAGAGGTCGGGAAATCCGTGGTTCGCTGGTTGGCCGAGCTGGGCGACGTGTAGGACAATCGTTTCGCGTTCGCTTCGTAGGGGCTAAAAGGACAGCTCGTGAGCGATCTTCGAATTCAAGCGGTTCTCTTCGCCGGTGCTTTGTCGATTGCCGCGTGCTCCCGCCCAAATTTGGGTCCCACTAAAGGCGCTTCTTCAGATGACCCCGGCGCGCGCGTTCCCGGCGCGATCGTCGTCGACTTCAAGGATGGCACGACCAAGGCCGAATTCGACACCTGGGAAAAGGATTGGGGGATCGATCTCGAGTTCAACTCCATCGAAGGCCCGGAGGATGGCGTCACCATTGCCGTCGGCGTGCAGGACGTCGAAGGCGTGCTGGCGAAGATCCGCGCTCACCCCGCGGTGGAAGCCGCCGAGTCGCTCAAGACCTACCAGACCAATTTCGTCCCCAACGATCCCGACTTCAGCAAGCAGTGGAACCTTCAGCAGATCCGCATGCCTCAAGCGTGGGAGTCGAGTCGAGGCAAGGGCGCGATCGTGGCGGTGCTGGACACCGGAATTGCCTACGAGGACTACCAGATGTTCCGGCAGGTGCCGGACCTGAAAGGTGTCCGGTTCGTCAAGGGATACAACTTCATCGCCCACGATGAGCATCCGGTCGATGACCACGGGCACGGGACGCATGTGGCGGGAACCATCGCCCAGGCCACCAACAACCGCGAGGGCGTCGCCGGGATCGCGTTCGAAGCAGCGCTGATGCCGATCAAGGTCCTCGATCGGTCGGGAATGGGACAGTCCGCCGATATCGCCGATGCCATCCGCTTCGCGGCCGATCACGGCGCGAACGTGATCAATATGTCTCTCGGGGGTGGAGGCTACTCGCGGGTGATCGAGAAGGCGGTGGCGTATGCACGCAAGAAGGGCGTCACCGTCGTCAGCGCCGCGGGAAACACCGGTCAAGGACAAGTTGCCTACCCCGCGGCCTACCCCGGAGCGGTTGCGGTTGGCGCGGTGGGTCCCAATGGAAGACGAGCGCCCTATTCGTCCTTCGGGAGGCAACTGGACATCGCCGCCCCCGGCGGGGACATGCGCGCCGGTCCGGAGGGAGGCATCCTCCAGAACACCATCGATCGGCAGAATCCGGCGCGATCGGTCTACGCGTCGTTCCAGGGCACGAGCATGGCTACTGCCCACGTTTCCGGCGTCGCGGCGTTGCTTTACGCCAAAGGCGCGCTGACGCCGGATCAAGTGGAGAAAGCCCTCTTCGACGGCGCATCGGTGGTGGACGGAAAGGAATGGTCCGAGGAATACGGCCATGGTCTGTTGAACGCCGAGAAATCTCTGCAGCTGTTGGCGCGGCAGACCCCGTCCCCGGATTGGTGGCCATTCGCCGTTTCGGCCGGTCTGCTCGTCGTGGTGATGCTGACCCTGCGATCCCGACAGCGACCGGGCTACCTCAACCTCCTTTTCAGTCCGGCTTTCTTCATCCCGCTGGTGCTCGCCAGCGTCGGCGTGTTCTTCGCGCGCTGGGCATTCGGAGGCGCCAGGGGCCTGGCGGCTACAGTGGTCGATTTCGCCGCGCTGCCAATTCCCGACTGGCAAAGGATCGTGTTTGGCAGGGGAAGGTTGGCAAGCCCGCTTTTCTACAGCGCGCTGATTCCGCTCGTTGGCTCCGCGTTCGCGATCGCGATTCGGGGAGCTCGCCAAATGGTTGCCGGGCTGGCGATGGGGTTCGCCGGATTTCTGCTCTATGCGGCGTGGTCTCGGGCGCCGGGTCTCGCCTTTCTACCCTTTCACTTCCTCGCGCTGCCGTGGCTTGTCGCCAACGCGGTGATTTGCCTCTTCATTGCGCGCGCCTTGCTCAAGAAGGAGATCCGCCGATGAAGTTGACTGGAACCGTCTCGCTGCGAGATCTCGAGGGCGGCGTCTGGGTGTTGGAGGGCGACGACGGTCGGACCTATGAGCTTGTCGGCGGGGACGGGAAGCTTCGGACGAAGGGCAGCCGGATCGAGGTCGAAGGGTCCGGTGCTCAGAGTGAAGAAATACCGGCCTCGGCCTTGAACCGGCCTTTCCCTTCGCTTTTTTCAGCCGGAATCGCGCTCTGATCTTCGAGACTCGCGGGAGAGCTCCTCGCGGAGGGCCCGATAGTATTCGAGGGGGACCTTCCCTGCGCGCGCGTCCTTTCGCAGCGCCTCGAGCTTGTCCCGTTCCATTTTCTGTCTCTCGTTGGCGCTCTTTCCCAGCGGAGGCAGATGGTAGGAGATGTCGTACCATCCCAGAACGAGCCCACGCCTATCCGCCAGCGCGAGAAACAGGACCATGGAGAGGGCGGCGATGATCCACGGGCGAGCAGCGAGCCTCAGTGAAACCGGCCGGCTTTCAGCTTCCGGACCGATCGGTGCGTGGCCTGGAAGAATGGACGGATCCTTGCGGAGCAGGGCGATCAGACCCAAAAGCGCGATCGTCCCGAGCAGCGACACCGACAGGATGGCGCTCCAACTCGGCGGGGTGTCTTCCGCCGGAGGAGTACCGTTGAAGCCAAAATACAGGACGGTGGAAATCAGATTGTTCGCGGCGTGGGCCAGCATTCCTGGCCAGAGCGAGCCAGTGCGCAGATAGAGCAGTCCAAAGACAAGGCCAAGCTCCAGGCGCGCCGGAAATCCGACCGGATCGAGGTGAAAGGCACTGAAGACGACCGCGGTCAGGACGACGGCTGCGCGAGAGCTCAGGGCCGGTGGCATCAGCCCACGCTGCAGAACGCCGCGGAAAACGAACTCCTCGCAAAAGGGCGCGGCGACGACCACTCCGAGAATAATCACCCCGAGCTCAAGCGGGGTCTGATTCCTGAAGAGGGTCGTGACGTCCCAATGCTCTCGCCACGACGCCGGCGCGATCGACAGGGCCAGGGATTGAATCGGAATGACGAGGGCAAAAAAATTGACCACCCCCAAAGCGAATCCGAACGCGGCCGAGCGCCAATGGGGAGAAGTCAGCCCGGCATAGCGAGCCGGGTCGCGACCACTGAGCCTGACGCGTACCCAGGCGACGCCGAGAAAAACGAAAAGCTCGGTAAACCAAATCCCCGCCGCGGTGTTCAGGATTTGCGTGGTGGCGCCCACGGTGACGAAAAGCAGAAAGGTGATCGCCATCGTCCAGATCGCCAGGCGGGTGGGGCTGGAGCGTGCAACGGGAGCGGGTGGCTCGGTGTCCAGTGAGGGTGGAGAGGGAAGCACATCTTGAGGATGGTTCACCGCTATGGTTTCCGTCTCGCGCACGCCGAGTCCTGTTTGCGCCGGCGCGGTGATGAGGTCAAGGAATCGCTAGGCCAGCCGCTGACCGCAGCTATAATGTGCAGCCCAGTCGCATTGCTGGAATTTTCGGGGAGGAAAATCGGCCGGTGACCGGTACCCGCGGGGTTCGAACCGCCACCTTGGCGGCCGCCATATGGGCAGTCACCTCGCCGAGCAAGGCACCAGCTTCGGCCTTCCTGGTTGACGCTCGCACCGAGGCCCAGGCCTATCAGATACGCGCCTACCGCGACAGCGATCCGGATCACCCGACGCTTTTGCCAAGGCGCCGGATCGTCCAGTACCTGGGGGTTAATGGATTCGAGCTGATCACCGGTGAGGATCTGGGGTTTGAGACGAGCCTGCGGGTGTTCGCCGACCTCGGCCTGCAGCGGGGAGAGGCCGCGAAGATCGACGGCGTTCGCGCCGAACAGGCGGACTTGATGTACGCCTACGCCAAATTCCGCAGCGGGCCAATCGAAGCGCAGCTCGGGCGTCAGACCTACGTCGACATCATCGATTACATGGCCTTCGATGGATTGAGGCTGCGCTATTTGCACAAGATCGGAATCGGCGCGGAAGCCTATGGAGGCCTGTGGGTCAAAGGGGGAATGCTTCTTGGCTCGTCGGTCTATCAGCCGGACGGCACGCGGGAATCGGATAAGCGGCGCATATCGCTCGGCGTACAAGGCGCGAATCCGGTGCTCGATGAGATCGAGCCCGTCTACGGCGCCAAGCTCCTGGTGGAGAACATCAAGGGATTCTCCGGGGCGGTCGGATATCGAAAGGCGCTGCTGAGCGGAAAATCGGATCTCGAACGGACGACTGCCGAGCTTCGTTACGGCCGGGGCCGGGGTCTGAACATCACCGCGGGCATGGACTACGATTTGATCATCACGCGCGTGGCGCAGATTCGCGCGCTGGTGCGTTGGGATCAGGCAAAATTCGCTCTCAGCGCCGAGGCCCTGCGCACTACCCCGGTGCTCTCCGCGGAATCAATCTGGTACTACTTCGCGACCGCGCCGCGGGATGAGCTTCGGCTGCGCGCGGACTACACTCCGGTGGGACCGTTCCGGTATTACGTCCAGGGGTTGGGGAGCAAATACCATTCGAACATCAACAGCACGCTAGGAATTGCGAGTGCTCTTAGCGATCCGGCGCTTCCTTCGTCGCTCAATGCGGGCGGCTCGGCCGGAGCCGCATACCGGGAAGGGAGCTTTCGCTCCGCGTTGGACGTCAGCTATCGCAACGGTTACGGCGGCCGGCAATTGTGGGTTGACCTGACCGGGGGATACAGCTCCGCGGACGATCGCTACACCCTCGACGGGCGTTTCTCGCTCGCCAACGTCGCCGACGGCTTCAACCCGACGCTACAGGGGACCTTCTACGGAGCGCAGGTCTGGGTGAGCTACCTGTTTTCCCACAGCGCGCGAGGCTCCCTGGCGATCGAAGAGAACATCAACGATTTCACCCGCTCGGACTTCAAGGTGTTCTTCCTTTTCGACCTGAGGACGATGCTCTAGATGAATCCTCAGTCGAAGGTCGTCACCTGCCTTGCGATCGCACTGCTGCTCGGAGCCGGCCTGGCGCTGGCGGCGACGGGCCGGGAACGAAGCCTCGCAATCTACCCGGCGCAGACGATCCCCATCCGTTTCAATCACGCGGTGCATCTGGAGGGAGGAGCCGATTGCACCACCTGTCACGACTCGGCGAGGAAGAGCACCAAGGCATCGGATCGGAACCTGCCCAAGCATCCTGAATGCGAGCAGTGCCACGACATCAAGGCGGCGCAGCGAGGGAAGAAGGTGGATCCGCCCGCCACCTGCGAATACTGCCATCCGGGATTCGATCCCAGCGTTCAGCGGATTCCTCCGCCCTTCGAGTTCCCGTCCCCGAATGTGAAGTTCAACCACAAGGTCCACGTCGACAGGAAGGTGGACTGCACGACCTGTCACGGCGAGATGAAGGAGGTCACCCTCGCCACGCGCATGCAGCTGCCCAAAATGGCGACCTGCCTCGAGTGCCACGACGGTTCATCCGCATCCGCTGCGTGCACCACCTGCCACCTGGAAGGCCCCTCCGGCCGGTTGCAGCTTAATTTTGCTTCCGGAATACTTCGGCCGATGCAGGGGAATCCGTTCGGCCTGGATCACGGACCGCGATACGAATTCAGCCACGGCAGCCGGGCGAAAACCGACCGGTTGACGTGCAACCAGTGCCACGCCGAGTCCGATTGTCAGAAGTGCCATGATTCGCTGCAGAAGCCGCTCGCGGTGCACCCCAACGACTTCATCACCCTTCATCCGATCCAAGCGCGCGCCGAGTCGACGCGCTGCGCGAGCTGCCACCGGCTCCAGTCCTTCTGCGCCGGTTGTCACGAACGGACGGGGGTCGGATTGGACGCGAATCCGTCGCTTCGCGCGCGCAATGTGAAGGTCCATCCCGACTATGAGCAGTGGGTGAATACCTTAGGCCCCCAGCACCACGGAATCGCCGCCTCGCGAGACATCAGCCAGTGCATTTCCTGCCACCGCGAGGAGTCGTGTCTGGTGTGCCATTCCGACTTTGGTACGCGGCGTCAGATCAATCCGCATCCGAACGGGTTTTCCGGCATGTGCAAGTCGCTCGCGGCGAAGAACGACCGCCCTTGCCTGAAGTGCCACAGTGAGTCCAAGCTGGTGACCCTGGGATGTCGATGAAATCATTGTGCTCGAGCGTTCTGCTGCTGTCCTTGGGGTTGGCGGGTTGCCTCGACGCGAGCCACGGCGACCTGGCCTACAAGGACCGGGCCAGTCCCTCCATCATCTCCACCACGCCGGCGTCGAACGGGACGATCACCCGAGCCGCCACGATCTCGATCACCTTCTCCGAGGCAATGGACACGCGCACGTTGGGGGCGGGGATTCTGGTCTCGAAGGCGGGAATCCAGGTGCCGATCGTGCTGGGGATTCCTCCGGCCGAGGAGCTGCCTCAGACCGCGGACAACGTCGACCAGCCGTACACCGTGTCCGCCAAGCCGGTGAGCGGATCCTTCGAGCAAAGCGTTGGCTCGGCGTTCGACTACACGCTTTCGCTGACCACGCTGCTGACCGACCAGGCGGGCAACGCGCTTCCCACCGAAGTTCGGATCCGTTTCAGCGTGATGTGATGAGCTCCGCTACGAACTTCGTTCGGCGCACGCTGTGGTCGCTGACGTTGTTGGCGGTGGGTTGTGGCTATTACGCAAAGCCCAATCGACCGGTTCCGAGCACGTTTGAAGCGAAGTTTCTGGACGGTGGGCTGCTGGATGCGCAGGCACTCCGCGGCAAGCCCACAGTGATCGCCATCTGGGCCCCGAAGTGAACGACCTGCGCTCGGGAGTTGCCCGAGCTGGAGCTGGTCCGCAGGGAATTCGAGCCGCAAGGGATCAGGTTCATCGCGCTCTCGCTCGAGCGCGATCCGGACGTGGTCCGCGAGGCGGCGGACAAGCTGGGGATCCGCATGCAAGTGGCGTCGGCGCGGAGCGAGATCCTCGCCCCTTTGGCGGTGAAGGAGATTCCGTCGACCGTCTTTGTCCGTGGTGACGGCACCATCGTCGCCGCAGCCAGCGGTGCACGAACGCGAAGTTTTTTAAGGGAGCGGACCGGCGAGCTGCTGCGCTAGTCGGTTCACCGTTTGAGGAACGAGCGGATGCGCGTAGGCAGCTCGTCCGTTGCGAGCGGGGCCGCGGGGCCGAGCCGAAGCCGCTTGGCTTCCTCCACGAGGATCTGTTGGTCCAGCATGAAAAGGACCGCGTTTTCCATCGTCGGCTTGGAGAGGGCTTCCGAGGCGGTGATGCGGCCGGCCAGATACTCAGCGCGGCCGGTTTCCAGGGCAGCCTTGATGAATGACCGCGGTTCCATCGACACTGCCCGAGCCAGGTCTTCGAGCGTCAATGCCGTCGCCAGATACCCCTCAATAAAGTCGCGAAGAAGATCCGCCAAGAACCCAAGCGAATCGACCTTGTCCGGCGCTCCGGTCGAGATTCGGTGGTCGGCCTCGTCGACCAGGCCGGCGCGTCGCAGCCGGTCCAGGGCGGCGGAGAACAACGCCTCGAAGGTCTCGCCCACCCGGTAGACGAACTCGAATTTGAAAAGCCGCGAGAGGAACAGCGCCGCTTCGCGCACTTCCTCGCGGCTGGCGGGCGCGCGGCTTAGAACGGCGCAGGCCACCAGACTCCTGGGCGCGACCAGATTCATCAAGCTGTTCTTGTAGAAGGAGAGGTGGGTGCGCTTTGCCTCCTCGATGACGTAGATCGTGTCCCCCTTCACCTCCTGGATCCGAACCCACTGGTCCTTCACGAATGATCTCATCGCATCCTGAATGGGACCGATCTCGCTGGGATTCGTGGGTGCACCGGCGAGAAGAGGCGATATCGGCGAGGCTTCCTCCTCGGCGATCTGGCGGAGCAGGGCGATGCGTTCGGTCAGCTCGCAGGCCGGAACGCCCCGGCCGCGGTGGGCCAAAAGCGCCGCGCTCACCAAGGCATAGGGTGTCACGGTCGAAACGCGGCTGATGCCGTAGATGATTCGATTGCCGAGCGCTCGGACCAGTACCTTTTTCTGATCTTCGGTGATTGTGTTGGCTGAAAGCCCCCGACTTTGAATGAATTCGACCAGCGGGATCGGTTCGTCGAAGCGCAGGTGGATGCGGCCGTAATTCGCCCGCAGGACCTTCGGCGTCGAGAGCAGCGCCTTCAAGCTCTCGGGTTTCTTCTCGCCTCCGGCCAGCTCAGCCGAATAACTGCTGGATTCGACGACCTTTTCGTAGTCGATCGACACCGGAACGAAATGGAGGTCGTTGCTCGCCCCCTCCAACACCGCGTCCACTTCCCAGGTCAGCATTCCCAGCTTCGGCGTCAACAGTTTGCCGGTCCGGGAGCGTCCTCCTTCCGGAAAGAACTCCTGGTGGACGCCTTCGTGGACGAGGCGTGTGACGTAGGCCCGGAACGCGGCGGCGTAGATCCGGTTTCCCCTGAACGACCGGCGGAGGAAAAATGCCCCGCCCCGGCGGAAGAACGGTCCGAGCGGGAAGAAGGAGAGATTCGATCCCGCGGCGACCAGCGGTACGGAGTAGCCTCGAATCCAGAGGACGTAGCTCAAGAGCAAGTAGTCGATGTGGCTCTTGTGAGAGGGGCAAAGGACGATCGGCGCGCGCGAGGCGCTCTTCATCGCCCGTTCCAAGCCAGCCTCGTCGACGTCGATCCCGTCGTAGATCCGGTTGAAGACCCAGTTCAGGACCACGGCCGCCAGCCCGACCACGGTTGCGCTCGGGCGGGCCGCGATCGAATCCAGATCTTTTCGCGCCTCTTCGGTGACCGAGGCCATGGTGCGGTGCGTTTCCGCG
>WNFJ01652208.1_pt1 | contig 10051 bp, 6 predicted proteins | sample 5400461 | NCBI WGS metagenome assembly WNFJ01 (sample SAMN13153349, study PRJNA577476) | soil metagenome | isolation source: 115 cm saprolite on Douglas fir-dominated hillslope | place: USA:California | collected 2013-09-17
TGGTTTGCCGAAGGCTCGCCGCATTCCTTCCTGTAGTCTGTCAGCGCCTGCTGTGGCGATCATCTTGTTTTCTCGGAGAATAATGTGCGGGTATACGCAGAGTTGCAATCGATATCCCGTTTCTCCCCATCTGTCGGTTAGAACCTTGTTCGCGGATACACGGGCAGATTCCAGCGCATTATGACGGATCTGCACGTGCTCTCGAGCAACCAAGTGGACCTTTCGAGCGAACTGCATCGAGAGGTCTCCCATGTTGAACTTGGAAACCTTTGGCGCAGGTGACCCGTGGATGTATTTCATCCGGGTGAAAGCCTGGCCTGACGGGGAACGATAGTTACGACCCTTCATTGAGCAGATACCACACGGGCATTAGCTGAGGGTGCTAATGAGGGTTGTTGCGAGAAGAGGCGAGAGGGATTCCGGCGATTCATTATTATGCCAATTTGCTCATGATTATCCATCTTCGAAAAAACCGTTATCCCAACTCGTTGCCCTTTCCAAGCCTAGACTCGCACCCCCGGTTTTTCGGCCTTTAGCCAGTAAAGCGATAAGGAAAATCGCCTATTTTCAGCCCTGGTATAGATTCTGTGACGCGGTCTCAATACTGCCCGAGAATTTGTTCATGAATCGTTGAAGATCTCTCTACTTTTCGCCTTTGCCGTCTAAGCCTGGATTGTGCCCTGAATCGCCAGACTCGCCCGGAATCGTTACCACGCAGGAAATCATCTCGTCAAAAAAGAGGGCACATTTCAAGCATCCCGCGACGCGTGACGGTCCCGCCGGACCTTACCGAAAGTAAGCCAAACGTTCCCTCTATCGACAAAAGCGTTTGATGCGTAACATTTCTTTTTCTGCTAACTATTTTTTTCTTGCAACTTTTCTTTTCGCCTAACAATTCTTTCCGCTAACTAATCTATGACCCCCCGGGGGAGGTCGATTTTCGCGCGCCGCGCCCTTCATGAAACTTTGATTCTATGCTTCTCGGCTCTTGGTTCTCAGCAAGTCGAACAAGCCGGGTTCCAGGTCCTTTATGGTCGGAATGAACGCCCTTGCGCGCGAAACCTCGTCCAGGTCCACTTTGCATATCTGAAACTCCTCCACATCATACTTGCACTGAGCTAGAACAGACCCATTGGGTGCGATGACTCTACTTCCACCCCAGAACTGCAAGCCCTCCTCAATGCCAACACGGTTGACGTAGGCGAGGTAGACAGCGTTCTCCATCGCCCGGCTCAAACAGAACCCCTCGAAGAACCTCCGCCGCAATCCAGGGCTCGCGGAAATACAGACCACCAGCTGCGCGCCCTGCAAAGCCTGAAGACGAGTCAGCTCGGGAAAGTAGAGATCGTAACAGATGTTCAAACCGATCGTTCCGATATCAGTGTTGAACACAGGTGCTTCTTGCCCCGGACGATAATACCGACGTTCCTCGAAAACAGAATGCGTTGGAAGGTGGATCTTCCGGTACCTTCCAATCAAGCCCTTCGGGCCAACAAACACTGCTGTATTGTGGATTACTCCCTTGACCTCACTCTCTTCGGGCATGCCGAAGATAATGTAAACACCATGCTCCTTCGCCACTTTCTCGACCCGGTGCGTGCTGGGACCTGGAATCGACTCCGCCAAATGAGAAACCTCATCCCGCATAGTATACCCTGTCAGATGCAGCTCAGGAAAGATCAACAGGTCAACGTTCTTCTTTCGGGCCTTTGCTGCCTGTTCTGAGATCTGCTTCAGGTTTCGCTCCTTGTTCCCAAGTCTGGGACCAGTTTGGGCTAGTAGCAGGCTTATCGGCTTCATCCACGCTCGCCTACGCTAGATTCTACCTCAGTTTCGCCATATAGACATGCTCAACGCCTCGGATTAGTCTCGGCTCAGAGTTCAGGGTTACAGCACGGCTTTATGACGCTCAGCCTGTTCCCGGCTCGTTTCACACCCTCAAAGAGGGAATAGATTGCTCTTCACAAGGCTAGCCCGTACCATCATCAAGCACAACCGGGCAGTCTTCGTCATCTGGCTGGTAGCCCTCGCGCTGAGCGTCCCAGCCATTCTCCAAGTCCAGAGCGTTATCGTATACACGGAGACAGCATACAACCCCAAGACCTCTGAGTCCAGTATCGCTCAATCCATCGTTAGCAAAGAGTTCAGCATTAGCCAAGGCAGCAGCGTAGTCGTGGTAATCGCATCAGCAGATGTGAGAGGCAACGATGTTCGCGACTTCACTCTAACGTTCAACAAGACTCTGCATAATGACCGTACGATTACAAACCTGAGCAACGTCACCAGCATTTATGACATCTACTACCAGCTACTCGTCGGCTATACCAGCCTGGTTCACCTCCAGCTCTATCAAGAGAAGAACCTGACCAGCCTTGCCACGTCTCTCGAATTCGGCATACCTGCAACCTACGTAAACCAGTGGACAACCCTAGTAAACTCCGGGCCCTTCAACATAACACATGCCCAAGTCGCTGCCTACAACCAGAAAGCCAACCAGTCCACATGGCTAACCGTTTCCTCCCAGACGCCACAAGCCTACCTTCCTCTCGCTCTTGCCTACCAGAACCAGTTCTACCAGTCTTGGAACATGACCTTCACTGCGGCCTCGTATACCCAGACCCAGCTTGCAATAGTCGCTCCCCCGCTAGCCCGAGCTCAAAATGTGACCAAAGGGAATCCTCTGCTGGTAAATCAGCCAGCGTATTACAATATCACTCTGCCATTCTTCCAGTCCAGCGTAACAGACCCTGCAACCCGCTCTCTCTTCGTCGATTCCGTTTCGTTCTTCAACCTCTACAACTTCTGTCCCAATACGTGTTCTAACAATTACTGGAACGACCCTGCGGCCCTCCAGACATTCGTTGTCGATACTTTCTCGGAAGCGGTCAATGCAACTCCGACCCAGAATTTTATCATCGGCGAGATCTATTTGCTGGGTGCCTCTGCGAGTTTCGGCGATTTTGCAACTCTAGCGGGCACGCTCCTTCGAAACTATAACATCAACAGCTACCCGGTTCAGCCGAGCAAGGACGTCTACACCCAGTTCGTCTCGGGCTCCAATGACACCATGCTGGTCATACTCGACTTCAAGACGACCGGACCCGATCCGAAAAACAGCATCGCCAGCATAAGGACAGACGTTCAACATGCGAACGTCTTCAGCAACACGAACCTCCTGGTCTACGTTACAGGCGCTCCAGCGTTCAATTATGATATTGAAACAGAATCGATCAGAGATGTGGAGCGCATCGACCCCATCACCGTAGTCCTAATCATCGTTATAGTCGGCATATTCTTCGCGTCCCTTGCAGCCCCGCTAATTCCTGTATCTGCTATCGGAATATCGGTGGGCATAGCCTTCGGCCTAGTCTACGTAATCGGCACTTGGTTCACCAGTGTACACTTCCTGATACTAACGCTCTTGCCGGTCGCCATGTTCGGGGCTGGGTCGGACTATTGCATATTCCTCGTCAGCCGGTACGCAGAGGAGAGGCGGATGGGAAGAGGAAAGAAAGATGCGGTCGAACGAGCGGTAACCTGGGCAGGCGAGAGCATCGCGACAAGTGGAGCAACGGTTGTCATAGCATTCGGAAGCCTGGCGATCGCTGGGTTTGGAATGCTCCGGTCTATCGGGATAGCCGTCATGATGGGCATATCCATAGCGCTACTAGTCGCCCTCACTCTAGTGCCAGCTATACTGTCAATGTTCGGGGACAAGATGTTCTGGCCAGGGGGACTAGGCCTTTGGAGAAAGAAGAAAGCAAAAGGCAACAGCTACTATGCCCGTGCCGCAAAATTCACGGCAAAGCACTCAAAGCTAATCCTCATAGTCGCACTAGCTGTCAGTCTACCAGCCACGAGTACGGTCCTTTCCAGCCAGACAAGCCACGACCTCATATCCCAAGTCCCCAACTCTCTTGAGAGCAGAGCCGGATACAACAGTATGGTCCGAGGATTCGGACCGGGGACCATAACTCCAACTTACACGATAGTGCAAACCCCAGTCCTGCTCGCAACAGACAACTGGATCAACGTTACAGCGTTACGATCTCTGTCCTACGCTGAAAACTCGACATTGTCGATCTCTGGCGTGTCCAAAGTCTATGGGCTTACACATCCTTCAGGCGACCCAATACCATACTCATCGTTCAATCAGCTAAACACAGCTGAACAGCAAGCAATGATCAGAAGTATGAAGCCTTTCCTCGGGAGCGATGGGAAATCGGCAATGGTCTGGGCTAACCTCTCCAACGAGCCCTACACAGATCAGGCCATTACCACGCTTACGAAAATTAGACAGAACATCAACAGTCTCCAAAGCAACGACAAGCTACTCGCCGGATCCACAATGCTTGTCGGAGGAGAAACTGCTTCTGTTGCAGACCTTGCCAACTCAAGCGCGGCTGACTACTTCAACATGACAGCGCTAGTCCTTGTAGGAGTATTCGTAGTTCTGATGATCGCCTTGGGCTCGATCTTCACTCCCTTGCGACTTATCTTCACAATACTTCTCAGCATTTCCTGGGCGATGGCCGCAGTCATCTACATCTTCCACACCTATATTGGAATGGAATTGATCTGGATACTACCTATCATGCTGCTAGTAATAATGCTCGGATTGGGACTTGACTACGACATATTCCTAGTAACTAGGATCAGGGAGTACGTGGTCGGCGGCGCGAAAGAAGACGAGGCCATCGAAACAGCAGTGGAACGCACTGGAGGCATAATCACGGCTACCGGTCTAGTGACAGCCGGCGCGTTCGGAACCATGATGCTCTCGCAAATACCTATGCTGCAACAGCTTGGACTAGCATTCTTCATAGTCGTCATTCTCGACGCGACTCTCACCCGAGTCTATCTTGTACCGTCTATAATGAGGCACATGAAGCGTCTCAACTGGTGGGCTCCAAGACGGATAAGGAGAGTGCCAATCACTCCAGAAGAGAAACTCATACCTCCCATCCCAATGACGACAAAACTCGCCGTAACAGTCGAAACCTTTGCGATCATGGGGCTCGGAGTCATACTCTATCTCGACTACATCAACAACCAGTATCTTCAAGGATTTGTCAACCAGACAGCCCTTAGGCTTCTGGCCGGGATCAACGTCTGGACAGGAGTAATACTTGGAGTGACATCATTCCTGACCACCTACATTCTCCTTCGTGGCAAACCCAAATCGAGCGGGTCAAACCGACCGGCCTTGCTACGCAAGGTGGGTCGGCAGTTGGGCAAACTTCGTCCGAAACGAGCGAAAATACCGTTAATCACGACCATTTCCAATCCTTCACCAAGTCTGCCTTCACTGGGGTCTCCAGCCACAACGGAGACACCTATCAAACCAATAGCCCAAAACCAAGACCAGCCTTCGACAAAGCCGACGAATTCAAGCGAAGAGAAGAAGCAGGCCACTTAAGATACTATTCGATACAAATCGACTTGGACACTCTCCCACTTCTCGTGATGAAACGGGAAGAGATGGGGAATGTTCAAACTCATGCTCCGCAATCCATCAACCTTCCGATTTCTCTTCGCGATAAAGCTCTTGAGAAATTTTCTAGTCGAACTCTTGTGAATAGAATACGAAACAGGAGCAAGCTCGAAAGCGCGCTCAAGAAATCGGACATCAAGATGGGGAGACCGGGTCCCATATGGGGGGTTCATTATTACCGTGTCATATTTTCCTTCAACTCTATCGATATCTGATACAAGCCATTTAACCTGAACTCCGACCGCACCCGAGTTCTCTCTCGCCAGAGCAATAGCTGTCTCATCGATATCGACGCCAACGACTTCCGTGCACCCCATTATGGCAGCACCAATTGCCAGACGCCCGGTCCCGGTTCCGAGATCGATCGTATGACGTCGCAGGTCGCGATGCTCGAACCCGGCCATGTACAGCAGTTCGGCGGCTACTTCAGAAGAAACGGGGTATTGTTCGAGTCCTAGTTTTGGGTTCTGAAGGATCTTCAGCTTTTCAAGTTGAATTTCCAGTTGGCGTTTAGAAACAGTTCGTTCTTCGTCCAATTATAGGCGGACCAGTCCACGCTCCAAAAGGTGCTCCCAAGTCCAAGCCCCGATAGCGACCAGGATTTCGTCTCTGGTGATGATCGGCTTCGGAAACCTTTCAGGGTCGTCGAGTGCAAGGCGGGGACAGGCAGTATCAACGAAGACATCGATATCTGTGAAGTCGAGTAGTTTCTGGGGCACTATTTCATCCGCGTAGAGGATGACGGCTTTCTTGCCCGCTTCCTCGATTTGCTTGAGAATTGAGAGAGCCATTTGTGGGTTGCTCTGTCCTGGCTTAGTTGAAACTATTATTCCGAAATTGTTGGCTCTCCTGGCTTTCTCCACCATTGCATATCTCTGCCTGATAATCCGGTCCCTATCCTGATCTAGAACTTTGACTGTTCCATCGTAGGGGTCCGCAAGAACTGTCGGTTTATCGACAGAAAGAGCTGCCCCGAGACCGTGGAAGTAGCTGCCTACGATCAGAAATGAGTCAGTCTGAGACTGAATTCTCTTGAGTCCAAAATAATCACAACCGAGAACCTGACCCGACTCGTGGGACCATGGACCTCGCCCAGGAACATGAACATTGAATCCCTTCGCCTCAAGAAGTCTCACTGCCTCTGGCAGCTTGTGCAGGTGCTGAATTGTAGTGGCCATTCCTATGTTCTTGCCTTGAAGAATGGAAACCGCCTTCTCTACCACTGGAATGATCTCATGATTGCTCCTCGCGGGAATGTACACTACCGGGACGCCGTGGGAAGTGTCCCGCAGGAATTCATTATGCCCGTAGTGCACTAGCAGGTCGGCTTTCAGGCGAGCCGCAGCATCTAAGGAAAGGTCACATGCTCCCCAGGCAGGCACCGCGGAAACAAACACGTCCGCGCCCGTCTGACATCGAACTAGACCAGCCAGCCGGGTTCCTTCGTTCTTGAGACCATCGGGTAGCTGGATCAGTATCCTTCGGGCACCTCTCCCCGTTATCTCAGCTAGGAGCTTGTCTTCTTCAAGGTCAAACATGGACATGTCAAATTCACCAGGAAGAAGCTATCAAAAGAGTGTAGCCCAATATAAACACCGGAGAAACCTGAAGATTTTCCTTCGTGGCAGGCTACTGGGTAACACGATTGTTAAGCCCGATATTGATGGTGGTCTGAACCTATGACAGAGAACGAGAAGCCGCACTCCAGACTCGACACTGGTCTCGCTGATCCAAGATTTCTAGCTACAATGGTTGACGCTTCTCTTAAGCGCGGGTCCAGCCTGTCAATCGCTCTCTCTGATGCAACTGTAGGGGTTAACCTTGACCATCTGGGCGACTGGACGATCACCGTTGGTCTCTCATCAAGATCGGACCGCTTCCACCAAACAACATCCTCCCTGGAAAGCCTGGGATTCTTTCAAGCAACTGAGAACGAAGGTACCAAATACATGCTTTGGACATCTCTACTCTCAGAAGTTGGAGACGTCAGGATCAATGCTGAACAGATTCTCTTACTGGCTTTGAAGGTCTTGCAATCGCCGAGGATTCCGGTGTATATCAGATAGTCAAACGATCTTAAGAGATCTCAAACGGGGACCACGACTGGTTGTCGGGAAGGAGAGTTTCTTCCGACGACCTCGCGAACCATACCGTTCTCCATCTGAATTATGGTGTCTGCCTCGGCTTCAAGGTCTCCAACGTGGCTAATGAGGAAGATCTGTTTGAAGTTCTGTGAGAGCTCTTGGTGGAGCAGTGTGAGAATTCCTTCGCGGCGGACTCTATCAGAGCTGCCTAGAGGTTCGTCGAGGAATAGGAATTCTGGATTATGGCCCTTGGCTTGAGGTATCAGGGCGAGGGCGAAGGCGAGCCTCATTGCCAGCAGGAGCTGGTCTTCGGTGCCTCCTGAGAAAACTTCCTTGGGCTTGAACTCTCCAGCTTCTGGATCAAAGACTCTGACAGTGTAGTCTTCGTCGAGTTGCACTGCCTTGTATCTTCCGGAGGTTATCACTGGGAGAATGAGCCCCATGTAGCGTTCGACCTGGGGCTTGACACGATTCCGTAGGGACTCCGATGTTTGCTCAAGTCCTTTGACGGACAGCTTGACGACCGCGCAGTCCTTCTCTAGGAGCATCACCTTCTTCATTTGCAGCTGAACTTGATCATCAAGACCGCTGTTCTCCTCTAGTAACTGGCGTAGCTCGAGCTGTCGGGAAATTGAATCTTCGATCTGGGCCTTATTTCTCGAAACGGATTCCTTTAGCGCATCTCTCGCATCAGCAGTCTCTTCAAGGAGCGTCTCGGAGAAGGATAGGCCTTCCGGAAGATCTGGCAAGCGAGCCACACCGAATTTCTCTTCAACTTGCTCGATCTCGCTCTGGATATGGTCGAGACGCTCTTCGATTTGCGGTTCCTCCGTCAATTGCTGGCCAAGCAGTTTGACCTTAGCTTCTAAAGATTGACGGGTTTGCCTGTCGTTGTCGAATAGTGAGGATACGGTCTCGAGTGCGGTCCTAGGGTCCCTTGACGATTCGACCTTGGCAGAGTATCGAGGGATTGCGGACAGTGTTCCCAGAAGCTTCTCGGATCTTTCAGCAATGTCTTGCTGGATTTTCGTCAGGCTTTGTTGGTTCTCCGCATGCTCGTTCTCCCATGCGCGGACGAGCTGCAAGCTGGCTAACTGTTCCTGCTCGTATCTCGCGCTACTGGCTTGTTGGGAAAGCGAAACGATCTGTCTAGACAGTAAGAGAAGAGAGATGATAGCCAGGGATCCGAAGGCAACCGCTACTTGGGGGAGACCTAGGAAAAAGGAGAGGACAGCTCCGGCGCCGAGCGCTGAGGTCGAGATAAGGTATGTCCAGACCCTTCTTGGCTTAGAGTCTAACGGTTTAGGATTTCCAAGACTTGAGACGTCCCTTGTCTTCTCCGCAATTTTGGCTTGCAGACTATCTCCGGACTCCTCTAGCTGGGCTCTGCGCATTTCGGCAGATTGAAATTCTTCAAGCATATTCGACGCTTGGGTGAGTTGGGACTCTATCTCGGAAAGTCCAGAGAACTGTTCAAGTTCGAATCGAGCTTTTTCCAGCTCCTCTCGTTGGGATGAAATTCCGGATAGTTGGCGCTGGAGGTTCTCTGCAAGACGAGTCTTGTCTTGAATCTCTTGCCGAAGAGATTTCTGGAGCTTCACCGCTTCATCGTATTTGTTCAGGGTCTTGTGGAGAGAATCTGTTTCCGCGAACTTTTTCTCCAACTCCACAAGTTCTGACTTGAGCTTCTCAAGTTTCACTGCCAGCGTTGAGAGCTGGTTCTCTGCTTCCTTGAGCCTCTTCAATTGCTCTTGAAACGATTGGAGACGCTCACGTTCAACTGTAAGCTGTCCCGGGTTTCGAGTCGTGCCTTCGATTCTGGCTCGCTCCGTATCAAACTGGTCCTGCACCCTGTTGAAACTGTCCAGATTGAGGAAGACGTTGACAACTTTCCTTCGGTCGTCGAGCCTTTGCTTGATTAGTCGCTCGAGATCCTTCTGGGCGACTACACTGCTTGCGACAATTTCATTGTAAGTAATGCCTCCCAGGAGACGTTCGACCTCACTGGTTGTGTCGTTTACGGTTGTTGCGATTGTCTTTTGTCGACCATTTGGCCCAAGCTCATAGAGCTGTGCCCGATTTGGTCTTGTCTTGTGAATCTCTCTTACTATTCGGTACTTGAGGTCGCCGATGGCGAATTCGAGTTTTACCTGGGCTTCGCCGGTTCCGTAGGTGAGGATTTCTTCGTTGCTGGGTTTCTGGCTGGGCCGGATCATGCGGCCGAAGAGGGCGAAGAGGATCGCGTCGAGGATAGTGGATTTTCCGCTTTCGTTCAATCCTGTGATTAGTGAGATTCCTTCTGAGAATGGTAGTGGTTGGGAGAATTTTAGTTTCTTGAAGTTGTGAGCATAGAGGCTTAGTAGTTTCAGTCGACTCCCTCCTCCTGAAGCTTTGCAACTGTGAGCTTCCAGGCTTCTTGGACGAGTGGTCTATCCTGGTCGTCTGCTTTTGTTAGCAGGTTCTGGAAGGTCCG
>WNFJ01738567.1_pt1 | contig 10051 bp, 9 predicted proteins | sample 5400461 | NCBI WGS metagenome assembly WNFJ01 (sample SAMN13153349, study PRJNA577476) | soil metagenome | isolation source: 115 cm saprolite on Douglas fir-dominated hillslope | place: USA:California | collected 2013-09-17
CAGCGCCAGCGGAAGTAGCGGCAGCGCCAGCGGAAGTAGCGGCAGCGCCAGCGGAAGTAGCGGCAGCGCCAGCGGAAGTAGCGGCAGCGCCAGCGGAAGCATCAGTAGCGGAAGCATCAGTAGCGGAAGCGCCAGCAGCGGCAGTGGATGCATGCTCAGTATGGCGGCTCAGACCGTTGCCGGCTGTGCGGCGTGCTCTGCGTGCGAGCAGGCGATGTGCTGCGATCCCATCATGGCGTGCATCAACGACTCAGCGTGCGCAGCGACCGTCAATTGCCAAGACAACTGCTACACCACGCTCACCGGAACCGCCGCGGAGATGTGCGCGCTCAACTGCGCCGGCACTTCCTCGCCCCTCTTCATGGGCTATAGCGGATGCAACGCGGGGACGTGCGCCACCCCCTGCGCCTGCCCATAGTGCTTTTCACATGCGTTGCGCTGTCCGGCGAAGGAGCGCGGCCGCTCGGTCCCGACACGAAACGTACGCGAAACCGTCCTTTTTGAGCCGTCTTGGTCAAACCCGGAGACTGGTGGTACGAGATCGCCATAGAATGTCGCTCGCACACTGAACGAAGGCAGGCGCGACCGGCCCGCACGCACTTTTCTCCTTCTAGGTAAACATCATGAACCTAAAGCTATCCGGGTTGGCTGTCCTCTTTGTCCTCAGCGCGCATTGCTCGCAGAGTCCGTCAACGTCCTCCACCGGCAATACCGGCGGCACTTCGAGCGGCTCCAATTCGACGAGCGGCGTCGGGGGCGGGAGCGGCAGCGGCAGCGGAACCGTGGGCCCCGGCAGCGGAACCGTGGCCCCCGGCAGCGGAGCCACAGTGGGCGGATCGGGCGACACGAGCGGCGTTTCCGGGAGCGTCGCTGGAAGCGGCGACAATTCGGCGAGTGGGAGCGGCGGCGGCAGCGGCGCTGGGAACTGTACGCTCGGCGTCCAGGGGATCAACTATTCGGGCTGCACGGCGTGCGGACTTTGCTGGCAGCAGCACTGCTGCCAGCAGTCGAACAACTGCCTCAATGACACGACGTGCAACGGGTACCTTGCCTGCCAATCCAATTGCTACAACGGGCAACTGCCGGATGGTGGCACCTTCGACATCGACGCCGCCCCCGCCCCCGACGGGGCCACACTCTCCGACGACTGCGCCAATAACTGCTTGCCGCCGGACGCGGGTCCGTTGTGGAACATGATGCAGGATTGCATCTCGCCGACGTGCGACACGCCCTGCCTGTGCCCCTGAGTTTTCCCGGCGCGCTGCGGTCCAAGTCGAGCAGCGCGCCGTGAGCAGCCGTTGAGCATCCTAACGCGGGTGAACTCCATGAAACCGAATCCCTTGTTGGCGATTGGCGCGTGCGTTGCGGGGGTCCTCGTGCTCGGCAACTGCTCATCGAATCCGACGGGCCCGGCCTCGGCGGGGGGAAGCGGCTCCGGGGCCGCCGCGACGAGCGGAAGCGGATCGGGGAGCGGGGGCGTCAACGGAAGCGGAAATGGGTCGAGCGGCGCTGCCAGCGGCTCGTCGGTCGCCGGCTCGAGGAGTGGTTCAGGAGGAGGCTCGGGGGCTGGTTCCGGGGGAGGCTCGGGGGCGAGCGCGGGCGCCGCTTCCGGGGGAGGCTCAGGGGCAGGCTCGGGAGCCAGCAGCGGAACCACCGGACCCATCACCGCCACCGGTGGTTGTGCGGGCAACGCCTGCGCAAACCCGAAGTGCCTGGCTGCACCCGGGTGGACACCGCCGGCCTCCGATCCCTATCCCGGCGTCGGCTTTGCGGCAGACGGCAGTCCCGAATTGATGCCGAAGTATATCCCGAATAACTACGTCATCCCGACGCTCGACGACGTGCCCGATAGCCTGTCGGCTGACCCCAACGACGGGTATTTGGGAGGCAACTGGACCAAGCAAGATCTGGCGTTTCTCGATTCGAAACAATTGCACTGGGACTTCTTCATCAACACCGACAACTGGGCCGGTCCTCTCGTGGGTAACCCGGCGGCCGACGACCCGGACGCGTACGGAGCCCTGGCAGACATCCTAAAGCTGCACAATCCGGCGAACCATACCATCCATCATATTTGGATGAGCGCCATGGACCAACCGGCAGATCCGGCGAACCCAACGGTTCCCCAATGTTGCGACTGTGCGGCGTTTTCCAACAACAGCTGCGACTCTGAGCTCCAAGGCGTAGAAACCGTCGCGGACAAGGTGTCCGGCGGCGGCATTCCTCACTTCACGCGCTTCCGGCCACCGTACGGCTATCCTTACGTGTCGCCGGCCGGACCCTTCTTGGCCAGCCTGCAGAAGGTCGTTGCCAAGTACGCCGTCGTCGTCGGGTGGAATCTCCTCCCGACGCAAGACGCGGACTTTCCTCCGGCGTGCGCAAAGTGCGGCCCCGGCAACACCCCTGTAGCGGCACACAGCCCGGACTACGACACGAAGCAGTCGGTCGAAGACCACATTACGAGCGCTCTCGGGAACGCGCCCGGCGCGGGAACCGCGTGGGGCATCGTGCTCATGCACGGCGTCTTGCCGTGGACACACGATGCCATCGTGGAGCTCTTCGACCCGGATGCTACGAAGAATACCGCCGCCAATCCCAACATGGCGTGGATTGCAAAACACGGCTTCAAGACGGCAACGGTCGAGGACGTCGTTTGTTGGAAGTACGGAATGCACTCCTGGGACATCATCAACAAGCTAAACGGCTACAAGGGCACCGCGCAGGAGCGGAAGGCTAATTAGTCTGGCGCGCGTTGCCCGGCTCGCAGGCATTCGATAATCCGGTCGGCGTCGTACACGGCCCCTCGCCAAACGCCGCCACTGGCGGCTTGCAGCGCGGCCCAAAGGCGCGTGTCGTCGGGCAGCAGCGGATCGGGCGCCAGATCGGATCGCGGCGAGCGTTGGCGCAGCTCCTCGTCGTCGGGCACCCAGCTCCCGTCGGCCGCTTGCCGCACCAGGTCGACGGTCCCGCGTAGCTCGCGCGTATCGACAATGACGCGCACTCGATCGCCGTCACGCAGTTTTCCGAGGGGTCCGCCGGCAAGCGCCTCTGGGCTGACGTGACCGATGCAGGGTCCGGTGGAGAGTCCAGAAAACCGCGCGTCGGTGATGAGAGGCACATGGCGCGCGTGAGGCAGATACTTGAGGGCCGAGGTAACTTGGTACGACTCCTCCATCCCGGCGCCCATCGGTCCGCGGCAGCAAAGGATCAGCACGTCTCCGGCGTGGACGCTGAGCTCGCCCTGACTCTTGATCGCAGCGACCGCCGCGCGCTCGCTGGTGAACACACGCGCGCGTCCGACGAGATCGAAGCGGCCATGGGTGTCGAGCGCGGCCGCGTCGATCGCCGTGCTCTTGATGACGGCCCCCTCGGGGGCCAGATTGCCGCGCACGAACGTAATCGTACTTGCCATTCCGGCCTCGCGTGCAGCGGCTGGACTGAAGATGACGCGATCGGGATCGATTCCGTCCTCGCGGAACAACCTGTCGCGCAATCGCCGGCGTCGCTCGGACGCAGCCCAGTCATCGAGAACGTCGCCCAGGCGCGCGCCCGTCGCGCACAGCGCATCGAGTGCAAGAAGCCCGAGCTCCCGCAGATGCAGCATGACCTCGGGCACGGCTCCGGCCAGGAAGACCCGGACGGTCGGGTGCGGCCCGTTGGGCAGCGAATCCACCAGGCGCGGGACGCGCCGGTTCACGTCGGCCCATTCGTCCACGGAGGGCACTGGGAGCCCGGCCGCATGGGCCACGGCAGGCAAGTGGATTAGCAAGTTGGTCGAGCCGCCAAAAGCCGCGAATACGGTCATCGCGTTGCGCAACGCACGCTCGTTGAGCACGTCGCGCGAGCGCAGGCCTTTCGCGGCTTGCCCGAGCACCGCGTCGACGCTGCGGCGTGCGGCCTGGCGCCAGATCTCCTGTCCCGAAGGGACAAGAGCGCTATGGGGAACCGCCAACCCAAGCGCCTCCGCAACGACTTGCGAAGTCGCCGCCGTGCCGAGGAATTGGCAGCCGCCTCCCGGCGACCCGCAAGCGCGACACCCCAGGTCCGAGGCTTCTTCCAGTGTGATCTGCCCGTGCGCGAACCGTGCGCCGATTGTCTGGACCTTGCCCGCGTCCTCTCCGTCGATCGCCGGCAACGTCACCCCTCCGGGTACCAGCGCGACGGGCAGGTCCTTCGTCCCCGCGAGCGCCATCATCATCGCGGGCAATCCCTTGTCGCACGTGGCCACGCCGATGACTGCTTTGCGCGTGGGCAGCGATCGAATCAGCCGGCGTAGAACAATCGCTGCGTCGTTACGAAACGGCAGGCTGTCAAGCATCCCGCTCGTCCCCTGCGTGCGTCCGTCACACGGATCGGTGCAGAATCCCGCGAACGGGATGCACCCGGAGCGCCTGAGAGCGCGCGCCGCTTCCTCCATGAGCAGGCCGATCTCCCAGTGGCCGGTGTGATATCCCAACGCAACGGGCGTTCCGTCCGGCTCGCGGATTCCTCCCATCGTGCCCAGCACAAGCACCTCCGGGCGCCCAAGCTCGCTGGGGGGCAGGCCCATTCCAACGTCTTGCGTCCAGCCGAAAAGATCGCCGCTGGGGCGCCGCACGAGATCGTCGCCAGTCAGCGGCAGACGCCCTGCGGGACCGGGTGCCTTCGTTTGGACGTCGTAGGCAGCGCGGTCTTCGTCGTCGAAGGTATTCATCGCTTGTTCATGAGGACCCGGTTTAGCATGAGCCTCACTCCGCGACTGCCCTTGACGCGGGCGGCTTCGCCGCCGCTGGGGCTTCGCTCCGGCTCCGTTCCGGCGCGGGAGCTCACCCACCCCACACCCCCCAGCCGAACCCGATCCATGCTGGACGGTTGGACGACCGCCAACTACGGTCAGGCGGTGGGCGTTGTGGATCGGCTGCGTCAGCACCTGCGCTGCGCGCGCTGCGCAACGGCGCTCGATATCGAAACACCCGCCATCGCGTGTTCCGGTTGCGGACAGAAGTACTTTCGCCTCGGACGCATTCCGGTGCTCCTTCCGAGACCCGACGACCATCTGAGCCTCTGGCGCCGGCAGCTCGGTCTGCTCGTCGCCCAGAGCCAGCAAATGACGGGCGCGCTCGAGGCCGAAGCCGGCAATCCGGAGCTCGCCGAAGGAGGCAAGCTTCGCCTGACGGCGTTGGCCCGCGGCGTTCGCGATCAACTGGGACAGATCGTCGACATCGTCGGATCGGCGCTCGGCGGCCCGCTCGAGCCACAGGAAAACACAGGGCTACCTCGGGGCGTCGTCGAATACAGCTACCTTCTTTACCGCGACTGGGCGTGGGAGAAGGCCGGGAATCGTGAGTGCCAGCAATCGATCGATTCGATTCGGTCGGTCGTTACCACCGAAAAGCTCGGACGGATGCTGGTTGTCGGCGCGGGCGCGTGCCGCCTCGCCTACGATCTTCATCGGTTCTTGGGGGCGGACGAAACGGCCGTCGTCGATATCGATCCTTTCCTCTTCGTTTTCGCCGAGGCAGTCGTTCGAGGCGCGATCGTCCAATTCACCGAGGCCAGCACCACGGTTCAGGAGCTGTCGCGCGTTGCCCGAACGTGGGATCTGACCGCACCTGACGGCCCGCTCGGCGAGGATGTCTTCCACTTCTTCTTGGCGAACGGTCTATCTCCCCCCTTTGCCGACGGCACCTTCGACTCGGTCGTGACTCCATGGTTCATCGATCAAGTGCCCCCCGACCTGCCCGCATTTCTGAGCGCGCTGCGCCGCCTCCTGCGGCCGGGGGGTCGCTGGATCAATCACGGTCCGTTGATCTACCCGGTCGACGCGCCCATAGCGCGCCGCTTCTCCCGCGAAGAACTGTTCGACGTGATAGCTCGCGCCGGGTTTCGCATCGACCGCTGGCGCAGCGACTCGCAGCAACACCTAGTCTCACCCCTAACCGAGCGCGGCAAAATGGAATGGGGCATAACCTTCGAAGCCCAACCGGTGAAGTAGCCATGCCACTCGGTGTGGACCCAGGAACTGGGTTCGCGTTAGTCGCCCGCCGGTGGATCCGACATCCACCACCGTGAAGCGCAGTTCCGGCTGGGGGGTGTGGGGGGAGCGGCTGCCCCAGGTTTGTGGCGTGGGTCCCGAGCCCACGCCATAGAGCTACGCTTAAGGACCGTTTGGGGCCGGGGCCCCAAACGACAAACCTGGGGAGGCTCAAGCTGAACCGGGTTAATGTAACGTAACAGAACAATGGTGCGTGGCTGCGTCGCACGTCGCGCCCTCCGCCGTGCACCAGCAGTCGGCGGTCGTAGTGCACCAACCCGGATCTCCGGCGGTAGCGAGCACGCACGTGTGGGGCATCGCTTGGTAGCTGCAAACGTCGCCGCCGCAGGCCTTGCCGCTGGCGATGCAGTCCGCGTCCTTGGTGCACGTCCCGCTCGTGGTCAGCATAGTGCCGATCTTGTCCGGCGCCGCGCTGCTCACATTGCCGCCGCCAGTCAAGTTGCTGATGCGCGCGATCGAGTCGGCATCCTGTTCGGCGAACCATAGGTTCTTGTCAGGCCCTGCCGTGATGCCGGCCGCATTCGTATTCGGAGTGGGAATGGGGTACTCGGAGATACCGCCGGCGGGTGTGGAGCGGCCGATGGCGTTGTAGAAACCCGGCTCCGTGAACCACAGATTGCCATCCGGGCCGGCCGTGATGGCGTAAGGCCTGCCGCCCGACGGGATCCCAAACTCGGTGATCGCCCCTGCGGGCGTGATTCGGCCGATGTTGTACGCTCGGCCCGGACAACAACCTCTGGTTTACCGAGACGACAGCCAACAAGATCGGGCGAATCACAATGGCGGGGACCACGCCCGCCATTGTGATTCGCCCGATCTTGTTGGCTGTCGTCTCGGTAAACCAGAGGTTGTTGTCCGGGCCGAGCGTGATGTCGGCCGGGGTCCTGCCGGTCCCGGCGTTCGGCGAGATCGGAAAGTCGGTGGCCTGACCGGACGGGGTGATCTTGCCAATCCGGTCGACGTCCCGCTCCGAGAACCACAAGTTGCCGTCGGGCCCTTTGGTGATGCCGGCTGTCTGCGCGCCCCCCGGCGCCCCGAACTCGGTGAACTGGCCCGCCGGTGTCATCCTCCCGATTCCCTGCTGCTTCGTGTACCAGATGTTGCCATCGGGCCCCGGGGTGATGGCGATCGGCCCGATATTGGTAACGCTGACTTTGTACACAGGAGAGAACGTTCCGGTCGTCGTAATGGCTCCGTTTGCGCTGGGGCCCGTGTCCTGATGCAGAAACCAAATCCTGCCGTCCGGGCCGGCGCAGATCCCCCCTGGGGAAGCATTTGTCGGGACCTTGAACTCGGTGAACGTGACGTCGGGACCCTTCACGGCCGTGACAGGCGCACTCTTTACAGGAACGTCGGCGCTACCCGAAACGGCGCTGCCCGTCGTGGCCGCAGGAGCGCCGCTACCCGTACCGCTGGCACTGCTGCCGCTCGCGACCGTCGTGTCGCCGCTCCCGCCGCCCGAAATCCCCGCGCCGCTGCCCGGTCCAGCGCCACCGCTCGCGGCCACGCCGCTGCCGGTCGTGCTGCCGCCAGTGGCGGTTGTCCCCGCGCCTGTGCCAGCGCTGGCGGGCCCGCCGCCCGCGGAACACGCGTTCAAACCGGCTGCGAGCGCGATGGCGAGAGCGGCGGTGGAAGAAGCGGAGCCCTTCACTTGAGCAACGCCGGAATACCGCTGGAGACCTGCCCTTCCTTGAGGCCGAAGGTCGGGGCCGTGCCACCAAACGCCTGGTAGATCGTGTAAGGCACCATGCTCGTGTTCGCGTCGATGAGGCGGATGTGCTGGTCCCCCTTGAACTTACCGCCCGCCGTGCCCGAGATGAGAATGGGAAAGTCCAGGGGCGAATGTGTCTGCGACGCGGACGTGCACGAGGTCGTGTAGACGCAGGAGTTGTCGAGCAAGTTGCCGGCGCCGTCCGCCGTGTTCTTCATGCTGACCAGCAAGTCGTTGAGGTTGGTCATGGCGTACCGGACGCCGGTATTCATGCCCGCCGTCGCGTACGCGACGCCCATCGGGCTCCCTCGGTGCCCGTAAGCGCCGTGGAACCCGCCGGCCAAGCCGCAGTCGTCGTAAATTGCGAACGAGGCGGGAACGGTGAAGGTGTAGCTGAAGACGCGCGTCAGATCCGTGGACAGCGCAAACACCAAGAGGTCGTTGAAAGCTTGGCACCGGCGGCGTGAGAGGGATCCGTCGGCGCCGCGATTCACGTAGGCGGCGTCCGGGTTGACCAGCTTGCCGGCCACTTTCGGCCCTTGCGCTCGCACGATCTGCGTTTGCAGCTCCTGGACCCCCTGCAAGTGCCGATCAAGACGTTGCTGGTCCTCGGCGCCGAGGCGGGCTCGCAAAGCCTTCGCGTCCTCGTTGACAGCATCGAGAACCATCTGGCGGCGCAAGAGCTCCGGATCGACGGCCGGTGGGGGTGCGTTGGGTGCCGCGGTGTTGGCAAACTGCATCAGCTTCTTGAAGATGTTCGCGGGGCTGTAATCCGGCGGGTTGGGCATGTTGACACCGGAGTACGACAGGATGTCGCCGTACGCCGTCCCGCCAGACGAGTTCGCGACGCCGATGTGAAGGCCCGTCGGGAACGTGGTCCCTTTGCCGATCATCTGGGCGATGACTTGATCGATCGTCGGCAGCAGCGTTGTCTTATTGCCGTTGTTCGCGCCCGAGAGTGCGCAGGCCGGGAAGCTTGCGTGGGGAGCGCTGTCCGGAACTTTGATCGACGTGCCGGTCACCACTGACAGCCAGGGCTTTACTTCCTGCAGCGGGGCAAGCTGCTCGCTCAGAATCCAGTTCGCGCCGATCCCGGTGCTTGTTGGAACCCAGAGTTCGGGAATGATCCCGTTTCCGAAGAACCAGAAGCCGAAGCGCACGGGCAGCGGCGTCCCGGCGGCGTACGCGGTTCCGTTTCCATTGAGCATGCCGCACAAGCGCGGAAGCGGCACCGCGACGCTGACGCCGCCCGCGAGCACCCCTCGTAGGACGGTGCGACGCGAAATTACGCTGCGACCGAAGACCATCTCGTTCTCCTAACAATGGGGGCACTAAGCAATGGGTGCAACTAAGGGCAATGGGTGCAACTAGAGCGAAACGGTCGGATCCGCGACCCGTTGGGGGCCGCACAGATCCCCCCGTGCCGAATAAGTGGCCACACACGCGCACTTCGATCCTCTGATTATCCCCCCAGCCCCCTCGGCGGAGGATGCGGCGGCCAGCGGTGTTGGATAACTCCGCCAGAGGCGCAATTTACGGGTGAATCGCGACGACCTGCTTGCTGCTGTGGTGGTACAGGATTCCGCCGGCGAAGCTGGGGCCCGCAAGGCTCCAGGTCTGCCCGGGCGGGCCCAGATCGCCAATCCCCAAAATCGCTGTCTCGTCGAGGACCTTGGCGGTCGCGTCGATGACGTAGGTAACCCCTACGGTCGTCCCAAAGTAGAGCTTGTTCCCGAGCAAAATGGGGCTGGCGAAGAAAGCCGGAATCGACCAGCCGTCGGTCCGGGACCGCCCGTCGGAGGCCACGTCCGTGCCCTTGTAGTCGACAGGGGCCGTCGTGATGTCCATCCCGTAGATGGGTTGGTCAGGCATGTTGGCAGCGCGCCTGACGCCGACCGGAACTTCGAGAAACTCGACCTTTCCGGTCTCGACGTTGACTCGACCCACACAGTGCGGCGGCCCCGTATGGGTGCCCCACCGGTCGTTGTTGTTCGCCACGGCTAAAAACCACACGTAGCCGTTGGCCACGATGTTCGAATGCCAGTCGGGCACTACGTGCATCGTCTGATAGGTGTACGACCAGTCGGCCGTATTATTGATATTGATTCCGGGCATCGAGACGTACTTGCTCGTCGCCTTGTCCCAGCGACGCACGTCGGCAAGCTTCGCGAGCGACCAGCCATGCACTTGTTTGCCGGTCCCTACGTCGAGAACGTTGAGTGTCTCGCCCGGCGGCGTACGCGGTTCCGTTTCCATTGAGCATGCCGCACAAGCGCGGAAGCGGCACCGCGACGCTGACGCCGCCC
>WNFJ01099386.1_pt1 | contig 10050 bp, 9 predicted proteins | sample 5400461 | NCBI WGS metagenome assembly WNFJ01 (sample SAMN13153349, study PRJNA577476) | soil metagenome | isolation source: 115 cm saprolite on Douglas fir-dominated hillslope | place: USA:California | collected 2013-09-17
GGTGTGGACCAGGACGACATCGTCGTTATGCCTTACACCAGCGCGATGAAACGCGTGATCGGTGGCACTACGTTGCGCAACATCAACGTGCAGATTGGCGACGACCGCCAGATCGAAGCCGCGCAGCAACAAATCATCTCGTTACTTCGACAAAGGCATAACATTCGCCCCGGCCGCGACGACGATTTCACCGTGCGCACCCAACAGGAAATCGCTGAAGCCGCCACAGCCACTTCGCGGGTGATGACAGTGCTGCTCGGCGCAATCGCAGGCGTGTCACTGCTCGTGGGCGGCATCGGCATCATGAACATCATGCTGGTGAGCGTAACAGAGCGGACACGCGAGATTGGTGTGCGCATGGCTGTCGGTGCGCGCGGGAACGACATTCTCACACAATTTCTAATCGAAGCCGTAACGCTGAGTTCGGTCGGCGGCGTGATCGGAATCATCTGCGGCATCGCCACATCCAGGATCCTGTCAATCTACGCCAACTGGCCAACGCTGATTTCCATCAGCTCAATCGCAATCGCATTCCTATTCAGCGCAGCCGTCGGCGTGTTCTTCGGGTTTTATCCAGCGCGCAAAGCCGCCGCGCTCGACCCCATCGAAGCGCTCCGCTACGAATAGTAACTCAGGCTTTCAGCCTGACCGCTGGTCTTATCAATCACTTCTCACTCTTCTTCGTTTCACCCGGGTCCGGTGTCTCTGCTATCGCATCCACCTCTACCGGCGCTTCGCCATTCACGCGGACCGTTCCCACGATACGTGCCCGGTCGCGGTTTTGCTGCGCACGCTCTCTGTCGTTAGCTGTCGCCTTAGCTGGCTGTTGCGCCGGCGGCGCGGCGTAATTGCCCTCGAACACGAGCGTCTTTTTCAGGCTGACGTTGAATCCGGTCGCGCGGAAGTACGATTGAGGAGCAGCTGATTCGTTTTCGCCGGTTGCCTTAGCAGCGTAGCTTCGCGTTTGCTTCGCGGCGTCGCGTCGTGCAGTGATGCGTGAGTCGAGCTCCGTGCTATTCGCTAATTGCTCGATTTTACCTGTGTACGTCGAGCCGTCGGCATCGAGCACGCGAATTTCACTCCCTTGTTGCTGAACTTGAAACGTGTTCAAGACATTCGCAGACTGGCTTACCTGCGCATTGTTCCGAAAAGATTGAAGGGCGGATTGTTGGGAAAATTGCTGCTTGGTTCCGAGGCTGCCGACTGATGACGGTTGCGCGACCGGCGGAGCGGCTGCTACCATTGTGTCTGATTTGGCTTTGGAATCCGCGCCGGCTACAGGCGCAGACGCGGGTGCCTGGATTTTCGCGGCGGCAATCTCCTTATCTGGGGACTCGATCGCACCGCGCGCTTCTGCAAGGCGAGTTGACGACTTTAATGCTTCCGCTTCCGAGGCGGGTGTCGCCTCGTGTTCGGTCTCGATTTGATTGTTGTCTGCCAGATTCACTGTTGGTTTGGTGGCGCTCGCCGCCGGAGCTTGTGCGAGAGTATCCTCCGCGGGTACCGCGGGGTTTAGTTCATTGGGTGCTCCAACGGTGCGATCACGAAGCGCAAGGTCGCCGGACTCGGCAAGCGGGTGTGATCGGTTCCACCAAATCGCCGGGACGAGCACGATCAACGTTGCCAGTGCCGCCGCCACTGTTACTCGTGGCCAGAACATTGTTAACCATGATCCTCGTGACTCGACCTTTTCGTCTTCCGCCGCTCCCACTCGCGCGATCTCCTCACGCAGGCGCGCTCGCATCGGATTCGGCATTTTGGGGTCGTCACCAAATTCTGCGCGCCGCGCTTTTGCCAGCGCCTCGAGCATTTCTTCAATGGGTTTCTTTGGTTCAGATGGCATGCTTCTACAAATTAGACGGCAAACGATTATCCGGTGGAAAAATTTCCTTCGCGATAATGAGCAAGCGATCCAGGCATTTGCTCAAGCGGGAGCTAACCGTTTTCGGATTAAGATGCAGTTCCGCTGCAATCTCATCGTAACTTAACTCGCCGAAGTACCGCAGTTCGATGATCTCCCGGCATGGGTCGCCGAGACTATCAAGGCTTTCCCTCACGAGGCGGGAGGTCTCGGCAATCTGCAATAACGCATCGGGGCCGGGGTTTCCAGATGGCGGATCAATCGGCGGTTCGTCATCGGTTCGGCCCGCATCGATTGAGATGTGCACCGCGTTTCCACCTCGTTTCGCAGCTCGCGTTTTATCCCGATAATCCATCGCCTTGTTCGCCGCGATACGCAGCAACCAAGTTTGAAATGAGCTTCGACCCTGAAATGAAGATAGATTTCTGACCACAGATAAAAACGTTTCCTGGCAGATCTCTTCCGTGTCTTCGTGGCTGAAATCGCCGGAGAGCTGAAACACAAAACGGGCGACCGTCGCGTAGTATTTATCGAACAGAGAATCCCATGCCGCCGTGTTTCCCGAGCGGCATTCGGCGATGATTTGAGCTTCCGACGCCAACGCTGATACACCCGCCGCTGTTAGTGGTGCGGCTGTGCTGGAAAACTCCTGATCGATCACAACACCTCGCGGACGGAGCATCTTATCGGATATCTGACTATCGCGCCTAGCCTCCTGATCAAAAATAATGCTCCGGTTCACGCCGCGGCGTTAAAGACGTTAAAAGGTTACACCGACACACCCGTTGAGATTGGACGTTAATGCCAGTTCGACTCGGACCGTTGAACGCCTGGGGTTCGGCACGCCAGGAGCATTTCTCCGGAGTTCCCGACTAATGCTCTATGAACAAAAAAATGGTCCTAGCGATCGGGCTCTTCCTCCTCGGAGGCATCTCTCAATCCCGCGGAGATGGTTTCATTGTCGTCGAGCGTCCGATCTACGTTCCGCCGAGCCACTTTCCGTTCGCTCCCCTCGAAGTCACCAGTCATCACGTTAACGTCGCAATTGATGGGCAGGTCGCCATCACATCGATCGACCAGGAGTTCTACAATCCTAACGACCAACGCCTCGAAGGTTTTTACATGTTCCCTGTCCCGAAAGGGGCGCACATCGACAAATTCAGCATGGAAATCGGCGGCAAGAGCGTCGATGCGGAGTTGCTTCCGTTTGACAAGGCGCGTCGCATTTATGAAGACATTGTTAGAAAAATGCGGGATCCGGCGCTGCTCGAGTACGCCGGCCGCGACCTCTTCAAGGTCCGCATCTTTCCGATCGAACCGCGCAGCCACAAGCCCATTAAGATTTCCTATACGGAACTGCTTCGCTCCGACGCTGGGACGGTCACTTATCTCTACCCGCTGAGCACTGAGAAATTCTCCGCTCGGCCGATTAAGAATGTGAGCATGAAAATTGAGCTCAAGAGCGCGGAGCCGCTCGCCTCAATTTATTCGCCCAGCCACAAAGTTGAGATTAAGCGCGATGGCCCTAACCGCGCCGTCATTGGGTATGAGAGCAAAGACGAAAAGCCGGACACAGATTTTCAGCTCGTCTACAGCTCGGACACACGGGATGTCGGCCTAAGGTTAATCACTTACAAACCCGACGGTGATGACGGGTATTTTCTGCTTCTCGCTGCCCCGACGGTTAGCGACGAAATAAAGCCGGTAGCCAAGGACATGGTTTTTGTCGTGGACACATCCGGTTCAATGGCCGGCGCCAAACTGCAGCAGGCGCAAAAAGCATTGCGGTTCTGTGTCGAAAATCTTAACGGCGACGATCGTTTCGAGATCGTCCGATTCTCGACGGAAGCTGAGCCGCTTTTCGGCGACTTGGTACCAGCGGACTCCGATCATCGCAAACGTGCGAACGGTTTCATCGACAACTTCAAGCCAATCGGCGGCACCGCCATTGCGGATGCGCTGCAAAGCGCTCTCAAGGTCCGACCGGACAAGAGCAATCGCCCATTTGTTGTGATTTTCCTAACCGATGGTCTGCCCACGGTGGGAACACGCAATCCCGACGAAATCGTTGCGAACATCAAAAAGGCGAGCGGCGTTCGGATCTTTTCGTTCGGAATCGGCTCGGACGTAAACACACAGTTGCTCGATCAAATCGCCGAGGGTACGCGCGCCTTCAGCCAATACGTGCTCGCGAATGAAGATCTCGAACTCAAAGTCTCGAATTTCTACCCTCGGATTAAAGAACCCGCCCTAACGAATCTTAAGCTCGATCTCGGCGGTAGTGTTCGCGCAGCCAAAATGTATCCAACAGATCTGCCGGATCTGTTCAAAGGGGACCAATTGGTGGTAGCGGGTCGATACAGCGGCGCGGGCGATGTCGAAGCAAAGCTGACCGGCAACGTCGCCGGCCGCGAACAGACGTTTACTTACAAGCTGCATTTCGATGATCGCAAGACGACCGACGATTACGTGCCGCGGCTTTGGGCGACGCGCCGTGTCGGATTTCTCCTCGATGAAATCCGCATCCACGGTGAAACCGCCGAGCTTCGCGATGAAACAACCGAGTTAGCCCGGAAATACGGAATCGTTACGCCTTACACCGCTTATCTCATCGTAGAAGACGAAGATCGCCGGCGTGTGCCGATGGCTGATCGATCCATGCAGAGCATGAGCGCCGATGCGGCGACACGCGCCGAAGTCGCCAAGGCCTGGACCGGATTCAAGGACAAGAAAGAAGGTGAGGACGGCGTTGCCAACGCGCGCAGTCAGAATGCGTTCAAGTTTGCGCAGCAGGCACCGGCGTCGATCACATCGGGCAACTCCGAATCACTGCGCGGATTTGCTGCCGCGGGTCCTGCCGCCACCCCGTCGGCGGCGCGCCTTGGTCAGTACACTCAACAGTCCAGGTTCGTGAACGGGCGCGCATTTTTCCAAAACGGAAATCAATGGATCGATTCAAACGCGCAGAACACAGCTAAACGCCAGCGTGTCCAGTTTAACTCCGAAGAATACTTCAACCTCCTCACAAAACATCCCGAAGCCGGCCCGTGGCTGGCGTTAGGTCAAAACGTCGTGCTCACGCTCGACGACACTGTTTATGAAATCGCTGAATAACAATCCAATGAAAACACTAACTACTCGTGGCATCGGCATCCTGCCGATAATCTTGTCTGCCTCTGCAATCCTCGGCCTGTGGCAACCGTTGTTCGCCAAGACTGCGCCACCACCTCAATCCAAATCGCGTATCGAGGTCTGTTTTGTGCTCGATACCACCGGTTCGATGGGCGGTTTGATCGAAGGCGCGAAACAAAAGATCTGGTCGATAGCCAATGATATGATCAGCGCTCAACCAACCCCGGAGTTAAAGCTCGGGCTCATTGGTTATCGCGATCGCGGCGATGAATACGTCGTGAAATCGTTCAATCTCACCGACGACATCGATGCGATATATGGACATCTGCGGGAGTTCCAGGCCGGTGGCGGTGGCGATGCACCAGAGAGTGTGAACGAGGCGCTTGCCGAAGCCATTCACAAGATGCCGTGGAGTAGCGACAGCAAAGTCCTGAAGATCATTTTTCTGGTCGGGGACGCGCCACCGCACATGGATTATCCGAACGGCCCGAAGTATCCGGATCTTTGCCGGGAAGCGGCGAAAAAGGACCTCATTATTAATACGATTCAATGTGGTGAGATGGCTGAGACCAAGCCGATCTGGCAGGAGATCGCGAAACTGTCGGAAGGCAGTTATGTATGCATTTCGCAATCGGGCAACGTTGCTGTGATTTCAACGCCGATGGACAAGGAGCTAAGTCGACTAAACGAACGGATCGGTGGCACTCTCATTCCGTATGGCGACAGCAAATTGCAGGCGGAAGTTCATGCGAAATATGCAATGGCGGCGAGTGGTCCCGTTTCTGCAATGGCCGATCGGCTCACCTACAATAGCAAGACCGGCAAAGCCGTGCAGGGCCGCGGTGAGTTGGTCGACGCGCTCAACGACAAAACGCTTAAGTTCGACGAGATCGATCAGAAACAACTTCCGACCGAGCTCCAGAAATTGGATCGCAGCGAACTGCAAAAGCGCATCGCAAAAACCCGTGACGAACGCGCCGACCTGCAAAAGCAGATCGTCGAAGTGTCAAAGAAACGCGAAGCCTATATTCAATCGGAAAACAAACGGCTCGCGGCCGAAGGCAAAGGCGACGCCTTCGATCAAAAGGTGGCTGAAACGCTTCGTGTCCAAGCCGCTAAAAAGGGAATTAGTTACTGATGCTGGATGATTGGGGGAGCGGGTTCGGTGCCCCGACACCCAGAAGAAAATTAGTCAACGAGCGGATTCTAATGAAGAATCAAATTCCTGTTTATTCGTGTCTATTCGTGGTTAGAAATCAGTTATGGCTGAGCACACGCGTTTCGAAAGACTCGTCGCTGAAGCGAAGAAGAACATAACCGAGATCTCGCCGAAGGATGCCGCTGCGAAATTAAACAGCGGCGACGCGGTCGTCGTTGATGTTCGCGAGAAAGACGAGTGGGACGAAGGACATATTCCCGACGCGATTCACATGAGTCGCGGCACCATCGAACTCGATATCGAAGAGAAAGTTCCCGACAGAAACGCGATGATCATTTGTCACTGCGGCGGAGGCGGCCGATCCGCGCTCGCCGCCGAGAGCCTGCAAAAAATGGGCTACAAAAACGTTCGCTCCATGGCCGGCGGCTTCAAAGCCTGGAAAACCGCCGGTTTGCCGAGTACAAAATAAATTGGTTTATCAGGCCAGCTTACGCGAACAGGCAGGGAGAGAGAGCGTTGTGTTCGCGGCGCGCGACCGCTAAACTGGCGCGCATTCCTGCAGGAGATGAGCTCACTCGATTACTACAACATCGAAGAACTTCTCACGGAGGAGGAGCGCGCAATGCGTGATCGCGCCAGGCGTTTTGTGCAGGAGGAAGTCTTGTCCGAGATCGTTACGTGCCATCGTGCGGGCAAGTTTCCGGAGCGTCTCACGCCCAGGATGGGGGCACTGGGCTTTTACGCTCCGTATCTGAAAGAGCACGGCTGCTCGGGCCTTAGTTACACCGCGTACGGGCTCATCATGCAAGAGCTTGAGCGAGCCGATTCGGGTCTGCGCTCGCTCGCATCAGTGCAGGGCGCTCTCGCGATACAGGCAGTTCATTCGTTCGGCTCACCGGACCAGCACGCGCGCTGGCTTCCGGGACTCGTGTCGGGCGAGCGCGTTGGTTGTTTTGCGCTTACGGAGCACGGCCACGGTTCGGATCCAGGCGGGATGGAAACCCGCGCCGGACGTGATGGCGATCATTACATTTTGAACGGCAGCAAGTGCTGGATCGGCAACGCGTCCATCGCAGACGTGAAAGTCGTCTGGGCAAGGGATGACGACGGGCGCGTCGGGGGATTTGTCGTCGAAAAGGAAACCCCCGGATTTCGCGCCCAGGACATTGAAGGAAAGTTTAGTCTGCGTATGTCGCGCACGTCGGAATGCTGGTTCGAAAACTGCCGCATACCTGTGGAGAACCGTTTGCCAAAGGCGTCCGGGCTCAGCGCGCCCTTATCGTGTCTGTCGCAAGCGCGAGTAGGAATAGCGTGGGGTGTCATTGGCGCCGCGATTGATTGCTATGAAACAGCGCTGGCTTACGCCAAATCGCGCGAACAATTTGGCCGCCCCATTGCCGGCTTCCAATTAGTTCAACAAAAACTTGTTTGGATGGCGCAAGAGATTACCAAGGCCCAATTGCTCGCGTTGCGTCTCACGCGGCTGATGGAGATGGGCTCGGCGCGTCCTGCGCAGATTTCATTAGCAAAACGCAACAATGTTTGGATGGCGTTGGAATGCGCGCGTAAGGCGCGCGACATGCTCGGTGCCGCGGGCATCACAGATCGTTACTCGGTCATCCGGCATCTCATGAATCTTGAGAGCGTCTCCACGTACGAAGGCACGCACGACATTCATACGCTGATCATTGGCCGCGATATCAGTGGAATCGACGCTTTTGGCGGGTAGACTCTCGACTGCCGGACTGGAACGGCTTTAGCCCTAGAGTCCTTACTTCGATTCTTCGGGCGGTTCTTGCGTTAGCGCTCGATAAGCGAACTCGCGATTAAGGTGTTCAAAGGCTGCTGTCGAGTAAGGCATGTAGCTCTAAAGCGCGAGAGCTGCCGCCACGTTCTCGAACTTAAACAGAACATGTGGGCATCCTTCTGCGTCAAACGTAAAAAGAATGAATCCGCCGCAACTAAATTCCGTGAGAGTCGTTACGACAGACTCCGGAACGACATTTGCTTCTTGGTTCATATAACTGTCTCAGTGGTTTTTTCTTGTGGAGTTCTGTCGTGCAGTCAACTCAAGCAGCAGTTGCCAATGCCGTTTCGTCCGTTTGTCCACACTGCCAGAATCGTCTGACTTCGATTAGCATCGCCTGATCAAGGCTAACTGCGCCGCCAGCGACGCGAAATTTTCGATTGCCGCGCTCATATACAACTTCAATATAGCCACCGACCGAGACGCCCAGCCTTAGAAATTCATCCCGCGTGACGACACAGTAGGCGTAAGGTGCTCCGCCAAGATGAAAAACGAGATGATCATACTGTTTAAGAAGCGCTTCGATATCGTCCTTCGTGAACTGGAACTTGTAGACCAAACGTCCTCTCGCTCTCAAGCGAGGTGCATCGACCCATTTTAAGTAATAGGCGCGACGGCCGATGCGATCGTAATCAACGATCAAGCCTCTACCGGTGAAACGAACAAGTCCGTACGTTTCGTCTGGAATAACTACGGAAGCGAATGTGCCTAGGATGATTTTTCGACGAGCGATTTTATTAATTGTTTTTTTCATGTTTTTTTGTCTTTCGGATTTCTTTCCTTTCGTTTTTGGTTCTGCCTTCGCTGTTTTCTATTCTGGATTTGATTGAAGTATCTGGATAAATTTTGTGAGCTTTTCCGCTTCCTGCGGACTCAGATCGAACGGGAGCTCCAAATGTGCAGTACGACCTGGACGTAGCACCAACGAGTGAAGAACAAATTGCTGTTTGTCCGTTTCGCCGGTATCGCTACCACGCTTTTGCTGGTGCTCTTCGATAAGCCTTTCTGCCATTTCCTCTCGGCTTAGACCGGCAAACCTCTTCTTCAATTCGCTACCGATTCGCATTGATTTCCCGGTCAACCTATTAAACTCCTTTTCTCTCCTGCCTTTGCCTGCTTGAATATAATTATCTAACTTCATTATCTTATTATAGACTATTATGCTAATTATGTCAAATTATTTTTTCAGAATTTTCTATCCGGCATCCTTCTCGGCACTTTTGGGGTTCCGTCTGTACGGACGGGCGAAACTGTGGCGGGTCTCCAGCCGCCGAATTAATCACAAATTATCGGATAATTAAGAAAGTCAGGCATTTTCTACGGCGAGGAGATCGTTACCGACGACTCTGCGCGAGGATACCTTCAGAAACCGCCGTCGAGGGGACCGCATGGCGTAGAGACGGCGACTTTACGCGGAGGTCTGCCAGATTATGGTAAAGGCAATAACGTTATGAACGAAGTCTTCATTCTCGGCGGCGGGCGTACGGATTTTAAGCGCAACCTGAAAAAGGAGGGGAAAACGATCCGACACATCATTGTCGAGGCCGGTAAGAAAGCGATCGATGACGCGAAGATTGATCCCGCGGAAATTCAGGCGGGCGCGGTTGGGAATTTCAACGCGGGCCAGTTCACAAAACAGTTACAGCTCGGCGCGTTTATTCCGGAAATCGATCCGAAATTGCGCGGCATCCCCACGATGCACACCGAAGCGGCGTGCGCGTCGGGTGCGCTTTCGGTGTTGCTTGGCGCCGAATGGATTATGGGCGGCTTTTACGACGTGGTGCTCGTGGTTGGCGCGGAACAGCAGAAAACGATGTCGTCGCTCGATGGGTCGGATGTCTTGGGCGCGGCCGCTGATTATCACAATGAGAAACCGGACTATGGCGATTTCATGTTCCCGAAACTGTTCGGGCGCATCGCGCAGATCTATATCGAGAAATATGGCGCAACCGAGGCGGACCTGGCTCGAGTCGCGTGGAAGAATTATGCGCATGCCAAGTTGAATCCGCTCGCTCAAATGCGCGATGCCGATCTTACTTTCGATTGCGCATCGCAGGTTTCCGACAACAATCCAAGCGTTGCGCCTCCGCT
>WNFJ01449185.1_pt1 | contig 10050 bp, 11 predicted proteins | sample 5400461 | NCBI WGS metagenome assembly WNFJ01 (sample SAMN13153349, study PRJNA577476) | soil metagenome | isolation source: 115 cm saprolite on Douglas fir-dominated hillslope | place: USA:California | collected 2013-09-17
GCCTCTTCGACGAGAGCTCGACCAATGCCCCGGTTGGAGCCGGTGATCAAGACTGTTTTATTTGCGATAGCCATGTTGTTTTTGCTTTCCTATTTTGATTTGAGTTTTCGTCATCTTTTGTGTCGTCGTCTCACCCGGCCTTGGTTTGGGATGGTCTTCCTCAACCAATTTGAGATTTTCCAGGCCTCCCGGCGCTCTCAGCTTAACCAGCCTCATGAATATCTCCTCCGACTCGCCGCGACACATCGGAAGCACCGTGGGCCACTAACCGATTGTCGATTCGTGGTGCGTCGCTGAAGACATCGATTAGGCCTGAATCTAGCTTGATGGTCGAAGTAAACTCTGTGGTTTGATATTCGGCGCTTGTGAATGTCGGGCATTTCCGGTTGCTCCTTCTCGTGTCTTAGTTGGCGGAGTAGACTTAAGTGGGAATATCGAGGCAGCGAAAGTTACAAGTGTGGCGGGATTCTAGAAGGACTCGATGATCACGGCGTCGCACAATCGCAATCGGTGCGGCGCGCCACGAGCGCTCGGCTGACCGTCTCACCTATGCAACGGTTGCAGCGAGCGGGTGCGGGAGCCGCGCCTGTAGGCGCATCCGAGCTCAAGACATCGAAATTCCGTGCCGGGCCTTTGGAACCGCGCTGGTTCGCCTGACCTCACGAAACGGAAAAAATCGTACGCTTAGGTCTTCCAAGGATCATTCGACTAAAAGAAAACGCTCCGGAACTCGATTACAGATCGTTTCACGGCAAAACGGGTACTGGAAGAGGGCGGCTTTTACCTGATGGTTGGACTCGTGGCAGAGAAACTGCGGTTGCCTTTCATATGTTCATCACTGTGTTGGTTCCTCTAAATCGACGAATCAACGAGTGCATTTCGGACAAGATAAATTTAAAGAACATAAATGGGAAATCCCACGCCGAACGGCGCGCGTCCCCGCGCGCCGCGAGCGAACAACGGATCGCGGGGACGCGATCCCTCCCGGCGATGGGTCGATCCAAAGCTCGCCGCTGATTATCTTGAACTACAGAACCTGAGGCATAGGGAGGCGCGAGCGCCGCAATTCCATCCGAGCCTCCCGCTGCGGGAAAACAGATGCTTGACTTGGCCTATTGCGACGCATATCATGGCGAGTTTGGGCCATGCGTCGGGTGAGGAAGTCAATTCGGCCCTGATCGCCGGGAGCGTAAACACGAGTTCCAGCTTTGTTCGTCGCGTATTGGCCAAATTATCCAGGGCCGGCCTAGTCGAAACGGCCACCGGCAAAAATGGCGCCTGTTGGCTGGCCCGGCCGCCGCGTAAGATCTCTCTGCTCGAGATCTATCGGGCGGTCGGGGCACCAAAGGCTTTTGCCATCCATCAATACCCAGTCGAAAAACGTTGCCCCGTGAGCTGCCATATCAAATCGGCTCTGGCCCGGGTGCTCGATGAAACCCAGCAAGCACTGGAGCAACGCTTGAGCCGAATCAGCCTGGCACGGGTGATTGCGGACCTGGGCAAACCTTAACTCGAACTGCATTAACCGGCGGTCCGAATCCGATCCTTATTGTTACCGTCAAAGATGCAATTAAAGTCAACCAACCTTGAACCGCTAAAACAACATCATGAGTAAACTAAACGGAAAAATCGCACTTATCACCGGTGGAACCACCGGTCTCGGCTTCGCCACCGCTCAACGCTTTCTCAGCGAAGGAGCCGAGGTCGTTATCACCGGCCGCCGGCAAGCTGAACTTGATTCAGCGGTAAAACGTCTCGGATCGAATGTGCTCGGCGTTCAAGGTGACGTCTCTAATCTAGCGGACCTAGACCGGCTTTACGCCACCATCCAAAAACAGAAGGGACACCTGGACATCGTTTTCGCCAACGCAGGAGGAGGAAGTTTTGCCCCGCTAGGCGCCATCACGGAGGAACATTTCGACCAGATCTTCAATATCAATGTCAAAGGGCTGCTTTTCACCGTGCAGAAAGCGCTTCCGCTGCTGAAGGATGGGGGAGCGATTATCTTGAATGCCTCTATTGTCGCCTCGATCGGGATGGAAGCTTTCAGCGTCTACAGCGCCACGAAAGCCGCCGTCCGCTCGTTTGCTCGCACCTGGACCACGGATTTGAAGGCGCGAAAAATCCGCGTGAATGTCATCAGTCCCGGGGTCGTGCCAACGGAGGGATACAGGTCCCTGGGTAACGAAGAGCAGGTAGAGCAATTCGCTGCTCAGCTAGCGACCCAAATCCCGTTGGGACGTGTGGGTCAACCCGATGAAATCGCTAAGGCGGTCGTTTTCTTGGCTTCAGACGACAGCAGCTTCGTCGCCGGCGCCGAGCTGGTCGTGGATGGCGGTATGATCGCGGTCTAAGTCTCACGCCGGCCCTTTAGAGCCTTCCCGACGATCCCTTCGATCACGTGCTCGAGACTACATCACCACGGGAGCGAGCCGTCCTCGTTCGAGAACGTGCCCGTCGGACCGTTCGCGTCGAGGAGCGCGAGGCGCACGGGCTCACGTGCGGCCTGTTCGACCGTGCGCGGTACTACCCCGAAGGCAGCCAGCAGCATCTCGCGCAGTTCTTATCGGGCAACCGCGCGCTTGATTTTCTGAGCACGCGCATGAGAGTAGGCGAAAGCTCATGGAAGTTTTTCAACGCGAGGAACATGTGCTCGTTTGGCTTAAACAAGCCGGAGTGTCCATCTCAGACAATAGCCCCAACAAAGTACCACTGTCCCTTTTGCGTTCCGCGCGGCGTAATTTGAGAGAACTACATTCCGCAGTGTGAGGACTGCTGCTGCAGCAGGAGGTTCGCGATGACATTAGCTTCATCACTAGCCCAGGATCCGATTAGCCGCTCTCTTGATGAGATTCAGAAATCGGAAGCCAAACTTCGGCAGGTCGTCGATACAATCCCAGCTCTGGTCTGGAGTAATCTGGCAGATGGTCCAAACGACTTTTCGAACCAACGGTGGCGGGACTACACAGGTATCAGTTCAGAGGACGCACGAGGCTGGGGTTGGCGAGCTGCTGTTCATCCTGACGACTTGCCGAAGTTGATGGAGACCTGGCAAGAGATGGTGGCGGCAGGGAAGGCGGGCGAGTTCGAGACGCGGCTTCGCCGCCACGACGGGGTGTTCCGTTGGTTTCTCTGTAGGATCGATCCACTCCGAGACGAGTCGGGAAAGCTCCTGAGATGGCTCGGAACAGCTACAGACGTCGATGCCCTAAAGCAAACCGAAGCGAAGTTGCGCGAAGACGAGCTCGGACGGGAGCGCCTTGAAGACGAATTGAGACTCGAACGCAATCGGCTGCGGTTGCTTCTGGAAATAACGAATAGCATGGCATCAAAGCTGGACCTTCGCGGTTTGGTTGAGGTCCTTTCTACGAATCTGCTGAGCGTAACGCGATGTGATTTTTGCGCCTTGCTTCTACCGGATGCTGATAGCGGGGAATTGCGCGTAACCATTCTGTACAACCCGGACGCGCGAGGTTCCCTGTGCGACGGAACGATTATACCCATCCATAGTTCGATTTGTGGCAAAGCTTTCTGGACCGGCAAGACGCAACACTTTCACCATTACGAAGAGGTACGATACGACCCTGAAAGTTTCGGCAACAACGTAGGTCGACACTTCTATCAACGTGTAATGGCAGAAGGCTTGGTATCGGGTTGCGATCTCCCGCTTATCGGCAGAAGCGGTGTAGTAGGCGTGTTGGCCGCCCTAAAGCGCTCGGAGAGAGCATTCGAGCGTGATGACGTCGTCTTTCTTGAACAGGTTGCCCGCCAGGTAGCTATTGCCGTTGAGAATGCGCTGGAGTACGAAAAGGCGATAAAGGACAGAGATAAAGAGACGAAACAAAGACTCTATCTTGAGGAGGAAATTCGCGCCGAATTCGGGGAAATCATCGGAGAGAGTCCAGCTTTGAAGACCGCGCTCGAGTTGGTGTCAGTAGTGGCACCCACGAATTCGAGCGTGCTGATCATGGGTGAGACGGGAACGGGTAAAGAACTCATTGCGCGCGCAATTCACAATCTGAGCGGTCGCCGGGAACGGGCCTTTGTCAAATTGAACTGCGCTGCAATCCCGCTTGGGCTCCTCGAAAGTGAGTTGTTCGGCCACGAAAAGGGAGCGTTCACTGGTGCGATCGCGCAAAAGACGGGTCGTTTTGAACTCGCGGATAAAGGTACGCTCTTTCTTGACGAAGTCGGCGACATTCCGCTGGAACTGCAGGCAAAATTGCTACGGATCTTGCAAGAGCAGGAATTCGAAAGACTCGGCAGCACCCGCACTCACAAAGTTGACGTCCGTCTGATCGCTGCCACCCACCGTGATTTGGCTAGTATGGTGAAGCAGCTGGCATTTCGGGAGGATCTTTATTATCGGCTGAAAGTGTTTCCTATCCACGTCCCACCCTTGCGACAACGCACCGAGGACATTCCACAACTGGTGCGGCATTTTGTGAGCATCTACGCTCAACGAATGGATAAGAGCATCAACCAAATTCCGACAGAGACGATGCATGCCCTGGTGGGATATCGCTGGCCTGGAAATGTTCGGGAGTTGCAGAATTTCGTGGAACGAGCAGTAATCCTCACTCCTCACTCTGTACTTCGCGCCCCGGTTGCAGAGTTGGAGGCGTTCACTCCCCTCCGAGAACGAGATGTCTCGATGAGTGGCCTTGCGGAGGTAGAACGCGATCACATTCTCCGTGCGCTTGAAGCAAGCAACTGGGTAGTCGGTGGTCGAAATGGTGCCGCGGCGCGTTTAGGAATGAAGCGAACATCGTTGGTTTACAGGATGCAGAAGCTTGGAATAAGTCGCTCTGAAGCGATCGCACAGGAAAGCGCTGCCAAGAGTCGCGGAAAGCACGGTTGATCCGAAGTTGACCCCCTTCCCACGTTAGTGTCCCGGATCCATGTGGCATGATGGTCGCCGCGACGGGAAGCCGTCAGTGTCGGGCTTCCGTCACAAAATTCGTCAGTCACGGCTAGAATCCGGCCGCGCGCCTTACTACGACATCTCGTTGGAGCAGAACAACTTATCTCTGACTTCTTTCTTCCGACCCGACCCTCCAATTTTCTGGCATGTCCGTTGCTTTAACGGCGTTGCGCTCTGCAGTGTTAGAAGTTAGCGCCGCGTGAGTGAGGAGAATCTTATGAGTCAAAATCTTTCAGCGCATACGCCTCTGACAGGCGTTCGCAAGATCGAGGCGGATGGTGTCCAGGTCTTCTACCGAGCTGCAGGCGACCCGAGTGCGCCGGTAGTTCTCTTGCTACATGGGTTCCCGACATCGTCGTTCATGTTCCGCGAACTCATTCCACGCCTTGCCGATCATTACCGGGTAATCGCGCCGGATCTACCGGGTTTCGGATTTACGGAGGTGCCGGTGGAACGAAAATATACCTACTCGTTCGAAGCATTGGCCGGGACGATAGAAGCCTTCACGGAAGCACTCAGAATAAAACGTTATGCACTCTATGTGTTCGATTATGGTGCGCCAACAGGCTTCCGACTGGCGATGACTCACCCCGAGCGAGTCGCAGCAATCATTTCACAGAATGGAAATGCGTATGAAGAGGGCCTCGGTGATGCCTGGGGTCCAATCCGGAAATACTGGGCTATGCCGACAGCAGAAAACCGCGAGGTGATTCGGCAAAACGTTTTGACCCTGGAGGGAACGCGATGGCAGTACACGCACGGCGTGGCGATTCCGGAGAGCATTGCGCCGGAGTCCTATACTTTGGATACCGCGCTGATGGAGCGACCGGGGAATAAAGAGATTCAGCTGGATTTATTTTTGGACTATGCGTCCAACGTGAAGCTCTATCCGAAATTTCAGCAATATCTTCGTACATCGAAGCCGCCTTTGCTTGCGATCTGGGGCAAGAACGATCCTTTTTTCGTCCCAGCAGGAGCGGAGGCATTTCGGAAAGACCTACCGACCGCGCAGGTTCAGTTCCTGGATACTGGCCATTTTGCTACCGAGACCCACGTTTCGGAAATCGCCGCGGCGATGAGAGAGTTTCTTGAGGCGAACGGCATATCGCCCTGACGTAAAATCGGTTACTGGGTTGCGATCGCGCATCCACAGCGAGACGCGTTCGATAGCCAGAAACGCTATTCGACCACTACAAAGAAAGACAAACCAACATGATCTCAGCGAAATTTCCCTATCAAAAACAGCAGCGGCGGGTCCTTGGCAGCGAGATGGCCTACGTGGAGGTGGGACAGGGCGACCCCATCGTGCTGCTGCACGGCAATCCCACTTCCTCCTACCTCTGGCGCAACGTGTTGCCGCACCTGCAGCCGCTAGGCCGCTGCATCGCCCCCGACCTTATCGGCATGGGCGACTCTGACAAGCTTCCTGACAGTGGCCCCGACTCCTATCGCTTCGTCGAGCATCGCCGCTACCTCGACGCCCTGCTTGAAGCCCTGGATGTGCGCGAACGGGTCACTTTAGTCGTCCATGACTGGGGCTCGGCCCTCGGCTTCGACTGGGCCAACCGCCATCGCGAGGCCGTGAAGGGTATCGCGTTCATGGAGGCAATCGTGGCGCCCCAGGGCCGGGACCACTGGGACAAGATGGGAATGCGTAAAGCCTTGGAGGCCGTGCGTTCCAAGGCCGGCGAGGCGATGGTCCTGGAGAACAACTATTTTATTGAAGAGATTCTGCCGAACGCCATCCTGCGTAAGCTCTCCGACGAGGAGATGGCAGAGTATCGACGGCCGTTTGCGGAGCCTGGCGAGGGGCGACGACCGACGCTGACGTGGCCCCGGCAAATACCCATCGAGGGCGAGCCCGCCGATGTGCATGCGATCGCAACTGAATACGCGGAGTGGCTGGGGACGAGCAATGTGCCCAAGCTGTTCTTCAAGGCTGAGCCGGGTGCGATCCTCGCCAATGATAAGCTGGTCAACCTTGTCCGCGGGTGGCCAGCGCTTACCGAGAAGATGGTGGCGGGGGTCCATTTCGTTCAGGAAGATTCGCCGGACGAAATCGGAAAGGCCATTGTCGACTGGATGGGAACGTTGGGCTGACGGGGTTGCATGCGCCCCTGCACAAAGAGATACGAATGGTCACGGTCTCCCGGGCTCCAATTGACGGCGTTCCAACACCAGAACGACTGGGAGCGTTCTCGGATGGCGTGTTCTCTATAATCATCACAATCATGGTGCTGGAACTGAAGCCACCGCCTGAACCTTCCTTCGCAGCACTTCTGCCGCTGTGGCCGACGGGGGTGAGCTACGCGGTGAGCTATTTTTTTATCGCCATAGTGTGGGTGAACCATCACCATCTTTTGCGATTTGCGAGTCACGCAGCGCCGCGACTGGTCTGTTGGAACTTCGCGCACCTTTTCGCGGTCTCGCTCGTGCCCGTTTCGACCTCGTGGGTTGCGGTCACGCGCTTCGCGGCGGCTCCTGTGACTGTCTATGCCGCAGTGTTTGTGTTAGTGAACTCAGCGTACGTCGCGTTTGTCTGGGAGGTGTTGGCGCAGGCGGAAGTGCAAAATAAGGTCTCGCCACGGATGCGTCGGGTGACTCGAGTGCGATCCGTCGTGACACTGGGGATGTTTGCGATTGCGACGATTGTCTCGCTCAAATTTCCCGTTTGGGGTTTTGTCCTAGTGCCCTGTGTCTTGTTTGTTCATCTGCGGCCGGTTCAAGTTTGACGATATCAGGGACGTGCATGAAGCGATGGATTCCAACCAATCCAACGGAAAAATGGTTGTTGTCGTCTGACTGACGACACCTTGCTGCTCACTTTCAAAATCAACTAATTCAACTCATCGAGGAATCTCTTCACATGCACAATTCCAAAACAACCTTCGTTCTGGTTCACGGCGCTTGGGCGGAGTGCGCCAGTTGGACTAAAATCATTGTTCCGCTGCAAAAACAAGGCTTCGACGTTGTTTGTGCGCCGATACCGCTGACCACTCTTAGTGATGATGTTGGCGCGCTTGATCGAGTCTTGGCCAGAATTGGCGGCGATATCGTTCTTGTTGGGCACGCCTACGCTGGGGCAGTCATTGGTGCCACTAAGAACGAGCGAGTAAAGTCGCTCGTTTACGTGGCCGCCCTCGCACCAGACGAAGGGGAAACAGTGGCGGACGTTTTCTTGCGTGAGCCGCCCCATGCGCAGGCTCCAAAATTAGCCCCGGATGACAACGGATTTCTTTGGATGCCGCCAGAAGGTTTTCAGCACGCGTTCGCGCAGGACGCAGCGCCTGAGGTGAAGTCAATACTTCTCGCTACGCACCGGCCAATTAACGGGCAGTGCATTCAAGAGAAAGCCCCCCGACCACTTTGGAAGGACAAGCCGGTGTGGTTTCTCGTCGCCGAAAATGATCGGATGATTCCCGCGAAGACCCAGCATTTCCAGGCCGAGCGTATGCAGGCGATTGTCCGCGCACACGCCGTCGATCATGCGCCAATGCTTACCGCCCCCGACGTTGTAATAGACGTTCTCCTTGAAGCTACTCGTGACATAGTGAAAGAAACCCGAACCGCCTCAACCTGAACGGCACGATAAACAACAACGTCGCGATCATCTCTGGGGCCAGGTCCGAGGTACTGTCTCGAGAGTGGCCGACGAGCAATGTCCGGCGTAATTGGTGGAAACGCCGAACCCAATTAACTGGGTATCGGATTAAACTGCTCCTCGCAAAACGCGCTCTAGAGCGACGTCTTTGCTGTAGGCACCAACGGCGAGGCCTTAACGTACGATTTTCTCCGTTTCGTGAGAGGTCCCCTAAAAGCGCAGAGTGAGTTGCTGCGGTCTGGACCTAGAAACCGACTGCATTTCTGTCAAAAACGCTTTCCCTCGAGCGCGACGACGGTCGCGCCAATTGATGAGGCCGGCCGCGAGGGCACGTTTGTTTCCCGAGCGCCAGATACCGGCTTCGCGGCACATATCTCGGAGTGATTCTCGGCGCATGGAGGCGGCGAGCTCGGCCGGGTTGTCAGTAAAAGGCGCAAGCTTTAAGCGCAGCGCACGCTGTGAGAGGAGGCGAACGACGAGGGTTTCTTTGGTGCCATAAGAAGGGCACCCCAGCAATTTACAAAGAGCCTGAAGCTCTCCTAAGGAGAGCTTTGGCAATTCAAACTCATTCCATCGTTCTGAATGAGAATCGTGTAAGAGTTCTGAAAAGAGAGCTTTGGGCGTCATCCGATGACGCCCCCTTCTTTGAAGCTGAAATAGGGAGCCCTGCTCGGGGCTGGGGTACCGATGATCACGTGATCCATGAACTTGAGGTCTAGGATCCGGCTGGCTTCGTTGATCCGCCGGGTGAGGCGGATATCAGCCTCTGACGGGGTGGCGTCCCCGCTCGGGTGATTATGCACCATCACAAAGCTGTAGGCCGAATGAGTAATGACAGGTTTAAAGATCTCGCGAGGATGAGCGAGACTCTCGTTGACAGTGCCTTGGCTGACCGTGACGACCTTGATTAAGTGTTGCTTCGCATTCAAAAGAACGACGCGTAACAATTCACGATCGAAAAAACGCATCTCAGAACAAAGCTCGGCAACAATTTCAGGACTATCGATGGTGATCGATTGACGTTCCTCCCGTAACGTAACCGCACCCATTCGAAGCGAGCTAACGAGCCGAATAGCCTTAGAGCGTGAGATAAAGGCCACAAGCTGTTCAACGGAAGCTTGGGCCAAAACGGCTAGAGAACCAAAGTGCTGTAATAACGCGTTAGCGTCCTTTTGAGAACCAAGAATCACCCCCAGATGCTCGGAGGAATTCAACGCTTCGGAGCCATACGTAACAAGCCTTTCCTGGACCGAGGAACAGTGAGACGAGGAGGGTTCAGGGGTAGTATTTTGGAGTTCGCTTTCGAACGAGAAAAATTGCTGTGGCATATTTTTCGAGCCGAAAGCGAAGCGCTAGCTGAGCGCCGCGGAAGAAGGCCGGAAGGCGCAAGAGCCGCGAGGAACGAGACGGGTTGAGGATTTAAATATACAGGTTGTCCGCAGTTATTCATGGGCTGCAACGGAGAGCCCCAAAAAACTCGCAGTGTAAGCCTGTGAATAACTGCGGCGGCAGCCGCGATTTTCCT
>WNFJ01089274.1_pt2 | contig 10049 bp, 11 predicted proteins | sample 5400461 | NCBI WGS metagenome assembly WNFJ01 (sample SAMN13153349, study PRJNA577476) | soil metagenome | isolation source: 115 cm saprolite on Douglas fir-dominated hillslope | place: USA:California | collected 2013-09-17
ATTGGAAGATCAGATTTGCAACTGCAGAGGCATCGGAACTAGCGGCCAGTCGTATCCTCATGACAGTCGCCCGCCCCTCTAACCACCGCGTAACCAGGTTACTTTGAAAGAGCTTGGTCGTTCAAATACTTGGGGAGCAGCCGATTATCTTCCTTCCTCACACTCGACCTGGAGTTACAGCATGATCAGGGATCGATGTGGCTGAATGCAAGAGGAAACGACGACGTCAAGGAATTTCTACGGACAGAACTAGGAATCTAGAACACACCTTTCGATCGCCTGAGCCTGATATTCGGCCCTCAACTTTCAGCCTAGTACTCCGATCATTCGAACCGTGACGGTAAAGGAGGTCTAAGACCTTAATCGGTATCTGAGACGCTTGATAGATGTCTCAGAAATCGTTGTACCACGCGTTTCACGCCGTGTGATTCTGGTGCGGCTTGGTTGAAGATAGATACGAAATCTGAGTGGTACTGCTGGGATAGGCTACTATCCGTCGCAAACGTTGCGTTTTCGAAATTCTTGTCTTCCGCTCGCTCTGTATAGTTGTAGCTTCCCCATTCCACAGTCTTCCCATCTACAATAATGTACTTGTTATGCATCGTGCCTTTACGCGGAGAAATCAGTCGCACATCGCATCCAGCCTTCTCTAGAGCATCATGCAATCTTGCTTGCCTACCCACCGTCTCAGTCCTATCTAGTACGAGTGCGACTTTGACGCCTCTCTTGATCGCCTCCAACATGGCCTTCTCCACATAGACATTAGTGAATTCGAACGTTGCCATCTCTATGCTCGTGACCGCGCTACCGATCAGCGCGACGACTTGTCGCTCTATCCCTCCCGCTGGGGAGAAAAGGGCGTTAACGCGAAGAGCCGCCGGTTGCTGTATTGTTTTCTCGGGTTTCAAGGTAGAGCTCTGTGCTTCTTTCGAGGCTGGCTCCGAACCGGCCGGGACCGAAGGAATCTCCATTTTTTCTGGTGGAAGCACCATTTGTCCGCGTTTTGCAAATGGCCGTAACGTTAGCTTAGCGCCGGTTTTCCCTTCTACAGAGAGGAAAAGCTCAGTCCGGTTCCCCGCCTTGTAGGCTCCCTCGATCCATAGATCGATGGAGTCAACATTCATACCCTTGAACCAGTCAAGAAGCTCATCCAGCTTGAGCCTGAGACTCTTGAAAGGAGTGATTCCAGCCATTTGAGCCGCAGGATTCTCAGGAGGTCTGAAAACCAGAACCACATCGTCTATACCGTCTGTTCGATTCTGCCCCACCGTGCTCATGGACATGACTTCCTCCGAACATCCACTGAATAACCGATTGAAACTAGCTAAACGCCTCTAGGGTATTGGCTCAAAACGGGACTGCGTTACCGCTGTTGCATGCGGCGATACAAGTGCAGCGCCTCGGTCAGCCGCCGACGCGCTTCCGAAGTGTAGGGCTCGACCTGGAACATGATGTGCTGCACACCGATTTCCGCATAGCCGCGCATTGCCGCCGCGATCTCCTCGACTGTACCTGTCAGGGGATTGTCGAAGAATTTCGGTTTGTTTGCTTGAAGATCTGGATACCAGAGGCCGATGAGCGCCGTAACCCCTAGGGTCGCGGGGTCGCGCTTGATCTCGCGGCACGCAGCTTCGATCTTGACTCGACGACCGGCCAAGGTTTCAGGCATGCCCATGTAGCCGGTGTTCCAGAGGTCAGCATACTGTGCCGTCAGCTTGAGCATGCGCGGTTTGTCGGCTCCGACCATCAATGGCGGCCCTTGTGACCGGGGTCCGCGTGGCACGATCTCGCAATTCCTTGCCTGATAGTAGTGTCCCGCGAAATCGACGTGTCCCTCCTTCAATAGGGCCTTCTTCGAAGCGGGACACGCGATGATCATAGGGAAACCCGAACGCCTTGTATTCTGGTTCGTTCCATCCGGCGCCGACGCCTAAGATCAGGCGGCCGTGGCTTACCTCGTCGACCGTCGTCGCCATCTTCGCTAGGACAGCTGGATTACGGAAAGAATTGCAAGTCACCAGCGTGCCGATCTCTACGCGATGGATGGCTTCTGCCAGCGCCGACAGCATCGTCCAACATTCCCAGATTCCCCTCGTTGGCTCACCAGGATTACTATAGAAGAAATGGTCAGGAAGCCAGATACTGTCGAAACCACCCGCCTCCGCCTGCTGCGCGACCGCACGGATCGAATCATACGAACGCCTACTGTTGTCTTCGCGAGTGTTCGCCAGAAAGACCATCAGCCCAATCTTCACCGTTTGCTCACCTGAACCATCCCTCCGCAAGACTGGCTATTTCTAGCAGTGAGGAGAGAAAGTAATCCCTTGGTTCTCCAGTAAACTGGGCCGCGTTTATCTGCATCGACTCATTAGCCGGTTCAGGAGATCTACATGCTCGATGCCCGCTTCTCTGTTCCCCCGAAGAAGAGGGACAGGTAGGGCGCAACCGAATTGATTACCTTGCCCTCGGCCTTGCGAACATGTTCTTCGTAGGTGGTTCTCGGAACGCTGACCTTCTTTGAAATATCTTCGAACTTGGTTCTTCTGGGAACATGATAATATCCTTGCTCGACTGCAACCAAAAGGGCCTCGGCTTGCTTTGCTGTGAGGTTGGACACGAGTGCGCTCGTTGGAATCAAGAAATTCTCTCTCAGCAATTCGAGGCTCACTTTCTTCTTGTCCTCGATTTTCACCTCACCGAGTCTACCAAGGCGCGAAATCATGTTGGTTATCTTGTCTTCGTCGAAACAAATGGTATTCAGCCTGAACCAACCATTTTGATACAGGAAGGGAGGCAGCGGCAGACAACTGGATTTGTACATTATGTCTTCGACAGAATCCCGCCTCGGGTGATTGCATTTCATTATGAATGCTGCGGCGTTAGACCCAAGGTCGATCTTCTTTTGCAACACAGACCCAATCTTTCTTCGCGTCTTTAGAAATGCGACTATAGCCGGCTTCAACTCTGCCTCATTCTTACTTCGTAGCTGGAAGAAGTCTACATTGAAGTTGCACCACAGCATGAGGGAGACAGACGGGTGCTTCTCTGTAAGTTTGACAATTTCCCAAGAAGGTTTGAGCTTCAGCGAGATCTGCATCATCAAAACCCTTGGAAGAGGCCTTCCTCGATATAAATAGACCACCGCCATTTGGCGGCACTCTGAATATATAGACACGGTCGCTTATGCTTACTGTGGTGCCCATGCACTCGTTCGAAACCGTGACAAGGACGCTTACGGGAGTCGGAGGTCGACGCAAAGTGAGGAAGTTCACCGTGTTGCCGGAGTTACGAACCTCATGGGGCCGGCAAGTGGAACGACTCGTCACTTTCGGTCTGGTCTGTCTTGTCTTCTGCGCGGCCGATTCCCATGACGCTTCTCACACGGCTTCTCCACACTACATGCTGATTGGTATGTGACATGGGAGGATTTGCCTCATCGCTAGCCGTTAATAACGTGATATTGGACATACCAAATGGTATATTAGCACGTAGTGATTATTTTCTCATAGAGAAATTGAGAGACCCTGAGACAACAAGAACGAACATTTTGAGAGTAGCGTTCGATGAGATACATAACTCCGGATTCCGCGGCACCAGCGTCAACGAAATCGTCGCTAAGACGAATGTCACGAAGGGTGCATTCTTCCACTATTTCCCGACCAAGGATGATCTGGGGTATGCAATCGTTGATGTGCTCAAGGAGATGATCCTTCAGAGATGGATCAGGCCCTTGGCTGCTTACAAGAATCCCGTTCAGGGCATGATCACAAGGTTCAGAAAAATCATCGAGACCACGTCAGATGAAGACATGATTCTCGGGTGCCCGCTTAACAATCTCACACAGGAGATGTCATCGGTAGACCCGGTGTTCAGAGAAAAACTGGTTGCTGTTATGACCCTCTGGATCGACGAGACCGAGAGATATCTCAAGAAAGCTCAGCGTGACGGATATCTGAAGCCGCAGGTCAATCCGAGACAGGTTGCCGAGTTTGTCGTCATGGTTGAAGAGGGGTCGTACGCCTTGGTGAAGAACTTGAGAGACAGGAGACTCTACTGGTCATTCCACGATTCTTTCAAGCAGTTCATGGCATCGATAAGCGAAAAGCCGAGTATGTTGAGTGATGACTGATCTAAGACGGCGAATAGAACAGATCATAGAGACAGACCCCGTAATCAAGAAGGGTCTCCAGCGGGGAATCGTCAACAGTCGAGCGCTGGCAAGATACGTCCAGAACACTGAAGGCGTAGATTCAACCCATGATGCTATTCTGGGGATCATTCGCCGGTACGTGCCCTCTGGAACGGAATCGTCGGACACGCACCAGTTTTTCAGAGAGTGCGAGGTATCCTCGCGCAGCAAGATTGCGGAGTTGGTGGTCAAATACCATCAGGAAAACATGTATCAAATTGCTGAATTCGTCAGCAATCACAGGACCACCAGAGGGGAAAGAGTCAAACTGGTCGTAGAATTAGGCTTCATCAGGGTTGTCGCGGACCAGAGTGCGCTTGAAGATTTGAGTAAAACGCTCCGACCCGGAGAAATTACCGGACATTCCAGGGATCTAACCGAAATCACCCTTCATCTTCCGCATGCCCCGAATGAGACGAAGGCAATAGTGGCTAAGGTCACGACGCAGCTAGCCATGAACGATATCAACCTCGCGGGAATCGTAGAATGCGTTTCAGGGCTAACTCTAGTTGTGGCAGATACAGACGCTCCTCGCACTCTGGAGGCTCTTCAAACAATGCTGAGAGAAGGAGCCACAAATTCTAAACAAACCAGTGCGGGTTCTGAAATAGTCCCAACCTCACAAGCCTCGGTCGGAGAATATCCAGGCCCCAGCAACGCAACCGTGGAGGTCGCATATCCCGCAAAAGAGACCGGCACTCATGAGCCTCTTCGAAATTCACATTCCAAACGTCACGGGAGACTCGCCTAAAACAAATACTCACGGAGTGCCTTAGTCGAACATGTTACCCATAACCGACACACGGCCGGAGCAGGGTTTTTTTCAATCTGACCATTGATGAGAGGATCGTTATTCGAGGCTACTCGCCGTGAACTCTTCGTAAGTCAGACATCCGAACAGAATGCCGTCGACGTTGGTTATGAGATGCGCCAGTATTCCCCGAACTCCGTTCCTTTCAGGAACGCACCATACGCGAACCAGTCCAGCTTCCCAATCGAGCCCGACACAAAGCCGTCAAGGGACACAGTATTGGAGACAATTACCCTTCGCATGGTCCTGAAACCGTGATAAAGAACTCCCAAGAAGCGCCTTTCGGTCGCGGCAATCAACTTCACTTTGAACTTTCAAAGAACTTTCTCCGGCTAAACAAGTGTTTCGGAGAAACCTGACCAATGTGGTCTAGCGCTGAACTACTCCGCCTTTCCATTACTCTTTTGCAGGATTGTTCGAATTCCCTTGTTCCTAATCATTAATCGACTGAGGAGCTCTTGCAGTTTTCTGATGTCACTGGACTCCCATCCATAAAATGCATGAGATAGCTCGTCGATCGCAGCGAAGCGAATCTTCCTAAATCGAACCCTTGCTTTCTCTGTCGGGGTGATAAGGAAGACGCGACGATCAAGCGTCATTCTAGTCCGAGTAACGAGTCCGTCAGCTTCCAATTTGTCGAGGAATTGCGTTACTGCACCCTTCGTCACCATCATGCTGTCAGCAAGCCCCGTGGCCGTCGTCGGAGCTCCCCTGTCGATCAGGATTCGTAGGAGGATTAGCGTTCCGAGGGACACCCCTTCCTCTGCTAGTACTGTACGGAGGGACGTTTCGATCTGTGAAGTGACCTGCTGGAGTTTCTGGAATGTTTCTTCAAACGCTTCGGGTCGAGCCAGGTTACGACTCACGCTGAGGTACCGCCTCCAAAGCTCTCGGCTTCCTTTGAATCATCCTCTCCGTGTTCTTTCGTAGAACCAGAGACAGGAATGTGTTTGGGATACGCTCGAGTACTTGCCCACCTATCAGCGTTGTATTCCCACCAAGTGATCCGTTCCTAATTCAGATAAGGCTAATGTCGCAATCGTACCAAAACAAATAATCATAGCGCACAAATGCTAAACATAGCAGACTTCAGACGGAGAATCAAGCGCGTCATTGAATCGCTTGCCGTAAGTCAACAAGCGACTTGCGAACCCCCAGCCTAACCCAATTCCAACGCGAGAATCTTTGGACATCCATTGACAGCCCTCTGGAGTCACGGCTATGTGTAGGTATCGCTCGATAGTTTTGAGAAGCTACGACTACCGGGGTAAAGTGGGAGTCAGAGTGGACCTAGTGCTATTTGTGACACATCTACGTCACGCGGTTACGATTTGGTCCGATTAAGACATCACCCTTAAGTTGAATTTCACTGGAACTGTTCTTTGGGAAAATTTGAGAACAATTTCAATTGCTAAACTAATGATTGTCTTTGCTGTCGCATTCTCTCTTGCTACTCTTACGGGTCCATTGTCGAGTAACTTCCATCTTCCCGCGGTTCCAGCTGCTCGTGCGCTTCCCCAGGTGTGTGATCTTCCTACTTCTGGGGGTTGTTCTGAGTACTGGCTTCCTGCGGGTCCTGCTGAGGATACTTTTGTCGCCACCATCTTTACTGATGAGGCGGCAGAGTTCACAGACATTCAATCAGCTACCCCACATATTGACTTGACTGACTGGGCGTTGACTCCTGATCTTACCGGTCCTTTCACTACTAGCAGTAACTTCCGCATTACGTCATCGATCAGTGCGGATGTTAACTTTGAGATCCAGTTCATGCTCGCGAACAATCTCTGGGGTATCAACTTCAACTATGGCAACGATCCTAACGGTGTCAGTATACGCCAGGGTGTTGCTCACATGGTTGATACTGCGAAGTATGCTGCTAACGAGCCTAGCTGTGCTGGTCAGTGTATTGCGCTTGATACTCCGAACCCTCCTGACAACGTCGGTTCACTTCCAACAGCGAATCCCTGCACTTGGGACACTTTGGCTCCAGAGTCTGGTCCAAACTGTACTGTTGGTGCTCCTGGTGGGACCGCCTATCATCTCGGTCAAGCCGGGGGTGCTAACGGTAACCCGGCGCTGTATACTCCTGGAAGCGCTGACCTGAACGCTGCTTGCGCACACTTCGCAGCCGCCTTCAACGCGGCTCTCCCACCTTCGGGTGCCACTTGCGATTCCAATAGCGTGATACATCTAACATCGGCACAACAGGCAACTGTTTCGGCTCACACTGTCAACTTTTTCATCAGAAACGACAATCCTCCACGGCTACACCTTGGTGATGCTTATGCTGCGCAGATCTGCCATCTCTTCACAGGGGCGTATACTGTTCCATGTCTGCCATTCTTGAGCACTACTCATGGTCCTATCACTGCGTTTCCAGGGTTCACCACCTCGACCACCAGTGTCAATCTGAGCTGGGGCATGTACACAGCCGAGTTTGGTACTGCTGTCGGGGTATCTCCGTTCGACTCTACCTACTACCTCATCTACAACAGCATCTTTGCCTCGGGCATTCCATCTATTCAGCCTCCTAACGGTCCATGTTCTGCTTCCGCGGTTCCAACCGTCAGCGCACCTGACTACCTTTACCTGTGCAGCCCTACCTATGACAGTCTCACAAACCTGATGGAGTTCGCACCAGGTCTCACCCAATCCGGAGACCCCGCGGTCGGTCAAGCTGTTACAAGATATACAGCATGGCAAGGTACTGGAGCTGAAGCGGTCGTAAACAGTACAGCCACTGACACAACCTACACCAACCAGGCCGTCCTGTACGGGCCGACCCCCGCTTCAGGCGCCGCTCTAACCGCCGGTAACTTCTTCTGGACATGCCCACTGCCCTTCACTCTGACTGGCAGCAGATGCGTTTCAGGTACCATCAATAATCAAGCGACCCTAGTCCTTGCGCCTGCAGGCTCTACCGCGTTCGATGCTGTCGCAGACAAGGTACTCTACGGGTCAGTTGTACCTCAGGGCTCTGCGCTCACTGCGAATACGGTAAAGTTCGTTGATACCGTCGGCAACGGCGTTTACAATCCAGGATCTTTCACTGCCATCAGCGCAGGCGTCCAGGCCGCAGACATATTCGGCATCAACGCTTTCACCATCGAGACTTTCACGCAGACTTCGCAGTTCGGCTATCTCAACAATGGCTGGATAAGAGTCGACAACAGTGTTGGTAGTGGTCTACCTGGTTTGTTCACCTGGCTGAACGCTTGGAATCCGAGTCCAGTCGCGCCAGGCACCATACGCCAGGGTTTCAAGTCAACCACCACATCGATGAGTCCGTTCATCGGTAGTACTCTCTGGGACGGATTTATGGTCAGCCAAATCTACGACAATCTCGCGCTCGCCAACCCACTGAGCGGTGCTCAGCTGGTAAACTGGATGGCCCTCAGCGAACAACAACTACCCAACAGCGCCCTAACCTATGCTCCACCAGCCGGCACAACCTCAACCTTCCGCTTCACCTTGCGAAGTGACATGTTCTTCCAGGACGGTAGAAAAGTTACGTCGTTCGACGTGGCTTTCAGCTATCTAGCCCTGAAGGGAACAGGTGCCTTCCTAAGTGGCGGTGAGGCTCCAATGACCGGCATAACCATACTTGGACCTACTCAGGTAGACATTAACGTCAAGGCTTTCGGACCATTCACACTGATCAGCCTCACCGACACACCTGAACCAATAATGCCAGGCGCCTACTGGAGTAACGCTGGATCCTCAGCGTTCACCAGTGGAGTCAGTACCTGTACTGCTACGGGCGCTGCTTGCTATCCTGCCCAGTACACCCTCGGCACGCCTTCTACTACCACTGTCTGTGCTCTGACTTGTGCGTTCCCTGCTAGCTTGATGAATGTCAACGTGGCTCAGACTGGAGCCTCGTATGACCCGATCACGGCTCATACCCTGGTCGGCTCAGCTGCCTGGGAGTGTGGTACTGTGACTAGCTCTGGTAGTGGAAGCTGCAGCTCATCGGGTACGATGAATCCTCCGGTGGGTGGTAGCTATGTGCTGAGCCGTTTCGGAAAGGGCTTAGCTCCTGCGTCCAGTGTCAGCAGTATCTACTTCCGTAGCAACGGTAACCTAGCGGCTTATCTCTGGTCTCAGAACAATGGTGACATTACGCACGACTTTCTGAACTTCAGCGTTGTCGCTAGCTGTTTCGGTGCGTCGCCTACTCCAACTGGTCCGTGTGCTCACTTCCAGCAGGGTATTGGAGCTAATGGTGGGCCTGTCTCGGTTGGTCTCAGCCAGGTTGCTATTGTCAACCGGTTCGTGGGACTTAACTGGATTGCGCCTTTCAACTGGGCTTCTACTCCGCCATTGGGCATACTTCCACTGCCTCCAGTGCTATACGAGAACACCATAACTCTGAAACCTGCGGCCAAGGTTGGCTGCACGACACCGTACCCGACCGGCGGATACTACTGCTAACCCGAGTGACAAATCTCAAACAAACCCCCCCTTTTTTTTCCAATCTGTCTAGTACGGAGACCACCGAATCAACATCGTCAACCTCCTGAGAAAAGATCCCCATGAGCGTAAGAGAGATATCACAGGCTCTTGGCCTTGAGCAGACCTCGATTTCCCACAAGCTGAAGTGTCTAGCGTTCTGCGATTTGACAATCTTCGAGAACGGGGAGAAAATGAGAACCTACGAGCTAAACCATGAAACCGTCAAACTGACTTCACGACTGGTGGACAGGCATATTTCCAATTACGCTGAGAATCTCCGAGATCGCTGTTCACTGGAGCTTTGAGACACATGAATTACGCTGAGGCTAGGATCATCGGAAGGATCCTTCGAGTCCTTTTCGGAGTCCTTCTAGCAGTCGGGTTTACTATCGCTAATCCAGACATATTGTTTGGACAGACCATCGCTATTGGTATCTCGCTTGCAGGAGTCGTCATCTTCTACATTCTCTACACAATCCTCATGGGCAATCGTGTCCTGACCAAGGTCAATCCTTGGGTCGGCGCGCTGATAATGGACTGGCCGCTTTTGGTCGTCTGGATTATTGTTCTTGGGCATCTTCCCGGTATTCC
>WNFJ01171181.1_pt2 | contig 10049 bp, 10 predicted proteins | sample 5400461 | NCBI WGS metagenome assembly WNFJ01 (sample SAMN13153349, study PRJNA577476) | soil metagenome | isolation source: 115 cm saprolite on Douglas fir-dominated hillslope | place: USA:California | collected 2013-09-17
CAGACGCTCGATGCGGACTCCATCCAGCGGGTGACTCGCACCAAGCTGGAGGCCCTCCTCCACACCTACCCACTGGCCCGGGCCACGCGCTGGCACCGGAGCACGAAGAACCCCTTCACGATCGTCGGCTATTACAGCAAGGACTTGAGGCACGCCGCGGGGCTGGAAATCATCATTGCCATCACGCACAACGCGGCGATGGCGTTTCGCGTGTACCCGTCATACGTCGGCCAGGGCCCCTACATCAACCTCGACAAGGCCCGCGACCCGAGCGGCCTCATGCAGGGCATGCTGCAGTCTTCCTACCGCAGCTTCTTCTTCTGGGGCGCGGATGACGCCTCGGATATTTTCGCCGGATACGAATTCACGCTCGAATCCGGTTTCCCGGAAGAAGCGATCAAGGTCGTGATCCGCAGCATTCCGCTGATCGACGAATCGGTCGGCGAATTGGTAAACTGGATCGACTAGCGGGACGCCTTCGTGGGTAGGCCCGGCGCACCCGCCCGTCTTCCCTGCATCGCTCGGTCGGCGAGCTCCACCACGTCCTTTCGGGTGGTTCGGACGCGCTCCACGACGGGCTCGTCATGAGGTTTTCGCCGGCTTGACAGGGACTCTTACAGTTGTACAGTACTTTTGTACATATGAGAGAGATGCGAATGCCGCGTCAGGCCACCTAGACCTACGTCCGCGGGAGCCTGGCTCGCCTGCTCGACGAGGTTCGAGGCACGGCGGGACGTCGTGATCATCAATCGTCGCGGTCACGAGGACGTGGCGCTCGTCCCGGCCGCCGAGCTGGAGAGCCTGCTCGAGGCCGCGCATCTCTTGCGCTCCCCGAAGAACGCGACACGTGTGTTGTCGGCTCTCCGACGCGCACTCGGACGTAACGGAAAGCCCCGGACCGTGGAGCAACTCCGCGCGGAGCTCGGCCTCGAGGCCGTCGCTGAGCGCCGCCGGTAGGAAAGGCCGGATCTCCGTCTTCCAAAACGAGTTCCGAGCGGATCTCGGGTGGTGGGTAGAAACGAATCCGAGAACCGCGCCCGGGCTCTCGCGATCGTCGATGCCGTCATGCGCGATCCCGTCGCCGGCATCGGGAAACCTGAGCCGCTGAAGCACCTTGGGCCGAGCGTGTGGAGCCAGCGCCTGACGGCCGAGCATCGCATCGTTTACCTGGTGCAGGACGATCGCATCGATTTCCTCCAGGGACGCTACCACTATTAGTAGCGAGCCCCTCGCCCGTCGGTCATTACGGCAACCTCCGTCCTGCATCATGCTCCTAGTCGCTGCTGCTGGCCTGCCGCATCGAGGCGAAATGCGTCCCTGTGCAACAGAGTGTCGCTTGGCGTCGTCGGAGCGCTGGGGGTAATCCGTTGTGGCATCGGAGGATGCGTCAGGGCATCAGGTTTGCTCTAGGGAGCAGCTATGATCACGCCCCTCATCCACCGTGTGCTGAAGCGCGAGGACCTGGCCCGACTCGTGGCTGAGATCGGCCGCGTCGACCAGGCCGAGGCCCGCGCCGCCGAGCAGGCCGTCCAGGCGGGCGACGTGGACGCGGTGCTCGACTCACCGGCGGCCGTAGAGGCGGTGCGCGGTCGGGGCGGCGCGCCGGCCGCGGTTCCCCTGACCATCCTCTGGTACGTTCCGGTGCGCGCCGCGCTGCGCGCCCGCGGAGTGTGCGACGTCGAGCTGGCGGATTACGCCGCTAGCGTGCCCGTGGTCTTCGCCACGTGGCAAGCCGTGCGCGCGGTCGCTCGGGGCGAGACCGGCATCGGCCTGTGGTGGCGCTACGTCGCCTCGCTCCCCGACGGCACCGTGGCGCAGGCGGAGGGCGCGGCGGACGTGGCCGCCCTGGCCCTGTGGTGGGCGGGGTGCTTCCCCGAATGGGTGACGCGACGGGCGACGGGCCGGGGCGCGCTGCGCGCGTACGTCACCTTCGCCCGCCAGGCGCTCGCGCTCGCCGCGCGTATCCTGGCTCCCCGCGGGCCCGTGGCTTCCCTGTGCGGTCGCGCGGCCGACGAGGCCGAGACGCTCCACGCCGCGTTGGCGGAAGCGCGGCGCGACTACTTGGGCCGGGACGCTCACAGCACCGAGCGCCGGCTGGACCGATTTCTCTCCCGGCTTGGACCAAGCTCAGCCACCCCGCCGACCCTGAACTGACTCGCCACTGCGAGGCCCGTGGCAGGCTCGGACCCTGAGCCGTCTGTGAGCACCCGTCCAACACACCGCCCGCTCTTGTGCCGAGCGCTCCGGCCCGAAGCGGTAGGACGAAGGTCAGTCGGCGGCACCTTGAGCCCGAGGCGCCCTTCCAGGGGACGGCGAGCGTGGTGTTCTTGATGATCTTCCGCGCGATCTCAAGCACGGGCGGTCTCCTCAGATCCTCCCTCCGGCTCCGCCGGCGCGCGCCCGGCGGGAATACGGTAAACCCGCTACCGCTCCCCCCCGCCGATCGACGGCGGTCCTGCCACGCTACAGCTGCGCCAGCAGACGAGCGACCACCACACCAAGCCTCTCGCCCAGCAACTGCCGCGCCGACTCTGCGCACAACGGTAACTTCGGCGGTCTACAGGCCCCGCCTTCGTGTGGTAGCCCTCCCGGGCGTCGACGGCTATGATAATCCCGTCCCGCCCACTCGGGTCGTCCCAGTCGAGCTGCTCGCCCACGCGCGAGCTGCTCTCCCAGACCGGATGGAGGACGGGGACTAGGAGCGCCGACTGACCATGCCGCGGATCTCCCGCCGCTCGTTCCTCGAGATTAGTGCCGCCGTCGGCGGCGGCCTGCTCGTAGGGTTCGCCTTGCCACCGCCGCGTGCCTGGTCTCAGAGCCGCAGCTTCGCGCCCAACGCCTTCATCCGTATCGATCGAGAGGGGCGCGTGACGCTGATCATGCACAAGGTCGAGATGGGACAGGGCACCTACACCTCGATGCCGATGTTGCTCGCCGAAGAGCTCGAGGTGGACTTGAGCCGGGTGCAGCTCGAGCACGCACCACCCGACGACGCGCAGTACGCCGAGCCCTTTTTCGGAGTCCAGGAAACGGGAGGCTCGACGTCGGTGCGCGGGAACTGGGAGCCCTTGCGGCGCGCCGGCGCCACGGCCCGCACCGTGCTCGTGGCCGCCGCAGCCGCGACCTGGAACGTGGATCCAAGTAGCTGTCGCGCGACGAACGGCGCCGTGCTGCACGGCCCCACCGGCCGAACCCTGGGCTACGGTGCGCTCGCGGACGCGGCGGCACGGCTGCCGCTCCCGCGCAACGTCGCGCTGAAGGCCCCGCGGGACTGGAAGCTCATCGGGACGCCCGTCAAACGGCTCGACGCTCCCGCCAAGGTCGACGGCACGGCGCAGTTCGGCATCGACGTGAAGCTCCCCGGCATGAAGGTCGCCACCGTGGCGGCCTGTCCCGTGCTCGGCGGCAAGCTCGCTTCCGTCGACGACACCCGGGCGAAGACGATCCCGGGAGTGCGGCAGGTGGTGCGGCTGGATGACGCCGTGGCGGTCGTGGCGGACCACATGTGGGCGGCGAAGCAAGGCCTGGCCGCGCTCGACATCCGCTGGGACGAAGGGCCCAACGCCAAGGTCTCGACCGCCGACATCGTAGCGCAACTGGCGGCCGCCTCGGAGAAGGCCGGTGTCGTCGCCCGCAACGACGGCGACGTCGCTAAGGCGATGGCCAGCGCCGTCCGCAAGGTCGAGGCGATCTACGAGCTGCCGTTCCTTGCGCACGCCACCATGGAGCCCGTGAATTGTACCGTCCAGGTGCTGCCGGAGGGGGCGGGCTGCGACCTCTGGGTGGGGACGCAGGTACCGACCTTCGCCCAGAACGCCGCCGCCAAGGTGACCGGCCTGTCTCGGGACAAGGTTCACGTCCACAATCACCTGCTGGGCGGCGGCTTCGGCCGTCGCCTCGAGGTGGACTTCATCACGCAGGCGGTGCGGATTGCCCAGCAGGTGGCCGGGCCGGTGAAAGTGGTATGGACGCGCGAAGAGGACATCCAGCACGACATGTACCGGCCGTACTACTACGACCGGATGGCCGCAGGCCTCGACGCGCAGGGCGCGCCGATCGCCTGGACGCATCGCGTGACCGCGTCCTCGATCATGGCCCGCGTGACGAGCGAGCTCTTCCCGAAGAATCTGCGGGTGATACGGGCGGTGGGCCTGCACGAGATCCTGGCGGGGATGAAAGGGCTCGACACAGACGCGGTGGAAGGCGCCGGCGAGCCACCCTACGCCCTCCCCAATATCCGGGTGGAGTACGTGCGCCAGGAACCGCCTGCTGGCATTCGCACCGCGTTCTGGCGCGGCGTGGGGCCCACCCACAGCATCTTCGTGGTCGAAAGCTTCGTGGACGAGCTGGCCGCGGCCGCCCGTCGCGATCCGTTCGAGTACCGCCGCGCGCTGCTCGAGCGACAACCGCGCGCGAAGGCGGTGCTCGAGCTCGCCGCTGCACGCGCGGGCTGGGGGAAGCCCCTCCCGGCCGGGAGCGGGCGCGGCATCTCCCTGTTGCACGCGTTCGGCAGCTATATCGCGCAGGTCGCCCAAGTGACGGTGTCGAAGCAGGGCGACGTGCGCGTCCAGCGCGTGGTATGCGCGGTCGATTGCGGCACCATCGTGAACCCCGACACGGTCGAGGCGCAGATGCAGAGCGGGATCATCTTCGGGGCTTCAGCCGCACTGTTCGGCGAGATCACCTTCAAGGCCGGCCGGGTGGAGCAGCATAATTTCAACGACTACCGCGCGCTACGCATCCACGAGGTGCCGGCGATCGAGGTGTACCTCGTGAAGAACTCCGAGCCGCCCGGGGGGGTCGGCGAGCCGGGCACGTCGGCCGTCATGCCCGCCATCGCCAACGCGGTCTTCGCGGCGACTGGCAAGCGCATCCGCCGGCTCCCTTTGACGCCAGACCGCGTCCGCTCGGCTTGAGGAGACGACCGGGGTGGCAAGTTGACGGCGCCACCTACTGTCAGCGCGTCGAATGCGTGACGCGACCGTCAGTTTCTCGCTCGCGCCTTGGCTTTCCGGCGGGCGGGCTCTCCCCCAACCTCTCCCACGACGTGGCGCGTGGCCTTGAGGATCTCGTCCATAAGCCCGCGGGTGGGCCTTCAACACGGCTCGAGAAACGGCGACACCGCCGATCATTGCCGCCACCATCGTCAGGGCTCGTTGGCGCGTGGTCGCGGTCGCTCCCGTCGTGCCCAAGATGAGCGGTTCACGAGGATCGGGCCGAGCGTCCGCTTCTCGCCGCCGTGCGCTTCTTGCTGGCCCGGTCCCGACGGTTCAGCGACAGCATTACTACGGCGAGTGACCTCAGGCCCTCACGGCGCCCGGAACTGCCATCTCGAACTAAGCGTTCTTGGGACCTAGGATGATGACGGCAGTCGTCACCTAATGGCAGCCGGCGATCGCCCCCGAAAGCCGGTGTCGAAGTGAGGTTGCGCTCGAAGCGGGCCACGGCAGCGCGCGGCGCAATCTGGATCGCGCCAGCACGTACCGCTCGAGGAGTCCACTCATGACCGCCACCGCAGCGATCACAACCCCATTCGGTTTCGATTCCACCGCGGCGGAGGTCGTGGCTGGGATCGACCTCACAGGCAAGCGCATGATCGTGACCGGCGCCTCGTCGGGCATTGGCGTCGAGACCGCTCGGGCGCTGGCGGGCGCGGGCGCCGACGTCACGCTGGCCGTGCGCGCCGGCCATCGAACGGCCGCCGACATCACCGCCACGACCGGGAACACGGCCATCCACGTCGATGAGCTCGATCTGGCCCAGCAGGGATCGGTCGCCGCCTTCGTGGGGCGCTGGCAGGGGCCGCTCGACGTGCTGATCAACAACGCCGGAGTGATGGCGCTGCCCCACCTCGAGCTGACTCCGGAGGGCTGGGAGATGCAGTTCGCAACTAACCACCTCGGACACTTCGCGCTGGCGCTCGGCTTACACGACGCCCTCGCCGCCGCGGGCAACGCGAGGATCGTCTCGCTCAGCTCGCGGGGGCACACGCGGTCGCCGGTGATCTTCGACGACCTGAACTTCGCCTCCCGCCCGTATGACCCGTGGCTCGCCTACGGACAGTCCAAGACCGCCAATGTGCTGTTTGCCGTCGAAGCGACCCGGCGCTGGGGTGGCGACGGTATCACCGCCAACGCGGTCCACCCAGGCGCGATCCACACCAACCTGTCCCGCCACATGGACCCGGCGGAGCTGGAGCGCCTCCGCACCTCAGGCCTCTACAAATTCAAAACACTCGAGCAGGGTGCGGCAACGAGCGTCCTGGTCGCCACCTCACCGCAGCTCGAGGGGATCGGCGGCCGCTACTTCGAGGACTGCAACGAGGCGGCGGTGGTCCACCCCAGCGGCACAACCTTTGTCCCCTCCGGCGTCGCCGCCTTCGCACTCGACCCCGGGAATGCCAACCGCCTCTGGGAGGTCTCGCTGCGGCTGCTGCAAACCCGGTAGGGACGCCGGCGGGAACGGGGGACCGCCGGACTCGCCTCGAACGTGGAGGGGCGGTGGTGAACGGATTGGCTACTGGCTCACGGAAGGGGCGCCCAGATCAGGTGGCCGCCACACCACTCGACTCAGGGAGCACCGATGTCCGCCACCCGACACTCAGGCCTCGAGGGCCATAAGGCGCTCGTGACCGGCGCGACCTCCGGCATCGGCCGTGCGGTCGCCTTGCAGCTGGCGCGCGACGGCGCCGAGGTGATCGTCCATGGCCGCGACCCCGCCCGAGGCGCCGAGACCGTCGCGTCGATTACCGCGGCGGGCGGCCGGGCGCGCTTCGTGTCCGCCGATCTCAGCGATATCGCGGACCTCCGGCGCCTGGTCGCGGCGGTGGGCGATATTGACGTCCTCGTCAACAACGCGGGGTTCTCCTGGTTCGGCGCGACGGCCGACCTCGCAGTCGACACGTTCGACGCCCTGTTCGCCAGCAACGTCCGCGCCGCCTTCTTCCTCGTCGCCGCCTTCGCGCCGGGAATGGCGGCGAGGGGCAAGGGCAGCATCATCAACGTCAGCAGCATGGCGGGCCAGATCGGCCTCGCGGGTGGCGCGGCCTACGGGGCGACCAAGGCCGCCCTCGCCGCGCTGACCCGCGCCTGGGCCGCGGAGTTCAGTCCCCGTGGCGTGCGGGTGAACGCCATCGCTCCCGGCCCCGTATACACCGGGGGCGCGGCACCCGAGCGCACGGAAGCGCTGGGGGCCACCACCCTGCTCCACCGCGCCGCGGACCCCGAGGAGATCGCCGCAGTCGTCGCATTCCTCGCCTCGCCGCAGGCGAGCTATGTCACCGGCGCCGTCGTCGCGGCCGATGGCGGTCGCACGAAAGCGGAGTGTCTCATGAAGGCGTCAGAAGATGTGGCACCACGAGATGGGACAGCGATGCCCGGACCATGCCCTGCCGAAACAGCACGTAATGGACGGAGGACGCGGACATGACGGATAAGACCACTCGCAACAAGGCGATCGTCCTGGAATTCCTCACCAAGACCTTCACCGATCGCGACTTCGCGGCGCTGGACCGCTGGCTCTCACCCGATTACATCCAGCACAACCCTTCTATTCCCGCCAAGCGAGCGGGATTGCGCGCCCTGGTGGAAAAGTATCCCGCAGGCCGCCACTACGAGCCGGGAAAGATCATTATCGCCGAGGGCGACCTTGTCATGGTACATGGTCGCTATTCGGGCGGTGGCGGCAAGACGCTCATTGCCGCCGACATCTTTCGATTCGAGGGCGATCTCATCGCTGAGCATTGGGACGTCCTGCAGGAGGAGGTCGCCACCGAGCGGACCGTAGCCGGCAATCCCATGTTTACGAAACCGTGATCGAGCTTGTCGTTGCCGCTTCGCGTCGTCTACGTGTTCGGCTCTGGCCCCAACCGCTATCCGTCAGGTCGCACCGGCCGCCGCTCCTCGGGCGCGCTTCACACTGGAACACTGGGTGAGCGGAAAAAGGAAAGCCGCTCATCAGGCTGGCCCCTCGTTAACACGGAGCTGAAAGGCACGATATGTCCAAGGAATCCAGTCTCCATCGCCGTCGCTTTGTCGGGGTTGCAGCGGCAACCGTTGCCGCTGGCCCATTAGGACTTGTTGGGAGGGTCAACGCTATGACGCAAGCTCTGACGGACGTCGCGCAACCGACGGGTAGTGGTGGCACCGACATTCGTCCGTTTCGGTTCAAGGCTTCGGAAGCGGAGCTGACCGACCTGCGGCGGCGCATCAACGCCACCAAGTGGCCCGAGCGCGAATGGGTCGCCGATGCATCGCAGGGCGTGCAGCTCTCGACGATGCAGAATCTCGGGCGCTATTGGGGCACGCAATACGATTGGCGCAAGTGCGAGGCGCGACTCGCCGCGCTGCCGCAGTTCACGACCGAGATCGACGGGCTCGACGTTCATTTCATTCACGTGCGCTCGAAACACGCGAATGCGCTGCCGCTCATCGTCACGCACGGGTGGCCCGGCTCGATCATCGAGCAGCTGAAGATCATCGAGCCCCTGACCAACCCGACGGCGTCTGGCGGGACCGCGGCGGACGCGTTCGATGTGGTGATCCCGTCGCTGCCGGGCTACGGCTTCTCCGGCAAGCCGACGGCGCCCGGCTGGCATCCCGTGCGCATCGCCCGCGCGTGGACGGTGCTGATGGGGCGCCTCGGCTACACCCAGTTCGTCGCGCAAGGCGGCGACTGGGGGAATGCCGTCTCGGAAGTGATGGCCCTGCAGGAGCCGCCGGGATTGCTCGGCATCTCGACCAACATGGCGGCGACCGTGCCCGCCGAGATCGTGCAGGCGATGGCCAGTGGCCAGGCCCCGCCGGCCACGCTCACGGCGGACGAGCGGCGCGCGTGGGACCAGCTCGACTTCTTCTATAAGAAGGGGCTCGGCTACGCGAACGAGATGGGGCTCCGCCCACAGACGCTGTACGCGCTCGCGGATTCGCCCGTCGGCCTCGCGGCCTGGATGCTCGACCACGACGCGCGCAGCGAGGAGCTCATCGCCCGCGTCTTCGACGGACAGACGGAGGGGCTCACGCGAGACGACGTCCTCGACAACGTCACCCTCTACTGGTTGACGAACACCGCCGTCTCCTCCGCTCGCCTCTACTGGGACACTGGCCAGGTCGCGACGGGTGGCTTCTTCGACGTCAGAGGCGTCAAGATCCCGGTCGCCGTGAGCGCCTTCCCGGACGAGATCTATCAAGCGCCGCAGAGTTGGGCCGAGCGGGCATATCCCAAGCTGATCCATTACAACAGGCTCCCCAAAGGCGGGCACTTCGCGGCGTGGGAGCAGCCGGAGCTGTTCGTGGCCGAGCTCCGCGCAGGGTTCCGACCATTGCGATCGGCGGCTGGAGCCTCACGCTAATGGGAACGATGGAAGATCCAGTGAGAACGCATTCACAAACCGCTCAGGCGGGTGCCGAGCAGCGCTTGAAAGAATTGGGGATCCACCTCCCGGCGCCACCTGAGCCGTTCGGCAGCTATGTGGAAGCGGTGCAGACGGGCCGTCTGCTGTTTCTGAGCGGGATGCTTCCGACGGAAGGTCACTCGGCCCGGTTCATCGGGCGCGTCGGTGCCGAGCTCGATGTCGCAGCGGGGCGCCAGGCGGCTCACCTCGCGGCCCTGAACGTGCTCGCGGTCGCGCGGCAGCACTTGGGATCTCTCGACAGAGTGACGCGCATCGTCCGGCTCGGCGTCTCGGTGGCCACGGCGGGAGACGTCCGCGATCAACCGAAAGTTGCCGATGCCGCTTCGGAGTTACTGCAAGACGTGTTCGGACAAGACAAGAGCCCCTGCCGCTCGGTGTATGGCGTGGCCAGCCTTCCGCTCGGCACGCCGGTCGAGCTGGAAGTCATTTTCGAGGTGGCCGGGTCGGGAGAGGCTTCATGATGCAGGGCCCATCGCTGGGTTGCTCGCATCGTTTCAATTGCTAGCCCAGGGAAAGGAAAGTCCCGTGGAACACGTGACCGCGTATCGCACGACGCAGATAGATGGTATCTCCATCTTTTACCGAGAAGCGGGCCCGCAAGACGCGCCGACGCTGCTTCTGCTGCACGGACTTCCCT
>WNFJ01024919.1_pt2 | contig 10048 bp, 10 predicted proteins | sample 5400461 | NCBI WGS metagenome assembly WNFJ01 (sample SAMN13153349, study PRJNA577476) | soil metagenome | isolation source: 115 cm saprolite on Douglas fir-dominated hillslope | place: USA:California | collected 2013-09-17
TGGCGAACCAGGAGCGAACCGCGTTTCGCGAAGAGGCTCGGCGTACGGGTCTCCCGGTGGTGGCCCACGGAAGCTATCTGGTCAACCTTGGCTCCGACGATCCGGCCCTGTGGGAGAAGTCGATCGGGTGTGTGACCGACGAGCTGACCCGGTGCGAGCGCCTGGGAATCCGCTATTTGATTTTCCATCCGGGATGCAATCCGGACCCAGGGCGCGGCTTGAGGAGAATCGCCGCCGGGATCGACGAGGTGCATGCGCGCACCCCGCGTTTTCGCTCGCAGCTCTGCTTGGAGGTTACCGCTGGACAAGGCAGCAACCTGGGGTGGCGCTTTGAGCACTTGAGCGAGATTTTGAACCGGGTACGGCACGAGGAACGGATCGCCGTCTGTCTGGATACCTGCCATCTGCTCGCCGCCGGCTACGACATCCGAAAGCCCAAAGGCTACGAGCGCACGATCTCGGAGTTCGATCGGGTGGTGGGCCTGGGAAGGATTCAGTGCTTTCATCTGAACGATTCCAAGAAGCCGCTTGGTTGCCGGGTAGACCGGCACGAGGAAATCGGTAAGGGATACTTGGGCTTGTCCGTGTTCAGGTGCCTGGTCAACGATGCCCGGTTTGAACGGATTGTCGGGGTTCTAGAGACTCCCCGTCCGGCGCGCTATCACCTAGGTATTAGACTGTTGAGGTCTTTGGTACGAAGGTGAGACATCGTCATGCCTGAATCCCCGACAACGCAGACAAGACCTGCCGCCGTAGCCCTGGGAGATACCGTCGCGAACCTGGGTGCACGCGAAAAGCTGGCGCGGCTGCTCAACACCGTCAAAGGTCGGCAACACGTCCTGGTTCTGACCCATGACAATCCGGACCCGGATTCCTTGGCCTCCGCCGTGGCGCTTGCGCAGTTGCTCGAAAAGCGCGCGGGCGTCGAGGCGACAGTGGCTTATGGCGGGATCATCGGGCGCTCGGAGAACATCGCCCTGGTCAAAGTGCTGCACTTACCTGTGGTTCCGATCTCGGAGCTCTCCCTGGATCGGTTCGACCTCTATGCCCTGGTGGACACCCAACCCACGGTGGGCAACCACTCGTTGCCCAACGACCAGGTTGCGGACGTGGTGATCGACCACCATCCGCTGCGGGATGAAACCCGCAAGACCCAGTTTGCCGATGTGGGCGGGGATTACGGCGCGACCTCCACGATGGTGGTGCAGTACCTGCGAGCCGCCAATCTCGAGCCCTCAACCGAAGTTGCCACCGCCCTCTTCTATGGAATCAAGGCCGATACCCGGGATCTCGGCCGGCAAACCACTCCGTCGGACGTGGAGAGCTACCTTTGGCTATTTCCCCGCGCCGACAAGATGCTTCTGGGCCAAGTCGAGCATCCCGATCTCCCGGCCCGCTACTTCACCCTCTTCCACACGGCGATCGAGCAGGCGAAGGTGTATGGCAGCGCCGTGGTGACCGACTTGGGAACAGTCTATTCGCCAGACATGGTGGCCGAAGTCGCCGAACGAATGCTCTTTCTCGAAGGCATGAAGTGGTCGCTTGCGAGCGGCGAATTCAACGATCACCTCTATTTCTCCTTGCGCACCAAAGACCGTCGAATGAACGCCGGCCGTCTGATTCGGGAGATCTGCCAAGACCGGGGCGGCTCGGCGGGAGGCCACGGCAGCATGGCGGGTGCACGCATCCCGCTGTCAGGCAGCCGAACCCAGCGGGAGGCGGAAAGAAAGCAGATCCTCAGGCGTTTTCTCGAATGCTTCGGCGTCGAGCGCGAACGGCCAGTGCCTCTGCTGACCAATGAGCAGGCTTGAGCTGTGATTTACCTCGATTACAACGCCAGCACTCCGCTGCGGGACGAGGTGAGCAACGCGCTGAGCGCAAGCCTGAGTCGGCTGGGCGCATTCCCAGGCAATCCTTCGAGCGTCCACCGCGGCGGCCGGGACCTGCGAACCCGACTCGACCGGGCCCGCGCGACCGTCGCGCGCATCCTTCAGTGCGAGCCCAGGGAGGTTTGCTTTACTGCTTCGGGCTCGGAGGCAGATGCGCTGGCACTCAAGGGTGCGTTTTTTGCCCGACTCGACCGATCGCGTTGCCGCATCGTCACCTCCCAGATTGAGCATCCGGCCGTTCTCCTCAGTCTGAAGCAGCTGGAGACTCAGGGAGCAGAGATCGTTCGGGTGCCGCCCGATTCCAGCGGCAGGATCTCGGCGAGCCAGATCATTTCGGAACTGATGCCAAAGACCCTGCTGTGTTCGCTGATGTGGGCCAACAACGAAACCGGCGTGCTGCAGCCCGTCGAGGAAGTGGCTCGGGCCTGTCGCGCGCGCGGTGTCCCCTTCCATGTGGACGCAGTCCAGGCTGCCGGGAAGGTGCCGATTTCGCTGAATGCGGTCGACGCAGACCTGCTCTCGATCTCCGCCCATAAGTTCTACGGTCCGCCGGGCGTCGGGGCGCTGGTGGTGCGTCACCGGCTTTCGATCGACTCGCTCGTGCCCGGCCACCAGGAATCGGGATGGCGCGGCGGCACCCAAAACCTGCCGTACATCGAGGCGCTCGCTCTCGCCCTGGAGTTAGCGGCGCGCGACCTGGAGTCCGAAACTGAGCGCTTGGCGAAGCTGAGAGATCGCTTCGAGAACGAGGTCGGGCGGCGGATTGGCGACGTTCGGGTCAACGGGAAAAATGCGGCACGCGTTCCGAATACCAGCAACATCGAATTCGCTGGCTCAGACGGCGAAGCGATCTTGATTGCCTTGGACCTGGAGGGAATCTGCGTTTCCTCCGGCGCAGCATGTGCCTCGGGCTCGCTGACGCCGTCCCATGTTCTGACTGCAATGGGGCTGACCTCGTCCCAAGCCCACAGCTCGCTTCGTTTCTCCTTTGGCCTCGGATCGACAGACGCGCAAGTTGATCAGGTGCTGGAGGCACTCTGCCGGCACGTGCCGAAAGCCCGGATCGCAGCATAGATCACAATAAATTCAATAAGTTGTAGTACTCACCGGTGAGTACTGGCTCACACCAGATCGAGGGCGCCGAACAGCCCGCGAACCACTGCGGCAATTGCCAGGGGCGTGCCGATCGTGTCGTCGTAGTTGGCCTCAAGCGTGCGGGCAAACTCGCGTGCAGATCCGAAGCGGTCGGCCTTGGACGCAGCCAGTCCCTTTCGCAGCGCACCGGCCAGGGAAGCGGGTATTTCTGGCCGGAGCGTTTCCGCGGGAACGAAGATCCCCCTGGTGATCGCTGCGAACACCGCCTCCGGCGTTTCTCCTCGAAAAGGCTTTTCGAGAGCCAGCAGCTCGTAGAGGGTGACCGCCGCCGCCCACAGGTCCGTCGATTCCGAGACCTCGCCGCCGGCAACGACTTCGGGAGAGAGGTAATACGCCTTACCCTGCAGCTCCTCGCCGCGCGCGGGGACCGTCGCGGTCTTCGCAATCCCAAAGTCGCCGAGCTTTATCTCGCCGCTGCGGGAGACGAACAGATTGGCCGGACTCACATCGCCGTGCACGATTGCCAGGACCTCCCCATCGGGGCTTCGCGCGCCGTGGGCGTAGGCGAGCGCGTCCAGCAATACCTTGACCAGGTAGACCGCAAAATCGATCGGAAGCTCGAGGCCTCGCTGCCGCAGCTGTCGCACCAGGTGGCCGAGATCGCAGCCGTCGATCAGCTCCATCGCAATGTAGTGGACACCCTGCAGCACTCCCGCCTCGTACACCCTGACGATGTTCGGGTGGTCCAACTGCCGGCAGAGATCCGCTTCCTGATTGAATCGCTCGAGTTGGCTTGAGAGCCGTTTGATCGCCACCGTTTGTCCCACACGCGGTCCTGAAAGAACGCGCGCTCGGTACACTTCCGCCATTCCGCCCTTGCCGATTTTCGACTCGATTTCGTAGTTGCCGAAGCGCCGTCGCGGATTGTGGTGTGGGTGGGCCACTTTCTTTATTCCGTTGCCCCTGCCAAATTTAGCTGAAAACGCGTCTTGACCAGGCTGGCGTCGATCCTTATGCTTGGCCATCGGTAATCAGGAAAAGTTATTAGAAGTCAATAACTTACACTACGGAGAAATGGAACTGTCCCCTGCCGAGTACGTGATGGGCAGCAGAAATTCGAACCGATATGTCCATATCGGGGGCCGTTTTGGATGCCATGTGCAAGCCCTTCCCCCCCGGGAGAGGGAAGCCTTCGGCACCTCAAGTTTGGTCCCCACCTTTTTGACTGGGTTCAATGGACGCTGCACACACGGCTCTGACGCGGGGGACCTTTTTTTTGGGGAGAGGGGAGGGCGGAAACTCAATGGCAGGTGAGGTGGATGACGACAAGGCAACCCTGCGCGAGGAGCTGACCGCGAAACGGCGCGCTCTGACTCCGGAGCTGATCGACGCGCGAGGATTGAAAGTTCAGTCCCGTTTTCTAGCCACTCCCTACTATGCGAAGGCGCGGATTTTGGCGCTCTACGCGCCGATCCGCGGCGAAGTACCGACCAGCGACATCCTGACCGCTGCGTTGGCCGACGGAAAGACCGTCTGCTACCCCCTTTCCCATGTCCGCGGCCGGATCCTGTCCTTCCGCTCGATTCGGTCCGAAACCGACCTAGAGCCCGGTCGACTGGGAGTGCGTGAGCCGAGCAGCGCTGCCGAGCTGGTAGCGATCGAGGAGATCGACGTCTTCGTGGTGCCGGGGTTGGGCTTCACCCGAGGTGGCAAGCGGCTCGGTCGCGGCGGCGGCTATTACGATTTCACTCTCCAGGCAGGGCCCGACAACAGTCGCCGAGTAGGGCTCGCATTTTCCGAGCAAATGGTCGAGGACTTGCCGACTTCGGAAAACGACGTCGACATGGACCTCGTGGTCACCGAGTTGGAGAGCTATCGGGGCCTCGCGAGGGAGCCGCTTCACCACGATTCGTGAAGGTTCTCTTCCTAGGCGATGTGGTGGGCCGGCCCGGCGTGAATGCGGTCCGCACGCTCGTTCCGAAGCTGATTGCCCGGCATGCGCTCGATCTGGTGATCGTCAACGCGGAGAACTCGGACGGAGGCGCCGGAGTGAGCGCGGAAAGCGCGGAGGCTTTACTGCAGAGCGAGGTGAATCTCCTCACGTCCGGCAACCACATCTGGAGCAAGCGCCAGATCATCCCTTGGATGGAGGAGCACCGTGACCGGTTGCTTCGCCCTGCCAACTACCCTTCCGGAGCACCGGGCAAGGGGCACACCCTGGTCAGGACGCCCGATGGACGCAAGCTCGGGGTGATCAACCTCGAGGGGAGGGTGTTCATGAAGAACCTGGATGATCCCTTCACCGTGGGCCTGGGCCTCGTGATGGAACTGAAGAAGGAGACGCCCTGTATCCTGGTCGATATGCACTGCGAGGCCACCAGCGAGAAAAACGCGATGGGGGCCTACCTGGACGGAAAGGTCTCCGCGGTGGTCGGTACCCACACGCACGTCCAGACCGCCGATGAGCGAATTCTCCCTGGTGGAACCGCGTTCATCACCGACGTGGGGATGGTCGGTCCACTGGACTCGGTGATCGGAATCCGAAAGGAGCTTTCGATCGAGCGATTTCTCACCCAGCGCCCGACGGGCTTCGAGGTCGCGAAGAACCTCGTTTACCTGCAGGGGGTGATCATCGAGATCGAGGATCAAACAGGCCGGGCGCTGGCGATCGAGAGGGTGCGGGAGCGCTTGCCAGGAACGTAAGCTCGGCTCTAAGTAGCCGGCGTCGATGACCGCATTCCAACTAAGTAACGCCACGCCACAAGAGCAGTTTCAGGAGCTCACCCGCGGCGTGGTGGACCTGCATACCGCGGACGAGCTGCGGAGCAAGCTGGTCCGCTCCTACGGGTCGCAAACGCCCCTGCTGGTCAAAGTCGGGTTTGATCCCAGCCGGCCGGATCTCCACCTGGGCCACACGCTTTTGCTCAACCGGATGCGGCGGTTCCAGGAATTCGGCCACCGGGTGGTGTTTCTGATCGGCGATTTCACCGGGATGATCGGAGATCCGAGCGGCCGAAACGTCACCCGACCCGCGCTCACCAGCGACGAGGTGAAGGCGAACGCGGAGACCTACAAGCAGCAGGTATTCAAAATACTTGATCCTGAAACTACCGAGATCCGGTTCAACTCCGAATGGCTCAGACCCTTAGGCGCAGAGGGCCTGCTGCGCTTGGCCGCGCGCTATCCGTTGGCCCGGATGCTGGAGAGGGACGACTTCAAGACGAGATTTCGCGAGGGGCGCTCGATTGCCATCCACGAGCTGATTTATCCCCTGCTTCAAGGCTACGATTCGGTCGAGCTTCGCGCAGACGTCGAGCTGGGCGCGACGGACCAGCTCTTTAATCTGCTGGTAGGACGGCAACTGATGCGCGAGTACCAGCTCGAGCCCCAGGTGATCATGACCGGACCGATCCTCGAAGGTCTGGATGCGAAGGTCGTCGACGGCAAGCTGGTCGGCGAGAAGATGTCCAAGAGCCTGGGCAACTACGTGGCGTTCAACGAGGACCCGCACGAGATCTTCGGCAAGCTGATGTCGATCAACGATGATCTGATGTGGCGGTATTACGAGCTGCTCTCCACCCTGCCGCCGGCGCAGATTGAGGCGCTGCGCAATGCGGTGGCGCAGGGCAAGGAACATCCAAAAAATGTGAAGGCCGGGCTGGCTCGAGAGATCGTATCCAGGTTCCATGGTCCGCAGGCCGCCGCGCATGCCGAGGAGCAATTCGAGCGCCGCTTCAGCAAGCGCGAGCAGCCTTCGGTGGAAGAGATGCCCGTGCTCGAAGTGTCGCTTGGCGGGGCGCAGAAGGTTTATCTGACCAAGATCATTGCGGAAGCCAAGTTGACCGGCTCGGGAACCGAAGCGCGAAAGCTGATCGTCCAGGGCGGCGTGAAGGTGAATCAGCAGAAGGTCGCCGATCCGCGCACCGAGGTTGGCCCGGGCGAATACCTGATCCAGGTGGGAAAGCTCCGGGCCGCCCGCGTTCGGCTGCGCTGATCCGCTATTTTCTGCCCAGCCCGAGCAGGTAGACTTCGATGCTTCGAGCTCGAGTGGCCTCCGGCCTTACCACCTTCACCTCGCGATACCGAGCTCGAAGCAGCGAACGGAAAGTCTCGAAATCGCCGCCCATGAAAAGCTTCGCCAGGAACGCGGAACCGCTGGCGCCCCACCGTTGAGCGATGTCCGCGGCGCGGGTGGCGAGGGCAAGACTTCGGGCCTGATCGGTGGTCCGAATCCCGGTGGTTTTTGGCGCCAGATCCGAAATCACGGCGTCAAAATGTCCCTCGTGGATGGCGGCAAGTTTGGCGTCGAAGTCGGCGTCGCCCACGTCCGCGATCAAGGTATGCACCCAGGGGTCTCGAATCGGCTGAAACGGAACCACGTCGACCCCCACCACCTTTCCCTCCGGCCCCACTGCCTTCGCCAGCACCTGAAGAAATCCACCGGGTGCCGCGCCCAGGTCGAGAACCTGGGAGCCTCGGCGCGCCAGGCGAAATCGATCAATGATCTCCTCGAGCTTGAAAGCGGAACGTGCGCGCAGACCCCTTCGCTTGGCTTCCCGGAAGAAATGATCTTTCGGCTGGTAAGGCTTGCCCATCGGACTTGGGCTCACTACCATTCCACCATGCCTCTGGATAGCGAGGCAAGCTCCTACAATGGGTTCGCGCAGCACCAAAGTCGCGGTTGGCCTATCGGTACTTGCCGCCGGCGGAGCAGTGGGATGCTTTGTCAGGGTTGCCCAGCTGCGCGTCGACGCCAAATGGCTGATGGCTCGCAGCGACGCGCAAGCCGGAGAGTACTCCACCACCTTAGACAGCGCGATGGCAGAGGCGCAACTGGCGACGCTCGAGCTTCGGCGTCGGGTCCTGGAACGGGCCTACTCCTGGCAGCGCGCGGAGATGTTGCTGATCCTGCTCGCGGTGGTCGCCGCGTTGTGCGCTTACGTGCTTTATCTCTACCACGGGCTGCGCGAGCAACTGAGCGAGGAGCCCAGTCCCGACGAGCTGCGCGAGTAGTCGCCGGCGACCTACTTTAAATGGCGCGCCGGGGGTTCGGCCTCGGTCGCCTCCCGCAATTTCATCAGACCGCGCGTTTCGACCTGGCGAATCCGCTCGCGGGTAAGGTTCATGATTTCCCCCACCTCCTCCAGGGTAATCCCCCCCTTTTCAGCCACGTCGAGAGCACAGGTGTACTCAAGCTCCCAGATCTCCTTGTCCGGAAAGTTGAGCTTGATCGATCCGGTCTCCGGGTTCACGTCCAAATAGAGGTTGTGCTTGCAGGAAACGAACAGACACGGTCGGGGACCATTCATGCAGTCGGCGCGCGTTCGCGGCCGCTGGCGATCGATCAGTTTGAGGAGATCCTGCTCTTCGGGATCGATGTCCCCGGACAACCTTCGCCGGCGTAAGTCCCGAGCCATCTCCTTTCGGGACATCGTCTTCGAACGTCGCCTGGCGCTTTCTTCTGGGGGACTGTCGTTTTCCCCCAGCTCCACTTCGGGCTTCGCTTCGCTCATATCCCCTCCACTTACTGGTTTTCGGTGCCGCTTTGAGTACCTCGATCACGCCACCTGCCGAGCCATTTGCGCGGTGACTGCGCTTCCAATCCGCGAGACGTCCTTGACCAGGTCCTGCGCCCGAATTTTGAGGGACTCCAATTCGCCTTCGAGCTGGCGACGCCGCTCCTGGGCGAAAGGGCGCCCGGTCAGCTCGGCTTGGAATCCGCCCAGTACCTCCATCAACCCGCGCTCAACCTGATCGATATGATTTTTGAAAAAAACGAACGAGCGGCGGATTTCCTCGAGGGTATGCCCATCCGCCATCATCTTCTTGATCGCGTTAATCCGCCGAACCACCTCCACTGGATAGAGACCCTGGCTGCCGCGATGTTTGCCTTTGCGGCCCACCCGCCGGCTGCGCGGCAGCAATCCCGATTGAACATACTTGCGAAAGGTCGGCTCGGAGAGCTGGACGCCCTTGGACCGAAAGATGTCGACGATCGTCCGCGCAGGCACTCCGCGCGCGAATTCGCGTTCGATTCGCTCGAGTTCCTGGGGATCTAGAATCTCCAACAAGTTGGTGTTTCCTTTGAATGTCGGATACTCGTTGGAATAGCGTTAGTACTAGATATTGAATAGATCGTCAAGCGACCCTCGCGTTCGCGAACGCTGCCGCGCGCCCGACCCTCAGGGCCCGAAAACTCGATAGGCCTGGTGAAGCTCCTGATTGCTCGCGACCGAAATCGTCCGTTCTTCGGACGCCCGAGGGTGCTTGAATCGGAGGCGGTGTGTGCCCGCTCGCAATCTGAATCGGCGAACTCCGGTCACCTCACCTTGATTCCTGCCGTCGATGAAGACGTGAGCCCAGGGAGTCACCTGCAGCACCAGCGTTCCGATTCGCGCCGGGCGGGACTTCGCTTTCACGGTGCGGCTCGAGACCGGGGGACTCTCTTCCGGCGGCTGGGCGAGGATCGGCAAGGAATCGGCACCGAGGATGCTCGCCGCGGTGGCGAATCGCTCGATCGGAACCGCCGCCGGCGAAGCCTCCACCACCGCACTCGGCCGTTCCGGCGACCCATCCGACGACGCGATCGCAAAGGAGCTCCTGGGCCGCAGATGGAGCAGGAGTACCGGAGTGGAAATCGCCAGCATCGCGATCCCCAGCAAGAACACCCCACGCCAGAGGCTGGCGGTCACCCGGATCCGTCCAGGCTGGGCACGGCCCGTCACCAGCCACTGCGCACTTCGAGCGGCGCGTCCGGCAGTCGCTGGGGATCCGCCAGGAGCTTCGCTGCCGATGCCGCCGCCGGAGGCCTGCTGAATATCGCTGAAAATATGTTTTAGAAATGCGCTGGTATCGGTGTCTTCGAGGCCTTTCGCCTGGGCGAAGACATGTTCGGCCAAAGCGCGCTCGAGTTCCTGTGCGCTCTGGTAGCGCAACACCGGATTGCGCTCCAACGCCTTCATCACCGCCGCATCCAGGCCCGGCGGCACCTCCGAGTTCAGCCTCGCCGGAGGCGGAATGATGCTGTGCTGGACGGAGCGCAAGATCGCCAGATCGCCGTCGCC
>WNFJ01096759.1_pt1 | contig 10048 bp, 7 predicted proteins | sample 5400461 | NCBI WGS metagenome assembly WNFJ01 (sample SAMN13153349, study PRJNA577476) | soil metagenome | isolation source: 115 cm saprolite on Douglas fir-dominated hillslope | place: USA:California | collected 2013-09-17
TGGCGAGCTGCAAGGCGCGCGTGTTGGCCACGCCAATGTGTCCGTCTACACGTTCGAGGTAAACCGGATGCTTGCCGCTCACCTCGTCGAGATCCCATCGCGTGGGCAGGGCCTTGACCGGCCACAGAGTCTCGTCCCAGCCTTCGCCGACAACCCATTCCAAAGGCTCGGCAGCGGACCTGGCAGCTGCGCACTTCGCCTGCAACCGCTCGCGGAACTCATCCAGCGTTTTGACGCCGACCAGGTTCACATTCATCTTCTCCAGGCCCGCGCTGGCCAGATGCATGTGGGCGTCATTGAAGCCGGGCATGACGAAGCGACCAGTGAGATCCACGACCTTCGTATCTGGCCCCTTCAACTTCATGATCTCGTCGCGCGTTCCCACGGCGAGGATGCGGTCGCCACGGATCGCCAGCGCCTCGGCGCGCTTGCCCGCTCCCAACGAAGCGGCCGGATCGACTACTCCGGTGTAGAAGTTGCCGTGGGTAAAGATCAGGTCCGCTTTCGGCTTCTGAGCGTTCTGCATGGGGACGCCGTTTTGCGCCTGCACTGCGCAGGCCGCAACCAGCAGTAGAAGTAGCATCGGAGCGATTCGTGTCATCATTCTCCTACTCCCGATAGTGCCAGCATTGTAAGCAGAATGCGCCTTAGGCCGAGTCCTCGTCCATCGCAGTCGAACCATTCTTGCAACGTGTGCGCGCCGCCTCCGGAGCCGCCGCCTCCAATAGCGATGGCCTCGCGGCCCAGCGACAACGGAATGTTGGCGTCGGTCGACGCCCGCTGCACCTGCGCATTATTGCCCAACTGCGCATCCACGGCGCGAATCACCTTCAGAAGGCGCGCATCCGAAGCCAATTCTCCTGCCGGGCGATTCCCAATCTCCAGCAATTCACTCTGCAGCACCTGCGGCCGCCGGGCTCCGTGCTGAGCAGCGGTGCGATTCTCCAGTACGACCGCCTGCTCCAACCCCAGGCGCAGCACCCGCTCCAACCGGTCAATTTCCGCCATCGAGGTGGAACGCAGATCGACTCTCATGCTGGCGGACTCCGGAATCGAATTCACGGAAGTTCCGCCGCGAATCACACCGACATTAAACGTGGTCTTGGGCGAGGCCGGAACCGGCGTTTCACTGAGGACCTCAATCGCGCGGGCGAGCGCGATAATCGGATTGGGCGCGCCGAAGTCGCTCCAGGAGTGCCCCCCCGGACCGCGCACGATCACTTCGAAGCGGCGACTGCCCAGGGCCTCGGCCACCACGGTGTCGGTTCCGGCGCCATCGACAATCACGCTGTAGGCAATCGCGTCTCGCCAGCGCGGCGTAGCGAATACGTGGCGCATGCCGCGCAGATCGCCTTCGCCCTCTTCCCCGACGTTTCCGATGAACAAAAATGGCAGGCCGTGCGAAATGCGCGCGCTCGCCAGCACGCTGGCCACGGCCATCATCGCCGCAATGCCCGCGCCGTTATCGGCGACTCCCGGGCCATACAACCGGCTGCCCTGCTGTCGGACGTGCAACGGCGTGGTCGCCGGAAACACCGTATCGATATGCGCGCTGAGCGCGACGTAACGGCTGCCGTAGCCGGGACGAATGCCGAACACGTTGCCGACCTCATCCACCTGCACGTCGATGAGTCCGAGTTCGCGGAAACGGTCCGCCAGCCAGAGACCACGTGCCGCTTCTCCAAAGGGAGGCGCAGCCACCCGCGTCGCCTCCATCTGCCACAGCGCAAACTGCGATTCCTGTGCGCGGAAGCGATCGAATGCGGCGCGCACCTCCGGCAAGCCGGCGAGCCGCGCGACTGCCTCCTGCACCGGGGGATACGAATCGGAAATTGCCTCTTGCGAAACGGGCTCCATGGGTTGCGCCTATCTTATAATGGCACGGCGCAATTTCAAGGTTTCAAAGTTTCAAGGATTCAACGTTGCAAGGATTCGTTCGGTAAGTTCTTACAACTCTGAAACCTTGCAACGTTGAAACCTTCCCGCCTTTCAGGAGGTACTGCCGTGAAAACCGTTCTCAAAGTTGCCGGCATCGTCATCGCCCTGTTGATTCTGGTCGCCATCGCGATCCCGTTCCTGGTGAACGTCAACGCTTTCCGTCCGCAGATTGAGTCGAACCTCAGCTCGGCTCTGGGACGTCCAGTGAAAGTCGGCAATTTGAGCCTCAGCATCTTCGCTGGCAGCGTGGAAGCCAACCAGCTCTCGATCGCCGACGACCCCAAGTTCAGCAGCGCCCCGTTTATCCAGGCGAAATCGCTCCAGGTGGGCGTCGAACTGATACCGCTCATTTTCAGCAAGCAGCTCAATGTCACCCACCTGACGATCGAACATCCGGAAATTGCTTTGCTGCGCAACCGCGAGGGCGTTTGGAATTTTTCGTCTCTCGGAAATCAGTCGGCGCAAACAGCCAAAGCGGCCGAGAAAACGTCGAACGCACCGTCCAACGTGAACGTGGCCAAGCTCGACCTGACAGACGGAACCATCTCCCTCGGATCGATTTCCGGCAAACGTAAACCCGTCGTGTATGACAAGGTCAACATTACGATGCGCGATTTTTCATTTACCAGCGCGTTCCCCGTGGTCGCCTCGGCGCGCCTTCCGGGCGGTGGCAGCTTGAAAATCGACGGCAACGCCGGTCCAATCAATTCGACCGATACCTCCCTAACGCCGGTGCAGGGGAAGTTGAGTCTCAACAAACTCGATCTCGCCCAGTCGGCGCTCGTCGATCCGGAGTTGGGCATCGCCGGCTCGGCAGATTTCGACGGTACGCTGACTTCCGACGGACACGCCGCGAAGGCTATCGGAACTTTGAAGGCCACCTCGTTGAAACTGGTTCCCAAGGGCTCGCCCGCGTCGGTGCCCGTACAGGTTGTGTTCGCCGTCGAGCATGACCTGAAGAATGTGTCGGGAAAAGTGACGCAGGGCGACGTCTCCATCGGCAAGGCGCTGGCCAAACTCACGGGCACTTACGATATGCATGGCGAAACCACTTCGATCCACACCAAACTGAACGGAGAAGCCATGCCCGTCGACGACCTCCAAGCCATGCTGCCCGCGCTCGGCGTGGTTCTTCCCACGGGTTCGCGGCTCAAGGGCGGAACACTTTCGGTGGAACTCGACTCCGTCGGTCCGCTCGACAAGCTGGTCTCAACGGGCTGGGTAAAGATGAACAACGCAGCCCTCTCGAATTTCAACCTCGGATCGAAACTCTCGGCCATCTTCGCCCTTACCGGCAAGCAGACCGGCAATGACACCACAATTCAGAACCTGAGTTCCGATGTGCGTTACGCCCCCGAAGGCACACGTCTCGACAAGATCAACCTGGTGATTCCGTCGCTGGGAACGGTCACCGGCGCAGGCACCGTGAGCCCCAACAACGCGCTCGCCTTCAAGATGCTCGCGAATCTTGCGGGCGCGGGCGCCGGGCTGACAAAAGCGGTCGGCATGGGAGCGAGCGGCATCCCCATCACCGTCGGGGGCACCACTTCGAACCCGACCTTTATGCCGGATATGAAAGGGATGATGGGCAATCAACTCAAAGGCCTGATGCAGGGAGGAAAGAACAATCCCTTGGGCGGATTGGGCGGGCTGTTCGGAAAGAAGAAACCGCCGCAATAACGATCTAGTGTGGGGACGGGGCGAAGCCCCGCTTCCATACGGTTTTCACCGAACGCCGCGGAGCGCGGCCTGCCCTGTCTGCGCTTCGAGCGTCTTCATGCCGTTCAGGATGGTGGCGATTACGTTTTCGTCCCCGACTACCGTGTTGATCATCAGGTGATAGAGGGCGCGGACCGGCCAGTCGGCATTGAAGTAGTGTTTGATGTACGCGATCCGCTCCTTGTCCACGTTCTCCACCAGGTCCTCGGCTTCTGCGCGACTCTTGCCCAACTCCACCATGCGGCGAATTTTTTCGTCGTGGGGAGCGTAGGTGAAGACGCGGAAGGTATCCTCGCGCTCGCGCAGGAAAAACGGGGAGCCACGGCCCACAATCACCGCGTTGCCTTCGGCCGCAATCGTGCTCATGATTTCCCCCACCATGGTCATCATGCGATCCGTATCAAACGCCTGCGTGCTGGCCATAGGCATGCTGCGTTCGTAACTGCCTCGCCAGAAGGTTTTCGCTAAACGGTAAATTCGGCTGTCGACCCGCTCATCGCACAAGGCCACCGCCGATTCCGGCACTTGCGCGCGCCTGGCGATCTCGCATGTCAGTTAAGCGGCGAGCCAGTTCGCAGGCAATGCCGCCGCCTCCGCTACCAAATTCGCGTTCGATCGTAACGATGCGAAACATAGCAAACCTGCTTCAATTATACCGTCGCGCCGTCCCCGTACTCAGTGAACCACCATCCCGGTAGCCTTCGCTTTCTTGATCAGGAAAACACACGGAATCAAGCAAGCGATCGCCACGCCCAGCACCCAGAAGTTATCAATGTACGCGAGCATGGTCGATTGCCGGATCACATTCGCCTGTATCAAAGCATAGGCGTGCTGCTGCGCGGAACTACCTCCGAAACCGGGTCCGGCTCCCGAAAAAATGCCTGCCATCCCACGCAAGGCTGACTGAAACTGCGGATTGGCGGCGCTCAACTTCTCCACCAGTTGCCCCTGGTGCACCTGCGCGCGGCGAGACAGGCCAGTAGTGACAAAAGAAATCCCGACGCTGCCGCCAATATTTCTGGCCAGGTTCATCAAGCCGGAAGCCGCATTATTCTTGTCGCGCGGCAGACCCGAATACGCAGCTGTATTGATGGGCACGAACAGAAAAGCGAGGCCCAACGCCTGGTACATTCGTGCGATCGTCACCGTGCGGAAATCGACCCCCAGGTCAAAGGCCGTCATATCGAATAGCGAAAACGAAAGCATCGATAAACCAAACATCATCAAATAGCGCGGGCTGTAACGCGAAAGCAGAAACCCGACAACCGGCATGGCTACCATAATGGTGAAACCGCCCGGCATCAGCGCCAACCCCGACCGTTCGGCAGTGTAACCCAGCAGCGTTTGCATGAACAGGGGCAGCAGCAGCGTGCTGCCAAGCAGCGCAAATCCAAGCATGAACATCAGGAAGTTGGAGGTGGCGAAAGTACGGTTGCGAAACAAATGCAGATCGATGATGGGGTCCTTGTGCCGCCACTCCCAGAAGACGACGAAGATCAGCGACACGGCCGAAACCACGGTCAGCCATAGGATGAAGTTGGATTCGAACCAGTCGTCGCGCTGCCCTTTGTCGAGGATCACTTGCAGGGTCCCGAGGCCGAGCGCGACGAAACCCAGTCCGGTGTAGTCAATGCGAGTTTCACTCAGCTTGCGGCGTTTGAGGTAGGGAGGATCCTGAATCAGCCGCGTCGTCAATAAGAGCGAAAGAATCCCGACCGGAATGTTGATGAAGAAAATCCAGCGCCAGGTAAAGTTGTCGGTGATCCAACCTCCAAGCGTAGGACCGATAGCCGGCGCCATCACCACCGCTATGCCGTACACGGCGAATGCCATGCCGCGCTTGGCGGGCTCAAAAGTATCCGCCAGGATGGCCTGTTCGCTCGGCTGCAAGCCTCCGCCACCCGCACCCTGAAGAATTCGGAAAATGATGAGCATCGCGAGATTCGGCGCAAGCCCGCACAGAAACGAACTGACCGTAAACAGCGCAACACAACCCATGTAAAAACGCTTGCGGCCGACGATCGAAGAAAGCCAGCCGCTCAGCGGGAGCACGATGGCGTTGGAGACAAGATAAGACGTAAGCACCCACGTACTCTCGTCCTGTCCCGCCGAAAGACTGCCCGCGATATGTGGCAATGCCACGTTGGCGATGCTGGTATCGAGCACCTCCATGAACGTGGCCAGCGTCACGGTGAGAGCAATGATCCACGGATTGACCGCCGGACGCCATTCGGCGGCCTCATTCATGGTGATGGATGCAGCGCCCATTATTTTCAGCCACGGCTACGAGCTACGAGCTGCGAGCGAACATGAATTGGTTGCACGAAGCTCGTAGCTCGTAGCTCGCAGCTCCTAGCTATCTAATCCAGACCTTCGGCAGCACCGACATTCCCGGCCGGAGTTCATGGTTCTTGATCTCGCCCTTGTCGAACACGATCTTCACCGGTATGCGCTGCACCACTTTCACGTAGTTGCCAGTGGCGTTTTCTGGAGGCAGCAGGCTAAAGCGCTCTCCACTGGCGCCGGCGACGGAATCGACATGCCCCTTGTAGTTCTTGCCGTTCGCATCTACCGCGACCTCCGCAGGCAGTCCCGGCCTGATGTTCTTAAGCTGCGTCTCCTTGAAGTTCGCGGTAACCCACAGGTTGGCTTCATCAAGCGGAATGGTTTTCATCATCTCCTGGCCGGGCTGCACGTTTTGACCGACCTCGACGGTGCGGTTGCTGACGGCGCCGCTCACCGGCGCGATCACTTTCGTGTACTGGAGGTTTAGTTCAGCCTGGTCCAATTCGGCCTTCCTGCGATCGGCATTGGCTTGCGCGGAAAGGGCGCGGGCGCGGGCAGCGCGCATCGTCTGCGGCGCCGTATCGGCGGTTCGCAGATCGGCGCTCGCCTGCTGCAGTTTGTTCTGTGCCTGGTCGATTTGTGCCGCAAGAGCGTCGGCGCCGGCGCGCGCCGCTTGCAGCACCGCGGCGCTGGCCTGGGCGCTGGCCACGGCTTGGTCATACTGCTGATGCGAGATCTCCTGCTTGTCGATCAGTTGTTTGTAGCGGACCAGATCATTCTGCGCTTTGGTATTGTTGGCGTCGGCTTCAACCACCTGCGACTTGGCTGCTTCAAACTGCTGGCGGGCAGCCGCGATTCCAGCCCGCGCACTGGAGACGCCAGCCTGAGCACCGCTTACCTGACTCGAAGTGCTCACATTAGTGATCGGGACGTTAATGCCGGCAGCCGCGGACTGCGCCTGGGCGTCGGCGTATTCCGCGCGCGCCTGCGCCACGGCCACTTCGTAGTCGGCAGGGTCGATTTCCACCAGCACGGTTCCCTTTTCCACGTACTGGTTGTCTTCGACGTTAAGCTTGAGCACATGGCCGCTGATGCGCGCGCTCACCGAGTTCACGTGTCCGTCAATCTGCGCGTCGTCGGTGGATTCGTAGCTTCCAAGGTAGCGCCACAGAAAGAAAACGGCGGTCAGAATCACCAGGCCGGCGAGAATGAGGCCTATCTTCGTGCGCGGATTGGTCAAAAACGCGGATCGACGCCGATAGCTGGCTTCGCTGTCAGACAGGGGTGAAGATCGCGGCGCACCGGCTTCCGGTTGCGGTTTCGGCTCGTCTACAACGCTCGTCGGTTCCATGGACTACTTCCCTTTCAAGTATTCGCGAACGCCCTCTTCGGCGCGTCCCAGAGCGCGGGCAAAAGAAACTTTGGCTAGATTATGAAGGTAAAGGCTCGAGATCAAGTTCTCGTGCGCCGTCGCCACTGCTTCCTGCGCCTGGATCACCTCCAGGTTGTCGGTGACGCCGGCGGAGAAGCGATCTTGCGACTGCGTGAGCGCCTGCTCGGCAAGGTTCACCGAACTCTGGGCGACTTCCACCTGATCGCTCGACGACTTGAGGTCGAACAAAGCGTTGCGGATATCCTGATCGATCTGTCCGCGCACGTCCGCCATTTGCGCCTGCGCCTGCCGCAGGCTGGCTTCGGCCTTCAGAACGTCGCCATGGACCTTGCCACCCTGGAAGATGGGAATGTTCAACGTGCCGGCGACCGCGTAGGTAGGCAGCACATCGCCGGGAACCTTGCCGATTTCGCCGTAATTCGCCGCCACATCGATGGTGGGAAAATATCCGGCGATGGCGGCGCTTCGCTCCAGTTGCGCGGCGGCCAAGCGATGCTGTACCGCTTTGTAATCGGAGCGCAGCGAATACGCGCGCTGCAAGCTGGTTTCAAGATCGGGGATGGGAAAAGCCTCGTAAGGAGCTTTGTCGGCCAGTTCGAATTCCTGGCCGGCCGCGAGTCCAATCACGCGTGCCAGCGAAAGTTTCTGCTTGGCGAAATCGTTCGCGGCGGCAATGAACTGCTGCTGGCGCGCCTGGTATTCCACCTGGGCCCGGAGCGTATCGATCGCCGGAGCGACGCCGGCCTGCTGTTGCGCCACCGCCTTGTCGTAGAGCGCATGCGCCGTCTCGACCTGCGCTTGCGCGGTCTCCACGCGGGCTGCTCCGGCGATTGCCTGCAGGTAGGCGTTTCCGGTTGCGAGCACGACCAGATCGCGCGCGTCCTTCAGATTGAACTGGGCCACGCTTTCGCCGATCGCCGAAGAACGGTATTTCTGGATTGCCTTCCAGTCGAACACGCGCTGCGTGCCCGAAGCGCGCACATCAAAGTAGGAAAAACGCCCGGTCGTGCGCGGAAGAGGCCCGCTCACGCCAGGGAAGGAGCGCAGTCCCAGGGCCTCCAGACTCGTTTTCTGTACCGCCTCCTGCACATCCCCGTTGACGTTCGGAAGCAGGTCGCTGAGCTTCTGCCATTTCTCTCCCCGGGCCTCGATGGTGTTGTACTCGGATAAAAGCCCAGCCAGGTTCTGCCGCAAAGCCCGCTCGATGGCGCCGCTGAAGGTCAGCCGCAGAACTCCGGGCGTGGGCTTGGCGTCGGCCACGCTGCCGAACACTGGATTCTGGGCCGAGGTTGAAACCTGCATCGCGGAACCCGCAGACGCGCCGGAAGCAGGCGGTGAACTCTGGGCGCATAGGACCGCGGGGAAAAGGGCGACGGACGCAATCCGTAAAACGATCCGGAAGATAGCAGATCTTTTCATTGTAATTAACCAGTTAGTTAGATATTACCCGGTTCCATCCCGAGTGGCAACCCACGACTCCCGAAACCCAAGCAGGCGCACCCCTCCGCCAACGGGACGATCTGGAAAAACCTTGGAACTGAACCCTCTCCTACAGAACCCATCATAATGATAATTTCGTTGGATTCCCTGGGCAAAATTCCGATGCAAATTGTTGAGCCGCCGCTCCTTTGCATAGGGTCATCGATCGGGTCATCGAACCATTGGGTAATTGAACCATCGGGTCATCGAACCATCGGGTCATCGAACCATCAGGTCATCGAACCATCCACAAAAAAACATAAATTGCAGTTGATCCGATGGGCCGATCACCCGATCCTTATGACCTTGGTCATCTTGCGTAACCTCCACCCGAAGGTCAATCTATGCATGAGTCGATCCCTTCCCTACGGTCAATACCTGGGCGAGGGAAGTACGTGCCTATGAGCGAAGCCATGAAACCGCCGGCCAAGGGATCGGACTGGACCCGCCTGCTCACCGATCCCGACCTGGTCAGCCACCTCGGGAAACTGCTGCAGACCTACCGCGAAGTCTCTCCGGAAGAACGCGAAGCGGCCCTGCTGCGGGCGATGCGCGAGATCAAAGATGCTGCCGTCAAAGCCCGCGAAGCACGGCAAACAACGCCCGCTGCCTCGGTGCCGACGCCACCTGCCGTGCTGCAGCATCCCGAACCGGTGCCGCTGGATGAAACGCCCCCGTTTGATTTGTTCACGCAGCAGTCGGGAGCGGATCGCCGCCGTTATCACCGGATCAAATGCTATGTGGCGGTGGAAATTCACGTTGAGGGAATAGACGAACCGGTCTGGGGAAATCTGGCAAATGCGAGCCGGGGAGGATGCCTGGTCGAAACCGCCAACCCCGTGCCTGCGGGCAAGGCCCTGGAGATCGGGTTGTGGTTAGCCAACGGCAATATCTGGGTAAAAGGCGTCACCCTCAGCGGAGTCTCGACGCGCAGTTCGCCGACCTTTGGAATTCGGGTGAAATTCTCCGAGGCGGAACTGTCGGGAAAAGAACATCTGCGCGAATTTCTTAAGTTCGTCGAGAGCACCGCTCGCAAGTCGCAAAGCGCAAAAGCCTATGTGGCGAAATTAAAGGGCTAGGCCGAGGCCCGTCCGAGATTCGGCCGCTCCCTTCCAACCTAAACCTCGCCAGCAACTCTTGCCGCCATCCGGGTTCATGATTCGGCCGCACAGCGTGCGAAAACGGCAGCCGCGGCACCGACCACGGCCACGCCAACGTGATGTTTGTCCTGGG
>WNFJ01112997.1_pt1 | contig 10048 bp, 6 predicted proteins | sample 5400461 | NCBI WGS metagenome assembly WNFJ01 (sample SAMN13153349, study PRJNA577476) | soil metagenome | isolation source: 115 cm saprolite on Douglas fir-dominated hillslope | place: USA:California | collected 2013-09-17
TTGGATCCTGACGAACATCACCTCGCGCTCGCCGAGGCTGACCGCCTGGGGGCGTTTGCCGAAGCGGCGCGATTCCGGCTGCTGTTAGTGTCCGGTCGCCCGGAGCCGCTCGCCGACGCTGCATTCGCGCACCTGGACACGCTCGGCAGCGCGGCCGGCCTGGCAGAACTCAAGGCCGCTGAGGCGGATTTCGAGGCAGCCGTCTCAGCGTTCATCTTGGATGCTTCAGAGCGACTCGCCACATAGCCGCTCAGGACTATCAGCTTCCGTCTCCAGCCCACGGAGATCTGCTGTCGCCCACCAGGAGGTTCGATCGCCATCTACCTGGAGGTCCGGGATCGGCCCGGCTGCGCCGCGCTGCGTGGTGGACGGCGGCCACGGCCGAGGCTGGCAGGGCGACCAGGCCAAGCTGCCGCATGAGCTTGCGGACCAGCTCCGGGCCGGCCACGGTGCCCTGCCGCGCCACCTGCGGGCTAGCCGGCGATCAGCCGCTTGAGCAGATCCCTGGTGCGCTGCAACTCCGCGCCCGCAGCGAACTTGCCGGCGACGAAGTCGGTGACGCCGCAGTTGGCCAACTCGGTGAGCTGGTCGGCCACCGCGTCCTCGTCGCCGATGATCGCGACGTCCTCCGGCCCGGCCACGCCCTCCCGGTCGAGCATGGCCCGGTAGGACGGCAACTGCCCGTAGATCTCGAAATACTTGGTCGCGCGAGCCTTGGTCGCGCCGGGATCGTCGGTGACGCAGACTGGGAGCACGCAGACGATCCGCGGCGCTGGCCGCCCGGCCGCATGCGCGGCCGCGCTGATGGTCGGCACGATGTAATCCCGCACCGTGGCTGGCCCGGTCATCCAGAGAATGGTTCCGTCGGTGCGCTGGCCTGCCAGCTTGAGCATCCGCGGCGCCATCGCGGCGAGCAGCACGGGCAGCCGGCCTGTACGCGGCGTGGACAGCCCGACATTGGCGCTCACCGTCCGGCCCGCATAATCGACGTGCTCGCCTTCGAGCGCCGGCAGCAGGATCGACAGGTACTCGCTCATGTGCACGGCAGGAGCGTCGAAGCTGTAGCCGTACATGTGCTCGATCACGACCTTGTGTGACAGCCCGATGCCCAGCGTGAACCGGCTGTCAAGCGCCAGCGCCGTGGTGAGCGCCTGCTGCGCGAGCACTGCGGGGTGGCGCGGATAGGTGGGCACGACGGCCGTGCCGATCTCGATGCCGGCGACACCGCCGCCGACCACCGCGAGCGCGGTGAGCGCGTCTAGCCCGAAGAGATGAGACATCCACGCCGACGCGAAACCGTCGTCCGCGGCCCTGGCAAGAAGATCATGCAGCTCGGCGAGCGCTTGCGGGCCGTCCGGATCGGGCAGCGATATTCCGATACGCATCTGATGTTTCTCCGCTCGGCTTGATGCTCAGAACTTTGCCGGTCGACCACCGTCACAGCACCTCGCCGCGCAACGCCCACGCGACACGTGCCAACCCGACTGGCCAAGCGGCACGAGCTGTCGATCGGTCATCGCCGTGGCCGCGGGATTGCCGGAATCGGCTCGGCGTCCGCCGCATCCGCGCTCGCCTGCTCCGGCGCGGCCTCAGCGAGCATCCGTCTGACCAGTGCGGCCATTCCCGCCACCGTCGGCGTTTGGAACATTATGCGCAGCGGCAGTCGCACGCCGATCGCCTCCCTGATCGCGCCGATCAGTCCGACCGCGACCAGCGAGTTGCCACCAAGATCGAAGAAATCGTCTGACGGTCCTACCATCTCGACTCCTAGCACATCGGCCCAGATCCGGGCGAGCTTATCTTCGAGGCTGCCGACTGGGCGCTGTCGACGTCACCTGCCGACTCCGCTCGCGTCTTGTCTTCCGACACGTCGGCGACGGTGCGGGCGATCAAGGCCGCGATCTGGGGTAGGCCGATCGGAGCCACCGCCACCTGCGGGCCTGGATCCGCCGCCAGGATCATCCGGAACGCGGCGGCTCCATCCGCCGGGCTGATCAGGAACTCAGCGGGTATGCCGGCCTGAGCCTGACCGCCCAGGCGCGTCGGCTGCACGGCGACCGCCGACCGCGGGGACACCGACGCCGCGGGCGTGGCCCGCTCACTGAGGTTGACAGTGCCAGCCGGCCCGAACTTCACCTGCCGCAACGTGAAATCCGAGATCGCGACGAGTTCCCTGCCCTGCTCGTCGCAGATGGTCACGGTGGCGGACAGCACGCCCCCGCCGGCCACCTCGTACCGCAAGTGACTGTAGAAGCGGTCAGGCAGCGGATCGCGGACAACCACGCGACCATAGCTGAGCGGCAAATACGCGCCATCGCGTCTTGTCACGCCGAACGCGGTCGCCACATCGAGCAGTGCCGGGTGCAACACCCAGCGGTCAAGCTCGGCCGCCACCTGAGCGGGCGCCACGATCAGCGCCAGTTCCTCGTTGTCGCCTGTCCACACCTGGCGCAGGCAGTCCCAGCGAGCACCGAACGTGACCGCGCTGGTCCGCCCGGTTCGCCAGGACGCCTCCGGAGCCTGCTGGCAGCGGGCGCGTATCGCCGCGATGTCCACGGTCTGGCCGCTGTCGGCCGCGGCGATTCCCGCAATGCCATGGCAGAAAATCTGGCCGCCGCTGGTCACCGTGAAAGCAGCGCCGACCAGCGTCACGGAGAAATCAGCGGCCTCAGGGACCGTGAACGGCTTGATGAAGACTACGTCCCGCAGCTCTACCGCGGCCTCGCCAGCGATGTCCAGGCCCGCGACCGCGCGTGCTAGCTCAAGGTACGCAGTACCCGGCAGCACGGGTACACCGCCAATCCTGTGCTCATCAAGCACCCAGTGCGTGCCCGCCGAGATCTTGCCGTCGCCGCGGCGCAGCTCACCGTCATCGACCAAGCTGTGCAGCAGCGGATGGTCAAGCTCCCGTCGCTGCTCGGGGCGCTCAGCTCGCGCAGAGATGGCCTCGGCCAGCATGCCGACATCGCCCCAGCCGCTCCAGTTGAGCGAGATCACCCTGGGACGCTGGTCGTGCTTGGACCTGGCCAGCGCGTCGAGGAACGCGTTGGCCGCGCAGTAGTCAACCTGTCCGACCCCGCCAACGAGAGATGTCACCGACGAGCACAGCGCGATAAAGTCCCCGGTCATCGCGCCGAGCGAACGCAGCAGCACCAGGGCTCCAGCCAGCTTCGGCTCGAGCACGGCTCTCGCGGCGGCCTCTTCCTTCACCTCCACCAGGCCGGCACCTGGTACCCCGGCGGCGTGAATGACCCCATCGAGCCCGCCGAGCAGCTCAGCTACCTCGGCCCTGACCCGGTCCATGGCAGCGCTATCGCTGACATCGGCGGTCATCAGGTGCACCTGCGCTCCGGCGTGCTCCATCGCCCGGATCGCGGCAATGGCACCTGACGTACGTGCGCTGACGTCGCTGGGCAGCGAGTCCCACTCAGCCCTCGGCGGAAGACCGGTTCTTGACAGCAGCACGAGGCGCGCGCTCAGCCCGTGCGCAAGCTCGGTGGCGAGCGTGAGGCCGATTCCGCCCAGGCCGCCGGTAATCAGATAACGGCCCCGGTCACGCAGCCCAGCCGAGCATCGCGCCTCCGGCAGGCTGATCTCCGCGAAGTCGGCCAGCCATCTGCGGCCGCCGCGCAGCGCGACAGTCTCAGCGGCCGGTTCACCTGCCAGCTCGGTGAGCAGCAGGCCGACCGGCGTCCCGGCCGGATCGAGATCGATCCGGCCCGCTTTCAGCCCCCCGATCTCGAGTGGCAGCACCCGGGTGATGCCAGCGGTGGTCGCGTGCTCTGGGCTGAGCAAGTCGTCACCGCGCACGTCCTGCGTTCCCGCTACCAGCACGTCGAGCCGATGCGGGGCCGTCCCCGCCGCCGCTATCGCCTGTCCGAGCCGCAGCAGGCTGAAGAATCCGCGCTCTTGTGCCGCCCAGGCCGCAGCGACGTCGTATCCGGCCGGGTCGCCCGCCAGCGCCCACGCATGCACGAAACGATCGGGAACACCGCCGTCGCTGGCCAGCGCGGCAAGGAGCGTGTCATAGTCTTCGCGTTCACCGGGCCGGATCTGCCAGCCGTCGGGGTCGGCGCGCAACTCGCTGCCTGGTCGCACCGTGACCACACTCACTCCGCGGTCACGCAGCGCCGAGGCGAGTTCTTCTCCGCGCGGGTCGGCGGCAAACACCGCGACCCTGCCATCGGGCACCGCGTTGCCAAGCGGCGGCGCCTGCCGCCAGGCGGGGACAGCGAACCAGTCAGCGATCGGGCGGGGTGTGGCCGCGAACTCGGTCGCTGATACCACGGGTGCGGCCGCGGCTTCGGCGCCCGAGGCGGCTGGCTGGTCCGGGTCCACCCAGTGCCGCACGCGCTCGTACGGGTAGCTGGGCAACCCCGTCACCTACGGCTATCCCGGACAGCCACAGCCGGCCGGCCGTCGCATAGAGAACCCGGGCGTCTTCTGCCTTCTCACCGGGGCCGGGCAAGCTGGGCAGCGGCCGGGGCCAGCCTTGCGGTAGCTGCATCCGAGCTAGGCCAGCAAGCTGGCGGCCAGGCCCGCACTCCACCAGCGCCCAGCTTTGCGCCTCCGAGGTGGCAGACGCCACCAGGCGAGACACGCAGTTGCCGAACAACACGGGATTGCGGAGCTGCGCGGCCCAGTACAGCGGGTCCGTGGCCTGGTCGTCAGTGATCCAATCGCCGGTGAGATTGGACAGGAACCGCGTCTGCGGCAAGGCAAGCGGGATACCGGCGACCGCAGCGGCAAACTCTCCGACCATCGGATCCATCATCGGCGAGTGCAAGGCATGCGAGGTGCGCAGTGCGGTGGCACGTACCCCGTCGGCCGTAAGCTCGGCGGCGAAACCGCCGACCGCATCGTCTGGCCCGGCGACGACGCAGGTGCCAGGTGAGTTTACGGCGGCGATGCAGACATCGGCTGTCATCCGCGCCGCCAGTTCGGGCTCGGCGAGCTGCACCGCGAGCATGGACCCTGGCGGCATCTGCGACATCAGCCTGCCGCGCAGCGCCACCAGCGCAAGCGCGTCATGCGGTGTGAACACGCCGGCGATCGTGGCGGCCACGTACTCACCGATCGAGTGGCCGATCATCGCCGCGGGGACCACTCCCCAGGATTGCCAGAGCGAGGCGAGCGCGTATTCCAGCGCGAACAACGCGGGCTGCGCGTATCTGGTGTTCGTGAGGGCGGCGTCGGGCGCTTTCGCCGCGGCGTCGTCAGCCACGATGGCGTGGAGGTCGATGCCTTCCCGGGAGTCGCGCAATACCTCGCAGCACTCATCGAAGACTCGCGCGAACACTGGCTCGGCCCGGTATAGCTGCTGGCCCATGCGCGGGTATTGCGAGCCCTGCCCGGAGAAGAGCAGCGCGACAAACGGCGCGGCGTCGGCCGCCCGTCCGGTCACAAGCTTCTTGGGATCCCGCAGCACGGCCGCCGCGTCGGCGGTGTCGCAGGCAATCGCGAAGGCGCGGCATGGGGATTGCGACCTGCCGATGTGCAACGTATGCGCGACCGAGCCGAGATGAAGGCGCGGATTGGCCGCCAGGTGATCGGCGAGCCTGGTGACCGAGGTGGCCAAAGCCGACTCCGTCCACGCCGATATCCGCAGGAGCTCGGCCGGACGCGGCAGGCCGCCAAGCTGCTCCGGCTGCGGTGGCGCCTCTTGCAGCACTACGTGGGCGTTGGTGCCGCCGATCCCGAATGAACTCACCGCCGCCCGGCGCGGCCCATCGCCGCGGTCCCACTGGGACAAGGTGGAGACCACGTAGAACGGGCTCGATTTGAAGTCGATCGCCGGGTTGGGTTCGGAGAAGTTGATCGTCGGCGGGATGAGCCCGTTTTCAAGCACCAGCGTCGCCTTGATCAGGCCTACCACTCCGGCGGCCTGGCTGAGATGACCGAAGTTGGACTTCACCGAGCCGATCCCGCACCAGTCCACATCCTGGCTGCCATCGGCGTAGACACGCGAGAGCGCGGCGATCTCGATCGGGTCGCCGAGCGCGGTTCCCGTTCCGTGCGCCTCAACATAACCGATGGTGCGCGGGTCGATTTCGGCCACGCCGAGTGCCTGCGCGATCGCTTCGGCCTGCCCCTCGACGCTGGGTGCGGAGAAACCCACCTTAGCCGCGCCGTCGTTGTTGACGGCGTTGCCGAGGATGAGCGCCCTGATCTGGTCACCGTCCGCTACCGCGTCGGAGAGCCGCTTGAGTACCACAAGCCCGGCACCGCTGCCCCAGATAGTGCCGTCAGCCTTGGCGTCGAAGGGGCGGCAGTGCCCGTCGGATGAGGTGTAGCCGCCGACCCCCATGTAGCCCTTGCCGGACGGCAGCTCAACGCAGACCCCGCCTGCCAGCGCCATGTCGCACTCCGCGCCGCGCAGGGCCTCGCAAGCCAGGTGCACCGCCACCAGCGAGGTGGAACACGCGGTGTGAAGCGTCAGGCTCGGACCGCGCAGGTTCAGTCGGTACGACACCGTGGTCGCTATGTAGTCGGGGTTGTTGCCGACAGAAAGGCTGAGGTTTCCCGCGCTGGTCGCGAACCTCCGATTGCGCCTCAGGTTCAGCCACTTGTAGTCATCGGCACTGCTGCCGGCGTACACCGCGATCGCGCCCGGGTACCGAGCAGGATCACAACCGGCGTCGGCCAGGGCGCTGTGCGCCAGTTCCAGCAGGACCCGCTGCTGCGGATCGGCCGTCTCGGCCTCCCTGGCGCTCATTCCGAACAACGGCGCGTCGAAGTACTCCATCTGGTCAAGCACTGGGGCCGCTAGCACGAAGTAGGGGTCGGCGAGTTCGGCTTCGGATGCTCCGCGGGCACGTTGCTCATCAGGATCGAAGAAGGTGATCGACTCGACACCGTCGATCAGGTTCGTCCAGAACTTGCCGACGTCACCGGCCCCTGGTACCCGCAGTGCCATGCCAACGATCGCGATCGGCTCGACGCCTATGTCGTAGGACTCGGTCATCGTCATCCTCCTTGGTCCGGCCGCGGCGGCCTGGGCTCGGACCGGCGGGCTGGCTCCTGACGTCTTGACCGCTGGCGGCGGGCTGCCGCTCGCGCTGCGGCACGTGCCAGATCCTGGCTTCCTGAAGTCCCCTGCAGATGACCAGCTAGCGCGCGGATGGTCGGGTACTGGAAGAGCTCGGCCACAGACAGCTCACGGCCCAGGCGCTCGGCGATCCGAGCGCGCACGGCAATCAGCGCAAGCGAGGAACCGCCAGCGTCGAAGAAGTTCGCCGTCACGCTCACTTCCGGCAGCTCGAGCACTTCGCGCCAGATCGACGCGATCGTGTGCTCGGCGCGACTTGGCGGCTCAGCCGCGCCCGGTACCCGGGCTGCTCCCGGCGCAGGCGACCGCGGCTGATCCGTAACCCCTCCGCCGGAGGCGACCGCGAACGCCCGGGGCATCCGAACCGCGCCGACCGGCACGCCAGGATCGGAGGTGAGCACGTCAAGCAGGTCGAGATAGCAGTCGACGAACGCCTGCACCCGGCCGGGCAGGAACAGATCGGGGTTGTACACCATGTCGATGGCGTGGCCGCGGTCACGCTCTGCCACGTAGACGGTCAGGTCGAACGGCGACCCGCCCAGCCCGGGCGCCACCCGCCGGGTGGCAAGGCCGTCGAACGCCAGGCGTGGCTCGGGGAAGTTGTACACGTTGAACAGCACCTGGACGAGCGGCGGCCTGCCTGGGTCGCGCGGCACGCCGAGCGCGTCCACGATCCGCTCAAATGGCGCTGCCGGGTGGGCGAGCGCGGCAAGCAACTCATTAGAGCACGCCTGGGCCAGCTCAGCGAAGTCGCCGGCCGGGTCGATCCGCACTCGTAGCGGCATCACCTCGACGAAGAACCCGACAAGACTGCCGAATGTCAGGTGGCTGCGGTCGGCGACCGGAGTTCCGATCACCATGTCAGCCTGTCCGGTCAACCTGCGCACGAGCACGCACAAACCGGCAAGCAGCACGGCGGGCAGCGTTGCGCCGAGCCGCTGCGACAGCCCGGCGGCCGCCCCGAGCACTTCCGCCGACGGCACCCTGCTGACCATGCCACCCCGGTACGTCTGCACCTGCGGCCGTGCCGCGTCCCTCGGTAGGTCGATGGCGAGCGGCGCGCCCGCCAGGTGCTCGCGCCACCATCGCAGGTCCGGATCGCCGCGGCGGCTGTCCCGCTCGGCCTGCCAGGCCACGTAGTCGCTGAATCCGGCCGGAAGCGCGGCCAGCGTGGCGTCGCCGCCCGAGGCAGCCGCTCGATAGGCATGACTCAGGTCGTCGTAGAACGGTCGCTGCGACCAGCCGTCGAAAACCGCGTGGTGAAAGGTGAGCGCGAGCACGTGATCGTCGGGACCCAGCCTGAACAGCCGGGCTCGCCAGAGCGTGTCAGCGGCCAGGTCGAACGACTTGGTCGCTTCGGCGTCAAGCAGCACGGGCAGCGTCTGCTCGGTGGCGTCCTCGATATCCAGGACGACTGGCTGGGGCTCGCGCACCTCGACCACGGGTTCGCCGCCGTCACCGTCGCTGATCCGCCAGCGGAGTACTTCGTGCCTCCTGGCCACGCCGGCGAGCGAGACCCGCAGCGCCTCGACGTCGAGCGGCCCGGTGATGCGCTCGGCGAGCGGGATGTTGTACGCCGGGGAGCCGGGTGCCAGCTTGTCGAGGAACCAGAGCCTGCGCTGGGAGGGCGACAGCGCGGGCGGGTTGCCGGTGACAAGCTCGATGTCATCGAGCGGCGGCGCGGCAGCCGCCCGCGCGGCGATTTCCGCCAAGGTGCGGCCCGCGAGGATGTCGTCCATCCAGACCCCGCGGCCCAGCTGCGACTGCAGTTCAAGTGCCAGGGCCATGGCCGAGATCGAGTGGCCGCCAGAACCGAAGAAGTCGTCGTCGGCGCTGCATTCGGCCAGACCGAGCACGTAGCACCATGCGTTGGCGACGGCTATCTCGACCGCACCCGTCGGCTTCCTTCCCGGCGGGGGTGGCGGGATTGGATGCGACGGCCCGCTGATCATCAAGGTCCTCCGGAAACAGGATCTCTCACCTGGAGCCTCAGCTCGCTGAGATAGCGCTGCCCTGAGGCGTCGGTGAGCCAGGCGTGCTCGGGTCCTGGCAGCAGCTCGGTGAACGTCACAGGAACCTCCGGGCCACCGCGGTCGAGCGCGCCGCGCAGCATGCTGCACAACACGCTGACGTAGACCGGGCTGGTCAGGTCGGCGAAGAACGGCTTGGTCTCGGTGCCGAGCTTGACGAAGACCCGTTCTGGCAGGCCGAGCTCGCGCCGCAGGCCGCGGCCGGCCAGGTATCTGGCGGCTTCGTCGCGCGTGCCAGTCATGCCGGTCTCCGCCACGGTTGTCCGCCAGGTCTCCCTCATGACCACGAGCCGGTCCACCGTGATTCTCGGGGTATGCGCGGTCGCGGCGACCAGCTTGAACGCGTCGATAGTGTGCACGGAGACCAAGGCGCCAAAGAACTCGATGAGCGGCCAGCGAGCACCATCAGGTGCCGTCGCCACCAGCTCACCGGCCTGATCACTAACGGTAACCGCGGTCACCGGGAGCAGCCTGGCGCGATCGGCGCCTGGTGCCATCATGAATCCAAGCTGCCGGTCGGTCGGGTGGTCGAGCGTATGCGCGACCCTCCCGGTGAGGCGCGGCCAGTCCACCGGGTACAACGGCCTGATCCGGTGCCCGCCCAGGTCGGCGGCGAGCGCGTCGCGCAGCCGCGATGGCTCGGGGTGCGCGGTGGTGAACACCGCGGTGTCGAATGTGGCCCACGCCGCGTGCATCTCTCCGAGCACAAGGAAGAACTCGCCTTTCCCGAGCGCCGCCGCGTCTTCCGCGCAGATGTGCACGTCCGGGCTGTGCAGCCGGCCGACAGTGAAGCCCGGCCGCTCGGCGGGGAACGCCGCAGCCACGGAGTCGGCCAGCCCGGCCGAGGCGAACGTGAGCCGCGCGGTGCCTGCCGGAACCTGGTCAAGGCCGAACAGCGCGCTCCAGCGGGCCACGAACTCGGCCGCCACCGCATCCGCCGGGCGCTCGCCTGATCCAAAGAACAAGCCTT
>WNFJ01256567.1_pt1 | contig 10048 bp, 9 predicted proteins | sample 5400461 | NCBI WGS metagenome assembly WNFJ01 (sample SAMN13153349, study PRJNA577476) | soil metagenome | isolation source: 115 cm saprolite on Douglas fir-dominated hillslope | place: USA:California | collected 2013-09-17
CGGGATCAAAAGCCAGGTGATCGCCTGCCTCGCGGGCAAACTCCACCTGGACCCCGAAGACCTCCAGCTGCACGTCCTGGCCGAACTCGCCACCACCGCCTGGAGTGTCTCTGGCCGCCACTGGGTCCGCCACGACGGGCAAGGCGGCCGCAAGGCGCTCATCGAACGCCTGGACGGCGCAGTCAAGGCCATCCCCGCCAGCCTGGACCTGTCCGCACGCCCGTAGCCTCCCGGCCCAGACCGGCGAAACCTGAGGCTCATATCACACCGTTGCGCAGAGATCGGACACGACTACGGACCGCTAGCGGTTGCTGCTCGGCTCCTGTTGCTGGGAGGCTATGCAGGTGGTGACTGTGTTCCTCGTCGCGCCAAAGGTCGCCGGTGATATCTGGCCGGTCCATCTCCGCAATGAAGAGTCACCGGGCTTCTACCGGCCGGGCGTTCAGGTCGGCTCCGTAACGACCTGGGCTGAGCTGCTCGAGTTGGCCTCGTCCCGGCATGTGAACAGGCAGGACATCAGCGGACCTGGGTGGGCGGAGATGATCAGAGAACTAGGGCCTTGCCCCGCGGCCTAATAGGCGGCGCTCAGCAGTCTCCAAGCTGTTCGAGCCGGTAAGGATGGCTGCATGACACTAGAACGCGCCATCGCGCCGCTTGAAGCGGACGAGCGAGTGACGCTCACGGCGTTCCTGGACTTCCAGCGTGCGACCTTGGCCCTCAAATGCGCTGGGCTGACCGATGATCAGCTACGGGAGCGGGCGGTACCGCCGTCCAGCCTGTCCCTGCTGGGCCTCGTCCGTCATATGGCCGAGGTGGAGCGCAACTGGTTCCGCCCCGTGCTGGGCGGCGAGCAGATGTCTGCGATCTTCGCGCCGGGCATGGACTGGGAGGCTTCGTTCCGCGACGTCGCTATGGCCGGCGCGGCCGAGGCATTCGGCGCCTGGCGGGCTGAATGCGAGCATGCCAGAGCGCTTGTGGCCGCCGTGCCGTCTCTCGATGCCTCCGGGAACCGGGGAGGAGAGCGGTTCTCGCTTCGCTGGGTGATGGTGCACATGATCGAGGAGTATGCCCGGCACAATGGACACGCGGATTTGCTCAGAGAACGTATAGACGGCTCGACCGGGGAATAGCGGGCAGCTCATGAGTCGACGTACGGGCCTGGCCGGATACTGTGAGGCATGCGATCGAGAGTTGAGGCTTGTCCAGTAGGTGCTGGGGAATCCGCGACGATGGACCTGACGGTGTGGCTGCCGGAGGCCGGCACCGGGCCCGGGCTGCTGCTGATCCAGGAGATCTACGGCGTCAGCGACTACATCCGGGCGGTCGCCGACGACCTGGCCGACCTCGGCTATGTGGTCGCCGCACCTGACCTGTTCTGGCGGATCAAGCCAGGCTACCAGGCCAGCCACGATGAGGCCGGCCTCGCCGAGTCGGTTGTGATCGGTTCCCGCTTCGACGCCGAAAAGGGCGTGGCCGACGCCACGGCCGCCCTGCGGCATCTGCGCGCCCTGCCCGAGGTCGACGACGGCGTCGGCATCATCGGCTTCTGCCTCGGCGGATCCATCGCCTACCTGGTCGCGGCCCAGGCGGAGATTGACGCCGCGGCGGCCGAGCTAGGCGCCGTCGTCTCGTTCTACGGCTCGATGATTCCCGACCACCTGCCGGCCCTCGACCAGGTCCAGAGCCCGCTCCAGCTCCACTTCGGCGGCAGCGACCCGTACATTCCGCGTGAGCAGGTCGCCCGGGTGGAAGAGGCGGCGGCTGGGCGGCCCAACGTGGAAATGCACGTCGAGGAGGACGCCGGGCACGCGTTCCACAACCGGATGGCACCGATGTTCCACGTGGCGGAGCCTGCGGCCAGGGCGTGGCAGCGCACCGAGGAGTTCCTGCAGCGCCACCTCCCGACCAGGAAGAAGACTTCATCGACCTCCTGAACGCCCCCACCGGTACGGGAGCCGCAGCGGCGAGCGCCCGTCCGGTACCTGGGCCGCGGGCACGGCAGCACGGCCAGGTCATGACGCTCACTGACCTGCTGCCGGAGACCGCCGACCCCGACTCGCTCTACGACGCGTTCGCCGGGTGGGCGGGGAAACAAGGGCTGACCCTTTACCCGCACCAGGAAGAGGCCCTGATCGAGATCGTGTCGGGCTCCCACGTGATCCTGAGCACCCCGACCGGGTCCGGCAAGAGCCTCGTCGCGGCGGGCGCGCACTTCACCGCGCTGGCGCGGGGCGAGCGGACCTTCTACACCGCGCCGATCAAGGCCCTGGTGTCGGAGAAGTTCTTCGCCCTGTGCGAGGCGTTCGGCCCGGCCAATGTCGGCATGATGACCGGTGACGCCAGCGTCAACGCCGCCGCCCCGATCATCTGCTGCACCGCGGAGATCCTGGCCAACATCGCGCTGCGGGACGGCGAGGCGGCCGACGCCGGGCAGGTCGTGATGGACGAGTTCCACTACTACGCCGACCCGGACCGCGGCTGGGCCTGGCAGGTGCCGCTGATCGAGCTCACCCGCGCGCAGTTCGTGCTGATGTCGGCGACGCTCGGCGACGTCAGCCGGTTCGAGCGAGACCTGCGCCGGCGCACCGGCCGGCCGGTCGCGGTCATCCGCTCCACCGAGCGCCCGGTGCCGCTGACCTTCTGCTACGCGCTCACGCCGCTGCACGAGACCCTCGAAGAACTGCTCGCCACCCGGCAGGCGCCCGTCTACGTGGTGCATTTCACCCAGGCCGCCGCCATCGAGCAGGCGCAGGCGCTGATGAGCATCAACGTCTGCACCCGGCAGGAGAAGGACGCCATCGCGGAGCTGATCGGCAACTTCCGGTTCACCGCGGGCTTCGGCAGGACCCTGTCCCGGCTGGTCCGGCACGGCATCGGCGTGCACCACGCCGGGATGCTGCCCAAGTACCGGCGGCTGGTGGAGACCCTCGCCCAGGCCGGCCTGCTCAAGCACGGACACCCTCGGGGTGGGGATCAACGTGCCGATCCGCACCGTGGTCTTCACCGCGCTGTCCAAATACGACGGGACCACGACCAGGCTGCTGCAGGCCCGCGAATTTCACCAGATCGCCGGGCGGGCGGGCCGGGCCGGGCACGACACCATGGGCACCGTCGTGGTGCAGGCCCCCGAGCACGTCGTGGAGAATGAGAAGGCGCTGGCGAAGGCCGGCGATGACCCGAAGAAGCGCCGCAAGGTCGTGCGCAAGAAGCCGCCGCCTGGCTTCGTCTCCTGGGGCAAGCCCACCTTCGAGCGCCTGGTGGCGGCCGAGCCCGAGCCGCTGAAATCCAGTTTCGCGGTCAGCCACGCGATGCTGCTGAACGTGATTAGCCGGCCGGGCGATGCGTTCGGCGCGATGCGGCACCTGCTGACCGGCAACGACGAGGACCAGGCCGCCCGGCGAAGGCACATCAGCCGGGCCATCGCGATCTACCGCGCGCTGCTGGCCGGCGGGGTGGTCGAGCGGCTGGACGAGCCCGACGCCGACGGCCGCTCGGTGCGGCTGACCGTGGACCTGCAGTTCGACTTCGCGCTGAACCAGCCGCTGTCACCGCTGGCGCTGGCCGCCATCGAGCTGCTCGACCGGGACTCGCCCGGCTACCCGCTGGACGTGCTTTCCGTCATCGAGGCCACCCTGGACGACCCGCGCCAGGTGCTGGCCGCCCAGCTATTCAGGGCCCGCGGGCAGGCCGTCGAGCAGATGAAGGCGGACGGGATCGAGTACGAGGAGCGGATGGACCTGCTCAGCTCGGTGACCTACCCGCGGCCGCTTGATGAGCTGCTGCAGGCCGCGTACGACATCTACCGGCAGGGTCATCCCTGGGTCGCCGACCATCAGCTGGCACCCAAGTCGGTCGCGCGGGACATGTATGAGCGGGCGATGACCTTCGTGGAGTACGTCGGCTGCTACGGCCTGATGCGCTCCGAGGGGCTGGTGCTGCGCTACCTGGCCGACGCCTACAAGGCGCTCAAGCAGACCGTGCCGGAGGAGGCAAGGACTGATGAGCTGACCGAGCTGACCGACATCATCGAGTGGCTGGGCGAGCTGGTGCGGCAGGTCGACTCCAGCCTGATCGATGAATGGGAACGGCTGCGTAACCCTTCTGCCGAGGCCGCCGCCCCGGCCGGCGACCGCCCGCCCGCGGTCACCGGTAACCCGCGCGCGTTCCGGGTGCTGGTGCGCAATGCCCTGTTTCGCCGGGTCGAGCTTGCCGCCCAGCGGCGGTACGACGAGCTTGGCGCGCTTGACGCCGAGGCGGGCTGGGACGCCGACGCCTGGGCCGGGGCGATTGAGCCGTACTTCGGCGAGCATGACGAGATCGGCACCGGCCCGGACGCGCGCGGCCCCGGGCTGCTCCTCATTGACGCCCAGCGTGAGCACTGGACCGTGCGCCAGATCTTCGACGACCCGGCCGGTGATCACGACTGGGGCTTCAGCGCCCGCGTCGACCTGCCGGCGTCCGACGAGGCAGGTGCCGCCGTCCTGCGGGTCACCGGGGCCGGCCAGCTGTAGCGCCGCGGACCTGGCACCGCGGGCTCCCGGAGGGAGCCGGCGCCCGCGGTGCCAGGCCGGGTTAGAGCAGGCCGGGCTGGCTCAGGCCGGGCTAGCCGTAGGGCATGAAGCAGATGCCCGCGTGACCGCCAACGCCGCCGCACTTGCTGTAGCCGAAGGCATTATCGCTGGCGATCCACAGGCCGGCGCCGGTGAGCAGCATGTCGTCCGCGCCGAGGCCGCGGGACCTGGTCGGGTTCCACACGATGGCGCCGCTGGACGGCGAGAGCCCGCCCATGCCTGGCACGCTGACCGCGCCTGGCCCTGCGGCGTCACAGTCGAGCGGGTTGTTGAACCACCGCTCGTGGCCGCCGAAATAGGCCGTGTTCGTGTCGGCGGCGGTGGAGAACAGCGAGTCGCAGCCGGTGTAGTTGATCCACTTGTGGCCCACCGAGGACTGGCTGGCGGGGAAGGCAGCCGCCGCGTCGCACAGCCCGGTGCGCCTGGTGGCCCCGGTCGGCCCGCCGAGCGGGTGGAAGCCGGTGGTCCCGATGTAGACGGTGCCGTCATCCGGCGACCAGGACGCGGCCTTGACGTAGAACGACTCACCGTTGACGCAGGCCCCGTTGAACTCCGGCGACGTCCAGCCGGTCACCGTCGCGCTGCCGGTGCCCAGGCTGAGCATGAAGATCTGCTTCCGGGCCTGGCCGCCGACCGAGGTGAAGACGCCCTCGACCAGCTCGAGGCTCCCGCCATGGCTCAGCTGCTGATTGTAAGCCCTGGTCGCCTGGCCGCTGACGTAGTTCCCTGAGATGCCCAGGTGAACGTAGCCGTCGTCCTTGCCGGTCGTCGGGCTCAGGCTGACCATGTACCGGTTGCCGCTGCCGTTGAGCGACGTGAAGTAACCGCCGGTCAGCAGGTGCCCGTGCGCCACTAGCATCGTCTCGACCTGGCCGTTGGCGTTGTGCGCGAAGGCCGTATTGACCGCGCCGGTCGACGTGCTCACCTCGGCGATATTGCTGACCCGGGTGCCGTGCACCGAGCTGAACTTGCCGCCCAGGTAGGCGTTGTTGCAGCCGGTGCCGTTGAACGCGACGGTGTTGACCTTGCCGTTGACCTGAAGCTGAACGCGTTATTCCGGCTGAAGATCGTGCTGCCCTGCTTGATCGACGTGAAGCTGCCGACCGCGTACATCGTCCCGCCGCACTGCACCAGCTGCCGGACCTGTTCGACGGTGCCGGTCAGCGCCAGTTCCGGGGTGCCGCTGGCCGGATGCGTGGACACCGGGCCGGCCGCGGCAAGCGCGGGCGCAGCCAGCCCGAGCACGGCCACCGCGACTGCGCCCGTGACCAGGCCTGCGCTGCCCGGCCGCGTCCAGCGATTGAATTGCATGTGGGTTTCCCCCCAGAAGTCTGAGTTTCGATCACTGCTTCTGCTGCCACCGCGAGGGGGGGTTCGCGCGGCCTAGCAGAAGTCGTGATCAGGGCGGCTTTGTCCGGATATTTGATAATTCAATGTGCCAATCTCGCGTGAGAGTGTACGGCAGCGCGGTCCTGCATTGCTAGGCGCACTGCGGCTTGTTTTGCGGCACCTGGCCGTGCCTTTACCTGGCGCCCTGGGCGCGCCCGCCGGCTTGCCGCGACCCCATCGCACGGAACCTCGGTTATTGTTCTGCTCCTGGCCCCCGCCGTTCGCTGGCCGGCCTGGTCGTGCCCGGCCTGACCGGATAGACGCCCGGACCATCGGAAGGAGCGCCATGGGGATCCCGATCGCCGCCCGCGACGCGGCTGCGTGTGCCGGCGCGCTGCTCGTGATCACCGCGGCCATCAGCGAGATCGGCACCCTCATCGTGCCCAGGCCGATCGGCGGCTGGCTGACCAGGCTGGTCGACCGGGGGGTGAGCGGCGCGTTCCGGATGGTCACCGGCCCGGTAGCGGACTATAAGCGGCGGGACCGGGTGCTCGCCGGGCAGGCGGCGGCGATCCTGCTCTGCCAGCTAGCGGCCTGGCTGGGGATCTTCTTCATCGGCTACACGCTGCTGCTATGGCCGTTCGTCCCCGACATCACCACCGCGTTCACCACGGCGGGCCCGGCGCTGTGGGAGATCGGCTCCTCCGCCGTGCACGGCGCGCCTGAGCACGCGATTCAGGACATCGCGTCGCTGAGCGGGATCATCACCGTCACCCTGCAGATCGCGTACCTGCCGACCCTGTACTCGGCGTTCAACCGCAGGGAGAACGAGGTCGCGCTGCTGAACGCGCGGGCAGGCGTGCCGTCCTGGGGGCCGGAACTGCTGGCCAGGACGCACTACGCGCTCGGCTCCGGCACGTCCACCATCGACACGCTGCCCGCTCTCTACGAGCGGTGGGAGCGCTGGGCGGCGGACGTCGCCGAGAGCCATGGGACCTACCTGCCGCTGGTGCGGTTCCGCTCCCCCAGGTCGCTGTCGTCCTGGGTGACCGCGCTGCTCGCCGTGCTTGACTCCGCCGCGCTCTATCTGGCGCTGTCCCCCAAGGCCGCACCGGTGGTGCCGGCCCGGCTGTGCCTTCGCAGCGGCCTGCTGTGCTTCAACGAAGTCGCCAGGGCGATGGGTCTCGATGTCCCCGACGCGCCCGACCCGGCGGCCGGAATCAGCCTCAGCTACGCGGAGTTCCTTGACGCGATCAGCCGGATGCAGAAGGTTGATTTCCCGATCGAGCGGGATCCCGCCGAGGCATGGCCGGACTTCGTCGGCTGGCGGGTCAACTACGAGCGGGCCGCCTACGCGGTAGCGGCATCCGTCGACGCCGTGCCGGCGCTCTGGTCGGGCCCGCGCCGGCACCCCACCGCCGCGATTGCCCCGATCCGGCCAGCGCCGGGCAGGCCGCCGAAGTGACTTCGATTCTGAACGGATCCGTCCTGGCCGGCCGCCGCGGCAGGGCCCGGCCGGTTGCGTGGCCGGGCACCCAGGGCGCCGCTGCGCGGCAGCCCGGTCAGCTGGCGGACAGGAAGCGGGCCAGCTCGGCAGCGGTCGGCGCGGTGGCGGGCCCGCGCCTGGTCACCGACAGCGCGGCGGCGGCGTTCGCGGTGCGGGCGGCGGTGATCTCGTCCGCGCCTTCGGCCAGTACGGCGATGAACGTCCCGGTGTGCGCGTCGCCAGCGCCGTTGGTATCGACTGCGTTCACCGGGAAGCCGGGTACCTGCACCGGGGCCGCGTCGCGGCGGCAGACCAGGCAGCCGGCCGGGCCGGTGCGGACCAGCACGCCCCCGCTCCCGGGGTGAGCCGGCCCGGCCGCATCCTGGCCGGCCGCATCTTGGCCGGCCGCATCCTGGCCGGCCGCGGGCCGGCCGACCCGGGCGGCGAGCGCGCGGGCCGCCGCGATCGGATCCCGGCAGCCGGTCAGCGCAGCCGCCTCGCTGGCGTTGCAGCTCCACCAGTCAGCCCGGGCCATGACCTGCCCGATCACCGCAGCCGGGATCAGGTGCCCGAGCGGGCCGGGGTCGGCGAACACCATGTTCCCGTCGTCAAGCCGCCCGAGCCAGTCCAGCAGGGCAGCCTGGTTGCCGGGGTGCAGCAGGCTGTATCCGGACAGGTAGACGGCATCCCCCGGCGCCGCGCTGATCCCGGCCAGATCGCCGGCGGTCACGGTAGCCTCGGCGCCGGCGCTGGTGACGAACGTCCGCTCGCCGCCGGCATCGACGATGCTGACCACGAAACCGGTGTCAATGCCCGCCTTCGGCGGCTGCAGTACCTCGATGCCCGCGTCGGCCAGCGCAGTGCGGGCCAGCGCGCCGAACGGGCCGCGGCCGACCGAGCCCGCGTAGGCCGCGCGCAGTCCCTGCCTGGCCGCGGCCACCAGGACGTTGAAGCCGCCGCCCGGGGTCACCCTGGTGCTGGTCGCCAGCACGTCGCCGCCGCGCTCGGGCAGCGCGGGCACGTCAAGGACGATGTCGATGACCACGTTGCCCAGGTGCAGCAGCCGGTCGAAGCGACAGCTCATGAGGCCGGCCGCCGACCGGTGGCATCGGCGGCATGCCGCACGGCGAGCAGGTCCGCGGCGAGCCGATCGAGGTGCAGGTCATTCACCTCGGCGATGGTGGCCCGCGCGCCTTCAGGGAAGCCGGCCAGGCCGTGGCACGCGCCGCCGATCGCGCCGGCCATCGCCGCGATGGTGTCGCAGTCACCACCAAGCGAGGCGGCGATCCGGCAGGCCAGCCACGGATCATCGGGGCTGGCGGCCAGCACGGCGAACGCCGCAGGGACCGATTCCTGGGTCGCCAGGCTGGTGCCGACCAGCGTGTACACCGTGTCGATGACGGCACAGGCGTCCAGCTCGCCTGGCCGCCTCGCCAGTTCCGTCGCCAGCCCGGTCGCCCAGGTGATCCGGGCCGCGACGTCCGCGGCGGCCACCCAGCGCCCGCGCCGCACGGCGCGTTGCGCGGCAGCGACCCCGAGTCTGCTGGCGTCCGGGACGGCGGCCCCGTCGATCCCTGCGCTGACCGCGGCCGCGACGGCGGCGGCGCCAGCCAGCGCGACGCTGGTGTTGTGGGTTGCGCGGCTGGCCTCTACGACTCGGTCGACCAGGCCGTCAAGGTCTGCGGCAGGCGCGGCGACACCGACCGGCGCGATCCGCATCGCGGCGCCGTTGGTGACGCCGGACCTGCCCGCCTGATCGATGTTCGCGCCGCCGAGCAACGCGCCAATCGCCGCCCTCGTGGACGGGCCGAGCAGGTCAAGCGAGCCGCGGGCGCGCATCGACTCCTCCCAGGCGAGCAGCCGCCTGGCGAACTCGGTGGCGTCGACCCGGCCATCGCGTTCGATGATCAGCCTGGCGAGCAGCACGGCCTGCTCTGTATCGTCGGTCACCGCGCCGGCCGGCATCCCGGCCGCGAGCGGATGGCCGGGCCGGGCAGGCTCGAAGCCCCGCAGCAGCGGGCCGTAGCTGGCCACGATCTGGGCCCTGGGCAGTGACTCGGTGGGCATGCCGAGCGCGTCGCCGATCGCCAGCCCGTACAGCACGCCGGCCGCGCGCGACGCAGCGTCCGTCACTCCCCCAGGACGTCGGCCAGGCTGACGACCTGGACCAGCGGGGCGTAGAGGCGCAGGATGCCCAGCGCCTGGCGGTGGCTCTCGTCGTTGAGGCCGGCGCAGGCGTCGGCGACGACAAGGACCTCGACGCCGGCGTCCGCGGCGGCCACGGCCGTGGACAGCACGCAGCAGTCGGTCGACACGCCGGCCAGGACCAGCTGGCCGGGGTCGCCGCCACTCGGGCGGCCGCCGCGCACGCCGCCGCCGACCAGGGCGGCCAGTTCCGGCCCCCACTTGCTGAACGTCGTGGCGTCCAGCGTCGGGCCGGGCTGGCCGGCGAACTCGTCCGCGAGCTCATAGATCCGCGCGTCCGGCGGCTGCAGCGCGAACGGCCACTGGTCGTAGTACTTCCGCCATGCCCCCTTCGGGACCTCCGGCGCGACGAACCTGGTGAAGGTCACCCGCGGCCGGAACGCGTCGGCCAGCTGCTGGACGGGACCGACGATCTCGGCGAACCGCGGGGTGAACCAGTCGCTGGCCGGCTCGCCGA
>WNFJ01116806.1_pt1 | contig 10047 bp, 8 predicted proteins | sample 5400461 | NCBI WGS metagenome assembly WNFJ01 (sample SAMN13153349, study PRJNA577476) | soil metagenome | isolation source: 115 cm saprolite on Douglas fir-dominated hillslope | place: USA:California | collected 2013-09-17
TTTCTTATACTGACTGGTGAGAGCACAACGGGACGGGACCTGTGAGCTTCATCTTTTCTCAGTACGCTCCAAGGGCCTGCCGCTACAGAGGAGATTTTCCTATGAAAATCTCTCTTGCATTGGCTATCCTGAGTCGAGAAGAGAACTCAAGCAGCAGAGCTTTTTAGGGGTTACGAAATACCCTCTGGAAAGTGCAAAGATAGAGATATTCTCAATATGATGATTTAACCGTGCATACCACATACTACAACACGACTACCTTGAAGTAGTAGATATGAGGTTTGCCCAAGCCATCAAAGTACAGAAATCAGCTTGTAATAGAACATTCTTATACTTCAATAAAAGGAGAATGCTTATGGGACCTGAAAGTCGTGGCTTAAGACCTAGTGGAAATACTAGAAGAGGTAAAAGAGAAAGAAATGACACGGAGTATTGTGAACTGCAGAACCCTGTTCGAAAAAGACGAAGGCTTATCACATCTGTCCCTGAAATTATTGCTGCGCAGAATAATGCACGACAAGCCGCTGAAGACTTGTTAGCTGGCCGAAGCCCAATGGTAGAAGGACGGCCTGCGGTTAGAAGCGTGATGGATGAGCTGGCATTCAGATCCATTCAAAATCCAAGTGACCAACCCGTTCAGGCTACGTTACCCCAAAATATCGAGATGATAACTCGATCAGAACTTGAAAGTGCAATAGAAACTATTAATACAAAGCTTAAGATGGTAATCAAGGATCCACACTTGGCAGATCATCCGGATATATCCGAATGTCAGAGGACCCTTGAAGCTGCCGCCAGATTGTGCCTTCAAAGTGAAGAAACAACTGAAGAAGGCCTAAAAGAAATGCTCATAGCTCTGGAGGTTGATAATGCACGAGTAGATCGAATCCGAGAAAAAGGTGAAGATGTTCAATGCTTCCAGCCTCAATTTTGGGGGTTCCGCAACTTTAGAATAGCAGGTGTGCTAGATACACCCGCCTTTGGGAGGTTAGCTGATGACTTCCATGGTGCCTTGAGCCCAGAAAAACCGCCAGAAGATCTCTATCGTATATTGCACTCTTTGCTGCGTGAGCAAGCGGCAATTGATAAGCTCAAGGAGGCGTATCTTGCTAGATACAGCAGCCAGAGCCAGTCATTAGAAGAGGCCATTACCAACCGTTTTCTCAATCAGATAGCTCCGAATTCTAGAGATGATGCACGACTGCAATATGCCCTTCAACTTATCAATAAGGGGGACTTCAGCGCTGCGGAAGTCGGTAGTGAGTCTCCTGAGGAGGATCCGATTGCTCAACAGACTCCACAAAGTTCCCCCTCTGAGCAAGACTCACACGTTTCTGCCGATAGGGGTAATCCTCCGAGTCTAACCCACTACCCGGAAGTCATTGAGACATTTTTAGTGTCTCCATTAGACGAGGAGTTAGATAAGATGGCAATGCGCCTCCAGTCGGCTCTATCCGGCGGCAAGCCTGAGGCGGTCTATACAGTACTGACTCCCTTCGAGCGCAATACAGAATTACTCTCTGATCTGAATGAGCGCTATAAAGAGAACTATGACGACATGGATTTGAGATCAGACATTGAGCAGCGCATAGGAGATCCTCAAGCCAAAGGCTATGCTCTCTTCCTCTTAGGAGATCAGGTTTTGGAAAAGAAGGTCAGGAGTTGGTCTGAAGCAGTAAGATTACAAAAGGTACTCTCAAAGCAGACCATTCGCGAGGATGATGGTGGTATACCTATTCCAATACCCTATGACGACTTAATGCAAGACAGCGCACACTGGACCCATACTCTGTGTCAGGCACTGAAGGAGGCGGGATATGAATCAAAAAAGATCATCGCACTTTCCCTGCGCACCGATACACATGAACAGAAGCTGGCAAATTTGCGCGTACAGACGAATTCGGCACCTGATATGCCAGATGGTCAGGATCCAACAGTCACATCGATGTATCGTATGGCACCTCTTATACAGGTTGAAGCCTCATTTGGTACCGTAGAACTCGTCCTGGACCCGAGCCTATCTTCTAAGCCGTTGACCATTCAGCAATGGATGGGCAAGATGAGTCAAGATTCCTTTGAACGCATATCTCTTGATACGTATAAAGCCAAACTAGATGAGGAATACCAGAAAAATCCAACAGACCCTTATCCCGCTAACCAAACGTACGTTTTTACTGGTAGCCGCAATATTCCTACTTTGCCTTTCTCACCTGATAATATTAAGGATCTACTAAGAGAGAAACCTATTCCCGATCAGGATACTTCTGACTATTATCAGGAAGAGGGAAAGGCAGCGATGAGCAAAAATGCTGCATGGGTGCCTTATAATCGGATGGCTCGCTCTCTACGTGAGCATATGCAATCCATTAACGATGATCTCTCCGCCAAACATTTCTTAAACACCATTGCAAGAAATTTCTTAAAAGATGTGAGTATATTTCACTCTATTCGCAACACAGATTTCAGCAGTGCTTTTCCCAACCTCTACCAAAACTTACAAACCCATTTAGCAAACACACATATCTCTGCCCCAGTAGTAGAGCGTTTTGAAGCACTCTTATCTGGCAAGCATACTCTTTCAAGAGCGAATGGAGATCCGAACTCGAGAGATGCTGTCCATGACAAAGGGCTTGACATTCGCACCATTGAATATCCAGATACAGATAAAGCCAAAGATACCGAGGACCAAAGAGAGGCTCTCCAACAAGAAGTGGATCGGTGGTCACTAGAAGAGATACACATTGAACGTATCCAACGTCCCATCTTTTTCCGTGACTGTAAAATAGCAAATGTACTCAACTTCGAACAACTGGCAGACGACTTCCATGACGCCTTAACAAAAGAACGGCCAGAAAACATCTACCGCGTCTTGCAATCTTTGCTGCGTGAACCAGAAGCAATCAATAAGCTTGATAACGCGTACGGAAGAAAGCCAAATGACAAGACTTTAGCAGCCGCCCTGAAAGAACATTTTGGGCCGTCTGAGAATAGTGCTCAACTGGAATACGCCCTTCAACTTATCAATCAAGGGAAAGCAGGAGCTGAACAGGTCATTGAGTCACTGTCTGCATATCCGTCAGAGGATGAGTTAGGTAAGGTGGCACAACGCATCTATCTAGCTCTTACACAGCCCAATCTCCAACCAGAGGTGGTCTATGCAGCACTGACACCCTTCGAGCGCAATACCGAATTATTATGTAAACTGAATGCCTCCTATCAGCAACTGTTTCGGGTTGACAAAACATTACAATCGCAAATCCGAGACAAGCTAAAGGATCAAGCCAAAGACTATGCTCTCTTCCTGATAGGAGATCAAGTCATGGAAAAGAAGGAAATCAGCTCCTATGAGGCCAAGCGCCTCTGGAAAGTGGTCGAACGACTGACGTTTGACCGAGAGGATGGTGTAAGAATTCCTATGCCATACGACCATCCATTTCAGGGGTGTGAATGTCGGACTCATATCATGGCTCAGACACTCAAGGAGATGGGATATGCATCAGAAATGATTTACGCTCAATTCATATATTACGATGAATATAGACAAAAGCGGGCAGGTCTTCGTGTTAGCACAGATTTAGCTCCCGATATGCCGCATGACAAAAAACCAACGGTCACATGGCAGTATCATGTGGCTCCTTGCATACAGATGAAGGCCGCAGCAGACAACAAAAAAACACTCGTCTTGGACCCGAGCTTATCTTCTAAGCCATTGACCCCTAAGAACTGGATGAGCGAGCTAGGCCAAGACTCCAACTCCTATGCATCCATAACTTTTGAGGATTTTCAAAGCAAAATGGAACAGGAGCGCCAGGCTAATCCACAAGCCCCTAACTATGACCCAGCAGGTCAAGCATATCTTTTTACTACTAGCCGTAACTATATCAGTCTACCTATGCTTACACAAATAGAAAATGCATTGAAGCTTACACATATTCCAGATCAGTATGGATCTGAAAGGTATGATAAAGCAGGAAAAGGAGATCTGATCAATGCTGCAAAGTGTGTGCCTTATAATCGCATGGCTCGCTCTATACGTCAGGAATTGCGCAATCCAACAATCCAAGCTGTCAAGGATGCAGATGCATTCTTAGACACGCTTGCCACCAATTTTTTAGCAGATGTGAGCGAATATCGGTCTAGTACAAACAGTGCTTTCAGTAATGCTTTCCCCAATCTCTATCAGGATCTGATAGCATATCTACAAACACGTATTGGTCACCTCAATAAGAACTCAATTTCGGAACGCTTTCGTGAGCATTTATCTGGAGAATCTGGCTTTAATTAAGGAAGATTGGAGGGACGTACCGACACGGGTTAATACACAGGAAACAGATTTAGCGGGGCCAAAACAAACCAATACGGAGGTTATGCCGAAAATAGGAGAGATAGACTCAAGTAAAATTGGAAAGCAGTATAGGCAAGGAGAGCAACATGTATTTGAACCTGAAGTGATCTAGGATATCGATAAGCAGATCGATTGGGAAAATCATCAACAAGGCTTAACATAAAGTATATTTCAAAGCAAGTAAAGGAGGAGACAGGTATGGATCTCGATTTCGAATTTTCCGACCGCGTTCTGGGGTTTGGAACGCGCAGCAACGAACTGTTTGTCTTGTTTCAAAGCCGGGCAGCAGAATATGTTCTTTCTGCTGAACGAGACAATTTTGCAGAGATTGTTGCCGAACTCGCGAAGTCCTGGCAGCAGAGACAGCCTGTGAAGGTGTGTGTGCGTGCCATACAGATTCTCACAGCAGAATGCCACTAGTTGGCAGTGCACAGGCGCAGATCGGCCATAATCACTTCTTGAATCATAGCGGGTTAGCGTTTAAGAAATAGAGCATCTCATCAGCTCCCCAGACGAGTTGCCAGATTATACAGCTATCATTATAGATCCCAGCAGAGAAAACTAAAGTTCTAAACTGAGCAATCCGATAGAAGGAGGAATGAACAAGAAATCGACCCCGCGCAAAAATTGGTGCGAAGAGAGACGGATGCAAGCGTGGAAACTGCATGAACAAGGATGGAAACAGAAAGACATCGCAACAGCCCTTGGAGTAACAGAGGGGGCAGTGAGCCAGTGGTTTAAGAAAGCCAGGGAACAGGGAGTTGAGGCCTTGAAGCATCAACCACCTCCTGGCGCTACGGCCAAACTGAGTGCGGAGCAGCGAGCGCAATTCCCCGACTTGTTGCGACGGGGTGCCCAAGCGTTCGGTTTTCGTGGACAGGTTTGGACTACCAAGCGGGTGGCTCAGATGACCGAGCAACAGTTTGGAGTGAAGTATCATCCAGCCCACACCTTTTCCCGCAGTTGGCGGTTCTCCTCCAAGGCCTGGGCCTTCTCCGCAAAGGCTTGCTCTTTTTCCTCTTGGAGTTGGGCATTTTCCGCTTGAAGCTGTTCAATGATTTCCTCTTGACTCATGGTTCAAGCTTACTGGTTCAGGTCAAGGAGGGGGAGTGCTGTATAGTGACCCGGGAAGAAAGAGGGACAATTTTGACTTTTTTCCCTCTTTCTTCCTTATTGCATTGCTACCTATTTTTCTTCAACAGGAGAAGGTAATTCAAATGGCGGCGGTGTGTTGCCTGCTTGCTTTTCAGCTTCAGCTTTCAAGCGTTCGACGGCTTCAAAGGGCACAAAGCGACCTCCCAGTGGCGTGGGATGGATACCAGGACCATGGAAGTCAGTACCTCCAGTGGGGATCAGGTGGTATTGATCAGCAAGTTCATGCAGTTCTTGCACTTCCTCGGGCGTGTAGGGACCATAGTAGGTTTCTAGTCCGACCAGGCCTTCTGCGACCAGTTCTGGTAACCATTTGCGCAGTTCATCCAGTCCTAGTAGTCCGATTGGGTGAGCCATCACTGGTAAGCCGTTGGCACTCCTGATCAGGCGAATTGCACCGACTGGCGTAAGCTTGTAGTGCGGAACATAACCTGGGCAACCCTTGCCAATGTATTTATCAAATGCCTCCCCAATCGACTGGGCATATCCTGCCTCTACCAATGCCCGGGCCACGTGGGGACGACCAACAGCTCCCTGCGCGATCTGACGGACACGCTCCCATGTGATGTGAACCCCCTGTTGATTGAGAAGTTCGACCATGCGCTGGCCTCTGTGAACACGAGCATCTCGTAATACCTGTAAATTAGCCTGAAACTCTGGACGCTGGTACTCAAGGTAATAGCCTAGGATGTGGATTTCATCCTTCCCCACATCGGTATTGATTTCGATGCCGGGGACCAGATCGATAGCCAGATGCAATGCTGCTTCAAAGGCTTCGTCCAGGCCCTCTGTGGTATCGTGATCGGTCAGCGCTAGAACACGTAAACCAGCTTCATGGGCATGCTGCAGCAGGTCGGTGGGTGAGTAAATACCATCTGAAGCAGTAGAATGCGTATGAAGGTCAATATAATTTGTCATTGGACATAACTCCTCAAATACCAATCAAACTCAAACGCGATTTACTGTGTCACCTTTAGGTGATCGCCATCCGTAGGGGCCCACTTTATCGTGTGCCCTTTGGGTATCGCGCCCGCTTTACCCCTCATCTTGCGTAGTCAACTGACCGCGTTTCGCGGACAACGCAGACCTTGATTTGACCAGGATAATCCAGGTTCTCCTCGATCTTATGAGCGATATCGCTGGCCAGACGAGACGCTGCATATTCGTCCACCTCCTCCGGCTTCACGATAATGCGTACTTCGCGGCCCGCCTGAATGGCGAAGGATTTCTCCACACCAGTGAATGAATTGGCGATATGTTCTAGTGCCTCTAGGCGCTTAATATAGAGATCGATGGTCTCACGGCGAGCGCCGGGACGTGCAGCTGAGATAGCATCGGCGGCTTGAACGATAGCAGCCTCAAGTGTCTGCGGCTCTGTCTCCGATGCATGGTGTGCAACCATCGCGTGGATAATTTTCGGCGCTTTTCCAAAGCGCCGAGCGATCTCACCGCCAATGATCGCATGGGGGCCTTCAACCTCTTGGTCGATAGCTTTCCCCATATCATGTAACAATGCCGCAGTCTTGCATATATTGACATCTGCTCCAAGCTCATGCGCCATGGTCGCAGCCAGGATAGACACCTCAACGGAGTGTGCTAATACATTCTGCCCATAACTGGTGCGGAAATGCAAGCGCCCGAGGATCTTGAGCAATTCCGGCTGCAAGCCATGGACATTGGCTTCCATGGCGGCATTTTCACCTGCTTCGCGAACGATGGCATCAACTTCTTGCCGTGCCTTGGCGACGACATCCTCGATACGAGCGGGATGGATGCGCCCATCCAGGATTAGTTTTGTCAATGCAACCCGAGCCACTTCACGGCGCACCGGGTCGAAGCCGGAGAGAATGACTGCTTCTGGTGTATCATCAATGATGAGATCAATACCCGTTGCTGCCTCCAAGGCACGGATATTGCGTCCCTCGCGTCCGATAATACGTCCCTTCATTTCGTCATTAGGGAGTGGAACCACCGAGACGACCGCCTCAGCCACTTGATCAGAGGCACAGCGCTGAATGGCCAGCGTGATAATCTCACGTGCACGTGCCTCAGCAGTTTCACGTGCTTGCTCTTCGATCATACGGATACGTTGGGCAGCATCGGCATGCGTCTGGCTTTCGAGACGTTCGAGCAGGATGGTTTTGGCCTGCTCCTCGCTCAAGCGGCCAATACGCTCAAGTTCGGCGATTTGCTGTCGTTCGAATTGCTCTAACTCTTCCCGTGCCCGCTCCAGATCGCGCTCCTTTGTACTCAATTTGCGCTCGCGCTGCTCAAGAGCATCGATTTTGCGGTCAAAATTCTCTTCTTTTTGTTGGAGACGGCGCTCTTGGCGTTGCAGCTCTGAGCGTCGCTCTGCGTTTTCGCGTTCCATCGTTGCACGGAAATGAGCTGTTTCGTCGCGTGCTTCGCGCAAAGCTTGGTGTTGCTGCTCCTGTGCCTCCAGAAGACGTCGTTCACTGGTTTCCTTCTGTGCACGGAGGCTTTCTTCAAAGCGCACTTTATTACGCGTCGACCCTATGTAATACCCTGCGACGAGCGCCACAATAGCTCCCAGCGGTATTGCAATAATAAGGGCAACGACGATTGGGCTATTTAACACGTTGGCCTAACCTCCAGGTAATAAGGCAAAGAGGCCTATCAAGGCTCGATGATGACAATTATGAATACTCTGCATATATGACTGTTATTAGGAATGTGCAAAAGTGTGTAATATACGCCAAGCATACTATATAGGAGTGTTAAGAATACGTCAAGCAGAAAAAAAGGCCCTTTTAAAGGGAACTGGTAACGCTTTTCTCTTTGGTCTCTCGTGGTCGCCTGATGGCAAACGTATCGCTGTCGGCGGCAACACTGCTATGGTATGGGTGTTAGATGCGAGCACTGGAGACGTACTCTACACTTATAGTGGTCACACCGATCATGTGGGAGACGTAGCATGGTCCCCGGACGGGATACACATCGCCTCTGGAAGTAGCGATCAGACAGTGCAGATCTTTAAGGCTACAGATGGAACTAACATCTATACCTATCGAGGTCAATCTGGACATTTAGATGCTGTAACATGGTCTCCTGACGGCAAGCGCATAGCCAGTGGCAGCGATAGTAGTAGTAGTACGGTGCAAGTGTGGCAGGCATCCTAAAAATTCCAATGGTTAGAAATCAGTTGTATTGCCATGAACGTAAAGAGAGGAACTGAGAGTAAGAGGTATCCCTGGTGAAACCAGGGTCGTCTTCCCAATCGCGCGAGCAGAATGAAAGCGACAAATGTTCCCAGTGCACCAGTCTGAATCGCTGGTAACGGGTCGTACGGGCTAGGCATGGCACCTGGCATAGTGGGAAGCGCAATCGAGTAGGCAATCATCAGTATCATAAAGAGAATCAGGCTCTCATGACCTCTTGCCAGACGTTCTGGACTGATACAGCTAAAAATAAGCAGAATAAGCAAAAGAAAGAGAATGATCAGCTCAAAAAGACTATGTACTGCAGCAAAGGTATATGGCGATGGGCCGACTATATTGTGCAGTGCCGCTAGAGGGGCAGTCCAGGGAAAACGCAATCTACTGGTGCCATCTTCAAAACGCAAAAAGGCCAGAGGATCTGCAAGTTGTTTCTTGAGCGCATAGGCATAGATTGCAAGACCCAGGGGGATAAGCAAGGCTGCACAGAATGGAATAAGCCATCGTAGAATATTCTGTATTTTTTTCCTGTAATGTTCCTTTTGTCGCAATACAAAACCAAATTCGCATAGAAAAACGACTAACAGCAGGATACCTGCAGCGTCTGTGAGCGTTGCCAATCCACCGAAAAGGCCCGCCAGCCACCACATGCCCCGACGTAGCGTATAGAAAGAAGCCAGAACAAATAAGAGAAAGAGAGACTCGGCATATGCGGCGAAATACAATGCAGCTGTGGGGAAAATCGTTATATAGAGTACACAGCGTTTCGCCGTTTCCTGGTCGAATTCTTTGGTAACAAGGCGATAGAGCACCATCAACGCCCCAAGAAATGCCAGGTTAGATATAAGCATACCGATGATCAATGGGTCTTGGTGCAAGACTGCGCTCACCGTATGTACGACAGCGGGATAGAGGGGAAAATAAGCAACATCTCCCTGGCTCAAGTAACCCTGGGTTGCAATGGTAAGATAGTGTGTGGCATCCCAGTGATACCAGCTATATAATACGTTATTGAAGGTTAAAGGGAACGATGTATTGGGAGGGACATTGAAGATGACGCCTGCGAAGTAGGTGAGCAATAGCAATGCCAATCGAGTGGTCAGGAACGTAGGCAGCACTGCCAGTGCCACATTCCCCCACGCTGCCAGGAAGTCATGCCATCCTTGCGGACGGCTTTTGGGATACAAAGCTGCTAACTTTAACGTGGGTTGGTCTGCTAACATAACGGATATGCTCCTGAAGAGATACTCTCTTGCCCTGAGATATCAATGGATATAGAAAAATTATACAAGAAAATGGAACTAGCTGTCACCTCATAGTTGCTTGTCAGGGCAACCAAACGGTGCTAAACTTGGATTAACGGTAACAGAAAGG
>WNFJ01336517.1_pt2 | contig 10047 bp, 8 predicted proteins | sample 5400461 | NCBI WGS metagenome assembly WNFJ01 (sample SAMN13153349, study PRJNA577476) | soil metagenome | isolation source: 115 cm saprolite on Douglas fir-dominated hillslope | place: USA:California | collected 2013-09-17
CAATTCTCGTTTGGCTCGATAGCTCAAATGTGACCTCATTTCTTGACCCTCCGCTGTAGGAACAAACAGACGTTGGGTTACATTATCCATGAGGCAACAACCCTGTCACAAGTAAGATCTCTGGTGAGGCAATTCGCCAGCTATTTATATTATCGTTCATCATGCGGTCAAGGATTCAGCACAAATTCCGGTTTTGGTGCCGCGCGCTCTGCTGGCTCATGGATGGTGGGCTAGCCCACCATCCATGAGCCAGCAGAGCGCAATGAGACACAATGGAGTAGATCACAACCACTCCGAATGTGTGCTGTGTGCTAAACCGCAAAGATGCTGAAACAGAAACCGTAATTTACAAGAGCAATCGGCCCTGAGATTGTTAGCGCAGCAAACACCTGGGTACCCTGGCTCTATGCGCCTTTCAAACAATGATACGCGGGGAGTTAGACGCGCTGATTAGCTGAATCAACTATCTTTTTCAACTCCTCTAGTTCTTGACGACTTGTGACCATAACCTTTAACTCTTTTGCTTTAATTCGCAACGAATTTGATATGACATCAAGCACTACAAGCCAAGGTACCGACTCTGTTAGTTGACCATAATGGTAGATTTGATATACAGACTCAATTGGAGGTGTACGCAGTTTAGTTGATACTACCCACCTTCCACTCCTTCTATCACTTGGAGAAACCCTTTTACCATGGGCAAAAATATCTAATGTAAATCGATTCACGACAATACCATCACTCTTTGAATTCAAATTATAATCCTCAAAGACATTAGTAAATTTAGGCAATACAACTTCCTTATCGAGACCAAGAAGACCTCCAGGTACTTGTTGACCATTAAAATTTCCCATAAGTAAATATATCTCATGATTTAATTTCTTGTGCTCACGAGAAGTGGCACTAATATTTTTCCATGTTTGTTTTAGATGAGGAGTTTGGAGCTGAGTCAGAGGGCCTAAATGATTTTCAAAGAGACGTAAGATAGGTTCATGAATTGCTTCAAGAATCTGAACAACTTCTTCTCGGTCTGCTTCAATTGCATAATGCTCTAATTGGTTTCTTAGGCGATTGAGTCTATTCAAATTCTGTTTCAGATTTTCATCAAGCTCTATTGGGTTCAGAAAAGCCTCTACGCGATCTATAGCCACTTCATATGTTGCTGATCTTGGAGGTTTTTCTATAAAAAAAATACCAGTCCCCTGTTTATTAGCTTCCGTCTGTTTTCGTGGAATATCTTTAAGCTCCTCAAAAATAAGGTAGGGGCTATGGCTCACTAGCATTTGTTTCATCAGAAGTTCAATACTTTGGTGAAGAAACATTATAGTATCTTTTAAAAACATGAGATCTCGAGAACTTTCATATGCCTTGTATGACTCTAAACTTCTCTTAAAAGAATGCTCGCCATTTTGCCGGAGGCTTATATTAAAATCTCCTTCAGGCATAAATACACCTTCTTGCTTATATAATGATTCGATGCTATCCCGGATGTTGCATAACGACGAGTTGTGAAAACAGACTGCTGTGAGCAAATATTACAGGCAGAGATCGTCTCTTTGACGTTCTTGATACAGTTCACAAAAGGAGAACGCTATGCCTGTTCATCATAAGAAAAAGGATACCACACCAAACCCGCCTGACTCAAGGCAGGATCAAACGGCCCCACCGCTGCCGGACCAGCAGACGTTCCGACAGTATCTGCGCGAACTGGCCCGTGGCGGCATTCGCGTGGTGTTGGAGGACGTGATGTGCGAGGAGCTCAATGCGCTCATCGGCGTAGGATGGGGAGAATGCAACCCCAAGCGGAAAGGCTATCGCAACGGCTTCTACCGCCGTGATTTGGTCACCTCTTCGGGTCGGCTTGAGGATCTCAAAGTGCCCAGAGACCGGGAAGGTCACTTCCATACGCAAGTGTTTGACCGGTATAGCCGCTACGAACCCCACATTGCCGAAGGACTCACCCAGATGTTCGTGGCAGGCACGAGCACCCACAAGGTCGGAGAAGTGGCCCAAATGCTCATGGGAGTCGCTCCCAGTGCCAGTACGATTAGTCGTCTCAACCAGACGCTGACCCAACAATTTGAAGCCTGGCGCGAGCGCCCTCTCCAAGAGCACTGGCGTATCGTGTACCTCGATGGCATCCATTTCAGCATTCGTCATGGGGACAAAGCCGATTCCACTATCATTTTGACGGCGTTAGGGGTGGATCTGGAAGGCCACAAAGAGGTGTTAGCCCTGCGAGCCTGCGCCGAAGAGGATACAGATGGATGGACTTGCCTGCTGCACGATCTGCGGAGACGAGGAGCCACCCATGTCGATCTGATTGTGACCGATGGGCATGATGGATTGCTCGCTGCCGTCTCGCACCTGTTTTCGGCTACCCCTCGTCAACGCTGTCTGCTGCATAAGCAACGCAATGTCTTGAACGCCATCCCCCGACGCGAGCGCGCTGATGTGGCAGCCGAACTCGCTGGGATCTGGGATCAGCCCACAAAAGAGGAGGCCGTGACCCAATTGATGGCCTTCAAAGCCAAATACAGCAAGCGCTATCCAGAAGCGGTGAGAAGCTTGGCGGAGGAGGAAGAGAAAACGCTGACGTTTTATGATTTTCCTGCCACGATGCATCGGCATATTCAGACGACCAACGCCATTGAAAGTCTCTTCAGCAATGTGCGCCAGCGGACTGATCAGATTGACGTGTTCACGACCGAAACCAGTTGCCTGACGATTGTTTGGGCCACCATCCAGGATATCCGTTTGCACAAAATCTCTGTGATGTAGCAGAATGCTGACCATCGCGTGTAAATGCATAACCCGCCATCAAGGGTGGTTCAGGAGGAGATGTTTGTGCAAACGGTCCTCTGGAGCAACTTTGACGCCACGATTCTCTTTTCCTCACCTCACACCTTTTTCTGGACACGACTTTTGCAAGCTGGGAGGCATTTTTCGGCATCCTCAGATCGGGTAAACAAACCACGCCTCTCTCGCATCTCTGCCCGCTTGTTTCCTGCACACCTTTACACAAACATCGGGATGGCATCGAAAAACAACATGGAGGAGCTGCGGATTCAATCGAAGCAAGGCGCACTTATGCCATTTATAGCCGGTAGACTTGTTAGTACCCTTCCTTAGCAAAATTCAAGTTTCGGCAAAGGACAAAGATCATCCTCCTGATCCTGCTAATAGAAGTGAGTGGGAATTCCTCAAAAAAAGTCCAAATCCATATTGGGAGCATGCAAATTGGATAGACGAGGCTCGCTTAGAAAGCGATTTGGGAGATGCTCTCCACACGTCCGAGGAAGTCTGGTACAAGGATTCGTTAGATACCGCACAGGTCAGACGAGTACAAGCCCTCCTTCGCCGCAAAGGATCCTTCTTCGTTGCTCTGGTAGATAGAACAGGAGTATTCAAGAGTCTCATCGATCGCGGAGTTCTTCTAGAGCAAGCAGCTGAACGTGTAGAGAAAGTCTCGGATGATCAATTGCCAACTGAGTGATAGTAGAGTAATCTAAAGCCGTATGGTAGTAAATGCTCTTGGTCGGCACCATCCGGTTGGATATGTTCCTCTTAGCCGAGCGAGTGTTTTTTCGTCTCAACACCTGCCTATATATGTCAGAATCATTTCTTCATTACCAATGAAGGATATTATGGACATGAGCCGTGTCCTGAGCTGCATCCTTCAAGGTGTTGAAGAGAAGTGTAACGACCGCCTACAACTCACTCGTGCTCAGTGAACCATATCTTGGTAGTACACTTCTTGGCAAGAGTGGCAGACGAAACACGAATGGGTCTCGGCTTGGACGCTCTCACGAAAGAGGCAAGACAGAAGCAGTTTGGATGTGTTCGCTCTTCCCAGGCCACTCGAATTGGTAAGAGGCCCATTCTCTCAACTCAAATATTCTCTGTGAAGGATTTTGTGCCGTTTCACTTGTGAAGGATATTGCGCTCAAAATTGCCACAATATGCTACAAATTTCAATCTGCCAGCTTGCGAATGTGATGTACTTCTACCTGGCGAGTAGACTTGCACAGTTCGCAGGTGTTGGCAAGGAGCCTTTTCAGTAACTCATTGCGGGCTGGCTTTCTTTTGATAGAGAGCAGCATGTCGGTAAGGATTGCGTGGGGTTGTCGGCGTAATGGAATACCTCCGAACCGCACTACGAGTGGTTTCTTTCCTTCTCGTGTGACGGTCATTTCCAGACACTTCATGGGTCCATGTGGTGTTTCAACGAGAGCCTGATATTTTCGGGCCATCTTCGTGACACTTCGCTTGTGTTTGTGCGCCAGGGTTTTGAGCAAAGACATTCTCATCACCCAGTGCAGTTTCCACAACCAGGACACATTCTGTGCTAGTTGATAGTACTGGACAAACCCGCGATACTCCCCTTGATAGCGGGCAATGATCGAGAAATCGTCATCGACCGTTACCTCTTTGCTGTAAATTTTGGAATTCCGTGGGCGGAATTTGTACAATTAGATGAGCGCTTTTCGCTCTCGTTCTCTCCCTTCACATTTCTCTTGAAGCGCTCACAAAGCCAAAGCAAGGCTTTTCTTCACGGGAAGGATGCGTTCGTCCTCGCTCACATACTTGTACAGATTCCGCCCACGGAATTCCAAAATTTACACCCACAGAGCACGGGACGCCAACAAACTGGAGGATTCTGGCCCGGATCTCCCTCCCCACTGTCTCTGCCTCTCCGGGTGCAACATGGTTGAGGCTGAGAAAACATTCGTCAATTGAGTATCGCTCCGGAGGTTGTTCCGAAAAAGTGGCCAAGATGGCAGCGATCCGGTCGGAAATGTCCTGGTAGAGCTGAAAATTACTGGAGAAGATAGCGATATGCTTTTCCTCGATCAGCCGCCGGTAGCGGAACACCGGCGCGCCCATGACGATTCCAAGGTCCTTCGCTTCGTTTGACCGAGCGATTACACACCCATCCCCGCTCGATAGTACGATCACCGGCCTGTCATGGATCGTGCTGTCAAAGATTCGCTCTACGCTCACGTAGAAATTGTCCGAATCGATGAGGGCAAAAAGCGCCATTACTCGCCCCTCTTCACCGAGATATGCGGAAATGGCTCGCGGAACGACCGGACCGCATGTGTGACCACTCCCCAGACCGCGAAGTCGTCACGACCGCTCACCTCGATATCTGGATGAGCCGGGTGCGCTGCGCGTAACCACCGGTGTGAGCCGGTGATCGCCAGCCGCTTGAGCGTGAACTCCTTCCCCAGGCGCGCCACGATAGTCGCCCCATCCTCGGCATCCAGGGCGCGGTCGATCACCACCAGGTCGCCCTCATCGATTCCCGCTCGCTGCATCGAATGACCGACCACATAGGCATAGTAGGTCGTGTCAGGGTGGCGGATCAACAGGTCCTCCAGCGCCAGGTGGCGCGCGAACCAGTCCATCGCCGGTGAGGGGAAGCCTGCTGAGAGCGGAAAGGGAAGAAGCGGTACATGCATGAAAAAACACCTTGATACAAGGAAACATGCGGAACGAGAAATAACGTCAGGATGTCCGCACAACTTGCCAGTAAAAAAATAGAACCTACGTTCTATGAAACTATACCAGACAAGCAAGCAGGCTGTCAAGGCTGGGATATGAGGAAAAAGACGAGGTCATAACAAATGAACGACGTCTGTATCAATTTCGGGGGATGGAGGTCGCATACCCTGCCTAATTCTGCATAATAGCGACATAACATCGGTATAACAAAAGCAAACTGTACCATAAAAGGCCAATGCAGGAAGGGGATATGCAGGAGCGTGGCGGGCGGCTTCCAATTCTGATTATTCTACCTTTTACTACTGGCCTGTTGGTGTCTTTTCGCCGAAAAGATCAGTCGTACCATATAACCGGTGATGCATAAGTAACTTCTAATTCCCCTGTGAGATCGTCAGCGCGGGAGCTGACAATCTCGTTGCCCGTTGCTTTTTCTGATCATTGAATTCTTTGAGGTCAACTGAGACATTCCCCTTATCTGTGGGGATCTTGCCGATTGTCACGCATACCCATCGATGTTCAAGGGTATAATTGAAAATGCTTACGTGTTTGATTCCAAAGAGATCATGATAGGTAACCGTCAGGCAAGCAATGCGATATTCTATTGGATTTGAGGATGAAGTTGGAGATGTATCGTAGAGAGGGTGAACTCCAGTAATAGAGTCATCGGGGGCCAGATGTAACTGTTCTGGGTGCTCACAGAGCACCTGTACGGGACTGCCCCCAACAGGCCCATTATCCCATGAAACAAATTGATAGGTATGTATCGGCTCAGGGCCGTAGAGCACGCAGTGAACATTCACTGCCACCCCTGCGCCCATATTCTGTAATGTAAGCTTTATCTTGCCCCGGTGATTCCAAATAACGATTCCGTTTGATTGGTAGAGGGCAAAATCTTCTGCTGTCGCTGTAGATGGGATAATTTCTCCCACAGGGACGATTATGGGGCGGCTTTGATACTGGTGCTCCTCTATTGCTAGTTGCTGGCTATGGAGCCAGTCCTCTCTTCTCTGCGTCCTATTCTCATTGATCGCGACCATAGCCACAATAACAGCAGCAAGAGCTGCCAGTGCCACAACGGAGTTAATAATGTTTGACGCAAGCTGGGTATCCATCTATACCTTCTATATCCTGTAAAGCGCAAACGTTAATGGTCCCACTACTTCCATTCTATCTCGCTACTAAAGAAACGGTACAGTCAGAAGCATATAAAAAATGGTGAAATTGTACCCACAAAAAAGCCGCCCTATCTTACCATCGCCACCAGGTCGTTGCAACCTGCTCTGTCACTCCACGCCTGCCGTTACACAGGTCTCCGCGGCCATCGTTTATGGCTGAGGATCTCCGGTGACACCATCACCAGGCTATTCTCCATAGAAGCGCTGGTGGTAGGGCATATCGCCTGGCGGAGGATACTTCCCTGCTCGATCAGCGATGGTGCGCATGACACCAAGGACATTCAGCGCATCGCCGACTGCCCGATGATGGCCTTGACTTTCAAGCTCCAGATTGGTGCAGGCCTCCTCTAAGGACTGCCAGCGATAGGTATTGCGGCCATTGCTCCATTCCCCGTACCACCTGGCGTGCAATTTCATGGCGCAGCGCCAGCGGTTTTTGTCGCTGATCGTTTCGGGTACCGGGAGCTGGAAGCGTTTGGCTGTGGTAAGGAGCGCCTGGCGGTCGAAGTCGGCTCCCCAGCAATACAGGGGCGCATCAGTCGAGGTGAGCAATTGCAAAAGGCTCGGCCAGATCTGCACGAATGTTGGCACCTCGGCGAGCTGGGCATCCGTCAGACCAGAAATTTCACTGGCAGAGGCTGGCATGGCGATATCCGGCGTGCAGAGCGACCGATAGAGCACCTGGCCGTCCTGGTTGACCACGGCGATTTCTACGACCTGGAAGCCCGGATGCTCCGGCTTTTTGCCTGTAGTCTCGGTGTCGAGCAGCCAGAAGGGCGCTTTCTGTTCAAAGAGCGCCTGCAGGTGTGCCTCTACCTGTTGTCGATCATCGAGCCAGCGGAAATAGATCCGGCAGGAAATGCAGTAGCGATGCATCGTACCATCGCGTATGGTATTGTAGATCCGGTCATCACCTTTCTGGAGGCCATGAGAAGGATCATAGGCCCCACAGCGCTCACACGTATGCTTCTTCGCCAGGGCCGCGCGTACTTTGACAAGCGCAGCCCGTTGCTGGTCCGTTGCTTTTCGATATGGCATACCGTTCTTCTCCCCTCTCCTCCGAGGGCTCCGATCTTTAGAGACGCTTTCGTATCCGCTTAACACCCGGAGGCCTCGATGACGGCTGCCGATGTTCAGGTTTCGGTTTTCATCGCCCAGCCGAGCCATGCTTATTGCTCGCTCTCTTCAGTGGGCTGATCAAAAAGACTCGGTTGGTCTTTATGCTTGAGGCGAAATTGTTCTTCCTGCTCAAGTTGCTTGATGCTTCTCTCTGGAGTAGGCAGTTGCTCTGGCGGTGTTCCCCCCAGTTCGTTGATGATAAACTCTCGGACCTTGCGCCCAACAGTGAAGTGCGTGGCGTTCGCTCGCTCTTTCCCCTTGATGTTCCCACGTTTCATCGCTGCATCCGTTTGTGTAGCGCGGAAGATGTTAGCACCAAGCTCTTCAGAATCCATCCAATTAGAAATCTCTTCACCAGGTGCGAGTTTCTTCAAGGCGTGTATATCGTTCTCTACGAGTCCTCCATAGAGTCCCTGGTAACCGGAGTTTGCAAAATCAGCATGTTCCTGCGTCGTTCTGACACCAGCCTCATGAGCGGTCTGGGCCAGCCTTCGATTATAGAGGCTGAGCTGTGCGCGGTAGATCAAGCGCTTTTCATCTTCAGAGAGCTGGGCAAAGGTATCAGCGTCGGCCAGCTCCTGTCGGCGGGTTTGTTGAGCGAAATAGTCTTTTGCGAGACCCACGATCGGTTTGGCAGAATCCGAGCTGAGGACGATCATATAACAGGCATAGCGTGTCAGTTCAACGTCTCGAATATCAGCCGTGCCGCCTCTGGCGCCAACCTTTCGTTGTTTCGTCGTCTCGTGAAATTCTTGTTCCACTGGATGACCATTATACTCACACGCAATTTTTGCCTTGGCAATCACCTTCTCAAAGTTGTCCCAGTGACTATATCCCAGGAGTTTGAAAAGCTCTCTGGCCTTCCAGAACTCACGATCACCATCCACATGACGGATAGCATCGAAAGGAGAACTCACAAAATTCGGTTGATCATCCATGCCGCATATCCTTTCATTTTGTATATCTTCCCGGCATCGGGAAGATATACCAATCCACTCTACAAGGGACTTCACAGACCTGGTAGCAATTTGTTACCGGGTGATTCGCCGCTGGAATCTCATCGCTTCCAGCGGCTTTTGTTGCCGTGTGAAAAGAGCGCAGTCACCAGGCCGAGGACGACCTGTTCCTGTGGGACCAATGCTTTCTCAAGCAGCGATGGTGGAGCAATCGTGAGATGCTCCATCGTAGCCCGTGTGAGCACATGGATCATGGCATCGCCTTGGAGTGCTTCGCTAAAACGATCCACCAGCTCATACATCTGGGCCTGTTGCTGCTCATCGAGCATCTCCCACTCCAGGTGGGAGATCTCTGCCAGTGCGGCTTTCGCCAGTCTCTCTTTCAACGTCTGATTCATCGTTCCCTCTTCTCTCTTCCTGTCACCGCATCCTGTGTAAATTGTTTGATTCAACGAGGTACTTTTTTGATAATTATCTGAGGTACATCATAGTATGCCTTCCCAAAGTGAAAGTCGTTGAATCGGCCTGCAAAGCTCTTTTTCTGGTCGCTGAAACAGAAAAGCAGGCTCTTCCTCGAATTTGGTGATTTTGGAATTGCAGAGCCATTTCTTCTCAACTTGAAATGGGTTCTGAAGCAAAAACACCATCTAGAGGTTTTTGCATAAGCTCATCTGTTCCCCAAAAGTGCGGATGACCCGAAAAGCAATGCCGCCACTACCATAGATAATGGTCAAAATTTGCCACCATTGAATCAAACAATTTACACCTCTTCGGCTCCTGCACTCATTACAAAAACGCGCGTTTTCCTATAGAATGCCGCCTACAGGGCATTCTTCTCCATGGCCTCACGATAATATTGATCTACCACGCCGGCATACTTCTGGAGGGTCTTCAAGTTCTTATGCCCGGTATTTTTCTGGACTTCAACAATATTGGTGCCATGCGCCAGGTGGTAGGTGACATGGGTAGCGCGCAGGTTGTGAACGTGGCTCCACTTGACGCCCGCTCTCGTAGCGACCTGCGTGAACATCTTCTGTACCGCCCGATTCTTGAGCGGTTCGCCCGACCTGGCTAAGAAGACGTTGCGTGCCTGGCTCTGCGGCCTGACCTTGAGGTAGGCGCGGATCGCCTCCACCGCTTTGCTATTGAGCGCCAGCAGCTTCTCGTCGCCGCCTTTCCTGGTCACACGTAGCGACCCGCCCTCGGCCTTTGCGCCTTTGCGCTCCGGGGGCAAGTCGAGGTCGTCAAGGGTCAGCGCGGTCAGCTCCGAGAGACGGATGCCAGTCTGT
>WNFJ01668564.1_pt2 | contig 10047 bp, 13 predicted proteins | sample 5400461 | NCBI WGS metagenome assembly WNFJ01 (sample SAMN13153349, study PRJNA577476) | soil metagenome | isolation source: 115 cm saprolite on Douglas fir-dominated hillslope | place: USA:California | collected 2013-09-17
GATGAACCCAATCTCAAGATTGCACGGTTCGGCATCAGTAAGGCTCGGGGCAGGCTCTCGGTTCAAGACCTCCACCATCTCGTGGCCACACCCAATCGCATCCAACATTTTGTGGAAAGATTGGAAATGGGACTATTCACTCTTGATGAGTATCTGGACGCGTTCCGCCAGGCTCGGCTCGAAGTGATTCATGATGAGGAGGGGCTTATGGGACGAGGTCTCTACTTGGGAATCAAACCGTCAATGTAATTCCGGACTGGAACGAGTCGAGTAATTCTGAAGCTTCTCAATTCTCTCTCGCGTGCTGGGTCTAAGGCTCCAGCGGTCATCCAATCCTGGATGACGATCTAGTTCCATTCTACTAATCTTCTCAAGGACCCCTAGAAGGGTCTCTGTCCCGACAATATCAGCAGCTTCTCGGTCGGCCTGGAACTGTAGATCTTTTGTGGTCACGAACAGGAATCGCCTCATAATTGGTAAAACAAAGGCCAACCACGTTGCCAAGCCTCCGAGAAGTAGCGCGTATCTGTAGACAAGTCCATTCACTCTGAAAGATAGGAGAATAACGCCATCTAAGAGTAAAGAGGGCACGAGCATTTGAGGAAGGAAATGGGTCAATACCAGTTTCTTGTCGTTGAACTTCTTGTGCCGTGCGGCGGCCACCAAACCTTGGTGAATTATGGAGGAAGCGATTAGCGGTTTCCACTCTTCTGGAGTCAATCGACCCATCATTCGTCTCGGAAGTCGGACACTATTGGACAAGACGAGAATGAGACTCCATGGGCTCCAAGACACGCTCTGGGGGTTCAGTTTCGGGCACGCCGAGTTGTTGGCAGAGGTCTCTAGAGTAAAGGGTAATCTTCTCTTCATCTGAGGCCAGAGAAGGGTCGCGAGAGAAGCGCAATGTCCTGATCGTCGATTTCGTCAGAGAAGGATGCCCATTTCCACCTCGTCGTGGTAGCGCTGGTCGTCCCCGTAGAAAGTCTCTCTCGCAATCCCTTCCTTCTTGAAGCCGACCTTCTCATAGACTTTGATCGCCCTCTGATTATCCGCGACCACGGTTAGTCCAAGTCGATGGAATCCTCGCTCCTTCGCTATCTCGATCCCTTTCCCCATCATCCTGGTTCCGAGCCCTAGGTCCTGAAAGTCTTGGTGGATGTAGATCAGAAGATCTGCGACCCCTTTACGCCGTTCGTAGGGGGTCCTGAACATGTACAGGTGACCAACAACTCTTTCTTCTGATCGGGCGATTAGGGTGATGTTGTTTGTCAAGTCGGAGGTCCAGCGCTCTATCCTCGCGCGATCGTATGGTGGCATGCCCCACTTGAGCGCCTCCGGCGACATGCCGGCATACATGGAAACAAGAGCTTCTTTGTCTTCAGGCCGATATGTCGCAATCGTGACCGCCCTTCCGTTCTTCAACACAATATGCTCGTCAGCAGTCCGCGGAGTTGACAATCCAGTTGCAGTAGCTGAGTGAAACAACGGGTAAAAGAGTTCCTGCCGATTGGGAACTTCTCTCTTCCCCTGCAATGCATGGTTTATTCAGGCCGATACAGGCGCCGCTTTCGGAAAGGTCTCTGCTCTGCCGGTGCTGACATTGCGATTCCGCATCGCCCTAGCGTTTCTCTCGATCTACACCATTTGGGGGTCCACCTACTTGGCGATCCGCTTCGCCATCGAAACCTTTCCACCGTTTCTAATGGCCGCGATTCGCTTTCTGATTGCTGGAGGGGTGCTCTATGGTTGGATGCGTCTGAGAGGCGCCTCGCGTCCAACGCGGGCAAATTGGAAGGCCGCGACAATCATTGGAGGATTTCTGCTGCTCGGCGGAAACGGTGGAGTGACCAACGCCGAACAAGTGATTCCTTCCGGCCTGGCAGCCGTCTTGATCACAACTGTTCCGATCTGGATGGCCCTCGCTGAACTGTTACGAAGGGACCGGATCGTCCCCACTCTGCATGTTGTTCTCGGCCTAATCCTAGGCTTCGGTGGAGTCGTCCTGCTAGTCGGAGGGGGAGATATTGCCGGCAGCAGCGGTTTGAACCCTCTCTGGGCCGGGGTTCTGATCCTCGCCTCGCTTTCATGGGCCATCGGCTCTGTCTGCTCTCGAAAAGCATCTCTGCCAACGGCGCCATTGTTGGGAAGCGGGATGGAAATGCTAGCCGGTGGAGCACTCCTCCTAGTAGCATCATTTGTTTCTCAGGAATGGGTCGGTTTCCAGCCGAGTAACATATCGCTGCTATCTCTTGTCTCGTTCCTCTATCTGATCATATTCGGTTCTCTGATAGGCTTCTCATCTTATGTTTGGTTGTTGACAAAAACTACGACCGCGAGGGTCTCGACCTACGCATACGTCAATCCGGTCGTGGCCGTCTTACTAGGCTATTTTCTTGCAGGAGAACAGTTGACCATTCGGACTCTTCTCGCTTCTGCAGTCATAGTCATCGCTGTTGTTGTGATTACAACATACAAGTCAAGACAGACTGTTCCGGATAATCGCGAGTCAGAGAGCTAATTCCTTGTTTCTCTAACAATTCCTAAAAGATTGCCCTTATACTAGTTCAGAGAAACACGACCTAGTCATGAGTCGCGCGACGAAGATTGAGGTTCGGGACCTAACGTCGGAGCTTCTTGACGATTATCTCCGGTTCTTTGATAAGATCGCTTTCACCGATTTTCCAGAGTGGTCAGGTTGCTCCGGTGACGACTGGGATGCCTCGGCCAAAGCAGGACCTGCTCATCGAGCTGCTCGTGCCGAACGCATCAAATCAGGGAAGGCCCATGGTTTGCTTGCCATTTCAGGTGGTAGAGTGGTTGGGTGGTGCAACGCACAGCCTCGGTCAAGCTTCCTAAACATGAGGAGGTATGCTACTGCTATTGACGATCCCGCCGAACCAGTCGGCTCGATCATGTGCTTCCTAGTCGCACCCGGACATAGAGGAAAAGGCGTAGGAACCGCACTTCTGAACGCCGCTTGCGACAAGTTCCGTCGAGACAAGTTACAACTTGCAGAGGGTTACCCAACAACCAATCCGGTAAAGCGAGCTTGGGAGACTCCATGGGCTGAAGAGAACTACAAGGGATCCTTGAACATGTATCTCAAAGCCGGCTTCAAGATGCACCGTCAACTAGAACGTTTCGCAATAGTGAGAAAGCAGCTCTGAGCCGTTCAGTTCTCCGGTCCTAACTATGTCTATTCGACTGTCCACGTGGTTCCCTTGATAGGCTGGTACACTTTGGCTAGGTCTTTGATGAACAACTCGTAGAGGTGTGGTTGCTCTGTATGGATCGGGACAAGCGTCTTGGGATTGATCTTTGCGATCGTCTCGCGTAGCTCCGTGGGCATCATGTGTCCCGAGCTGTGAATCTGATACATTGGCAGCCCGAAATGGTTGAGCCAGTTGACGAATCTTTCGTGGTCGATCTCCATCTCCTCGTTGAACGGTTCCGAGCTGCTGTTGATGAACGCTCCACCTGCATCAGGCTTGATGTCCAAGACCTCGTTCATATCGTAGGAGCTGGCAGCTAGAATGAACTTTCCCTGCGTCTCTTTCACATCTTTCGAGGCCTTCACCGTACTATTCTTCATGACCTCTTTTTCCCAGTTGAAGTAGGTCTTTTTCGATCGCTGGTAGACGACGATGTTGGGGTCGTGAGAGACGTCTGGAATGGAGAGATGCTTGTCTTTGAGCAGTGCTTGAAGCAGATGAGCCTGTCTTAACGAAACTGCGAGGATCCTGCTGTTCTTCTTGGCGATCTCATAGAACGTTCTTAGCCTGTCCACGTCCGCGGTCGAGAAATTTGCGAGCACTAGTCCGCTTGTCTTCCGGACCACATGGTCAACTTTGTCTACAACTTCCGCTTCAGATTGCAAGTCGCCCCGGACCAGATTTGTACCTTCGCAAAGAAACAATTCCGGATTCGATTTCTTCGCCTTCTCCGCAAAATCCTGTGTCATGTCCGACCTCGGTCCATGAGCTCTAAAGTCTCCGCTGTATGCAAGGGTCCCGATTGACGTGTGTACAAGAAAACCGTATGATCCAGGCATGCTGTGGTCCACGTGAATCGGCTCCACTTCCATGCCTCCCATTTTCACACGGTCTCCAGTTCGGAAAGTCTCGAACTGTATCCCCTCAAGATCATTCTCGAACCCACCCGGCCGAGCATCTGACAAGGCCTCAAGAATCATCTTGGTAGTCTCGCCGCAGTAGACCGGTATCTGACGGTTGAGAAGGGAGATTGACATTGAATGGTCGATATGAGCGTGGCTGAGGAAGACAGCATCCGCGGGTGCTACGCCTTCTCCTTTGTAGAGGCCTGCGACATCGGGAATGATTCCGAGACTGATTAGTCCGCTTTCGTTTCTGGGCGAGAGGAAGGGCTCGGAGAAAAATCGTCCCCTTTCCCCCAGGCTCATGCCGAAATCCAGCATGATCCTCGAGTCTCCGTCGCGGACGAGAATCATGTTTCCACCGATCTCGCCGGCTCCTCCGTAGAAAGTGATCTCGACCATGAACGCGAACTCCGATGATTGCTCTCCAGTCTTCTGATTATAGAGCTTCAGACGCTTCGTCGCGGATGGTTTTGAACCTGGAGAAGATAACCGGTCCCGGTCTTCGAGTCCTTCCGAACGGTAACTCTGTCGCCTGACTTCAATCCTTTGACTCTGAAGAAATAGTGCGAGTGGGGAAGCTCGGGTCCTCTGCAAGAGCAAGGATAGGACTCCACCATGGCTCTTCGCGAACGACCATTCTGCAGCATCTGGAATCTCCGGCCTTGCACGGGGAAGAATGGGAGCCTGTCCTTCAGGATGAGCACGTACCCGCTCTGTTCCTCCTCGGAAGTGATCCTCTTCGAGTACACATCCTTCATTCTCAACGCGTCAGACCCCCTGAGCAATGGTTAGCTGTGGATTGATTTCGCACAGAAGAACTTTCTCCCAAAACGTATTGAGTTTCACAGGGTCTGCCGGATAGCTTTTCAACCCCCATCTCGGTGGGAGACGATCGATCTGGCATCATGGTCGATCTGATTGGATGGGTAATCGGGTTTTTGTCCACCCACCCTTCGGGTCTTCTCGCCACACTTCTATTCGTTTTTGTTGTCAGTATCGCCGGTAATCTCATCCCCTTCTTTCCTACACCATACTTGGTGTTAGTAATCGGTGTCGTTTTGGATGAAAGCTATGTTGGAATCATTCAGATTGCGGCCGTCGCCGCCCTTGGAGCCGCCACGGGAAAACTTGTCAGTTATGCTCTCGGATATGGGGCTCGACGAGCGATTCGTAAACAAGAGAGGTTTGACTCTCTACGAAAACTCTTGGGTGGAAGCACTTTCCTGGTCGGCGTCCTCTTCGCAGCCTCTCCACTAGTTGACGCGGCTTTCATTCCCATGGGAATTATCCGATACAGCCCGCTGAAGTCTTACCTGGCTCTCTACACCGGGAAATTCGTCTGGATCTTGTCTGTCCTCTACATCGCCAGACAATCGAAGCAAATTGTCGACCAGTTTTTCGGAGAAAACGTCTACGCGTCCATCGTCTCCGCTGCACTCGTCCTCTCTACTGCCTACCTCATTATCAGTGTTGACTGGGAAAAGAGACTTCTCGGACACAAGGACAGTCTTCGAAGCAGACTGCTAGGCAGGCTTCGAAATCTTCTCTCAAGGGAACAGAGAAGCGACGGTCAAGGACCCGGACAACAAGACAAGGCCTCCTAAGGAGTGCAAGAACAATGAGTCCGCTTCGACATCCGAGAGCCCGCCAGCTTCTGAGAACTGCGATGTTACTCGCTCTGATCATTCTTCCACTCCTAACAACCACGACCGTGCGAACATACGCTCTATCGTTCAACCTGAAATACGATCTAGGTTACAGTGGGGTGCCCTTTGCGGGCGGGGCGATAGTCGTGGCTAGTAACTTCACGAATGTCGGCCAGTTGACCATCCAAGTAACCGGGGTTTCTCTTGCGTCAGATTTCTGGTCGAACGGAACCCGTCAAGTTACCTCTGGCTTTCCATTCAACCTGACTCCAGGCATGAACAAGGAAGTCGACACTCCAATTCTCATTCCAACGAGCGCACCAATTGGCAACCACAATGTAACAAGTACCGCCGCTTGGCAATACAGCAGTAGCTCCGGATGGGTCAACGCCAATCCATCTGTCACAAGCATCAATGTCGATGTCTCCCAGACTCTCGAATCTTTCTTCTCCAGCTTCGTGACAATCTTGCTCATTGGGCTTGGCGCGGCCGCGGTGGTCGTTGTCTTAGTCGTGTTTCTGGTAGTTAGGCAAAGAAAGAAGCCAAAACCAGGAGCACCTTTGCCGGCAAGTCCTCAGCCGAACCTGAAGACTCTGTCCTGGCATCGACATTCGCAAGATCCTGATCCGCATCAAGGACAACCAGAGTTGAAAGCTGACCTTTTCGCAAGACCCTTTAACCGGTACTAGATCTGCGATCTCGGGAAACCCTCTGGGCACCGCCAACAAGCCTGACCGCCAACCCAATGTGTTACAAGCGTTACGCATCGATGAGGCCAAGGGAATAATCACCGCCTTCGACGAACGGTTTCTCTTCATTCCTGTGGCCCTAATTCATTCCATTGAGGACAAGCTGACCGAAAGCTTCGGACCGATTACTGCCACTAGTTTCCAGTATAGTATCGGGAAGCAAGGAGGGGCTCAGTACATGAGTATCGCGAAAAAATCCGGGTTCAATATCAAACAACCCGGTGGCTTAGAACTGGTTGCCGATCGTCTCGGTACCCTCGGTGGCTGGGGGAAGGTCTCGATCGTCAATTTTGATCTCGAGAAGAAGAATGCCAGGATACGATGGACAAACGGTGTCTCGGTTCGGAACCGGAAGGGGAAGACTCCCGTGTGTCATTTCGGACGTGGGATTCTGACAGGTGCAATGGAACAGGCTTTTGGCAGAAAGTGCGAGTCGCTCGAAGTCTCCTGCCAAGGAAAGGGTGACCGGTTCTGCGAAGCGGTAATTGGTGAACCTGCTGAAATCACTAGACTTGCAGAACAGTCGAAGAGAGTATCTGATTAATGGTTTGAATTCGAAGTCGACGTCTTTAGTAGTCTATCTATTCCTTGAAAAGATTGGTCGCGGTACTTTTCGCCTTGGTCCGTAATTCTGTACACTCGTCTGCTTCGTCGTGTTGGTGACATCCATTCGCCCGCAACGAGTCGGCGTTCTTCCAGCTCGTATAGCAGCGGGTAAAGCGTGCCTGCGCCGATGTGGGCGCCGGTCTTGACTTTCAGTTCTCTCATAATCTCGTATCCATGCTTTCCACCGTTGTCGAGGAGGGATAGGACGAAGAGGTCGAGGAAGCTCTTCACCATTCGTTCGTTGACTGCTCTTGTCATTCTTTCACAGGGAACTATCGAGATTCGATATTATCGAGTTTCAATACAAGCACCCCTCTTAAGAGGCTATCGCGCCCGGGCTCCCACCGGACGCAGTTGAGTCAAGAGACCGCCTATCAGGGGATACAGTGCACTGAATGCCACGCCTCCTATTCGAAAGACGACATTCTTCAGAAATGCCCAAAGTGTAATGGGCTGCTGGATACAATAATCAATCCAGAGATTCTCAGCGAGATTTCGAAAGACGATCTCGACCATGTTCAGTCTATGTGGAGATACAGGGCCTTCCTGCCAGTTGACCCGACGGACCAAATTGTCTCCGCGGGAGAGGGAAATACCCCTCTTAGAAAGCTAGGTTCTTTTCAAGGGAACGTGTGGGTAAAGGATGAGACTAGAAATCCAACAGGGACGTTCAAAGACCGCGGCGCGTCTTGTGCAATCACCGCTCTGACTCGATTGGGCGTCAAGGATCTCGTCTTGGCTTCCGAGGGCAACGCAGGCTGTTCATTCGCCCTTTACTCGCAGATTGCAAAGGCGAGGTGTAGGGTATTTCTGCCTCGGCAGGTGAATCCTGCAAAGCAGGAGCTTTCCCGGAAACTAGGAGCAACGGTCACTCTCGTTGAGGGCACGATTGCAGATGCGGGCCGTAGCGCGGAGGCTGTTGTCAAGAGTGAAAAGAGTTACAATGCCTCTACTTTTGTCACGCCCTACCGCCATGACGGCAAAGGAACGATGGCCCTGGAGATTTGTGAACAGCTCGGCTGGAGGACCCCGGACTGGATCGTTTACCCGCTAGGAGGTGGAGTGGGACTCGTTGGGATGTGGAAGATGTTCTCCATTCTGGAAAAAATCGGACGGGTCAAAAAGAAACCAAGACTTGTAGCGGTCCAACCTGAAGGCTGCGCGCCAGTCGTCAGCGCTTACAACTCGAAGAGAGACGACGTGGACGAATGGAAGAATCCTGAAACAATCGCCTTCGGCCTGAAAATACCCAAGCCACTAGCCGGAAAGTGGATTCTTCGCAGCCTCAGAGAATCAGACGGCATAGCCTTGTCCGTCACAGACGAGGAGATCCGCAAATCAATGGGTCAAGCTCTCAAGAATGAGGGTCTACTCCTCGAACCCTCCACCGCAGCAACAATCGCTGCACTGCCGCATCTTTACGGAGAGAAGATGATCGATAGGTCAGAGGAGGTCGTTGTGATAGCAACCGGGTCCGGGCTCAAGACTCTAGAACAGTTTTCACTTTGAGAGTAGTCGCCACGACAGTACGATTCCCACGCTTGAGAATAGGCTGGCAAACCCGATCAGGTATGCGAAATCTAGGAGAAGACTGTTCGCGCCGATGGCGCCGAGCAGAAGCTGTCGCACGCCGTCATTGGCGTAGCTTACAGGGTTCACTCTCACGACGTCCTGAAGCCATGCTGGCATGAGCTTTGTCGGGAACAACGCGTTGCTGGCGAAAAGCAGTGGGAGGTTGAGCAGGTTGATGATAGCCATCTGAGTCTGCCAGTTACTCGACCTCAACGCGAGCATGACGAAGAGCGATGACAAGCCCATCGCCATAAGGAACAGAAAGACAAAACTTCCTAGAAGCCCTAGTATCGTGATTTGCGAAGTGTCCATGCCGAGGGCTACGGCGATGCCGAGAACGATGGCTGATTGGATGAGCGAGCGCGCAACGCTCTGTAAGACTTTGGCTGTGACTACTGTTCCTCGCCCGACAGGGGTGCTCAGAGCTTTGTTCAGGAAGCCGAATCGGCGATCAAAGACGACTGACATACCGCTGAACGCGGAGGTGAAAAGGATGATGAAGGCTAACATTCCACATGCCAGGAACGAGAAGTAGCTCGTAGTCCCGAAGATACCTAGTAGTATTGCGTTTTGCTGGGCCTGGCTGCCTCCGCCTGCCGAGATGAAGGATCCGAAGTTGACTGCCTTGCCGAACAGTCCGAGCCAGACTGCGGGTTGTATCAGCGATATCAGAAGCTGGTATGGGTTCGTGTACCATTTTTTCAGATCTCTCTTCGTGAGGGCCCACAGCCCGTGCAGCGGGCTAGTGTTGAGTTGAGGAATCGTCCTAGACTGTTGCACGCCTATCTGGGGTGTTTCTCTAAGCCTCGCCTCTTGTACAGTTGCCTCTTTCAATGACGTACCCTTCCCGGTGATTATTTTCTTGTCCATCTGTTGATCCTCTACGATCTGGCTCTCCTCATGGTGATGCGCTGGCTGAACATCTGCATCTTATCCGTCTCCTCTTCTCGCAGATCGCGGCCGGTGAACTCGAGATACGCCTCGTCGAGAGTTGGTTTGGCTAGTGAGATCTTGGTGACGTGGAGCCCTTTGGATCGGATCAAGTCCATGACTTGGGGCGTGGTTTCTTCGCCGAGTTCTACTTTGATCCTGTATGCTCCATCGTTCTTCTTCACGTCCTTGACTAGCCTGATCTGGGCAATTTCATCAGAGAGATCAGGCTCTTTCTCTTTGACGGTGACTGTTATGACATCTCCTCCTACGCTCGCCTTGAGCTCCTCCGGGGTGCCTGTTTTGATGATGTGCCCGTGGTCTATTATGGCGATCCTATCACAGAGTGTGTCGGCTTCTTCCATGTAGTGGGTTGTAAGAAATAGGGTCATTCGGTATTGTTCTTTCAGCATCCGGATGTACTTCC
>WNFJ01113388.1_pt1 | contig 10046 bp, 10 predicted proteins | sample 5400461 | NCBI WGS metagenome assembly WNFJ01 (sample SAMN13153349, study PRJNA577476) | soil metagenome | isolation source: 115 cm saprolite on Douglas fir-dominated hillslope | place: USA:California | collected 2013-09-17
CTTGTACTGCAAAGGGCAATGCCGACGGGTCCACGTCGTTCGACTGCATGGGTACCTACGCGCCCGCAGCGAAGTAATCTTGCAAAGAGATGCCACTCGTTCCCCTTTCCGTTCTCAGGTATGGGGACCTTCAATTCATAACGATCAACGCCAGCAGCAGGAAAGTTCGAAAATCGTCTGCTAAGGCCGACCAACACCCGATTACTTCCGGTTAGCTCGTTATTCGGGAACTCAGCGGCGGGCCTTCACGCCAGTCCCGTCATACGGACCACCGAATCATTCTGTAAGTTGCTAGTGGCATGTGCCGCAGAAGTGGTGAAAGCCGATTACTGACTGGTTCCCGTTAGTTTTGCGACTTGTGGGCTGGCTCCTCCGTTGTCCGAAAAAGCCAATGATGCAGTACGCGCCCCTATAGCTGTCGGATGGAAGTCCACGCTGACTGTGCAGGCTGTATTAGCGACCAAATCCGGAGGGCACGAGTCGAACGAGATAAGAAAATCGCTCGGGTTGGTCCCGACAACAGAAACGCTGTTAATATGCAGGGCCGTCGCACCATGATTAGTGAGTGTTACCGATTGCGACGCGCTGGTTGTTCCTACGCTTTGTGTCGGAAAGACAATACTGCTTCGAGATAAAGTGACCACCGTCCCAGTTCCGGTCACAGACATAATTTGCGGGCTGGCGCCGCCATCGTCTGAGAAGTTCAGAGTAGCGCTATCAGGGCCAATCAACGAGGGGTGAAAATTCACCGTAACCGTGCAGGTTGCGTTGCCTGCCAAACCGCTGTTGCAGGTCTTCGAGGCTATGACAAAATCACCAGCGTTGGTGCCTGCGATCGTAATCCCGGTAAAGTTCAATGTTGCCGTGCTGTGGTTGGCCAAGGTTACAGTGCGGCCAGCACTCGTCGTGCCCAGGAGTTGTGGCGAAAAGTTGAGTGCCGAGGGTGACAGCGTCACAGCAGTACCGGTGCCGCTAAGACTGACAGAGTGTGGGCTCCCGCTAGCGTTGTCGTTAATGGTGAGGGTGCCGATACGCGTCCCCACCGCAGTGGGTGTGATCGCCACGCTGATCGTGCAGCTGGTTTTTGGCGCCAGGCTGCTGCCGCAGGTGTTGGTCGGGATTGTGAAATCCCCTGACGCGACAATCTTGCTTATAACCAGCGTCGTAGTTCCAGTGTTGCTCAAAACCACGTTCCTGGAAGTGCTGGTGGTGCCAAGCACATGGACACCGAAGGCCAAGCTGGTAGTCGAAAGGCTCACGATCGGAAACCCTTGACCGGTGCCGGTTAACAACACGTTTTGCGGGCTGGCGCTGGCGTTATCCGTGAGGAGCAACACACCTGTACGCGCGCCTACCGCGGTGGGCTTGAAACTTACGTTAACAGTGCAGTTCGCTCCTGGTGCAACCCGGGAAGGACAATTGTTGCTCTGCAGGAAATCACCGGTGACGGTGACGCTGATGCCAAGAAACAAAGGCATTGGGCCGGTGTTCATCACCACTACCGCTTGAGCCGTGCTCTTCGTTCCGATCAACTGGGTCGAAAATGTGAGGCTCGAGGGCTGCAATGAGATGCTGGTTGGGAAGAACTCGTATGCTCCGATGTCAACGATGCCATTGTCAATTCGCTGAAACCCATCCAGATCCTTCGCGGGCAGACTTGGGGAGTTGTTGCCAGCATCGATGGCGAGAGAACCTGATTGAAGATGAAAATTGTTCGCCGAGGGGTTGACGAAGTTCGGAGTCGCCGAGATGTTCCCGTTTGTTCCAGTCGTAAACGTGCAATTACCACTAATTGCCGCTGCGCCTGCCGCAAAAACGTTGTTCTCTGCAAACACCGCGGGTGTCGTGTTTCCGTTAAATTGCTGGCAGAAATATGCACTCTGCCCGGCTTTGCCGATGACCAAATTATTCTCGATAGTCATGTTGGTATCGAACCCGCCGTCAAAGACGGCCGAGCCACTGCTGGAAGAGTTCTCGGCAATCGTGTTGTTCAGAAGCAGTATCCCCGGCGCACTCACGGGAATTAACCAGTAAATACCTCCTCCTTGGCTGGCACTATTGCGAATAAACAGATTTTGTACAATCTGGGGACTCGCATCATTGAACATGACAATCCCGCCCCCCGCCCCGCCACCGTTATTGCTTTGGATGATGTTGCTCTCGATGACCGGAGCGCCAGCCGCGAAAAGAGAAATTCCGCCGCCGCCGCTCGGCATGCTGTTACTGGCGATCACGTTGCCGATGATACGTGTATTGCCGGACGCACCACGAACAGAGATGCCCCCGCCTCCGATCCCGCCGCCACACCCTCCTTGCGCGTTATTACTGATGACGTTTCCCTGAATAAGTGGGCCGCCAAAACCAACACCTATGCCGGCACCATTGCAAGCTTGATTGGCGCGAATCACATTGTTGGTAATAGTGGGAGAAGATCCGCTCACAGAGATGCCGCCCCCTTCACCGAAGTTCGGAGCCTGGAAGCCTGCAAAACCGTTCGTGATCGTGAAGCCGTTTAAGACGGAAGCGGCAGTTTCGCTCGTCACAAACAGCGCCACCGTATTGGCACCGCCACCATCAATGGTCGTCTTCGAGGCTCCATGTACACTTGTCACGGTGATCGCTTTGCCATTGAAATTGATGTTCTCTTTGTATGTGCCATCCGCGACCAATACTGTATCTCCGCTGTTCGCCGCATCTATCGCTGCCTGGATGGTAGGTTGGTCGGCCGGAACGTGAATGGTTATTGGTACCGTCGTTGCTGAGATCGACGCAGTCGGCACCCGCGTACTGATGTCCGCTGAGGAATCGGTTGCGTTCACGGGATTTTGTCCCGTATGCGTCGTTTTGCCTCGACTATCGGTAACTGAGACAAACCGCCCGCTCGAGTCGTAGGTTGGGGCGCTCGTGAATCCCGACGGATCTGCGATTCTCTGTTCGCCTTCCTGCCCGGCTCTGACGAAAAGGGCAAAGACAAAAACCACCGCGCAAACTGAAAGTACAGAGCCAGAAGCTCGCATAGATCGTCCCTCCAGGAGACCGCACCGCTTAGCTAGAACCCCGACGCGGGGCCGCTCGACTCTAAACGGCGTCACCCTTGATGTCAATTAGAGCCTTGAAAGTGTTTTGATATGTGCCGGTTCTGCTCCGGTCGGCGAGAGGTTGGCTGCTACAGTGATATGGTTCGATGCAATCTTATCGCAGAATACACGAAGGAAAGTGGCTCTAAATTCCTAAATGGCTGAGTAGTCAGCCAACCGGAAGTTATCCAGAAACGGGCTTCTTGGAAGTCAGCGACCGCGCGGTTCCGAGCGGTTTGTCGGCAACCCTTCCCTAATCGGATAAGGTAAGGTTTGCACCGTGACTCGGGCGCGATCCCAAGAAAAACCCGTTTTAGGTGACCACGCGTGACTCAGTCAGTCGTCGGACAATAACATCCCAGTGTGTATTTAATGTGGCACATCGGGACGGCGAGCGAATACGAGGATTTCGTCTCGAAGCCGTATATTCGTGCCGCTCTCGCGGCGAGACCTTGCTCTCCCGTTGCGTTTATATTCAGGAGCTTAAAATGGAATCCGAGTCTGGCACGGGAATTGCCCACTGATTGAGATGGCCAGATCGCGGGGGACGACATGAATCCCTTGCGCTACCCAACGATTCTCCGGCAAGACTTAATGCTAGTAAGGACAGCTGTTGCAAAAGTAGGCCGCAAATGTGGCAATTTCGGCCCCGCTGGTACGCATGGGCGACCAAGGGAGTGCTCCCGAGGAAAATCGTTTCACGATGTCGCGAGCAGGCGAGATGTGTATAAACTGGGTGACGTTTTTGAAGTCTAAAAGGAAATTCCGGCTAAGAAGCGTTACGCTCTGCGAACTACCCACAATCGCAGGTCTGGAGCAACCGTGAACGACGCACTGTTTCTCCACCGTATTCATTTTGCCTTCACCATCACCTTTCATTATTTATTCCCGCAACTGACGATGGGCTTGGCGCCGCTGATCGTCGTGCTCAAGACGCTCGCCATCCGAACCGGCAACGAAACTTACAACGAATCGGTGCGCTTCTGGACGAAGATCTTCGGTATCAACTTCGCGCTGGGTGTAGTCACCGGCATCCCTATGGAATTTCAGTTCGGCACCAATTGGGCGCAGTTCTCGCGCCTTACCGGAGGCGTTATCGGCCAGCCGCTGGCCATGGAAGGCACATTTTCCTTCTTCCTGGAGTCGGCGTTCCTGGGGCTGTTTCTGTATGGCGAAAAGCGCCTGGGGAAATGGGGGCACTGGTGGGCTGGCTTCCTGGTGTTCCTGGGGTCATGGCTATCAGGGTTCTTCATCATCGTGACCGACGCGTGGATGCAGCATCCAGTGGCCTATACGCGCCTGCCCAACGGAGGGTTCAGTGTTTCCAGCTTCTGGGGACTGTTGACCAACCCGTGGGCGCTGATTCAGTACGCACACAACATGAGCGGAGCCGTGGTCACGGGCGCATTCGTGATGGCGGGTGTGGGCGCATTCTATTTGCTGCAGCAAAAGTTCGTGGTGCACGCGCGCATCTTTCTCCGAGTGGGAGTTATCGCCGGAATCGCCGCTTCCCTCTGGCAGGTGTTTCCCAGTGGCGATTTGCACGGTAAGTACATGGCGCGCAACCAGCCGGTGACCACGGCAGCCATGGAAGGGCTGTTCAAGTCGCAAACTGGTGCTCCCATCGTCATTCTCGGTCAACCCGATGAGGAACATCAGCGGATCGACAATCCCATCATCGCGAACAAGGCGTTGAGCTTTCTCGTCTACGGAACGACCACGGCCGAGGTACAAGGGTTGAATGCATTTCCCAAAGACCAGTGGCCGACCAACATCCCGCTGCTTTACTTCAGCTACCACGTGATGGTCGGACTGGGCACAATTTTCGTCGCCGTGATGGCAGTTGCTGCCTTTCTGCTGTGGCGTAGAAAGCTCTATGCAAGCCCCTGGATGCTTTGGATCATCCTGCTCTGCGTGCCGTTCCCCTACATCGCTAACACCGCCGGATGGCTTGCCGCGGAGGTCGGACGCCAGCCCTGGCTGGTTTATGGGCTGCTACGCACCAGCCAGGGATATTCCACCAATGTCATAGCCGGCAACAGCATGTTCACGCTGCTGGGCTATATGGGACTCTATCTGGTGTTAGGAATTCTATTTCTGTTCCTCATTCAGCGGGAGATCGGGAAGGGTCCGGCGTTGGCTGCTGCCGGCACCGTGCGCTCGGGCGCGCCAATCACGACGACTTAGGAGGTGTGAATGGAACCGGTATGGTTTGTGCTCGTCGCCGTCATGATCACCGCTTATGTCGTGCTCGACGGCTTCGATCTGGGCGCGGGAGTGTTGCACCTGCTGATGGCACGCACCGAAGAAGAGCGCCGCATCGTGATTCGCACCATCGGTCCGGTGTGGGACGGCAATGAAGTGTGGCTGATCGCCGGCGGTGGAACGCTCTATTTTGCCTTTCCCCTGCTCTATGCTTCCAGCTTCAGCGGCTTCTACCTGCCGCTCAACATAGTTTTGTGGTTGCTGGTGCTACGCGGCATCGGAATCGAATTTCGCATGCATATCGAGAATCAGGTGTGGCAGTCACTGTTCGACGGATTCTTTGCGATATCCAGCGCGCTGCTGGCGATCTTCTTCGGCGCAGCGCTCGGCAACGTAGTGCGCGGCGTCCCTTTGGGAGTGGATCATTTTTTCTTTGAGCCACTGTGGACAGACTTCCGGACTGGCCCCGAGATCGGCATCCTCGACTGGTACACCTGTAGTGTTGCGGTTCTTGCCCTGGTCGCTCTTGTAGTCCACGGGGCGCTTTACGTGGCGCTCAAGACAGAAGGAGCGGTGAACGAAAAGTCGCGCAAGCTTGCCCGCCGATTGGTGCCGTTGCTGATCGTACTGACCGCGCTTGGTGTGCCCGTCACCACTGCCGTGCGTCCGCGGACGCTGCATAACTTCAGCGAATATCCGCTGGCCTACGTGATTCCGCTGGTGGTTGCCGTGAGCCTTGCTGCCATGTGGGTCTTCGAACGTCGAGCGAAGGAGAAGGCCGCGTTTCTGAGTTCGTGCGCATACATCGCAACCATGCTGGCGGGCGTGGCTGCGGCGCTGTATCCCAGCCTGCTGCCGTCCAGCGGCGATCCCGCACGCGACATCACCATCTACAATGCCGCCACAGGCGAGTATGCGTTGCGCGTGGGGCTCATTTGGTGGGGTTTGGGGATGTGCCTCGCTTTCGGCTACTTCGTTTTTGTGTATCGCATGTTTCGGGGCAAGGTGCGGCTGGAAGATGGGCATGGATACTGAGAAGTCGGACGCCGCTATGTCCGGAACGCGATAGTTAGACCGGCGAATTCGGGATTCGCTCTAAGGACTTTTTCATTTCGATGTTGGTGAGAGACATCGATCTGATGGACGCAATCGCGGACCTCTTCGGCAAGCGCCAGTTCGTAAAGGACAAAACGGATCAGCTCCCGTGCGGTGAAACGTTGGACGACTGCGCGAGTACGATGCAATCGTCTTCAGCGAATTGCATGATCCAGTTTGATATCGCCCATGTCTTGGCGAGAGAGCACCACTTAACGTCAAGCAACTCACTGCCGCACTATCCCAAGGTCCCGCACCGCGGCGGATGGCCTGATGGCACTTGAGCCTAGCGTGGGGCCGGAGCCTTAGCTTCTGGATGGTCGACTAACCGGAAATTAGCGGGTTCCGCGTAGGTGACGAAAAAATCTGCCTCGCGGTGGCGGGAGTCTGACGTGTACTGCAAGAAATTTGCTTTGGGGGTCTTTGGGGTAAAATCACGTGCCATGAACTCATCTGAATTTGCAACGCTGAAGATGCGCATAACGGCACGGCTTCGAAAAGAAGGAGTCACAACTTCTGACACCTTGGCTTCCGAGCTGAATGCTCCACACAGTACCGTTCGGGTTGCCCTTGAGGAATTAAGCGACGAGGAAGTAAAGGTTGTTCGGCGTTTGCCATTTGGCCTATGGATCTTACGGAAAACGACGAGAAAGCCGCCTAGATGCCTCAAGGCGTTCCATCTACCAAAGCCACCCATCAGTTTTCACGGTAGCAGCGGCGATTGCACTCTGTTCTCTCGCTATCATGCACATACCTTTCAGAGAGCGGCTTTTCTCATTTGAGATCGCTGCCGTGGTTTCGTGTGCGCCCGCGCCGCTGGGGGCTTGGGGGCACAGCGGGAAACCAAAGCCTACATTCTGCACCAATGTTTGCGGCGGACGCAGGAACTCGGCTCAGAAATCGGGTACACCATACTGCCTTTGAGGAGTAGACTCTGTCCGTCCATTTGAGGAGGCTTCAATGACGCAGCAAAGTCCGTCCGACACCGTGCGACACGCTTCTACGTGGTCAATCTTGTGCGGGGTTGCGCTCATCGTCCTTGGCGTGCTCGCGGTGGGATCGCCCGCTCTCGCCGCCGTCGCAGTCAACACGGTCATTGCCTGGCTCATCGTTTTGGCCGGCGCGGTCCACCTCTCTCTCGCTTTTTACGCCCATAGAGCGGGCAGCGTACTCTGGAAATTGCTGGTCGGGCTCGCATACGTTTTCTTTGGCGTTTATCTGATTGCGCATCCGGCGTTGGGCGTGGCGTCGCTCACACTCGTGTTGGCATCGCTGTTTTTGGTTGAGGGCATTTTTGACATTGCCCTATTCTTCCAGATGCGCGCAATTGGAGGCTCCAGTTGGGTTCTCGTCGACGGGATCATTACGCTCGTCTTGGGACTGATGATCTACCTGCAGTGGCCTTCGAGTTCCAATTGGGCGATAGGAACGTTTGTGGGAGTAAGCCTGATCGTCAGTGGCGTGACCCGGCTGATGCTGTCGCTGGCGGTGCGGAAGGCGGCGGCGGACCTAGCATCGCTGTCAGGGGGCAAGGCAGCGTGATTCGCTAATGTAGTTACGTGTCCTGTCAGGAATGAGGAGAACATGGGAGGCCTGATCCCATTAAGCGATGCGTCCCGGCGACCGGCGAGCATTCCCGTCGTCACTGTTTTCATCATCCTGGTGAACGCCTTCGTTTTCGTGCTCGAGCTGATGAACGGCGAAGCGTTCGTCACCCAGTGGTCGGTGGTCCCTGCGCAAATTACTTCTGGCCACCATTGGATCACGATCCTGACGGCCATGTTCATGCACGGGAGCTGGGCGCACATCATTGGCAACATGATTTTCTTGTGGCATTTGCCCCCGAGATCGAAGATGCGATGGGCCGAGGGCGCTACCTTATCTTCTATTTGCTTGGCGGGCTCGTGGCAATGCTGGCCCAGGTCGCAGCCGATCCTCATTCCACGGTTCCGAACCTGGGCGCGAGCGGCGCGATTGCCGCAGTGATGGGCGCCTTCATGGTCACCTATCCTCGGGATCAAATTAAGTCGGTCTTGTTTATCTTTGTGTTCGCGAGGATCACCTTCATTCCGGCGGCGCTTTTGATCGGCGTATGGCTCGTGAGCCAACTCTTCCACGCCGGCGCTGTGGCGCACACTCAAGCGGGAGGAGCGGCCTGCTTAGCGCACGTCGGTGGCTTCATCTTCGGTGCTGTCACAGCCCGATGGTTCGAAGGCGGGCGACCGATCACTTCGCAACCCACGCATTGATTGCCTTTGTCTTGTTTCCGACGAGGTAGTACGCAGATCGGTGAGCGCGTATTCGCGCTCACCGGTTTTCAAGATTAACGTTCGGCTATCACCTACGACGCTCTGGCTCTGGCTTCCGCGGCTTTGTCTTTGAGCACCTGAACCTTGGCCTGTGCCTTCCGTTGCAACGCCTCGCGTCTGTCTTTTGCGTTTTGTAATTGAGCTTGGATCTTGGAGTCGAGCTGGTTGATCTTCTCCTGAAGTTTCGCTTTCCGGTCGGCTTGGGCTTTGGCGTGCTCCGCCTTTAGTTGGCCGAGGTCCGCCTTCATGGCGGCGACATTTTCTTCCTGAATTTGCTCTTTCACCTCGGAGAGTGCACGCCGGAAGACGGTGCCACCGAGAGCTTCCATCCGCGTATCAACAGGCGTGGTCCAGTCTTCGTCAATTTCGGCGATTACCGCGACCCTGTCTGGCAACAGGACCTTAGAAACGTCGTCGATGAAATCGTATCCGATTCCAGCGTTGTTTACGTCGACCGCCCCGCCGGTCAAGAGACCTGCGCTGGCGCCGACAGCTAAGCCTACTGGCCCCGCCAACACACCAATGAGACTCCCCAACGATGTACCGACCAGCGAGCCGATAGGCCCGACGTCATCTCCTTGCTTTACGCTTGCGCTGCCATCTGCGTTTTTCGCGAGTACGGCATACCCGTACACGCCGATGCTGCCTTCTCCGTCCAACTGAAGAAGCGCCTTCTTGCCTTCATAAGCCTTGCTTTCGTTATCAAAAACCACTACAAGCATGCGATCCATAGGTCATCTCCTATCGAAAGTCTTTGAGGTTAATGAAATTGATTGATGGGAGAGAATTTCGCGACCGGATGTCCTCCTTGCCTTGGAAGTCGGCCCGGTGGGTCAGTTTTCGTGTCGCGTTAACCAGCAACCCTATCTCAGCCGGGTTCTCGTTCGAACGATTGTTATCTTTGGTCGGGTTCGCTACGGGTTTATTACGATGCCCAGGTCGGGAAATCGGGGGCTTCAATCAGCCCTTCCAATTGTAGCAACGAAGGCCTAATGGACGAGGCTGAATGCTACTCCAAAGTGGTGAGGGCCGCAACTGTGTAATTTATAGAGTTCGGCTATCGTGCCTCCAACCTACTCTTAATTGCCGCAAGCGGGATTTCATGCCCCCAAGTCTTTGTTCCCCTTGCGGTATCTCTCAGTGTGTGCGCGGCAACAGCCAGTCGGGTCATCATTGTGGCGTATGGTCGGTGGGCGTGTAGTCGGCAAACCGGACTGCGACCTGAAAGCTGTTGGAATGATTGTCTGACAAGGAGGAAATGGATCAGACTGTGCGTCCCATCGCACATAGCCTACGAGGTTGGAGCGGCGAGGCAACAGACCGTTCGAAGCCCTCGGACAATGGACCCACATTCGTAAGA
>WNFJ01161643.1_pt1 | contig 10046 bp, 9 predicted proteins | sample 5400461 | NCBI WGS metagenome assembly WNFJ01 (sample SAMN13153349, study PRJNA577476) | soil metagenome | isolation source: 115 cm saprolite on Douglas fir-dominated hillslope | place: USA:California | collected 2013-09-17
TTTCTCGCTATAGATAGATGAACAGTTCTGTGCCGACTGGAATGCACGAATGACTCCGGAGCGTTATCAGCAGATTGATCAGATCTTCCAAGCCGCGCTCGCGCTCGAGCCTGAAGAGCGCGCGGCATATCTGGACGAAGCGTGCAGCGGAGATGAAACGCTGCGCACGGAGGTAGAGTCGCTGATCACTTCAGATCGCGGCGGACTAAGCTTCATTGACGAGCCCGCGTTCGAGATGGCGGCGCGCCTTCTGGCAACCGACGAACCCTCACTAGCCGCCGGAGATAAAATCGATCGTTACGTGGTCGTCTCGTTGCTGGGCTCTGGCGGCATGGGCGAAGTTTATCTGGCTCACGACGAAAAACTCGATCGCAAGATAGCCCTCAAGCTGCTGCCTTCTCAGTTCACCACAAACGAAGACCGGTTGCGCCGCTTCCAACAGGAGGCCCGTGCCGTCTCAGCCCTCAATCATCCGAACATCATCACCATTCACGAGATCGGGCAGGTCGGGAATCAGAACTTCATCGCCACCGAGTTCGTCGATGGCGAGACGCTGCGCAAGCGCATGAAGCGCGCCCGCCTGAGCTTGCAGGAAGCACTGGACATAGCAACTCAGGTGGCCAGTGCGATTGCAGCCGCGCATCGGGCCGGGATCGTTCATCGAGACATTAAGCCGGAGAACGTCATGCTGCGTCCTGATGGATACGTGAAGGTACTCGACTTCGGCCTGGCAAAGCTCACTGAACAATACGAGCCCACGACGGTAGCTGGCGCTGCCGATAAGGTGGACGTTTCCTCGGGCCTGGTGATGGGCACCGTGAAATACATGTCGCCCGAGCAAGCCCGCGGGCTATCGGTGGATCCACGCAGCGATATTTTCAGCTTGGGCGTCATGCTCTACGAAATGTTCACCGGCCGCTCGCCGTTTAAAGGGGACTCTGCGAGCGATTTAATCAAGGCGATATTGACAGACCACCCGCCACGATTGACAGAATTTCTGCCAGATGCACCCGAAGACTTACAGCGCATCATCGACAGAATGCTCGCCAAGGACAAGTCGCGACGATATCAAATCGCCGAGGATTTGCTCGTTGATCTGAAGGCAATGAGACAGTGGCAGGAACCTGGAGCTGTACCCCAGACAATAGTTCAGAGAGCAGATGGTCGTGAGATTTCAACCGAAATTTTGGGACGGGGAACAACGCTTCAAAGTATCGAGTACCTCGTCAGTGAGATCAAACGCCACAAGATGCGAACGGCTGTAGCGTTTGGCCTTTCTTTCATGTTGACAACCTCGATTGGCTACGCCGTCTATAAGATTTTAGGTAGAAACTTCAAATCATCTTTACAGAACGCCAGCACGGGCAACGCATTCAACGCGGCTATTTCACCCGATGGCAAATACGGGGCTTTTGTAACCTCCGAATCGAACAAACCCAACGCTGGACAGGAAACACTTTGGATGAGGCAAGTGGCGGCGAATACAAACGTGCAAATCTTTCCGCCCAGCGCTCATCACTATTCTGGATTAACTTTTTCGCACGACGGCAATTGTCTCTATTACATGGACAGTGACAAAGACGATCCTGAACCAGCGCTTTATCAAATGCCGCTGGTTGGTGGTGGTGCTTCCAAAAAAGTGCTCACTGGCGCAATTAACGCCCAGACCAGTGGCGCGATTAGCATTTCACCGGATGGCAACCGGTTCCTCTTTATACGTCAATATCCTGACAACGAAACCGCAGTAGTGACGGCGAATGCAGAGGGGAGCGACGAACGGAAAATAGCCTCTCGTCAAGGCGAATCTTCTTTTGCCAAAGCAGCCTGGTCACCCGACGGACAGAGAATAGCGTGCGCGGGCGTTCAGCAGGACTCTAAGGGGTCTTACTATGAGTTGATTGAAACGGACGCTCAGGGCGGATCGGAAAAGCCCATCAGTCCTCAACGATGGAACTGGATTGACGATGTCGTTTGGCTTTCGGACGGCAGCGGCTTATTAATCACAGCCGTAGATCAAGAAGGTGCTTCTTCTCAAATTTGGGAGATATCTTATCCCAGCGGTAATGCCCGCACCCTCACCACTGATGTTGTTAGTGGATATTCCGGATTAAGTCTGACGAAAGACTCGAGCGTCCTGGTCACGACGCGAAACGAGACGATCCAAAATATCTGGACGCAGCCGGCTGATGACGCAAGCGCCGCGAAACAGATCACCACTGGATCGGCGGGAGATGGATGGGATGGGATGGCCTGGACACCGGACGGCAGAATAGTCTACTCATCCTCTGCAAATGGAAATCCGGACATCTGGATCATGGACGCTGACGGCAGCAATCAAAGACAGCTAACGGTTAATCTGGGTTCAAGCCGTTTTGGTGTGTCAGTTTCAGGCGATGGCCGCTACATAGCTTTTGTATCTTCCCAAGCGGGTCATGGCAATCTCTGGAGAGTCGACATTGATGGTAGTGGACTCAGACAATTGACCAACGGTGATGGTGAATCGAACCCGGTGTTTTTGCCGGATGGTTGGATTGGTTACCCGTGCGAGATATCGGGCAAGCGTGCAAGGTGCAAGGTGTCAATCGATGGCGGCGATCCGGCGCAGGTCACCGGTCCTTATTCGGACATGATGCGGTTTTCTCCTGACGGAAGGCTAATTGCCTACATCCCCGCGGATGGTCAGAACAAGGGAAAAAGAATAGGAGTCGTACCAGTCGACGAAAGCGAGCCTCCCCGAATATTTGATCTGCCCCCCAGCTCGATGCCGAGGCGCATGCAATGGTCGGCTGACAGTCGCGCGTTTACGTATGTCGACACGCGGCTAGGTACCTCCAACATCTGGAGCTTTCCAATCGACGGTGGAAAAGCGGTGCAGTTAACCGACTTCAAGGATCATTTTATTCCGTCATTCGCCTGGTCACTTGACGGTAAGCAACTTGCCATGGCGCGCTCGATTACCACGAATGATGTGGTGCTGATGCGGAACTTCAGGTGATTTCGGATTTGGAAGATCTGAAACTTTTCAAATTAGAGTCAAGGCCAATTTCTTTGAGGAGGGATCGATTATGGTTCGGAGCACACCCAAAACCGTCGCATGCATGACAACATGGGCCAGCGCTTTAATCCTCGTCTTTGGCACGATGCTAATCGGAATCCTACCGGCGCGCGCACAATCATCAACAGCAACGCTAAGCGGAATTGTGCTTGATCCCAACGATGCGGTTGTTCCTGACGTCGGTGTCGCGGTGACCAATGTGGACACCAAACTACGACGAAACGTGAGCACGGATAAGGCAGGATACTTTGTAGTCCCACTACTCTCGCCCGGTCATTATAGTTTGACCGCCCAGCGTCAAGGATTTGCTACTGTCGAAGTAAGCGACATTGTGCTACGCGTCAACGATCAACTGGCGCTAAAGATTCGATTAAAGGTCGGACAGATCAGCGAATCAGTCACGATTGAAGGAGCATCCCTTATTCAGACCGAATCCGCGGCAGTGAGCACCGTCGTTGATCATCAATTCGTCGAGAACCTGCCGCTCAACGGGAGAAGCTTTGGTTCCTTGATCGAACTTACGCCGGGAACAGTCCTGACTAGGTCCGGTGAAGGACAATTCAGCGTCAACGGACAGCGCGCGAATGCCAACTACTTCACGGTGGATGGAGTGAGCGCGAATTTCGGTAATCTTGATTTCCAGCGTCTCGCAGGAACCATTCCGGCACTCAACGTACTCGGAGGACTAAACAATCTCGGGTCAGTGGACGCGCTGCAAGAGTTCCGCGTGCAAACCTCGACCTACGCCGCTGAGTTTGGCCGAATGCCGGGCGCGCAGGTGTCCGTCATCACGCGCTCCGGGACGAACCAGTTTCACGGTAACGTCTTTGACTACTTTCGTAACGATGCACTCGATGCGAACGACTGGTTTGCCAATAGCCGCAGACAGCCAAAGCCTCCTCTACGACAGAATGACTTTGGCGGCGTCATCGGCGGGCCAGTCCTGAGAAATAAAACCTTCTTCTTCTTTTCCTACGAAGGGCTGCGCCTGCGTCAGCCGCAGTTCGTGATTACAGAATCCCCGACCCTGGCAGTGCGAAACGCCTCGCCACTACAACTCAAGCCATTTCTTGATGCCTTCCCGATTCCCAATGGTAAAGACCTGGGAGGCGGATTTGCGGAATTGTCTGCCGGCTATTCGAACCCATCTACCCTGAATGCCACCAGCATTCGCATCGATCATCGGGCAAGCAGTAAGGTCAATCTGTTTGGCCGCTTCAACTACGCTCCCTCCGAAAATATTCAGCGTAATCCCGGATCGCTGAATCAATTGACAACGAGCCGGCAGAATGCAACGACTCTGACGCTAGGGTCTACTCAAATCATCTCATCGAGAACCAGCAACAATTTTCGAGTCAATTATAGCAGGAGCACCGGGGCAGGGTTTGGCTCGCTTGATCACTTCGCGGGGGCAGATCCACCCACAGATTCAATGATGTTTCCGCCTTCCACCGATCATCGAGAGTCTGCATTTTCTTTTCGGGTGGGTCCTGCCGCCTACGCCGTGGGTCTGAGCGAGGTTTCAAGTTCTCAGCGTCAGTTGAATGTGGTGGATGACTTTCTGATTACCGCAGGAAGCCATCAGCTAAAATTCGGCATTGACTATCGCCGACTCGCGCCCAGCTCGTCGGAGTATGGCGACAACGGCTTCGTCATAAGGATCTTCTACCCCGATACAAATGCAGTGGTCTCTAATAGCCCGGATTTCGTGGACGTCGAGGCTATCCCAACCCGGTTTCCGCTGTTTACAAATCTTTCCGCTTACGCGCAGGATACGTGGAAAGCGACGCCGTGGCTGACGCTGGCTTATGGGTTGCGATGGGAAGTGAATACTCCGCCCAAAGACAGACGCGGCAATGATGCCTTTACCGTGCTGGGATTAAACGATCCGGCCACGATGACCCTTGCGCCATTAGGTACGCCGTTGTGGGAGACCACTTACAACAACTTTGCTCCGCGGATTGGTGTCGCGTATCAGCTTTCTCGGGCCAGGGGTCGCGAGATGGTTTTGAGAGGCGGCTTTGGCACATTCTTCGATGTCGGCACTGGCCCAGCCTCTGCTGGCATCGAGGGCCACCAGTTCCCCTACTTCAGAATGCAGACATTTCAAACATTTCCTTTTGATTTCAACCAGATTTCGATCCCTCCGGTCAATTTCCATCCCACACCGCCGTACGATTCTCTGGTGGTGTTCGATCCTCATTTCAAACTGCCGCGAACTTATGAATGGAATGTTTCGGGTGAACAATCGCTTGGTTCGAATCAAAGCATAACGGTGTCATATGTGGGCGCGGCGGGCCGTCGCCTTCTGCGCGAAGAAGTCGTGCGCGGCCCCGCGCTTCCCAATCCGGATTTCACGCGACTAGCGGTTGTCAGAAACGCTGCTACTTCCGATTACGACGCGCTCCAACTCCAATTCCAACGCCGCTTATCGCGCGGATTGCAAACTCTGGCCTCATACACGTGGTCACATTCGATTGATATAGCTTCCTCCGATTCAGGCATCACTCTTCCAACTACAAAAATTGATCCAAAGATTGACCGCGGCTCATCCGATTTTGATGTGTGCCACGCCGTCTCCGCCGCGGTGACCTATGACATTCCGACTCTGCCTGTTAACCAATTCGCGAAAGTGTTGCTTCGCGACTGGTCGGTTGACGCAATCTACAGAGCCCGCACCGCCACCCCTGTAGATCTGTTTACGACTCGCGTGCTCTTTGGCGTGGGCGCAGTCGGGGCTCGCCCGGATTTAGTTCCCGGCGTGCCACTCTACCTCCACGATCCAACGGTAGCTTCAATCCCGCCGCGTTCGTTGAACCGCCGGTTGGTCGGCAAGGCACTTTGGGGCGCAACGTCGTGCGTGGGTTCCCTCTCTCTCAACTCGATTTTTCATTTCGCCGCAAGTTCCCTTTGGGGGAGCTGTTCAATCTCCAATTGAGGGCTGATCTCTTCAATGCGTTCAACCATCCGAATTTTGGAGCGCCGGTCAGCTTCCTCGGTAGTGCACTTTTCGGCCAGTCAACCCAAATGTTGGGGCGCGATCTTGGTGGGGGAGGTGCTGGCAGCCTTAGCCCGCTCTACCAGATCGGTGGTCCGCGCTCGGTTCAGCTAGCTGCACGACTGGAGTTCTGAGGCTCGAGAAGTTACCGATCATTTGCTCGGCGGGCCAATTCGCGGTAGCTCTTGAATTCATCGGCGTCGAGGACCTCGACGTCCGTAATGCTGTACGCGGCCATTCTGCGTGCTCCTTCGCGATCAACCGAAGATCTCGCCAACCGCTCTCCATTGCGGCCAGGTTCCGGTGCCAGAAGGAAATCTAATCAACTTCCTGTACCCGAAGTGCGAAAGTGTCTCGATAGTGTGCTCGCGGCCATAGCCACTGTGTTTTGTTCCACCGAAGGGCAAACCGAGGATCCCTCTGAAATAGTTATTGATGAGGACCACCCCGACGTCGATTCGACGCGCCACGCGTAGCGCGCGCTCCGAGTCGCGCGTGTACAGGCCGGCAAACAAGCCGTACTCGGACGAGTTGACGATCGCGATGGCGTCCTCTTCCGTGTCGAACGTGGTCACGGTGACAACCGGTCCAAAGATCTCCTCTTGGGCGACACGCGCGTTGGGCGGCACATCGGCCAAAAACGTCGGAGGCACAAAGAACCCGCTGGCCAACGCTGGGTCCGACGGCAGTCGGCCTTCGGCCACAACCCTAGCGCCTGCTTGCCCACCGCGATGTACTCCAACACCTTGGACTGCTGGGCCTTGGTGACAACAGGACCAACGTGCGTGGTTGGGTCATTGCCCGCTCCCGGAAAGGTGACCTCCTCGTAAACCAGATTCTGCTCCGACGGCGCATGCATAATCGGCGAACGAAGCTGCGTTGCGAACGAGTCGGCTGTCGTGTCGAGGATCTGATCGATCTGTTCATCGCTTAGCGTTGGCGCGTGGGCAAGCGTGGCTTTCGACATCTCTTCTCGTTTGTCCCAACCTGCGCTACGCCTTGACGCGCGGTTTCAACTCTTCCTCACACCACTGGCGGAAGCTTGTTGGCGTCGTCGATTGCGGAGTCCGAAGTTCGGCTGTGTCGAGTCCCTGGTTGTAGGCTTCCCACATATCGAGGTTGGCTTGAGCCATCGCCTCGGACATTCCGCGCTGGACCAGTCTGGCTTTGAAAGCTTCGCCGGGGACCTCTTGGAAGCGCACCGGTTTACCCAGCACCTCAGACATGATCGTTGCCATGTCGTTGTACGAAAGGTCCTCAGGACCGAGGACTGGGACACTCCCGACTCCGCTCCAAGACTGATCAAGCAGCAGTTTGGCCGCAGTCGCCGCAATGTCGCGGGTGCAGGCGCTGGGCTGCTTGAGATCGCCAGAAGTGGGCAACGAGAACATGCCTTGGTTTTTGATCAACTCGATCTGGCGGAGCAGGTTGTCCATGAACGAGGGATTGGTGACCGCTCGGTAATGAACTCCCGTGCTCGCGATGAGGTCGTCCATCTTGAGCGACGCCGTCACGAGACCGGCGTGCGCAGCGGCCGGCGTCCCTCGCCCCAGCGCCGAGATTCCGACTACGCGTTTGATCCCGTAAGTCTTGAATGCATCGCATGCGGGCCGAGTGAAATCCAGGTAGGCGGCGTCCACGGTCTTGGCGCGCGGATCCGGCGGCACAAGCCAGAAGACTGAGTCTGCGGCCGCGAACGCCTCGTTGACGACGCGGCCTTCGCTGTGCGATCCCTGAATTACTTCGACGCGTTCGCGGACCTGCGACGGGAGGCGCGTCGGGTCGCGCGCGATCACCCGGATCGGCCCCTCACGACGAAGGACATGCTCAAGAACCTGGTGCCCGATAGCGCCCGTCGGGGTAGTAATGATGATCATGACACTTGATCCTTTCTTGAATGGCGCTCAAAACAAATTATCCCTAATATTATGCCGCCGAGTGAGAAAGCCGGTCTTATATGCGATGCGCATTTGTTGTAAAAAAAGTGCTTTTTTGGGTGGTCCATCGCCCAGGTGCTAGAAAAGGAGTACATGAGGAACTGGACGACCGGTTGCCTTTGCCTATTAGCTCGCGATCCGGCCTGCACGATCACGCCGTTTCTGAGATTCTGAATCTGTTGTTTGCGGAAGTTGAGTCCGGTGGGACATCAGGTACTCTGTACGCCGAATCGCTCGCGCACGCACTTGCGGTGCGGTTCCTCTTTCTCGGTGAACATCTCCCGACGCGGTCACGCGGTACAGCTATACTTCCCCAGCGAAAGTTGCGTAACGTCCAGGATCTCATCGAAAGCCGTTTGGACGCCGACCTTACACTTCAGAAACTGGCGGCAGAAACCGGCTATAGCCGGAGCCATTTCTTGCGGATGTTTCGTGCAACGACTGGCATGACGCCCCATCGATACGTGTTGAAACGCCGTGTCGAGCGCGCGCGACAACTGCTTGAACAGGTAGAGCTCGGTATCGCGGAGGTCGCATTCAGGTGCGGGTTTTCCAGCCAAGCCCACCTGACTCTTGCGTTTCGAAAAGAATTTGGAGTCACCCCGGCTGAATATCGACGGCACCACTAGCGCTCGCACCACGTTCCAAAGGTTAGCCTCGCAAAACTAATTTGAGGGCTGTTTAAGCCCTCACATAGGAGGAGGATATATGCGAATGCCGCTTATCAGCCGGATACTCTTCACACTGTCTGCGATTGGATTAACAGTCGGCGCACATCTCGCTGACTTGAGTCCAAGTCATATGTTCAACGACCGCTGGCCACCGCACGCGAAATTTCACACAGGCCAAACGCTTTCAATGTCGGTGTTGCTGGGATGAATAAAGCAACGAATTGGGTAAACATCTTTTGCGCCCTCGAAAGAGCTTTCGAACAGAGCTATTTTCGCATCTGGTTCTGACGCGTTAGTGACGTCTCCTTGTGTAGGTGAGACGGAATGGTTTTGGATGAATCCAAATGGATTCCGGGTAGAAGTGCCGATCTCTAGCGATTCTTCGGGTGCATTGATCGCGGCGTGTATTTGCTCTTTATTCAAGAGCTGTTTCTTCAGTCGTGCATTCTCTTCGCGCGGCCTGGCACACTCGGCTCGGCCAACTCCAATTCGCGAAAGAGATCGGTTCCCGGTTTCATGTAACGAGCTTTCCCCAGTCCTTCGGTCATTGATCCGTTTAGAGCTAGTCGTGACGTTTGCACCACTTCTGGTAAACAGATGACCCGTTCTTCAATAATAGTAAGCAACGCGGTGTGTTCTTCTTCGTCGCCATAGCAATCAACAGTCGCCTCGTCAATCAAATCATCCAGCCGCGACTTGTCGATCCGTTTGGACATTTTCCTAGAAGAGTTCGAAGTAAGATTCCTGGTTCAGGTGCAGAATTAATATAATAGCCGCATGGCCCTTCAACACAAACCGTTTCAGGAAATGATCGTTAAAGAGTGGCTTGGCGAGGAAAACGCCGAGAACCTGAGGTGGTATGCCAGGCTTCTGGGTGCGGACAGGAAGATTATTCGAAAGCCAGAGCTTATCAGTTTGATCGCCGCACATCTGAACGGCGGTCACTTACGCGAAATATGGTCTCGACTTGACCACATTCAACAAGCTGCTGTTGCCGAAACCATCTATTCGAAAAACTTGAGATTCGATGAGGCTCGCTTCAAGGCAAAGTATGGGCAACTGCCTTCCTTCGGCGCGGAGCATTATTACTATCATGCGCATGCCAAGGATGGACCAACTCTCGCTCGGCTGCTGCTTCATCATGGAATACCAGGCGAACTCGCTGAGCGTCTGAAAGAGTTCGTGCCGCAACCAGCGCCGGCGCAGATCGGCATCAGCGCGAGTGAAAGCGATCATAAAGGATTGAGGCACGCGGGGAACGAGCCAGATGAATCGATGATTGTTGAGACGGAGCAGGCTGCGCTGCGCGATCTGAAGGTCTTGTTGCGCTTAATTCAAGAAGGAAAGCTCCGCGTTAGCGACAAGACAGGATTTCCTCCGGCCGC
>WNFJ01336627.1_pt1 | contig 10046 bp, 13 predicted proteins | sample 5400461 | NCBI WGS metagenome assembly WNFJ01 (sample SAMN13153349, study PRJNA577476) | soil metagenome | isolation source: 115 cm saprolite on Douglas fir-dominated hillslope | place: USA:California | collected 2013-09-17
CCCGCGAAGTTGAGCACGAAGGCCGCGATGCCCACGAGCGCCAGCGCGATATGGATCCAGATCCACGCGTTGCCGAGCGCCGGCGCCAGCGTCACCGGACGCGCCACCGACGACTTGAGACTCAAGACGACGACGACCGGCAGCACGAACGCGCCCAGCACCGTGACGCCCGACTGCCGCTCGACCAGCATCTCGAGCAACACGACGACCCAGACGACGACCGATACGGCGTTGGGCAACGTGCCGAGCGGCGGACCCCCGATCTCGATCGCGAGCACGACGAGCGCCAGCGTGTGGGCGATCCAGCCGACCAGCGTGGCGAGCACGGCGAGACGATGGACGTACGCCTGGCGCTGGACGAGGTGCGCCAGCGCCAGTCCCATGGCGCAGACGTAGGCGATGATCGCGATGTTCTGTAGGTACGGGTGCATGACCACTAAAACATCAATCGCACCGGGAGTTTACCACATTCCCGATGGGCTGAGCGGGATCAGCCTGTTTGCGCAAGGTCGAGCAACGCTGGCAGCGGCTTGCGAAGTCCCTCTCGGCGGGCGACGAGGTCGAGGTGGGGCGAGGCCCAGTCCTCCAGCAGCGGCGGGCCGCCGTTCCAGCGTTCCCGACGGTCCAGCTCTTTGAGGTAGGCGCCACAGGCCCGACAGCCGGAGACGACGTAGCCGGCATCCTCGCCTTCGGCCTGCAGGCGCACCATGTCCTTGGTGCCCTCGACGCCGCAGAGTGGGCAGCGCAGCTTGGCGAAGCCCCAGCCGCCGCCACAGAAGTGACATGCCAGACGCCGGTGGCCGCCTTCGATGACGTCGACGAAGCCGGGCGGGCCGCCGCAGAACGGACACAGGCCACGCCCCCAGTCGACCTCGGTGAAATGCGGCCGTGCCGGCGAGAACCACGCCTGCAGCACCGGCCGCAGCGTCGCGTACGCGAGGAAGGCAACGGCCTCGGCGTCCAGCCCGCTCGCGGCCTCCACGCCGCCGTCGCCGATTCCCTCCCGGCGTGGTAGCAGCAGGCCGGGACCGATCGCGCCCGCGTCCCAGGCACCGGCCAGACGCTGCAGCGCCGGGGCGCGAGCCGGAGCCACGGCCGCCACGTCCTCCATCGCGCCGCCGAGCAGGTCTTCGAGCGTGTCGGCGTCGAGCGGCGGTGGCGCCTCGACGGCGAGAGGCACGCCGCGCGTCCAGCTCTCGCGGCAGCGCTGCGCCGACCAACTCAGCGACCGCCGCGGCGGCGTCCACGCCGCCCAGCGCTCGAGCATCTCGCCGTAGGGCGCGAGGCTCGTCGCGAGCACGCGCCGCCGCGCCAACAGCTCGCGCCACGCCTCGCGCAGTTCGCTCATCCGGTGCCCTCGAGCACCCGCTTCAGTCCTTCGAGATCGTGCCGCACGAGACCGAGGTCCTCCCGGTACTGCGCGTCCGTCATCTCCGGCTGCTGGAAGACCGTGATGAGCACCTCGCTGCCGGCCCCGTTGGGCACGACGCGCACCGGCACGGCAATCTCGCGGCCGGCCACCGGCCTCACGTAATGATCCAGGACACCGAACGCGTTGGAGGCCGCGAAGCGCAGACGCACGGGACCCTGCGCCGTCTCGGCGATCCAGCTGTCGCCGTCCGGCCGCACCGATCGCGCCAGCCCGGCGGCCCAGCGCGGGAGGTTTCGGGGTTGCGAAACGAAGTCGGAGACCTCGCGGGGAGCCCGCTCGATGGACACGCTCAGCGTGGTGGCGTTCACGTTGTCAGAAAGAGGTGAGGGTCCTGGGGGGCCACGACATGGCCCCCCAGACCCGCCATTGCCTGGACGATGCGCGAGCGCTTACCGGCTCAGCCCTGGATCGACATGACGACGACGTAGCGGAGGATGAAGCCGCCGACGAGGACGAGGGCCGCCGAGACGGCGCCGAGCGCGCGCATGCGACCGCCGAAGAAGTTCAACAGGAGCGGCACGATCAGTCCCGCCCCGACGAGGCCGCCCCAGAACAGCGGCCCCAAGCGGCCGCTGGTGATCGGCTGCGCGGCCGAGCCCAGCATGCCGAGGAAGATCGCGAGCACGAGGAGCTCGACGAGCATCGAGACGCGATCCGCCACCTCGATCTTGTGCCGGCTCTCGCCCATCGAGCGGCCGCTCAGGAACATGATCAGCGCCACCGCCGCCATGCCCGTGGAGCCGCCCGAGGCGAGGAACAGGGCGCCCATCAGCCGCGAATCGCCCCAGAACGGCATCGCGGAGTTGCTCAGCAGGACGCCGGTGTAGCCCGCGAGGAAGAAGCCGAACAGCATCCCGACCAGCGAGACCTTGCGGCGCAGCGAGGCCGCCGACTCAGACGCGCTGAACGACAGCACGGACGACACGAACGTGAACGCGCCGAAGATGCCGACCGCCCACGCCCCGATCGACATCGGGTCCCAGAATTTGAAGTGCAGCATCATGTTCATGAACCGCGCGGGAACGCCGAGATCGACGATGAGCAGAACCCCGCACACGGCCACGAGCGGCAGCGAGAGCCGGTAACCCACGCGCGCAACCGAACGGTCGCGGAACGAACCGAAGTTGTCGGCGATGGCGGCGGTGAAGTACGCCCCGCCGGCGATGCCGCCGAGGAAGAAGTACCAGACGATCGACATCTCCCAGCCGGGGACCTTGAGCATCACTCGCCCCCCTTCCCGCGCTCGCGGAAGGCGAGCATGGCGCCGACGCCGACGAGGATGGCCGAGCCGATGGAGAGCAGCGAGTCGACGACGACGTTGCGCTGCGGGAGCTTGGGCTGCTCCGGCAGGTTGTACGTCGCCGGCCGGGCCAGCAGCAGGAAGAACGCGTTGAGGCCGCCGAGGAAGCCGCCGCTGTCGGCGCCGTAGAGCTGTGCGTCCTTGAAGCCCATCCCCTTCAGCGTCTCGACGCGCTTGGTGGCCTTGGCCACCAGGTCGTCGCGGAACCCAAACTGGATGGAGTCGGTGGGACAGGCCTTGGCGCAGGCGGGCCCGAGGCCGTTGTGGATGCGGTCGTTACAGAAGGTGCACTTCTTGGCGGTGCCCGTCTGCTCGTTGAACGACACGACGCCGAACGGGCACGAGGCCACGCAGTAACGGCAGCCGTTGCAGACGTCCTGGTTGATGTTGACGGTGCCGTGCTCGGTCCGGTAGATGGCGCCGGTGGGACAGGCGTCGAGACATCCCGCCTGCGCGCAGTGCTTGCAGACGTCGGACATCAGCAGCCAGGCGAGATCGCCGTTGGGTTTGGCGCCGGGCGCCTCGATGAACCGCACGAGCCGGAACGTTTTCTCTGTGAAGTGAGCGTGGTTCTGGTACGTGCCCGTCCACTCGGGGGTCTCGAGCCCGAGCTCGTTCCACTGCTTGCACGCCACCTGACACGCCCGACAGCCGATGCACAGTGACGTGTCCGTGAACATCGCCAGCGTGCGCGCCATGGCTAAACCACCCCTTTCTTCACGTTGCAGACGAAGGCTTTCGTCTCCTGGATGAAGACGTTGGGGTCGCCGACAGTGGACGACAGGTCGTTGGTGATGTCGCCCTTGCTACCCGGCAGCTGCTCCACGCCCTTCCAGCCCCAGTGCCACGGGACGCCGATGAGGTGGACCGTCTTGCCGTCGATCGTGAAGGGCTTGATGCGGTTGGTGACCATCGCGGTGACGTGCACCTTGCCGCGCGGGCTCACCACGGTCACCTTCTCGCCGTTCTGGATCCCGAGCTCCTTGGCGAGCTCGTGGCTGATCTCGGCGAAGTGCGAGTGGTGCAGCTCCGCCAGCATGGGCAGGTACCGCGACATGACGCCGGAGAGGTGGTGCTCGGTGAGACGGTACGTCGTGATGACATACGGGTAGTCCTTGGAGCCGACCGGCGCCAGCTCGTTCTTCTGGTCCGGCACCTTCCAGATCTTCGCCACCGGGTTGATCTGCTGGCGGGACAGGAGGTTCCTCGTCGGCGACTCGACGGGCTCGTAGTGCTCGGGGAACGGTCCGTCGTTGAGCGGTCCGAAGAAGCCGCCGACGAGGTCGGCGCGCATGATGAACGGCTTGTCACCGTTCTTCGCGTCGGGCGCGAGGAACGCGTTGAAATCGGGAACGTCGAGGCCCACCCACTTGCCGGGCTTGTCCTCCGGCTTGGCGCCCGGCGCGCTCGGGTCCCACCAGATCAGCTTCTTCTTCTCACTCCAGGGCTTGCCGGTGAGGTCGGCGGAGGCGCGGTTGTAGAGAATGCGGCGGTTCGCCGGCCACGCGAAGGCCCAGCCGTGCGCCAGGTAATCGGTGCCCTCGGCCGGCTTGCGCGAGGCCGCCTTGTTGATGAGCTTGCCGTCCGGGCTTTCGACGGTCACGCCCGTGTAGATCCAGCAGCCGGACGTCGTCTTGCCGTCGTCCGTGAGGTGCGCGAACGAATTGATCGGCTGGCCCTTCTTGTACAGGACCTTGCCGTCCTTGTCGCTGATGTCGTCCGTGGCGACGCCGTTGATCTCCTTGAGGACCTCGACCATCTCGGGGTGATCGGGCTTCACGCCGTAGGTGAAGTTGGCGGCGCGGAACCCCTTGTCGCGCTCCTTCGTGCTCCGGGCGTACATCTTCTGCAGCCGGTGGGCCAGCGTGCAGATGAACTGCGCGTCGGTCTGCACGTCACCCGGCGGATCGACCGCCTTCTCGTGCCACTGGATCAGCCGCATCGTGTTGGTGAGGCTGCCGTCCTTCTCCGCGGCCGGCGCGGCCGGGACGAAGAACACCTCCGTCTTGACGTCCTTCGGGTTGACGCCTGGCTCCTTCCACACCTCGGCCGTCTCCGTCAGGAAGATGTCGACGACGACGAGCCAGTCGAGCCGCTGCATGGCGGCCCGCGTCAGCTTGGCGTTGGGGCCGCCCACCGCCGGGTTCTGCCCGTCGGCGAGGAAGCCCTTGATGATGCCGTTGTACATATCCACGAACATGTGCTGGTGGCTATAGGCGTCCGCGGACGCGCGCTTCGGAATCCACTGGTATCCGAAATCGTTGTCCTTGGTGGCCGCGTCGCCGTAGAAGGCCTTGAGCAGGCTCACCATGAACTTCGGCCGGTTCACCCAGAAGCCGCCCTTCGGCGTCTCCTTCTCGAGGTAGGTCTTGAGATCGGGATGCGCGTCGCGCAGCGGCATCGGCAGGTAGCCCGGCAGCTCGTGATAGAGCAGCTCGAGGTCGGTCGCGCCCTGCACGTTGGCGTGGCCACGCAGCGCGGTGACGCCGCCGCCCGGCCGTCCGATGTTGCCGAGCAGGAGCTGCAGCATGCAGAGCGCGCGGATGTTCTCGACGCCGTTGGTGTGCTGCGTCAGGTTCAGCGCGTAGGTGATGGTGCCCGTCTTCTCGGGCCCCGAGGTCCCGCAGTAGAGCTGCGCGACCTCCTCGAACTTCGCCTTCGGGATGCCGCACACGCGCTCGACCATCGCCGGGGTGTACCGGCTGTAATGTCGCTTGAGGTGCTGGAAGACGCTGTGGGGGTCTCTCAGCGTGAGGTCACGCCTGGGGTTGCCCTCGCCGTCGAGCTGGTACTTCCAGGAGGAGCGGTCGTACGACTTCTTGCTCCCATCGTAGCCCGTGAACAGGCCGTTGAGATCGGTCGCGTTCTTGAACGCCGGGTCGAGCAGGAACGACGCGTTCGTGTAGTGGACGACGTAGTCCTTGAAGTAGAGGTTCTTCTGCATGGTGTAGTTCATCAGCCCGCCGAAGAACGCGATGTTGGTGCCCGAGCGCAGTGGCATGTGGATGTCCGCCGCCGCACTGGTGCGCGTGTAACGCGGGTCCACGTGGATGACCTTGGCCCCGCGCTCCTTGGCCTTCATCACCCACTGGAAGCCCACCGGGTGGTTCTCGGCCATGTTCGACGTGATCATGATCACGTCGGAATTCTGGAGGTCGATGAGGTTCGTCGTCATCGCCCCGCGACCGAACGTGGTCCCCAAAGCTGGGACCGTGGCGCTGTGTCAGACCCTGGCCTGGTGCTCGTGATAGACGATGCCGAAGGTGCGGTTCAGCTTCGACAGGAGGTAGCATTCCTCGTTGTCGATGCAGGCCGACCCGAGCGAGGCGATCGCCTCGAGCCGGTTGACGGTGACCTCCTTGCCGTCCTTGTCCTTCTCCTTCTCGATGAAGTGCTTCTCGCGGCTGTCGTAGTAGCGCTTGGCGATCTGGTCATACATCCACTCGATCGGCTTCTCTTCCCACCTGTCCGAGCCGGGCGCGCGGTAGAGCGCCTTGGTGGGCCTCAGCGGGTTGTTCGACAGCTGGATGGTGGCGGCACCCTTGGGGCAGAGCCGGCCCAGCGTGTGCGGGGTGTCCGGGTTGCCCTCGATGTCGATGATCTTGTTGTCCTTGGAATAGATGAGCTGTCCGCAGCCGACCGCGCAGTACGGGCAGACACCCGCGAACGCTTTCGCTTCCTTGATCTTGAGCGACACCGCGGCCGCTTCGACCGGCAGCAGGTCGACCCCCGTGCCGAGCGCGGCGCCGGTGGCGGTCGCTCCTCCGTATTTCAGGAAGTCACGACGTGAAAGGCTCATCGAAGGCTCCTTGTCACCACTCTGGACTGGACAGTTCGTCCCAGACCCGTCGGACGACGACGATGCGGGCGGGCCGGCCGACCGGCCCCTCGAGCCTGACGATGTCGCCCGCGTTCAGGGCGGTGAGATCCCCCCGGCCGCCCTTGTCGTCGCTGACGACGAGGGTCTGCTCGGAGCACGAGAGGTCGGTGCAGACATCGGCGAAACCCTTCACCCGGACGGTGCCCCGGGCGGCGTCAATGGCGACGATGATGTGGCGATCTTGCTGAATCGAGTCGGTGAGGCTCATGGCGCGATGCCCCCTCCCCGCTGATTCCGGCACCTATGGCCGGTATGAGGATGAAAGCATCGTAGGCGGTCGGACCTTACAATGTCAAGATTGCACTACTGCGTATCCCACTGTTCTTGTGAACGTAGTCCCGCATTGTCGTCGCGCTCGCGTGAAGCATACAGGCGCCTCTGCTTGTCAAGCACCCCCACCGCAAGCTCCCGCGCCCCGTCCCGGAGCAGGGTTACGACCCGCTGCCTGGTTTCCAGATCGACAATGGGGCTATTTGTGACGGGATTGTAGAGTTTCCCGAGCTCACGGAGGACGGCATTCACCCGGTCGGGCTCGTCGAGGTACGCCGCGGCCTCACGGAAGAGATCGAGAGCGTAGTCCTCGCGCTTGTTCCGGCCCTTGTCCTTGCCGCCGAAGCGCCGTTTGAAAGCCTTCTCGGCGGCGGACTCGATGCGCTCCTCAGTCACGCGTCGCAGGCTCCGCATCCAGGACGAGCGCCTCGCCGGCGTAGAGGTTGAGGCCGTCGGGCCGCACGTAGCCGCAGACGGTGACGTTCAGCTGCTCGGCGAGCGCCACCGCCATCTCGGTAGGCGACGTCCGAGAAGCGGCCACCGGCACGCCCATACGCGCGGCTTTGAGGAGCATCTCCGACGAGACGCGGCCGGTGGACAGGAGGATGCGGTCGGTCGTCGGAACCCCCTCCAGCAGCGCCTGCCCCTTCACCTTGTCGACGGCGTTGTGGCGGCCCACGTCCTCCGCGACGACGAGCAGCCGCGTTCCGTCCGAGAGGGCGGCGCCGTGGATGCCGCGAGAGCGCTGGTACTCCGTCGCCGCCTGGAACAGTTGCTTCATGCCGTCGGCGAGCGCGGCCGGCCGCACCCGCAGCGACGAGTGGAGGCGCGGGAAAAGCCGATGATCGATTCGGAACGTGATCCCGCCGCCGCACCCCGAGGTGAGGATCCTTTCGGTGGGCAGCGTCACCGGATGCGTCAGCGTGACGTCGGCCCGCCCGTCGACGGGCGAGACCACCATCCCGGCGATCTCCTCCACGCCGCCGATGACCTTTTCCATCCACAGGTAGCCGACGACGAGCGCCTCGAGCATCATGGGTGAGCAGAGCAGCGTGAGGAACTTCTCGCCGTTGACGTGGATGGTGAGGGGCTGCTCGCGAACGACGTCGGCTGCCACTTCGCTGACGCGACCGCCCCGGACGGTGACGTAGGTGCGCATCGCGTCGCTATTCTAGCGCGGATTGCTCCGGGACCGTGGGCGCGCGGCAGCGCCACCCCGCCGGTACCGCGCGGCGACCGTCCCGCAAACGATCAGCGCTCGTTGGTGTAGCGGACGCGGATCAGCACGAGGCCGTGCGCGGGCGCGGTCGGGCCGGCGCGAGTGCGGTCGCGGGAGGTCAGCACCTGCGCCATCCACGCGACGGGCCGCGCTCCCCGCCCGACCTCGACCGCGCTGCCGACGAGGTTCCTCACCATGTGATGCAGGAACCGGTCGGCGGAGATCAGCACGGCCACGAGCGCGCGCCGCCGGAGCACGCGCACGGCCTGCACATGACAGACGGGATCGGCGTCGCGGCCGGGCGCCGCGCAGAACGCGCCGAAGTCGTGGCGGCCGCGGATCGCCGCCAGCGCCCCGCGCAGCGCATCGAGATCCAGCGCGCCGGGCACGTGCCAGGCGAAGCGGCGCAGGAGCGGCGCGGCGACCGGTCCATTGTCGAGCAGATAGAGGTAGCGCTTGCCGGCCGCCGCGCGCCGGGCGTCGAAGCCGGGCGGCGCCTCGCGCGCGTCGAGCACGCGCACGCTGGGCGGCAGCGCCGCGTTGAGCGCGGCCTGGACGGCCGCGGGGGCCAGCGTCGCCTGCGTGCTGAGCGACGCGGCCTGTCGGAGCGCGTGGACGCCGGCGTCGGTGCGGCTGGCGCCGGTCACGCGCGCGTCGGCGCCGAGAAAACGACGCGCCGCTTCCAGGACCGCGCCCTGCACCGTGGGCGCATCGGGCTGCACCTGCCAGCCGCGGAAGTCGGTGCCGTCGTAAGCGAGGACGAGACGGACGGTGCGCGTTCCTATCGCGGCGGACGACGGCGCGACGCGCGGTCGGGCACCAGGGTGAGCCAGACCACCGCGACGAGGAGAAAGAGTCCGATGCCGATGAAGTCGTTCCACTCCAGGCGTGCCAGCAGTGAGTCGGCATCGTGGCGCTCCAGCCACGTCTGGCGCTCCAAGTCCTTGGGCTCGTAGTGCAGCGGCGCATAGCCGGCCCAGGCGTTCACGAAGCGTGCGACGTTCGGCACCGCGATCCAGGCGACGACGAGGATCGTGAGCACCACGGCGAAGTTGAACCGGGCGTGACGACCGAACCGACGGCGGTAGGCGCGGCGAAGAGTCCTCATCCCGCGACCTCCCTGGGGCCCGGCGCCCTAGGTGGCGAGCAGCAGCTCGGCGATCTGCACGGCGTTGGTCGCCGCCCCTTTGCGCAACTGATCCCCGACCACCCAGAAGTTCAGCGCGCGCGGATGCGAGAGATCCTCGCGGATGCGCCCGACCCAGCAGTCGTCCTGTCCCTCGACGTCGACCGGCATCGGGTAGCGCTGCTCCGCGGGCTCGTCCCACACCTTGAGGCCGGGAAAGCGGCCGAAGAGCTCGCGCGCGCGCTCGACGCTGACCTTGTCTTCCGTCTCGACGTTCACGGCGACGGAGTGACAGGTGAACACCGGCACCCGGACGGTCGTCGGCGAGATCAGCAGGTCCGGTGCCTCGAGGATCTTGCGCGTCTCGTTGATGAGCTTCCATTCCTCGCCCGTGTAGCCGTCCGGCGCAAATGTGTCGATCGCGGGAATCAGGTTGAACGCGATGCGATGCGGGAAGTGCGTGGGCCGCATCGCCTCGCCACGTGCCCACGCGAGCGTCTGCTGCCGGAGATCCTCGATGCCGCTGACGCCGGCGCCCGAGACCGACTGATACGAGGTGGCGACCACGCGGCGGATCCGCGCGGCGTCGTGCAGCGGCTTGAGCGCCATCACGGCGACGATCGTGGTGCAGTTGGGCGACGCCACGATGCCCCGGTGCGCCTTCACGGCGTGGGGGTTGATCTCCGGCACCACCAACGGCACGGCCGGGTCCAGGCGCCAGGCGTTGGACTTGTCCACCACGACGGCGCCGGCCTTCGCGATCATCGGCGCGTATTCCCTGGCCTGCGCGGTGCCCGCCGAGCAGATGGCGATCTCGAC
>WNFJ01409922.1_pt1 | contig 10044 bp, 8 predicted proteins | sample 5400461 | NCBI WGS metagenome assembly WNFJ01 (sample SAMN13153349, study PRJNA577476) | soil metagenome | isolation source: 115 cm saprolite on Douglas fir-dominated hillslope | place: USA:California | collected 2013-09-17
CTCAACGGGGACTACCTGTCGGATGCGCTGGCCGCTCAAGTCGGCGGCATCGGCATCGCGCCGGGCGGCAACATCAATTACATGACCGGTCATGCAGTATTCGAAGCCACTCACGGCACCGCCCCCAAGTATGCGGACCTCGACAAGGTCAATCCCGGATCGGTGATCCTGTCGGGCGAAATGATGCTGCGCTACATGGGCTGGTTGGAAGCCGCCGACGCCATCCTCGGCGCGATGGACAAGACCATCGCCCAGAAGACCGTAACCTACGATTTCGCGCGCCTGATGGACGGCGCGACCGAGGTCAAGTGCAGTGAATTCGGCGACATCCTGATCCGCAATCTATAGCCGCCAAGGCACGGACTGTGTCGGTTCGGTAGCGCTCGTCCGGTGGGGTGGGGAGCCTGCGGGCAACGGCGGAGACAGTTGCCCGCAGGCTTCCCACCCCACCGGACGAACACTGGAACCGGTCGACACACGCTGCTGAAAGCAGAGTGAGGATGGCCGCTCGCTAGTCGTTCATCTGGCACCGTGATGTCGAATGTCGAGCGGCCCAGCGTAAGGGTCAGGGGGGATGGGAAGCCTGAAGGCAACTGTATCCGGCCGTTGCCTTCAGGCTTCCCATCCCCCCTGACCATGCGTGCCGCTCACATTCACTGCGCCAAGGAACTAGCTCGCTGCATGCGCGAGCTTGAGGTGTGCGGCGTGCGGCACCGATCGCTGCTTCAGGACGTCGAACGCGGCGATCCGGTAGGCTTCGGTCATGGTGGGAAAGTTGAAGATTTGCTCGATGAAGAAGTCCGCGGTCGCGCCCGTGGCGATCGCCGCCTGCCCTAGGTGGACGAGGTCTGTGGCGCCTTCGCCGATCGCCTGACACCCTAGAACCCGCGCCGTGCTGCGATCGCAGAGGAGCTCGAGAAACCCGGTGGCCTCGCCCGCAATGTGGGCGCGCGCAACCTCGCTGAAGTCGGCCCGGCCGACGATCACGTCGATTTTTTTCGAAGCCGCGCCGCTCTGGGACAGGCCGACGCAGGCGATTTCCGGGATGGTATACACGCCGCTCGGCACCAGACTGGTGTGCGCCGGCGGCGGCAGTCCCAAGGCCGCGAGCGCGGCGCGCCGCCCTTGATCCGCGGCGGCGCATGCCAGCGCCGGCGGACCGATCGTGTCGCCGGCGGCGAAAATACCGGGAATATTGGTCTGGTATTGTTCATCCACCTGCACGTGCCCGCGGCTGCTGATGGCGAGCTGCAGCCGGTCGAGGCCGATGCCCTCCAAGTTGGCAACGCGTCCGAATGCGGCGAACACGATGTCGGCGCTCAACACCTCGTCGCCGCGCAACTGCACCTCGACCTGCGAGAACCCATCGAAGCGCGCGCCGGCAACCTCGACGCCGCCCCGATACTTGCCGCCCATCGCCTGAAAAGCGGTGAGAAATCCCGTGCGCAGCGCCGGGTCGAGAAATCCCAGCGGCTCCGCCGCCTTGTCGAGCAGCGTCACGGCGCAGCCCAGCGCGGCGAAAATGGAGGCGTACTCGCAGGCGATCACGCCGCTGCCCAGCACCACCATCGAGCGCGGGATATAGGGCAGGCTCAGGATCGAATCGCTGTCGAGGACGTGTTCGTGATCGACGTCGATGCTGGGAACGTGCCGCGGCCGCGATCCGGTGGCGAGAAGGATCCGCGGCGCGCGAACCACGATTCTGGAACCGTCCAAGCGCTGTACCTCGATGCGATTCGCATCCAGGAAGACGGCGCGGCCGCGAATCAATTCGACTTGATTGCGCGCAAGCTGTGCCTGCAGATAGCGGTCCTGGGCGGCGATGACGATGTCGACGCCGTGCAGCAAGGCGGATAGCGGCGCATCGCCGCGCAGCTCGACGGCGAGCGACGATGCGCTGCCCTGCATTCGGCGATAGCGAAGTGCCTGCTCGCGGAGCGCCTTGCTGGGAATGGTGCCCGACAGCAGACAAGAGCCGCCCACCTGCGATTCGCGCTCGATAATCGCCGCGCGAAACCCGGCTTTGGCCGCTTGAATCGCCGCCTTCTGGCCGGCCGGACCCGACCCCACGCAGAGAAATTCGAAGGTTTCCGGCTGCACGCTACAGGCCTGCCAAGGCAATTACATGATCGCGTTTCGCGAGCATGCGCCGCCGATCATCGGGGAATACTCCCAGATGCTCGAATACCAGGTTGTCGATGACCAGCTCCTCGTTCAGCAGCTGCGGATGAAGAGTGTGGACGGCGAGCAGATGAGCCGCGTGCACGGTTCCCGCGAGATCGCTTTGGGCCGACTCACGATAGTTGCGCCAATCGCCGGCCGCCTCCTGCACGTCCTTGGACAGGAGCCAGCTACCCATCAACAGCCGGCCGAAAGCGGGTTCGAATTCGACGACCAGATTGCGGAAAGCATGCGTGTCGAGACCCTCGCGCCGTTCGAGTTCGAAGCGCGACAGAATCTTCAGCGCGAGCGCGGCTCCCGTGCGATGCATGAGCGCCGCCAGGAAGGCACTTTCGACATGCTTGCGCCGTTCGCGCGCGATCTCCTTGGCCCATAAACCGGCCAGCCACGCTTCTCGCCACAGATCCTCGGATTCCGGTTCATGGCCGGGAGCGACGAACACCTCGCCGCGCAGCATCACCGCCATCGCGATGTTGCGCACTTCGGCCACGCCCAGCCACGACACCGCTTGCTGCAACGACACCATGGCCGTCCGCGGCCGCAATGCCGGAGAATTCGCCACCCGCATGATCTCGCCCGCGAGCGCCGGATCCGATTGAATCAGGCGCGCCAGCTGTGCCGCATCGGTCACCTGCTGCGCCGTCAGCTCTGCGAGTTGTGCGCACACGCGCGGCAGGGGCGCGATGAACTGCGGGCCGGACAAGGACTCGCTCAGGTAGTCGCGCGCCGCTTGGGAGAGCGGGGCGGAGACAGCAGCTACGGACTCGAGACTCATGAACACCCCTCGCTGGCGCGTACCCAAATATCGGCACTCGGCGGGGATGCTTGAGCCTGGGCTCGATCGACATGAACCGGAATAAGTTAACCGAAGGCGCGCTCCAAGGCCTGGCCCAGGTCCTCGATGAGATCGCCGGCATCCTCGAGGCCGATCGACAGGCGCACGGTTCCGCGGGTAATGAGCGAGGCGGCGCGCTGCTCCGGCGTGTATTCGGGGCTGGCCAGGAGCTGCGGCGGCATCACCAAGGACTCGGCGGACCCCACGCTCGCCGACATCGAAAACAATTGCAGCGCTTCGGCGAACCGGGCGCCCCGCTCAAATCCACCGTCCAATTCGAACGTCACCACGGTGCCGAAGTCACGCATTTGCCGCCGCGCGAGCAAGTGCTGAGGATGACCGTCGAGACCTGGATAAAAAACTTTCCTCACCCGGGGATGATCCTTCAAGAACGTGCTGACGGCGAGCGAGTTCGAGCACTGACGCTCGTAGCGCAAAAAGTACGTGCGCATGCCGCGCTGAATCAGAAAGGCCGCGTGCGGATCGAGCGTCGGTCCCATGGACACGATGTCCTTGCGCATCCGGGCGATCAGCTCGCCGCGCGCGATGATTGCGCCGCCCATCACATCGCCGTGGCCCGAGGCGTACTTCGTCAGGCTATGCAGGAAAATGTCGATGTCGTAGGCGCCGTGGTTGTGAAAACCCGCAAATGTATTGTCGAGGACGGTGAGAGCGCCTGTGCGCCGCGCATGCGCCGTGAGATGTTCGATGTCGGCGATCTTGGTGACCGGGTTGGTGGGACTTTCGAACACCACCAGCCGGGTCGGTGTCTGGCTCAACACCCGTTCTATCCCTTCAAGGTCCTCGATCGACAAGAAGGTATGAGCGACACCGAACTTCGCCAGAAGATGCTGCACGATATAGCGGGTGGGGCCATACGACTCGACGAAGGCGAGAATGTGATCGCCCTGTTTGCACAGCGACAGAAGGCTCGCGGCGATGGTCGCGACACCGGACCCCGTCAGCAGACAGTCATCCCTGCCCTGCAGCTGTGCGAGCAGGAGCTGCAATTGTTTCAAGGTAGGATTCGATGTCCTGGAATAAAAGAATCCCGTTCTCTCGCCGCGCAGGTAGCGCAGGGTCTCACCGGTATCATCGAACGAGAACTTCACCGACTGGTAGATCGGCGCCACCAGGGGACGATTGTCCGAAGACATGGGAACGGCGGGCGGATGGTTCACGAGTGTGTCGTTTTTCATTCGACCCACGATAATGGAGCCCTCTTTGTACGGCAACAGGATATTGCGGTTCGGCGCGCGTGCGCTCAGGGCGCGAGATACGTCGGCGGGTAACTCTTTGTGCGGCAACGGGATATTGCACTTCGGCGCGAGTGGGCTTTAGGGCGCGAGATACCGGTCCAATTCGGCGTTGATGGCTGCCGCCGAATCGAACAGGGCTTCGCCGTCCGCGGCAGCGAGCCCGACATCCCGGTACGCCTCACTCGTCACCAGCAGATCGCGAGCCACCTGCGTTGATTCGTGCAACGTGTAATCGGCGAGTGCGTGCGCCACATTGACCACATTGCTCTCGAATCGGGCAGCGCCGGCCGCGGCATAGGCTTCCCATTGCGAAGTCACGGTCAGCACCGGCGACGGCAACGCCCAGGCGGTGACGACACGCGCGCCGATGTGACGGTGAAAGGTCTCGATGAGCCGATCGTATTCTTCGCTGGCCAGTTTCTTGCCGGCGCGTTGCGCAAGCTCATGCACCGCGCCCAAGGTGACGACCTTGCCGATGTTGTGCAGCAAACCGCACAGGTAGCACACGCTGCCCTCGCGGGCCAGCATGTGCGCAAGTTGCCTCGACCACAAGGCGCTCGCCAGCGAGTGACGCCACAGCCGCCGTGCTTTGTGCTGCTGTCCCTTGACGTCCAGCATTTTGCCCTGCAGCGCCAGAGTGAAGGCGATGTTCGCCACTTCGTCGAATCCCAGCCACGCCACGGCGTGCTGCAAGGAAGCGATGGGCGTTTCGGGCCGCTTCGCCGCCGATGCCGCGACGCGCAGCACGTACATGGTGAGCGCGGGATCCGCGTTGATGATATCCGAGAGCTGCCGGGCGTTGGTCGAGCCCTTGGAGCGCACGACACGAATGGCTACTTCCGGCAATATCGGCACGGCGAGCTCATCTCTGGCCAAAACCTGCTCCAGAAACCCGTGGACGATTTCCCAATTATCCATTCCGTGCGGGGAATTGATCGATCCGTCCGGCGAAACGGTTGACGGATTGTTCGAAGGGTCCTGCATAGCCCCGTATAGCGGCCGCCGCGCCGCCGACTTGAGATACACATTCAAACCGAATAAATGCGTAATTTCTGTTTGCCATGAACGCCGTCGCAAATTTTTACGAAACGTTTCCTCGGAAACGTTCGGGTCACCCGAGCTCGAACCAATTGCGCAGCGCCGTGAGCCCTTTCGGCACGTGCGAGCGTCCGAACCCCACCCGTAGGCAGTTCTCGGGCACGGGGCCGAGCTCCGATCGATAAATGCTCGATGGGAGGAAGAGCACGCCCGATTCCTCGACCAGCCGCCGCGTGAATTCTTCGACTCCCTCCACGCCCTTGTAGCGGATGAAGGCGACGCAGCCGCCATCCGGTTCGCGCCAATCGAAGAAGTCCTGGTAGTCGGCAAAGAACCGGTCCAGGACGGCAAGATTGTCGCGAATCACCCGGCGGTTTCTATCCAGGATCTTCTGGCGCGCCCTGAGCGCGATTCGCGCCAGCACCTCGGAGGGCGCCGAGTTGCATATGGATAGGAAATGCTTGTAATGCTCGAATCTGACGAGCGTCGCGCGATCCTTGCAAGCCAGCCACCCGATCCGGAGCCCGGCCAGTCCGTAGGCCTTGGACATCACGTTGAGGGATACGCCACGCTCATAGGCGTCGGCCGCCTGAGGCAGCCTGAGAGACGGATCGCGTTCGATCAGCCGGTAGACTTCATCGCTGAATAGCCAGATGCCGCGGCTGCGGCAGATGTCGACGATCGCGTCAAAGACCGCCCGCGGGATGATCTTCCCCGTGGGATTGTTGGGAAAATTGATCGAGATCAGCTTCGTGTTGGGCCGGAGCGCGGCGCGCAGGAGATCCATGTCGAGGTCCCAATTCCGGTCGATATCGAGAGGCACGCCCGTGACCTCGCAAATGCTCAGCGGCACGGTTTCCGCGGCCTGGTAGTTTGGCGTGATGACGATTGCGTGGTCGCCGGGGTTGAGCAGCACCCTCATCGCTACGTAGATTCCCTCCTCGGCGCCCGCAAAGCAGAGCAGGTGTTCGGGTCTCACCGTATCGTAGGTCTGCGCGATCTCCGCGCGCAGCGCGGGCGCACCGAATGTCTCCGTATAGCCGAGACTGACGCTCTCGAAGGCTGCGCGATCCTCGGGACCGGCGAGCTCGAGCAGCTCCGCGAGGGTCATGTTTTCGCCGTCCGACCCCGCCAGGTTGTACTTGGCGGCGAATTCCCACTTCGAGAAATAAACCTCGAGCGCGAAGTCTCTCATCGGCTTTCTCCTCATGATATTCCGCTCGACGTGCCCTGCGTCCGGGCATCGCTGCCGATCAGACGCACTTCCATTTGCGGATACGGAATGCCGATGCCGCGCCGGCGCAGTTCCTCGACCAGGGACAAATTGAGCTCGCCTGCGACGGCACCGAAGTCGGCGACCGCGACCCACGGTTTGACCGTAATTTGCACCGCTGAATCAGCCAGTGCGACTACTTGGATCACGGGTGTCGGCTCCGGCAGGACGCGCGGATTCGCCTGCACCAGATCACGAATGGTGCCGAGCGCAAGAGTCAGATTCGATTCATAGGCAACCCCCACCTGGATCTCGGACTGGCGGATCTTGCCGTAGTTGTGCAGGATTTCACCCACCACTTTTCGGTTTGGAACGATGATCAGCGAACGGTCGGGATGCGTGAGCGCCGTATTGAACAGCGTGATGGCCTCCACCTGGCCCTCGACACCGGCTATGGCGATGTATTCGCCGACGCGGTACGGTTTCGTGAATATGATGGTGAGGCCCGCGACCATGTTGCTCAACACGCCCTGAGTCGCGAGGGCGACACCCGCACCGGCGACGCCCAGCCCTGCGATCAGCGGCAAAAGCTCGACGCCGAGATTCTGCAACGCCATGATTGCGAACAGGCCAACCACCAGCACGCGCGCTATTCGGGTCAGAAGCTGCCGCACGGGTGGCTCAAGGTTGAGTCGGTGCAGGCCACGATCGATCGCGCGCGCGGCCCAGCCGGCCACGAAGAACCCAGCCGTCACAATGAGGATCGCCACCAGCAGCTTCGGCCCGAAGCGGACGGCAAGATCGAGCAGTGTGTCCTTGGCGTGCGCCAGCGGATCGAGCGGATTGTTCATGGGTCTTCCCTCACGCGTTGCCGGCGGCGCCTAGCGCGGTATTGTCATCCCCAGTGCCCCCGCCGGGCGGCGCTGCCGCATCAGCGCCGCGAAGGCGCATTGACTGTGCATTCTACGCCCCGGTCTTGTCCAGCTTGGCCATCCGAGACATCCACAGACTCACGCCCACGATCATCAGGGTCACTACGGTGATGGTGATGGTCGCCAACACGTTGATTTCCGGGCTGACTCCCAGCCGGACTTTCGAGAACACCACCATGGGCAGGGTACTGCTGCCGGGCCCCGACGTGAAACTCGAAATCACCAGATCGTCCCACGATAGAGTGAAGGCCAGCAGCCATCCCGACAGAATCGCGGGGAAAATGATGGGCAGAGTAATGACGAAGAACACCTTGACCGGACGGGCGCCCAGATCCATGGCGGCTTCCTCGAGCGCCGTGTCGAAAGTCGACAGGCGCGAATTCACGATGACCGTGACGTAGGCCATCGAAAACGTCATGTGCCCGATGGTCATGGTGGTGATGCCGCGTCCCGCCGGCCAACCGATCAACTGTTCCAGGGCGACGAACATGACCTCGGGCATGACCAACGGCGCCGTGGTCATGGCGTTGAGCGTGAAGCGTCCCCTGAATTGACTGAACCGCGCCAATCCGAAGCCCGCCAGAGTGCCGAGGATGACCGAACCCGAGGCGTTGATGACGGCCACTTTGAGGGAAATCCAGGCGGCGTCGAGTATTTCCTCGTTGTTGAGGAGCGCGTAGTACCACTTGAGCGTCGGCGAATTGGCCGTATCCCACACCGTCACCAGCTTGGATGCGTTGAACGAGAACACCACCATCGACAGGATGGGAATGTAGAGAAAGGCGAAGCCGAACCCGAGGCAGGTCAGAATGAAATACGAGCTGCGATAGTTCATCGTGCCGCCGCCTTCGCCGCGCTCCCTGCGCTCATCGCGCCCCCGCCGACTCGCGCGCCTGCACGCTCTGGTACCACATCATGAAGGGCACCAAGAGAATGAGCAGCAGAATCGCCACCGCGCTCGCCACCGGCCAGGCGCGATTCGAGAAAAACTCGTCCCACAGCACGCGGCCGATCATCAACGCGTTGGGGCCGCCGAGCAGCGCCGGGATGACGAACTCGCCCACCGCCGGAATGAACACCAGCATGGAGCCCGCCAGGATCCCGTTGCGCGACAGCGGGAGCGTGATTTTGTAAAACGCCTGCCAGGGGCGGCACCCCAGGTCCTCGGCGGCTTCGAGCAATTGCCAGTCCATTTTTTCGAGGTTGGCGTACAGCGGCAGAATGAAGAACGGCAGGTACGAATAGACGATGCCGACGTACATGGCAAAGGGCGTGTACAGCATGGTCAAGGGGTCGTGGATGACCCCGAGCCGCATCAGCACATTGTTGATCACGCCGTTGGCCTTCAAGAGGCCGATCCAGGCATAGACTCGCAGCAGCAACGAAGTCCAAAACGGCAGGATGACCAGCAACAACAGAAGATTGCGGGTCGCCGGTTTGGCGCGCGCGATGCCGTAGGCCATGGGGTAGCCGACGGCCAAACATAGGACCGTGGAGATGAACGCGACTTTGATGGAGTTCAACAAGGCGTTGATATACAACCGGTCGGTGAACAGAAATGCGTAGTTATTGAAATTGAGTTTGATCGCCAGGGAATTCTTGCCGACCCACTCCAGCAAGGGCTTGTACGGCGGTATCGCGAGGTCGATGTCCGAAAAGGATATTTTCAGAACGATGACGAAGGGGAGACGAGGCCGCGCCCTGTCACGCCGAAGCGCCGCAAACGTCCCGCTGTGCGCATGGACATTAGCGGGTCACCACCACCGGACTGGTCGCGTCCCACGAGAGGTACACCTGCTGGTCCCAGGTGATCGCCTCGGCATGGCGCGACGTATTGGGCTGAGTCACGCGCACCACCTTGCCGGTCGGCAGCTTGACCAGATAAATCGACAGGTCGCCGAGATACGCGATGTCCTGCACCGCGCCCCGTACCACATTGTCGGTGCCGCCCTCCGGCGGCGCCGTGGACATGAAGATTTTCTCCGGCCGCACCGCCGCCCATACGACGGCTTCCGGAGGCGCGCTGATTCCGTGGCTGACGTATATCGTGCCGCCCAGTTCGTCCGACCCGATTCGCACGTATTCCGGTTCGTCTTCGATCAGCTTGCCTTCGAACATGTTCACCGAGCCGACGAAATCGGCGACGAATTTCGAACTCGGAAATTCGTAGATCTCCGACGGCGTGCCGGCCTGAACGATTTCGCCATGATTCATGACCCCGATCCGGCTCGCCAAGGTCATGGCCTCCTCCTGATCGTGGGTCACGACGACGAAGGTCACGCCGAGCTTGTCTTGCAGGCTGATCAGCTCGAATTGCGTGTGTTCGCGCAATTTCTTGTCGAGCGCGCCCAAGGGTTCGTCGAGCAGCAGCAGTTTGGGGCGCTTGACCAGCGAACGCGCCAGCGCCACGCGTTGGCGCTGGCCGCCCGACAGCTGATGCGGCTTGCGCTTGGCGAAACCGCCCAATTTCACGAGGTCAAGCATGGTCGCCACGCGTTCTTGAATCTCGGCTTTGGGCACGCGGTCCTGTTTCAGGCCGAAGGCGACGTTCTGTTCGACATTCATGTGCGGAAACAGCGCGTACGA
>WNFJ01684164.1_pt1 | contig 10044 bp, 14 predicted proteins | sample 5400461 | NCBI WGS metagenome assembly WNFJ01 (sample SAMN13153349, study PRJNA577476) | soil metagenome | isolation source: 115 cm saprolite on Douglas fir-dominated hillslope | place: USA:California | collected 2013-09-17
AGAGAGTAGTCTTCCCGTGATCGATATGAGCAATGATACAGAAATTGCGGGTGAAACGCCTGGGCATCCGAGAGCCGCACTATTCTTCAGCCCGGAACATGCGTCAACGGGTCAAACGCCGGGAACGGCGGGGGCGGGGAGGAGTAAGTGAGAGGTGATTGGTGATCGGTGAGAGGGGACGTGGGGGTGGGGTCAGGACATCGGTAACACTTTAGGTTGAGGACATAGGTAACACTTTTGTTGTTTGAGGTTACACGTTCTGGCTGGTTCGCCACGCCTTCAGCGCCCAAGGTGGGTGGGAAACGTGTTTCCTAAGCCTAGCGGCCCAGTCTAGAATCGTGCTGCGCTTCGCAGCGGCCTCCCTCTAACCAATCACCGACCACCTCTCACCAATCACGCCTCTATACCCGTCGTTCCCACTCCTAGGACTTTGTGAAATATTTCACTTGCTCCTAAGATCGCTCATCATAAGCTTTCGTTATGGCCACGATCGCTCCGGCTGCGTACGACTCAAAAGTGGAAGGCAATGTCATCTTTTCGCGGCTGGATGCCTGCATCAATTGGATGCGAAAAAATTCGCTCTGGCCAATGCCAATGGGTCTCGCCTGTTGCGCAATCGAGCTGATGGCAGCCGGCGCATCCCGATTCGACATTGCTCGATTCGGCGCTGAAGTCATGCGCTTTTCCCCGCGCCAATCCGATGTAATGATTGTTGCCGGCACAGTGACGTACAAAATGGCTCTGGCGGTAAAGCGTATTTATGACCAAATGCCGGAACCAAAGTGGGTAATTGCAATGGGAGCTTGTGCTTCTTCGGGTGGTATGTACCGCAGCTATGCCGTCCTCCAAGGCATCGATCATCTCCTTCCAGTGGATGTCTACGTCAGCGGTTGCCCACCCCGCCCGGAAGCATTGTTAGAGGGTCTGATGAAACTGCAGCACAAGATCATGCACGAGCATGCCATCGCGGATCAAAAACGTGCGTTGTTCGAGGCCGTTTCATGACCACAGCGCAACTAGCGGGAAAAATCCAAGAGCGTTTTCCGAATCTGCCGCAGACGGAATTTCGCGACGAGATCTCGCTGCAGGTGCCGCTCGAGGAAATCGAGTCGGTCTGCCGGATCTGCCGGGACGAAATCGGCTTTAACTTTCTGGTCGATATCAGCAGCGTGGACCACTTCGGTGAAGAACCGCGGTTTGAGGTCGTCTACGAGCTCTATTCGCTCGAACAAAATATTCATCTCCGCCTGAAAACAAAAGTTTCTGAAGACAGTCTGGAGGTGCCGACGCTATCGCACGTATGGGAAGGTGCGAATTGGCACGAACGCGAGATATTCGACATGATGGGAATCCGGTTCACCAATCACCCGGATCTCAGACGAATCCTGATGTGGGACGGCTATCCCTATTTTCCTTGGAGGGCAAACCCAGCGAAATGCCGGACGTCGCCTTCAGCGCGACTGCTCCACTCGCAGGGGGTCCATTCGTGACCGCGCCGACTACTGGCGGCACCAAGGATCGCGAGCCACGTGCGCATCCTCCGGAGTAGGGAAGAGCCCCGAAGGCGCGGCCCAAGATCAGCGGCGACTGTCCCGTTATACTCGTGGCTCTGCCCGGCCGAAAGCCAAACCGAAGCGAATAGCAGGGCACAATCACAAACCGCAGTCGCCAAATCGTCGTCCGCTCGAAAGTGATGGCGACTGCGCGTTGAGATCGCTCGAGCCATTCGCTTCGGTTTAAACCTTTCTTACCGGCAGAGTCAGGAGCATAACGGGACAGTCGCCGCTACCGAAGAATCCCCTACCCTGCGGCCGCTTCCAGCAGCTTAGCGACGGCTTCAAACGGTATCGTCGGTAGACCATGGCGCTCAGCCAAATATTCCGGACTATTAAAGCAAAGCCAAACATCCCCGGTGGTATCTTCGTAGATGAGCGCTTTCAACGGAAGATCCAACGCGAGCGACGGGTATGCGTCCATGAGCGGCGTACCGGTTTTGGGATCCCCGAAGATGATCAGTTCGGTTGGCCGCAACGCCAGTCCGACGTGCTGCGCTTCCGCCCGCTGATCAATTCGAGCGAAAATTTTGATGCCTTTGTTGTTCAATAGATCAACCAACCGAGCGGCAGTATTCGCTACGGACTGTTTGCTTTTGATTCGCGAAACGCCTGGAGCAGGCATAAAATTCTTTCCAAAGACTGCCCATTTTTCGGACAGCGGTTGCACGATCCCCTCAGGTCGACAAATTAGCAACGCTCTTTGTCACAGCCGCACTCACGGATGAATGCTTCCTTCGCAGCTCGTTGAATTTCGATCCCGCGACCGCGGGATCACAACCAATTCACAATCATGCCCCAAAACCAAACTAACTCTTTACCATTACCCGGTTCTGACCGAAACCTCCCGCCAGACGCTCAGCTGGTCGGCCCTTGCTCTCCGACCGCATTAATTACTGTGACCCTGTATTTGCGGGCACGAAACCAAGAAGAGCTGCAACAGCGACTTCGGCAACTCCCGCAATCGCATTCATACCTGACTCCGGACCAGTTCGCCGAGCGCTATGGAGCCGATCCCGCTGACTTGGATCAGGTCAGCAATTTCGCACAGAGACATGGCTTGCAGGTGGTTGAAACGGATCCGGCGCGGCGCAGCGTCCGATTGACTGGATCCATTGCCGCCATGGAATCCGCCTTTGGCGTTCAACTGCATGATTATCACCATCAGGGTTCAACCTATCGTTTGCGCCAAGGCCCGGTATACTTGTCCTCGGAGTTGCGCGGTATTGTCACGGGCGTTTTTGGTCTGGATAATCGGCCGCAAGCAGAAGCTCATTTTCGATTGCTCCCCTCTGCCGCTGTGAGTCAGCAATCGTTTAATCCGACTGACCTCGCCCGCTTATACAACTTTCCAACTTCGGCCACTGGCCAGGGCGAAACGATCGGTATTGTTGAGTTAGGGGGCGGTTATCAGCAAACGGACCTCGACGCTTATTTTCAGCAGCTCGGAGTGAATCCGGCTCCGCCAGTGACCGCGGTATCCGTCGACGGCGGCCAGAACAGTCCGACCGGTAATGCCAACAGCGCTGACGGCGAAGTTGAACTGGATATTGAAGTGGCGGGAGCGGTCGCTCCGGGAGCGAAGCAAAAGATTTTTTTTGCGCCGAATAGCGATCAGGGGTTCATCGATGCCGTTACGTCGGCTGTTCATGACGCAGATGTCACCTTGATCTCCATCAGCTGGGGTCAGGCGGAATCTAATTTCACCACTCAATCCCTCACTGCCTTCAACCAAGCATTTCAGGAAGCCGGTACGATGGGAAAAACCGTGTTTGTTGCGGCCGGAGATAACGGCTCTTCCGATGGCGAGAGCGATGGAAAAAATCACGTTGATTTTCCTTCCTCTAGCCCATTTGCGGTGGCGTGCGGTGGCACTACTCTGCAAGCGTCTTCCGGCAATTCTTCGATCGTGTCTGAGACCGTCTGGAACGAGGAAAGTCAAGGCGAGGGTGCTACGGGAGGAGGCGTGAGCGATTATTTCCCCAAACCCGACTACCAGAGCCAGGCCAACGTACCTCCTCCACAAACCCAGGGCGGCGGCCGCGGTGTTCCCGATGTTGCGGGCGACGCGGACCCGGTAACCGGGTACAAAGTCCTGATTGACGGCGCCCAAAGCGTGATTGGCGGCACCAGTGCGGTAGCGCCGCTCTACGCTGGTCTATTCGCGTTGATCAACGAACTCCTGGTCAAGCAAGGCAAACCGCGCGCCGGCTACGTTCATCCTGCGCTTTACCTGAATCCGCAAGCATTTCGTGATATTACCTCTGGGAACAATGGTGCATTTTCCGCCGCTCCTGGTTGGGATGCAACCACTGGCCTGGGAACCCCAAACGGAATTCAAATTGCCGATGCGTTGACTGGCTCACAGGCACAGAGAGCCTAGAAGCCGGAGGCTGGCTTCTAAATTCCAAATTCTGCACTTTTCACTATCCCTCTGAGCGAAAATAGGCTTAGCTTGAGCTATGAACCTCGAAGAAGATATCGAGGTGGTTTGTCCGTACTGCGGAGCTAGGTTTACAACCTGTGCGGACACCTCGGTCGGCAATTACTCAACCATTGAGGATTGCGAGGTTTGCTGCCGTCCAATCGAGTTGACGGTCGCTTGCCATATCGGAGGAGTCGAAGCAGTGGAAGCCACGCGGGCCTGATGCGGCAGTGCAGCAGGTTGATGAGCAAGTGATCGAGTTTTCTCTTGCGCGGACCACTCGCTCGTTCATATTCCCGTCCTCTTTTCGTCCGGCTAGGTAGCTCAGTTGGCAGAGCAGAGGACTGAAAATCCTCGTGTCGGCGGTTCGATTCCGCCCCTAGCCATATCTCCTTTGTTTCTAGAAGTTTACGCTTTGCTAATTACCTTAACAGGGGCGTTTCAGAACGAAAAGTCAGGACTTCGGATCAATGCCGCCGAACAGATCGAGATCGAGTGATTGCTCAGCAGCGGCCATGTCAGGATTTCAGCAGGAGCCTACGAATCTGGCAGATCTCCTCACGGAGCTCGGGTCGGCCCTTGATTGGCTGAAGGGCTTCGGCATTCAACCGAATCAAACGCGTTGCGCGAAGACTGAGAAAAACCTCAATTTGGTTCTGCAGCACACCTGATTTTTTCGCCAACGGAGATCGGGGAATTTTGGCAAGGCCGGTATGCGCCAGCTAGTTATTTATAGGTGATTCCGGAGATTTTGAAATTTGTAGTTAATGCGGAAAGATCCAGATCTAGTTCGAGCCCCAGCCTTTTTATTTCTTCTTCCGGGGATAACGATTCAGGTGACTATCAATGACCGAGCCGCTATCCATCGAGATGATCCTCGCCGAGTTTAAGGCGAACGACAAAGCGTGGGTGCTGAAGGACGTTGAGGTTTGCAAATACGTCGTATTCCCGCATCCTAATTATTCGGGTCGCGCCATTATTCACTTGTTTCTGAACCGTGCGCAGGCTGAGCATGTACTCAAAGAGATTCGTAAAGCGAATTTGAAGCTGCGAAATCGAAAGATCGTCGCGCAAGAGATCGAACTCTTAGAAGCTTGCCAGAGTATCGCGGCTGACAAAACGCCAGGGAACGCCGATCACTTTGTCGTGCATCCCCACCAAGAATTTTAGGAATTCCTCGAAAAGCGTGAATTCGACTAACTTAGGCTGCTGTGAAGGCAAATTGATCGCCTTGATCATTCAGGAGCGTGAACGGTTCCCGATACTGATCACCCCAGCATCTAGCAAATGAAGTGCGGCTCTGTGCATTATTTGGCTCCCTTCATGATTACCCCAGTCATCGAGTATTCCCTGGTTTCTAAAAAGAGCATCGCCGTATACCAGTTCTCGAAGTCGGCCACTAGCCAGTGACCACGGTAGCCGATCGAGCGGTAATAGATTCTAGTCATCGCCGGTTTCCCAGTCTGACTTGGTAGCTGTCAAGTTGGCTCGTCACCCGCTCGAAGGCTCGCACCGCATCCTCAATGCGTGCGTTAGTTTCTAGCTCACCATCACCCCAGGTAAACCAGTACCCACGGTTGCGGTCGGCCTTGTGTAGCCGACCGTAATTGACTCCCCGGCGTAGGATCAGGTAATCAAATGCGCTTAAGGTGATATCCACCATTCCGAAACAATTCACTTCTGTTGGTTCTTCTGTTCTTGGTTATTAATAGGTCCGCACAGTTCCTGATAACTTGGCAACTGTGCGACCCTGATGAGCAAAGCTAACTATTTTTTAATCCCTCCCGAAGTCGAGAGGGCGGCTACTCTGCCCGACGCATTTAACAAGATCCTTTCTCGAACATTACAAATGTGAAAGGAAGTGCTTACGCTGTTACTAGCTCGCCTTTCGCTTCCGCCTTAGCTCGCTTCCCTCTCTTGCTCGTCGTTGCTGGAGTCGGCTCCTCCGGGATGATCACTACGTCTCCCATTCCACGCCCTGGGTGCTCGCCGGTAGCTTTATGGCGTCGCTCGCTCGCTCCACACTTCGGGCAGACGCCCTGGAATTAGTTTTGCAGGTTGACTGGCTCTGAGTTGACGCCTGTTATTGTGAATCTTAGCATTCGGTTCATGGGCGATAAATCACCGAAAGCCACGAGCAAGCAAGCGTCGCAAAAACAGGCAAAGGCGAACGCCGCAAGCCAGAAGAAGAAAGACGCTGCTAGCGCACGGCAAGTTCCGAAGACTAAGAAGTAATCGACGCCATCCTGGCGCGCGAGTGCCAAAGTCCACGATGGGGCAGCTGAGGGCTCCAAACAGGCCCGGCGAGGAGGCTTTTGTCGAGGGCTTCCTCCGCTTAGGATTTTTCTCGCACCAGACCAGGCTTGCCGAATCACTTTGTTCTCATCGGTGCCCGTGATGGCGCGATTCCCCGGTCTATTTGCGCGTGATCACCGTGTTCAAGTTATTGCGGCTTGTCGGGCAGGCGCTAGAGGTGGGCCCTGGACGCATATCGAAATGTCAGCAGGCTTGGTGAGTGATTCTTCCTAACTTTGCGCTCAGTTCGCTCGGACAAGGAATACGGCAGCTCGGGCAATCAGTCTCGGATTCACCGCTATTGCTGGCCGGGTCCGCGCAACGCTGGGTGAGGAATCAATGGAACTTCAAGCCATCCATTAGCGGAGTGTTCACTATTCCGATCACCTATAAGGAATCGTGACCCGGGCGAGCGGCTGGAGCGTTTACTCGCCCAGATACTCCCCTAGGAAAGCAAGTTCGGCGATATGATCACAGAAGATCTTGGTTGCAGCCAGGATCGGCACGGCCAGCAGCGTGCCCGGTACACCCCAGAGCCATCCCCAGAACAGAAAAGAGACGATAATGGCAACTGGGTTCAACGTCATCCATCGACCAAGCACATGTGGAGTCACAAAGTTGCTTTCCAAAGAGTTCAGGCACAGGTAACCCGTCGGAGCTAAGATTGCATACCAGACGTTCTCAAACTGCATAAGAGAGGCGATTCCGATAAGCACAATCCCAAAAGCCGATCCGATAAAAGGGATGTAGTTCAACAGAAAGGCCGCTCCACCCCACATGATCGGGTTCGCTAAGCCGAGGAGCGCGGCGGCGACCCCCACACATATGCCAAGTCCCAGGTTAAGCAGCGTTACTGAGGCCAAATAGCGCGATATACTCGTCTCGATCTCCCGGGCAATCTCAACAACCCGCCGCTTGTCCTGAAAGGTAGGAACCAGCTTCACGGTCTTCCGGATAAATAGCTCGCCGTGAGCCAAGAGAAAATAGCAGAGCACCCCTACCACTAACACCTTAGCTAAGAATCCGGGGGTTTGACTGAAGAGAATCTGCAAAAGCGATTGTTGCTTGAGCGCTACCAGCCCACTCGCGCCCTGATTGGAGGGCATCAATTGTTCGACTTGCTTTGACGCCTCGGAAATTTCGGTTAGCGGTCCACTCAGGAAAGCCACTCGGTCTCGAATTTTAGTAAGGTTCGATGGGAAGTCGGTGATGAAAGCGGCCAGCGGTCGGGTGATAAGCGAGCCGAGACCGAGCAGCAACACAACCAGGAGGATAATTGCCACTGCCGCACCAAATCCCTCGGGGATTCCTGCTTTCCGCAGAAACCGCACGAGCGGGAGCAGCAACAAGCTCATTAAGAGCGCCAGGACAACCGGCAGGATGAAATCCGCCGCAAAGTAAAAAGTATAGAATATGGCGAGAATGAAGAGTCCCCTGACGGAGAACGATCGAAGATGACCAGGCCCTGAGAGCGCATCTTTGACCGGCTCGGGAAGAAGAGACGGCTCTTCTTCGGTTCGGGTCGATTTCGAGTTTTGCATTCTGATTTTCGCTCACGAGCAAGCGGCTAACGACTGCACCGGTTGAGGGGTGATACTCGACCAGGCTCGATTCTATCGCTTCCTCGCGCGGCGACGAGTCCGCGCCGCCTTCCTCGCCGACGCCGAGCGCTCGGTGGCAGTGCGCCGCTGCGCGACTGTCCGCGCTTGCTGCGCAATCGCCGGTTTCGAAGCAGCTCGCCTGCTCTCTGTTTTGAGTGCCTGGGTCGTTGCTTGACTACGCTTTGATGGTGCTTTGCCTTGTCGTTTCGCGTTGCGCGCTCGCTCGACCGTTTTCTTCTCTGGCATAACCTAAGCTCGCCGCAGCCGTGATCTGCGGTCGTATCTTGCGGTTGACCTAACCATCCAGCCCCGGGTCGTCGCGATCCGGCATACTAGTGCACCGTCTCACGGCCGGGATGACACCGGTTCATTTCCAAACCTGTCGCGCAATCCGCAGATGATTGCCGCCCATGATTTTTGCGACTTCGACCTCAGAATAACCAAGTCGCGACAATGCTTGAGCGATTTCCGGTATTTGCTCCGGCACCGCAAAGGCAGGGACAGAGTCGTAACCGCTGCCAACCGGAAAACTGTCCCGCATCGACGCGAGCATTTCCTTTAGCTCGACTTGATCAAATACATAGTCGAGCCCGATGCCAACATGGTCGACTCCGATCAGTGAAACCGCGTAATCGATGGATCGAACCAGGTGTTCCGTCCGTACATCATTATTTCCGAGAAATAATCCGACACCATTGATCCCAACGACACCTCCCGTTGCGGCACAAGCTCGCATCAGCTCGTCATCGATGTTGCGTGGGTGATCGCATAGCGCTTTCGGATTCGAATGCGAAAAGATTACCGGATTACGGGAGCAGGCCATCAGGTCGAGACCGGTACGCCGACCGGTGTGAGAGCAGCATGCCACCATTCCTACTCGCTCCATTTCGCCCACGACGCAGCGACCAAATTTGGTCAGACCTTTGTCCTCCGCATCATGACAACCCGCACCTGCCAGGTTACCCCGGTTATAGGCCATTAGCATCCAGCGCACACCTAAATCGTAGTACACGGCGATAAGGCTGAGTTGATCCCCGATCGCGCCAGCGCCTTCGATATCAAATGTAATGGCGAGCTTGTTTTCCCGCACTGCTTGCTCGATATCTGCGACGCTTTCTATCAGGCGATATTCATCCGTTCGTAGGCTGATCCATCGGCGGAATTGTGCGATCATGCGGAATATGTTGTTCGATCGTTTGTTCTCCAAATCCAACGTTCAACGTCACGACTTGAACATTAGCCCGGCGGTATCGTTCGAGTTGCGGGAGAAAGCTCTCGTCCAACGGTCGCAAAGGCATACAACTGTGATTGTCCCAAAATAAGCGGCCGTTGATCACCGCTTCCTCTGAACCAGCATGCTCGATCATAAAGCTCTATAGCTTAAATGCCGAACCCGCTGAAATAAAGATTGCCGTCCCGATCAGCGTAGATCTGAAAATTCACCGGAACGGAGGACACGTGGGATGGCAGATCACGCCGGCCGACTTCGAAGGCCAAGCGGAACGCAACCCTGAGGCGTCGGAACGCCTTTCGACAGCGGCCCGAGCCGGCTCACGGTAAAGGGGGCAACGAGGCGAAGAACTCGAGCAGCGAAGCAAAGAGGCTACCGGCTAACACAAGATAGGCAATACCGCTGGCCAGATCGTTCTCGGCACGGTTCACCTCAGCTCGGGAAGTCTCTTGCCGCCCTGGTCATTGAAGCGGCGCACTGACGTCTGGGTGCTACCGTACGGCGCATACATCCAAATCGCACGATCGAAACTCATCACTATGTTTCTCGATTCATTTTTCATATATCTCCTCATTTCTGTCGATGGACGACTTCAAGGCGGTTTCCGCTCGGATCATCAAAGAACACGGCGTAATACGTCTCGTTGTATTCGGGGTTAGAAAGTGGACCTTCGATGTTTTTGGCTCCGGCCCGCTGAATAATCTCAGCCACACGATCGACTTCGGCTGACGAGTTCACCCAGAAGGCGATGCGGGTGCCGTTCGGCTGGTGGTTCGGATCCTCGGTAAATCCGAAAAATGGTTTTGAGGGAAAGGTTCCCAAAGCTGAATTGCCTCTCCACTCTTCTCCTTCCCACTGTTCGGTGAAACCAATGGCTGGGAGAAACTCTCGATAAAACTCGGTCGCATCACCGAGTTCTCGGACCCGCAGGTCAATATG
>WNFJ01698780.1_pt2 | contig 10044 bp, 8 predicted proteins | sample 5400461 | NCBI WGS metagenome assembly WNFJ01 (sample SAMN13153349, study PRJNA577476) | soil metagenome | isolation source: 115 cm saprolite on Douglas fir-dominated hillslope | place: USA:California | collected 2013-09-17
GATGCTAACGCTGTCGGAACAGCGTTTGACTTTGTTTTGGTGTCGCTTCTAACATGGCCGGCGCAGAATCTCCGCAAGAAGTGTTGGCGCGCAATTGCCTGGCGTTGGGAACGTTCCCCTAAGCGCACCGCTGTGAAGATGAAAGGTCGACCGGATGACGACATTGCGAGTCCTAGGTGTGGCTGGTGCGTGCCTTGCGCTGGGAATTGGCGTTGGCTGCAAGGCTCCGGCGGAAACCGCGGCGAAGGCCGGCGATGTGACGGAGGCGCGGGTGGCTTCGGAATCAGCCGCGGAGACGAATTGGCTTCTGAACGGCCGCACATTTGATGAGGCACATTTCAGTACGCTGCAACAGATCAACGACAAGAACGTGAACGGCCTTGGTCTGGCGTGGTACATGGATATTGATGGCGCGATGGGCGTGGTGGCGGAGCCGGTCGTCGTGGACGGAGTGATTTATGTAAGCGCACCGCAATCGCGCGTGTATGCGGTGGACGCGGCGTCTGGAAAATTGATCTGGAAATACGATCCGCATGTGCGATTGAACATGGCGATCAACGGATCGTACTCCGCGCGAACGAATGCCGGTGTGGCGGTGTGGGAGGGAAAAGTCTACGTGGGCACGGGCGACTGCAGGCTGATCGCGGTGGACGCTTCCGCCGGGAAACAACTGTGGGACGCGACCGTCTGCGACGCTAGGCAGACTGGAATCACCGGAGCGCCGCACATCGCCAGGGGCAAAGTTTTGATGGGCTACAACGGCTCGGACGATGGCGTGCGCGGCGCGCTGATCGCGTACGATGCAGGCACGGGGAAAGAAGTGTGGCGCTTCTGGACGGTGCCGGGCGACCCATCCAAGCCCTTCGAAACGAAGGCGCTGGAGATGGCGGCAAAGACGTGGTCCGGAAAAGATTCGTGGAAGATTGGCGGGGGCGACGCCTGGAATGCGATTACGTATGACGAAGGAAGGGGGCTGGTGATTTTCGGGACGGCAGGCGCCGGTGTGGATTACGGCGAGCTGAGGTCGATTAAGGTAAGCGGCGACAAGCTCTTTTCGGGATGCATTATCGCGGTGAATGCGGATACAGGCGAATACGTCTGGCACTTCCAGACGAGCGCGCCAGGGATGCAAACGGAAAACAACCACATCTTGATGGCGGACCTGACGATCAACGGCGAGAAGCGGCACGTGGCGATGACGGCGCCGAAGAATGGATTTTTTTACGTGCTGGATGCCAAGACGGGCAAACTTCTCTCGGCGAAGCCGCTGGTGAAAACGGTTTGGGCAAGCGCAATAGATTTGCAGACCGGTCGCGCGGTGGAGACTCCAAAGTCAGCAGGCGGCGGCAGACAGTGGACGGTGCACAACTGGTGGCCGATGAGCTACAACGCGCAGACCGGGCTGGTTTACATTCCGACGACTGACCGCCGCGCGGATGCCAAAGCTGCGGTGGAATCGGGAGAAAGCGGCGCGGGGTTAGAGGGAAGGCTGATTGCGTGGGATCCGGTGAGCCAATCGGCGCGCTGGTCGGTGGAGGAGCAGATTGCCACGAATGGGGGAGTGCTCTCCACGGCTGGCAATCTAGTTTTTCAGGGGCAAGGCACGGGAGAGTTTGCCGCGTTTGCCGCAGACAGCGGAAAGCAATTGTGGTCGATCAAGACGGGCTCGGCAATCGAGTCCATTCCGGTAACGTTTTCGGCGAAGGGCGAGCAATACGTGATAACGCCTGTGGGCTGGGGATCGGGATCGCGGTTGTTTGCGCCGGCGCGCACGATGGTCACTCCTGAGTCAGCGCGCGGCCCGGTGCGGCTGCTGGCTTTCAAGCTCGGAGCGACCGCTGCGTATCCGGTGCCGCCTGTGGTGATCCCGCCGGTGCCGGAGCCACCCAAATTGACGGCCAGCAAAGAGACCATCCACAAGGGCGAAGTGCTGTACCAAACATTTGTCTGTGACGGGTGCCACTCCCCGGGTACCGACGGCAGCCGCGCGTGGGTGCTCGACGGCGCGATTCCGGACTTACGCTATATGCCAGCAGATGTGCACCGCGATTGGTATGGGATTGTCCTGGGCGGCTCGCACTGGGACAAGGGGATGCCCGGCTTTGCGGATCCGCCGAAGTTTGCCTTTCCCAATGCCAAGATGACGGTGCAGGATGCCGACGCGATCCATGCCTACGTAATCGCGCAGTCGTGGAAAGCCTATAAGGGCGAGCAAGGGGCAGCGCACTCCAAGCGAGAGAACTACTAGCCCGGCAAGAAATCGCGGCCCAAGTTACAATGAAAGAGGGCGGGGGCGCGTAGCGCTGTTATCTTTCCATGCCCGCTTGCGTAGAACTAGAGCCGAGGTCGAGGCACACACACTTCGCGAATTTTCCCGATGAACCGTTTTCGCTCCTTCACGCTGGTTTCTCTTTCTGTTCTGTTCCTATTAGCGGCAGTTCCTGCGCTCGCTGAAAATCCGAAAGACATACATCCGAGCGGGTATGTTACCGACCTTGCTGGCGTGATCGCGCCGGACACCAAGGCGCGGCTGGAAGAGCTTTGCCGCGAGGTCGAGGAGAAGACCGGGGCGCAGATCGCGGTGGTTACGCTGCACTCGCTGGACGGGGAAAGCGTTGAGAACTATGGGGTGGACCTATACAAAAAACTCGGAGTGGGGAGTAAGGGCGACAATCGAGGCGTGCTTCTCCTGGTTGCTCCTGATGAGCACAAATACCGTATTGAAGTTGGGTACGGGCTGGAACCGGTGATCAATGATGCGCGTGCCGGAGACGCGGGGCGCGCGATGGTTCCGTCGCTGCGCCAGGGAAACTACAGCGCGGCGATCGAAACCGCGACGTGGATGCTTGCGAAATATATTGCGGATGATCGCGGTGTTACCCTATCGGGCCAACCGCCAGCTCGGCAGCGGAGGCAGCGGGAGCGCTCGTCGCCAATTGGGCTATGGGCGATACTGCAATTGCGCGGGCTGCGGGCGGTCGAAGAGGTGGAGGCGGCGGCTGGTGGATCGGGCCGATGCTCGGTGGGATGGGTGGCGGGTGGCGAGGTGGCGGGTTCGGGGGCGGCTCCGGCGGCTATTCCGGCGGTGGAGGGTTTGGCGGCTTCGGCGGAGGCAGCAGCGGAGGTGGCGGGGCGTCTGGGAGCTGGTAGAGTCTGAGGAACGCGATGGCCGACGTACATGAGGCGCTGAAAAACCTGGTCGAACGGCTGCACGAAGCGGCGCGGGACAATCTCGAATCGATAATTTTGTACGGCTCGGCGGCGCGCGGGGATTTTCACGAGGCGCATTCCGATTTGAACGTTCTCTGCATTTTTCGCTCGCTGCGAGCGACGGAGTTGGCGCGCGTCTCCCCGGTGGTGAAGTGGTGGACCACCGTGCAGCGTCAGCCCGCGCCACTTTTCTTTGCCGCTGAGGAACTTCGGCAGGCTGCGGACGTTTTTGCGATTGAGATCCTGGATATGCAGCACAGCCATCGCGTGCTGTACGGTTCGGACACCATCGCCGGCATCACTGTGCCGATGAACTTGCATCGCGTTCAAGTGGAGCACGAGCTGCGCATGCTGTTGCTGAAGTTGCGGCAGCACTTTCTACATGAGGCGGGAAATCCGCAGCAGCTGGGAGCCGTTCTGGCCAAATCGTTTTCGAGCACGCTAACGCTGCTTCGGCACACGTTAATTGCCTTCGAGGAGCAGCCGCCGACCACCGCGGGCGACGTTCTTGTCCGGATTGCCGCACTGACGGCCGCCGGCGCGCCGGCATTTGAAGCCGTGCGACGCCTGCGTGAAGCCAAGAGCCTGGACAGAGATGCGGTGCTGCCTGTGTATGATGGCTACCTGGCCGCGTTGGAAAAAGTGATCGCGGCGGTGGACCATCATCTGCCGAAACATCAATGGCAGCGCGCCGGCAAGAACAGTTCCTAATTGTTGAGGAGGCAAGGGATCATGAAAATAGCTCTCGCGATTCTCGCGATTCTGCTGGTGATTGGCCTGCTGCTGGGCAGCTCATTCGTAAGCCGCAGAAACCAGATGGCGATAAAGCGCGAAGCAGTAAACGCGGCGTGGTCGCAGGTGGACGTGGTCCTGCAGCGGCGCGCGGACCTGATTCCAAACCTGGTGGAAACGGTGAAAGGGTTTGCAGCGCAAGAGGTAACTGTTTTTGGCGATATCGCGAAGGCGCGCTCCGCGTTGCTTAGTGCGAGCACTCCCGCAGACAAGATCGCCGCCAACCAGAGGCTCGACTCGGCGCTGGGGCGCTTGTTGGTTGTAGTTGAGAATTATCCGCAGCTGAAATCCAACGAAAACTTTTTGCGGCTTCAGGACGAGCTGGCCGGTACAGAGAACCGAATTGCGGTGGAGCGGCGCCGTTACAACGAAACGATCCAAGACTACAACACCTATATTTCTCTTTTCCCGAACAGCTTGGTGGCGGGCCTGAGCGGCTTTGCCCGGAATGACGCCTACTTCAAGGCCGACGAGGGCGCACGCCAAGTTCCCAAGGTTAATTTCGAGAAAAAAGCGCCATCGGCGCCGGCGCAGGCTCCCGTTCCCGCGCCTGCAAAACCATAATCGGCGCGCACGAAAAGTGTGCAGGGAGCGGATAATATTCCAGCCCTGCGTACTAATCCGCGCGGCGAAGCATCTACGCAGTAGACTCACGCATGCGCTACTTTTGTCTCATTTGTGATTACGACGGCACGATCGCTCGCGACGGGCGCTGTGCGCCCAGCACCGTGGAGGCGCTTAAGCGCGTGCGCGCCTCCGGCCGTAAGTTGATTTTGGCAACTGGACGGCAGCTTGCGGAATTGCAGGAAGTTTTTCCGGAGTATGCGATTTTTGACCGAATCGTTGCGGAGAACGGCGCCGTTCTGTATCGGCCGGCCAGCCAGGATTCTAAAGTGCTTGCAAATCCGCCGGCGCCGGAGTTTGTCGACGAATTACGCCGCCGCGGAGTGTATCCACTGTCGGTAGGCCAATGCATCGTAGCCACCTGGCATCCTTTTGAGTCGACGGTCCTAGAAGTAATACGCGACATGGGACTCGAACTGCAGGTCATTTTCAACAAGGATGCGGTGATGGTGCTGCCTTCCGGCGTCAACAAAGCGAGCGGACTGCAGGTCGCTTTGAACGAGCTTCGGCTCTCGCCGCATAACGCTGTGGGCGTGGGCGATGCGGAAAACGATCACGTGCTCCTGGGTATGTGCGAATGCGGCGCGGCGGTAGCCAATGCGCTGCCGGCGTTGAAGGAGCGCGCTGATTTGGTGACCAACGGTTCGCATGGCGCCGGCGTTGAAGAACTCATCGAAAAGCTTCTGTCCGAAGATTTAGCTAGCCTGGCGCCACGCCTGAAGCGCCATCAGATTGTGCTTGGTTACACGGAGAGCGGTGACGATTTTCGCCTGGAGCCCTACGGACCGCGACTCGCGATTGCCGGGCCGTCCGGCGGAGGCAAATCAACGACGGTGGCTGCCATCGTCGAGCGCTTGGTGGAAAAGAAATATCAAGTGTGTTTGTTCGATCCCGAAGGGGACTACGATGAATTCGAACGAGTCGTGACCTTGGGCGACCCGCAAAGGGTGCCAGGAGTCTCTGAGGTGTTGGAAGTCCTGAATACGCTGGAGCATTCGCTAAGCATCAACCTGCTGGGTGTGCCGCTTGCCGATCGCCCGTCCATGTTCATGAGCTTGCTCTCGCGGGTACAGGAGCTCCGCGCGACAACCGGGCGTCCCCACTGGATAATCATCGACGAAGCGCATCACTTGCTGCCCGCGACACTGGATTCAGCGAACCTGACCATACCGAAGGAGCTCTCGACGTTTGCGTTGGTCACCGTTTATCCCGACCAGGTGGCGCGGGCGATTCTGGGTTCCACGAATGGATTAATCGCCATCGGGTCAAATCCAGCGAGCGTGATTGCCCAGTTCAACGCGGGCGCCGGCCAAGACTTGCGGCCCAGCTCGCTGCCGGAGCCGCCGCAGGAAGCGGGCGAGGTGATTGTATGGTGGTTCTGCGAAACACCCCTGCCTATGAAAGTAAGGGTTGAGCCGGCAAAAGCGGAACTGCGCCGCCACCGCCGCAAATATGAAGCCGGCGAATTGGGGGAAGACAAGAGCTTCTACTTTCGCGGAGCCGAAGGGAAGCTCAACCTCCGTGCGCAAAACATGAAAATGTTTGCGCAGCTCGCCGAAGGGGTGGACGAAGATACTTGGGTCCACCATCTCCGAAATGCGGATTATTCGCAGTGGCTGCGCGAGGCGGTGAAAGACGCGGCCATCGCCGAGGAGGTCGCGAGAATTGAGAAGAATGTACAACTAAAACCATCGGAGAGCCGCACGCAAATTCTGGACGCCATCCGCAAACACTATACTGCCCCGGCGTAACCTCGCGCTCTGGCTGATTCTTCGTTTCGCTTAAGCAGCCGCTTGCGCAGCGACGAGTTCAGCGATCAGTACCCTTCCAACACACGGTGAACGCCACGGCGCAATGCGGCGCGCATCCGCCTGCTAACATTTCTTGATCTAACAGGCATTCCGCATGAACCTAAACCTTGCCTACGGATTTTACGAGAGCTGTGTCCGTTTTCCGGACCACCTTGCTCTCTCCATCGGGAACCAGGAAGTCAGCTACAGTCAATTGTGCCGCCTCGTTCAGCCGTGCGCCGGATGGCTGCGCCGCCATGCTCGATCGGCCGCTCCTAAGGTGGGCATTCTCGCTTCCAGAAGCCTCTCGACGTATGCGGGCATCCTTGGAACCTGTTGGGCCGGCGGCGCTTATGTGCCGATCAGCGCCAAACTCCCGGAGGATCGGCTGATCCAACTCCTGGGCCGAGTGCAAGCCGACGCTCTGGTGGTCGACGCCGAGAGCATGCCTTTGCTTTCACAACGCTTATTGCCTCACTGTCCCCCGTTCATTTTGGCGCCGGAGCTTGCCAATTCTGTAGCAACGCCGCACCAGCCCAACGCGAAGATTGCGGGACGAGATGCTCTTCCTGCGTTTGACCCGCAAGATCGGCCCGTAGCCATCGAGCCCGATGACCTCGGATACATCGAATTTACTTCCGGCACGACGGGGATTCCCAAAGGAGTGATGATCACCGCGGGCGCCGTAGCCCATTTCGTTTCCGTTATGCAGCAGCGCTATGCTTTCGAGCCTTCCGACCGCGTCGCGGGAATTGCGGATGCGACGTTCGATATCTCGGTATTCGATATGTTTGTTACCTGGAGCTGCGGAGCCTCGCTGCTGATAGTTCCGGCAACGCAGTTGATGGCGCCCGCGGGTTTCATCCAGGGCCAGAAGTGCACGGTGATTTTCACGGTTCCCTCGGTTATCAGCGGCATGCAGAGGATGAAAATGTTGCGCCCGGGCCTGATGCCCACGCTGCGCTATTCGCTTTTTGCGGGTGAGCCCCTCCCGGTCGCTTCCGCACAGGGATGGAAGCAAGCCGCGCCGAACAGCGTGGTGGATGATCTCTACGGCCCCACCGAGGCCACGGTGGTGTGCACGGGCCAGCGATTTTTCGGGATCGAGAACGCGACGCCCAACCGCGGAGTCGTCGCCATCGGCATCCCGTTTCTGGGAATGGAGGCGGCCATCTCAGGCTCTTCCCTGCAATTTCTTCCGGACGGCGAACAAGGCGAATTGCTGCTCAGCGGACCGCAGCTTAGCGCCGGATATTACGGCGAAGATAAATTGACCGCGGCGAGTTTTCCCGTGCTCGAAGGAAAACGATGGTATCGAACCGGCGACCTTGCTTACCGCGATTCGGCCGGAACGTTTCACCACCTGGGAAGGATCGACAACCAGGTGAAGGTGCGCGGACTGCGCGTGGAACTGGAAGAAGTCGAGGCGTATTTGCGTGAAATTTGCGGAACTGATTCCGTGGCAGCGGTAGCGTGGCCAGTGAATCACGGGTCAGCGAACGGCATTGTGGCTTTTGTAAGCGGGCAGACGGGGATAGACGACCCCGACGTGAAGTCGCGGATTAAAAGCCGGCTACCCAGCTACATGGTGCCCAGCACGATTCATCGCATGGAGTCGCTGCCGCTCAATGCTAACGGCAAGGTGAACCGCAAGGAATTAGTCGCACTTCTGGACGAGGGCAAAATTTGAGCGCCTCGATGCCAACAACGCCGGAGCTGTCAACGACCCCTGGGGAACTCTCGCCGCCATCCGGCGGCAGGCTTGCAAATTTTCGCCTTATCCCCCGCATTGAGACTTACTCTGCGGTGGTTTCTTTCGCACAGACTTTGCCAGGCAAACTCGCGCTGCTGGCTGTTTTTGCGCTTGGTCTGGCGTACAACCACCGGCCTTGGGGGCCGCTCGTATTCTGCCTGGCGCTGATTACGTTTTTGCCGGACCGGCGGCGGATTCTGCTAACCGTCAGTACGCTGGTCTTCACCTTTCTAGTGCCTTGGAGCGGCTTTAGCAATCCGCTTTATGTCGCGACACTTATTTGCCTGACGATATTGCTGGGCGCTTTGCTGTTTTGGTCCGTGGCACGCTGGCCGAGATCCTGGTACGGGCGCCGCGCAGTCTTACTTTTCCTTTCGGGTTTTGCTGCGCTGGTGGTGTTTGCGGCGAAGACTCCGAGAGACGCCTGGTTCGGCCGGCTGCTCTGGGATTTCACGATCATGCTGTCGACCTACATCTGGTTCATCGGGTACTCGCTGCTCGACGCGAAAACAGCGAGCCACGATGCGTTCAAGCTTCAACTGGGCAGCTATCGTCCCTTCTGGGGTTCGACAGATACGCCCTTCGCGAAGGGAGCCTCCTATTTGCGCCGGATTGAAGCGCGCAGTCCCGAGCAGCTCGCCGTCACGCAGCTAAAGGGCGTAAAGCTATTGGCATGGGCCAGCCTGATTTCCTTTTTTTCGGATATCTACCAGCATTACGTTTACGGGTCTTTCCGGATTCCCACTTATTCTCAGGCTTTGTCTCTTAGCGCCAGTCATGTTCCCCCGCCCTGGTATCTTTGCTGGGCCAGCCTGATCGCTAATTTCTTCGGCGGCATTATTTCGTTGTCCATTCTTGGGCACACTATCATCGCGTGCTGCCGCATGGCGGGCTTCAATGCGCTGCGAAACACGTACCGGCCGCTGTCCTCGCGCACGGTTGCCGAATTTTTTAATCGCTACTATTTTTATTTCAAGGAACTGCTGGTGGACTTTTTCTTTTACCCCACCTTTCTGCGCTATTTCAAAAAACACTACAAGCTTCGCCTGGTCGCCTCTATCTTTGCCGCCGCCTGTTTCGGAAACGCGTTCTACCATTTTTCGAGAGACTTGAACCTGGTTCATTCTGTGGGGCTGGCGCGCGCTCTCCAGGGTTTTCAGGTTTATCTCTTCTATTGTTTCGCCCTCGCGACCGCCATCAGCATTTCGCAGTTGCGCCGCCGCGGCCCCGCGCCGCCTGGCTTCATCCGAGGTCAGCTGCTGCCTTCCTTCTGCGTAGTGTTCGTTTATTGCCTACTGGATGTATTTGGCGCCACGGAACGAAACTATCCCCTGGTGGAGCACTTTCGTTTCTTTGCGCGCTTATTTAACCTGAATATGTGAGGAGAAATATGGACGGCGTCGAGGAAATCCGTGTCTTCTTAAAAAAGCTGCTGGCCCTCAGGGCCGACCGGCAGCCATTCTCCGACCAGAGCTCTCTTTTCCTCAGTGGCCGGCTAGGATCGGTCGATGCCGTCGAAGTGGTTGTCCTTCTCGAGGAGAAATTCGGAATCGATTTCACCGAGACCGGCTTCGATCAAGTTCAAATTGACAGTATCGATGCGATTCAGTCGCTAATCCGGACCACCAATGTTTCCAAGTAGCGTAGACCAAAAACGGTTGCGATTCTGACAGGCCCGGCGCTGCAATCTCATGAATGATTCTCGGTTATCCAAGCTGCGGGAACTGGAGGCTGCTTTATCGGCGCATCCGGGTGTGCGAGAAGCCGCAGCTGTCTTCCGTGAGGATGGAAGCGGGGGAAAACCCAACCTCGTAGCTTGTATCGTCCCGGATGAAAATTACATCAGCCGGGCCTTAGCCGATCCAGAAAATCAAC
>WNFJ01169613.1_pt1 | contig 10043 bp, 10 predicted proteins | sample 5400461 | NCBI WGS metagenome assembly WNFJ01 (sample SAMN13153349, study PRJNA577476) | soil metagenome | isolation source: 115 cm saprolite on Douglas fir-dominated hillslope | place: USA:California | collected 2013-09-17
GCGATGGTGATGGACGAAGACTACATTCGCGCGCTGTCGTATGGGATGCCGCCCGCCGCGGGCATTGGCGTCGGCATCGATCGTCTGGTAATGTTACTGGCCAATAAGCATTCGATTCGCGATGTAATCCTGTTTCCCCACTTGCGTCCCGAACAACCCGGGCAGTAGCCCGAGGACGAGCGAGCACGCGATCGAAATAACCCTGGCGGGATATCCCGTCGTTAATGATACAAACTTGGGAGGAACATCATGAGCCGAAAGACCCTAGTAATAGCCTTTACCATCCTGTTCGCGGTGGTGTTGTATGCGAAGGACGACAAGACTGTGAAACTTACCGGCTATCTCCTCGACAACAACTGTTCTGCCGGTCACGCCAACGACAAGGACTTTGCCGAGAAGTCCAAGAAACATCCCACAGACTGTGCCAAGATGGAATCCTGCGAGAAGAATGGATATGCCGTCTACGCCGACAAAAAGCTTTACAAGCTGGACGATGCCGGCAACGAGAAGGCTGTGGAAGTACTGAAGAACACCAAGACCGCGAAAGGCGTTAAGGTGACGGTCGAAGGAACTCTGGACGGTGACACGATTAAGGTGACGAAGCTGACCGAAGTAACCGACTAAAGACTCGACTCTGAAAGGCTAAGCGTCACGGATACTCGCTTGCCAAAGCGAGCAGTTCCGTAGCCAGACAAAAGGGCGGACACCGGTCCGCCCTTTTTTCATTTCACCAACGAAACTCCGATCACCAGCGCAACCGGTTTTGTATCATGCCCTCCCTCACGGTCGGGCTTCTGACACGAACGGGCTTGGTGACCTTCTATTGACCTGGCATTACATTCGTCTCTTGATGAGAGAAGGCCTGCCATCGTCCGCCTCGTTTGATCCAAACAGAGCTGGCCCAGGCGGCAGGTATCGGCTTGCCGCCGCATGTTCCGGTGGCCGCGCCCTTATAAGTAAGCAGGACCGCGTCCGCATCAATCATGCTGAGCTTCCAGTCGCTCAGGTTGATAGACTTCACGTCGCAGGCCATTGATGTGATTTCCTTAATTGCGTCAGTCTTGTTCTGCGTGCCGCCGCTACCAATGATCACGCTGTCAGCAGCGAGGTATGTCCTAAAGGGCTTCGGGTCTTTGTTCTTCCACGCTTCCCACAGTTTGGTTTCAGTTGCTGACAACTGTTTGAGCAATTGTGCCTTGCTCACTTTTGGCTTGGGCTTGGGCGCCGGCGAAGGCGATGCGCTTGCTTGCGGTTGTGCGAAGCACAGGGACGCAAACGCCACCACCAGCAGCGCAGCCAGGGGTAGATGTTTTTTCATCGGGGTCTCCTCTTAATTTGAAAAATAGTCTTGAGCGAACGTTGCGAACAGATCTCTGGGAGGGAATGCCCGCACGTTCTACTACTTCAAGGAGTCGGCTGTCAATGATGGTATGGTTTGAAATCTCAGATCACCTCGCTGAAGCGAGGTGCTAATGAGAATAGCCGGAGCTCAGCGGCGCATTAAGATTTCAATTTCGGCGCGTTGCTCTGGCCATAGAAAAGAATCGTGCCGCCGAACCCAACTGCCCAGCCGTGGTTTTGATCAACGAAGAAGAGCCGTTGAATTAGGTGCGACGTGCCGCTTGATTCAGTGGTCCAATGTCCGCCGGCGTCAGTCGTGTGCAGGAGTGTTCCCTCGCTGCCGGTGGCCCAGCCTTCAACCGCATTCACAAATTTGACGTCCAGCAAATCAACTTCGACGTTTGATCGTTGCGGGAACCAGGTCAGTCCGCCGTCTGATGTCGTGAACACGCGTCCGGCCAGGCCCACTGCCCAGCCCAGACGATTGCCGACAAAACTTGTGGCCGTAAATCGCGCGCCGGCGCCGTCGCGCACCAGGCCGGCTTGCCAGGTCAGGCCCCCGTCGTTGGTCTGTAGGATGGTCGCGCCTGCCCCGACCAGCCAACCGTGCGCATAATCGGTGAAGGCGCCCCCGAGCAAAAGATGTTTAGTCGGCGATGCCTGTCGCATCCAATGCACCCCGCCGTCACGCGTGGCAAACACGATGCCGGTCTCGCCAAAAACCCATCCGCGCTCAGCATCTGCGAACACTGCCCGGACCAGACGGGCATTGGCGTCAATGCCGCTCAGAAAGATGCGCCGCCAACTGAAACCACCGTCCTCGGTTTTCAACAGATAGGTCCGTGGCTCGTCGTTGGTCTTCAGCTTTAGCACGTCGCGCTCGGCTATCAGCCAGCCGACATTTTCGTTGGCAAAGTAAACCTCGTGCAAGTTGTCTTTGCTGAGCGGGAAAAGTCTTTTCCAGGTCACGCCGCCGTCTTTGGTTTCCAAAAGCGTGCCGCCGCTGCCCGCTGCCCAACCGCGATTTTGATCGAGAAAGTATACGGCATGCAGCCAGGCCATCGTTTTTGAAGATTGCCGTGTCCAGGTGGCAGCGGAAACAGAAGGCAGAAGGCACAAGGCGGAAAGCAGAAGACAAAGGACGGTGGGCAGAAGGCAGAAGGCGGAGAGCAGGGCGCGAGGCATAGCCTCGCGATGAAATTCATAATGGTGGCGGCCGGAAAGGCGGAGCCTTTCCGCACCGTGCGGCGGCAGAGCCGCAACTGTGGCAATAGAGTTTGATTTCATCCTGCGACTGTCTTTGACGGCGTCGTACTGCCTGATGCTTTCTGCTTACTGCCTTCTGCCTTCTGTTCGTTTACCATCCGCCCGTAAATATCTTGGCGAAGCTGAGGATCGGCAGGAAGCTGCTCAACGTCTGCCACTTCTTCAAACTGTTGCCGGGCACGATCACCTGATCGCCTGGCAGTAGATAAATCGAGTCAGGCGCCTGCCCGCGATAGATGGCTGAGACGTTGACCGGAATAGGCATGAGATTTCCCTTCGCTTGTTTGCGCAGCACAAAAACTTTTTTCTTGTCGCCAGTTTGCAGGATCCCGCCAGCTTCGGAAATCGCTTCCGTTACTGAGAGCCGGCGCGTCATCAATCTGATTCCCGGCTGCGCCACGTCACCGATCACGCTATAGCGATACGATCCGGCTTGATCAAGTGAGACTGAAACCTGTGGATCGATGATGTATTCGTCATAGCGCTTCTTAATCAACTCGGCGACTTGATCCACGGTCTTGCCGTTGACAAAGATGCCGTCCGGAATCAGCGCCAGAGTGACGCGTCCGCTGGGCGGAACCTTTATGCCGCTTTTTGAATAACGATCCTGTCCAAAAACAGTGACCGAGATCACATCTTCGGGGCCGAGCTGATAAGTCGTGAAGAAGTTGTTGTAGTTCTGCACGATCGCGGCTTCGTCGGTTGACTCGCCGGCGCGATTCGTCTGCGCATCCGCAGTAACCGGGGCCGGTTTGTCCTTGCTCTTGTCGCCAGCCTTATCGCCGGGTTTATCAGTGGACACGGTGGCGGGTTTATCAGTCGCGGCAGTATCCTGCTTCGTCTCTGGCGCGGTCCGGCGTTGGCGTGAGCTGCTCGGCGATTGCGCCAGCGTGCCGGCCGTAATCACCATCGCGATCGTCAGGGCAATAGAGTGTGTTAGTAACTTCTTCATGGTTTCAACCTCCTGAGTGTCCGACAAACTTTAGTTTGTCGCTGCGCTCACTATTGATTCTCAAGTCAGTTATCGACAAACTGAAGTTTGTGGGACTTTAAGTTCCTCTTCCGAACAGAATCGTCTTGACCGTTTCGAACAGGATTGTCGCGTCGAGCGTAAGGCTCTGGTTCTTGATGTAATAAAGATCGTATTGCAGCTTCTGTTTGGCGTCCTCAATCGATGCCCCGTACGGATACTTGATTTGCGCCCACCCCGTCAGCCCGGGCGGGATCAGATGGCGCTGTTCGTAAAACGGAATTTCCTGCGCCAGTTGCGAAACGAAATGCGGACGTTCGGGCCGGGGGCCAACGAAATTCATGTCCCCGCGCAGGATGTTCCAAAATTGGGGAATCTCGTCCGCGCGAATTTTGCGGATGATGCGTCCCACTCGCGTCATGCGCTGGTCTTCAGTTTTGGCCCAGACGGGCCCGTCCTTCTCGGCGTCGACCCGCATCGAACGAAATTTCATCAGCGTAAATACGCGACCGTTTTTGCCGACGCGTTCCTGCATATACAACACCGAACCGCGGGAATCGATCTTGATCAGGATGGCGGTGACGATCGCAATCGGCAAAGAAAGCAAAGCGCCTGTTAGCGCGATGGCTCGATGCATGATGACGCGCGATAGCTCGTTGATGCGGGCTCGTTGGCCCCGGCTGGAAAAAATCAGCCAGGACGGGCGGATCATGTCGAGCAGCACGCGGCCGGTCAGCCGTTCATAGAACGAGGCGCTCTCTTCGATCGAAACGTCACCCGAAAGGCTCAGCCGCAGTAGTTCCTGCGTTGGAAACTGACCGCGCCGGTCGCCAATCGCAACCACGATGCGATCGATGTTTTCTTTCTTAACTATTGATCTCAACTCTGAAGTCAGGCCAATTACTTTCGGATTGATCAAGCTTTGCCCAACCAGCGCGGGATCGCTATCGACAAACCCGATGACGCGAAAACCGGCATCGGGCCGGCCCAACGTTTCCCGCGCAATCTCGATAGCGAATGGACCCGAGCCAACGATCAGAATGCGCTCGCCAAGATCCGGATGGCCCAACACCCAGTGAATCGCCGGCCGCCACGCCACCATCAGCAGCAGCGCCAGCGGCAGAGAAATGAACGAAACGCCCCGGCCGATCATTACCTGCGGCACGGCATAAAACATCAGCGCCAGAGCCACCCAGGCGAGTCCCAGTGCCTGCATCAGCCGCAGCACCAACTCGCGCCGATCGTGGATCACAACCAAATCGTAGAGGTCGAAAAGATAGAACGACGCGAGACAGAAAACCGTCGCCAGCGCGGCTTTATAAAAACCATTACGCTGCAGGAGCGTCTCTTCAGCATCGACCGCGCCCAGACGCACGTACACGGCGACTATCAGGCCGCCGAAGAGCAACATCGCTTCGGCCAGCAGCAATAGCAGCATCCGTCCGTTGAAACGCGAAGGCTTCAAGAGACAAAGTCCTCCTCGATGTAAATCAGCTCCGGCTGTTCGTCTTCATCGTGATCTGCTGCTGCGGTTTCCTCCTCGACAGCTTCCTCTGACGTGCGCGAGGATCGCGGCTGGTAGTAGTGAGAGTTGTCGTCCGGCTTTATTTCCGCACGATTCAGCACCACGCCCAGCATGCGTTCGCGAGGTAATTGTTCGAGTAGTTGATCGACAACCGCATAACGTGTCTTGGCAGCGCGCACGACCAACAGAGCGGCGTCGGCGCGATTGATCAGCAGATTGGCGTCAGTGAAAACGCCGAGCGGCGGCGCGTCGATAATGATGTAATCGAACATCTTTCGCGCTTCATCAAGCAAGCGGCCAAACCGTGGGCCCGAGAGCAACTCCGCCACGTCTTCACGGGCGGCGCCGCCGGGCAACAGATGCAATCCCGAAGGTTGCAGCTTGAGGATCGCTTCGCCCAGCTTTAGCTCTCCCGTTAATACTTCGGACAGCCCATACTCGGCTTCAATGCCCAGGTAATCAGCGGTGCACGGCCGTCGCAGGTCAGCGTCGATGACCAATGCACTCGCGCCGTCGGTTTGTGCCAGCAGCCACGCCAGGTTTAGCGCCGTCAGCGTTTTGCCTTCGCCGACGCCCGCGCTGGTGATCACAAAAGCCCGCTTGCCTTCGCGTTCACGGGCCTGCAAAAGGTGTGTCCGCAGAACTCGAAACTGTTCGCACTCGGGCGAACGAGGTTCGGTGATTGCCACTAGATGTGGTTCGACGCGCGCGGCCAAGATGTCTCGATTTGAGTACTCGGCAGCGCGCGCCGATCCTACAGCGTCCAAGGTTGCCCCAGCATCACGAGAAGCTGGTCCGCCGGGGAGTGCCGGCCCGCCGGTCGCCTCCGTCGTGTGCGCAGTGAACGCTGAATTGGATGCCGCCGGCATGCCGGTAAAGGGCGAGCCCTCCCACGGATGGTCGTTGCCGTTCCGCGGATGGAAGTAGGCGACGTTATCCGCATTGCCGTTGCGGCGAATAGAAGATTGCGAAGGTTTGAAAGGACGCTGGGCGGACTCGGCCCGCTTCAGCGCATCATAGACTCTGCCCATTGTTTCCTCTCCCTAAACCTGAACGGCTGAACGCCGATCCAAGTTCTTCAATGGTTGCTGGAGCTTCATTTCGGCTCGTGTACTCGTGATAGACGATGTCAGTTTCAGGCGTGCTGATCGCGGTAAACGTTTCGTCTGACCCGACGGAATTATCTGAACCAAGGTGCGAGTCGCCGTTTCCGTTTCCCGCCGACCACAGTTCCGCCCGACCGGCGGCGCGGAAGATACGGGCCGGAGCTTCCCGCTCTTCGCCGTTTTGCACACTGCGATCAGCGCGCGGCACCATGTCAAATGTGGCCGCAACCTCTTCGACGATTGCGCGGCTGATAATTGGTTCGCTGGCGGCGAAGCCATTCAGCAGAGCGTTGTCGCACAGGTTGTTGATGTTGCGCGGAATTCCTTCCGAACAGCGAAAGATGTAATCGACCGCGCCCGGTGAAAAGATGTCGGTGCGCTGGGCGCCGGCAACTCTCAGGCGCGAAGCAATGTACTGCGCGGTTTCCTCGACGTTCGGCAGCGCGGTGATTTCGCACCGCAGCGCCACGCGCTGTTTCAATTGGCGCAGATCCGAATAGTTCAGCACCGTGCGCAGCTCAGGCTGGCCCGTCAGAACGATTTGCAACTTTTTCGCCGTATCGGATTCGAAATTGCAAAGCAGGCGTACCTCTTCCAGGACATTCGTCGACAGTCCGTGGGCCTCATCGATAATCAGGACGGTGCGCAGGCCGCGGCTGTGACGCGACTCAAGCACCTTGCCAAGCTCGATCAGGAAATCAGACTTGTTGTCCCAGTTGGTGATGTTGAAGAGCGTGGCCAGGTGCTGATAGAACTCAGGCACTGATAGACGCGGATTGAAGATGTAGGCGACCAGGACCGTACGGTCCAACCGCTGCATCACCCAGCGCAGCATCGTAGTTTTTCCGGTGCCGACTTCGCCGGTCACCACGATCAATCCTTTGCCGCTCTCGATCCCGTAGTGAAGGTTGGCCATCACTTCGGTGTGCGAAGGCGTGAAGTAGATGTAGCGCGGATCAGGCGTCAGCGCGTATGGCATCTCTCTTAATCCGTAAAATTCAGCGTACATGTCTCCTCCGGGTTACCTATAGCAGGAACTTGTCGAACACGTGCGTTAGCCGCAAAACAAACGCGAGCGCGGGAACCGCGAAAATGGCAATTGCGATTCCCGCGGCCATCGCTAATTTTTGCCGGCGGGGAATGGCCCGCGCCTCGGCCAGTGTCATGAGTTCGGGAATGCTGGCCAACAGCGGCAAGCTGGTGTAATGCTTGGCGTCCTCGGCAGTTTGAATCGTGAAGAGACGGCGCATCTCAACCGCGACGGCCAGCAAAAGGCCCAGCGCGAGGCCGACACCAAAGCCGGCGACGGTCAGCATCAAACGCTTGGGCGCAACCGGACTCTCTGGCAGGTTTGCGGGATCGACGACTTGAATGCCGCCGCCCTGTTGGTCTTTAGCGGCGTCGGCGCCGACCACAATCTTTTGTTGCTGCGCCAGCAGGTTGTCATAGTTGAGTTTCTTGGTCTGGTACTCGCGATCAATCGCCTCCAGGCCAACCTCAGCATTGGGAATAGCATTGATGCGCGCATCAAGATCTGCGATCTGCTGATTGGTTTCGTTTAAGAGTTTCTGTTGTCGATCCATGTCGCTGTCAACCATTGTGATCTGGGTTTTCAGCGTCAGGATGCGCGGGTCAGTCAACTGCACCAGTCTTTGCCGGCGCTCTTCGATCCGCGTTTTCCATTCCGCGATCATTTGATCCTGATCCCGTTTGACCGATTCAAGCTGCTGCTTCTTGGCCACCACGTCCGGGTGTTTTTCCTTGTACTGGGTCAGAAGGTTCTGCAACTCAGCTTCGAGTTCAGAGCGACGATTAGCCAGGTTCGCCCAGGCCATCGTAGTTTTCGGATCGGTCGTGTTCTCGGCAGCCATGGCGATTTCCTGGTCGTAACTCTTGCTGATGTCAGCGAGCTGGCTGCGATAAGCAGCGCCCAAATCGCGCGACCGACCAAGTTCCGCGATCATCGCCTTCTGTCCCTCATGCAGCGCCGTTAACCGTCCAACCAACGCCTGTGACTGCGATGGCAGATTGTTAATATTCTCCTGCAAATACTTCAGTCGCTGGCCGTCGATAGTGTCGAGTTCTTCCTTTGCCTGGCGCACCTGTTCTTCAATAAACTGTTTAGCCGATGCACCCCCGTTGATGGTGCTCTTGGTTTGCTCGTCGACGTATTTGCTGGCGAGTTCCGAGGCGACCGCTTGCGTAGTTTTCGGATCGCGGCCGCGATACGTAATATTGAATCCGTTAGTGATGTCGTTGCGACTGGTGTTGACTTCGACCTTGATCTGCTTGCGCATGGAATCGATCAGCAATTCCATCGGCTCTCCACGCAACCGCTCTTCTTTATAGAGGTCATACTTTTCCATCAGCGGCTGCAAAGAGCTGCGGCTGGTAACCACCTGAGAGATGCTGGTCAACTCGCGCGTCAGCGTTTCCTCCGTGATCGTGGGCACGACGGAATTCGGCAGCGTCGACGGCTTGACGACGATCAGTGTGACCGACTCGTACATATCGGGCAGACGGAAGACGACATAACCAATGGCGAGGCCGATAACAATGGCCGGCAGCAAGATGAGCCATTTGCGCTTGCGCAGAATGCGCACATATTCGCCTAGTTTGCGTGGTCGGAATTCAGCACTCATTGAAGGACTCCTTCTAAGATCAATAGGGCCTATTTGACCTCCAGGACCTATCCGCTTTTTCTATTTACAGCGTCGCCAGCGTTTTTCGGGCTTCGTCGGCTTCAGCAAATCTCGTCTTCTCGCTCAAGCGCAGAGCGGTTTCGATTTCGCGTCGGGCGCCGGCTTTATCGCCCTTGCCGGCCAGAGCCAAGCCGAAGTGATAACGATAGACGGGCGACGGCGTGCTGTTGCTGCGCCGGGCCTCTGCCTCGTCGATGGTCGCGGCTTTCTTCAGTTGCTCAGCGGCCGCGCCATACAGACCTTTCTTGTAGTAAACCCAACCCAGCGTGTCGGCGAAGCTGGGAACTTCGGGATGGGTTTGCACAATGCCCTGCGCCAAACGCACCGCTTCGTCCAGATTGCCTCTGCCGTATTCGGCGTAGAGCCAGGCCAGATTGTTCGCGGCAAAAATTGCGTTCTCGTCCTTAGTGAGGGCCTTGCGATAGTTGTCAATCGCGGCGTCGATGTTCCGCCGGCTCGTCTCCAGCATTCCGATTAAGGTATAGGCCGCCGCGTTGTCGGGACGTCGGTCGACGATCTTCTGGTATTCGGCGATGGCCCGGTCCTGCTGGTTGGTATTAACGAACAGCGCGCCCAGTGCTGAGTAAGCAACGAGATAGTTCGCATCGATTTCCAATGCGCGTCGAAATTCCGCTTCAGCGCCCTGCGCGTTTCTTTCAAAGCCGTAAACCTGGCCTTTCAGGAAATGCAGGCTGGCGTTGTTAGGTTGCGAGTTGATTGCCTGATCGACGCGGGCATGCGCCTGATCCGTGTGATTCTGGCTTGCATAAATGCTGATCAGACCGCGGAGTGAATTAAAGTTCGCGCCGTCGATAGCCAGCGCACTGTTGTAGAAAGTGATAGCCTCGTCGACTTTATTTTCCGCGAGCGCGACTGCAGCGAGCTTGACGTAGATGTCAGAGCTTCCGGGCGCCGCATCGTGCGCGGCGAGAAAATCAGACCGCGCGGTCTTTGTATCACGTAGCTGTAACGCGGCTGATCCGTGAGCGATTAGTGTATTGGCCCGAATATCGGCCAGCATTTGTGGCGACGTGTCGCGATCAGGCACGGCTTTCGCCAAACGGTCCTGTAACTGTGAAGCCAGCTGCACTGCCGACTTGGCGTCGCCGCTGGCAAGGTTGATTTGCACCTGC
>WNFJ01336848.1_pt2 | contig 10043 bp, 12 predicted proteins | sample 5400461 | NCBI WGS metagenome assembly WNFJ01 (sample SAMN13153349, study PRJNA577476) | soil metagenome | isolation source: 115 cm saprolite on Douglas fir-dominated hillslope | place: USA:California | collected 2013-09-17
GGGTTCCCGCATCTCGCAGGTAAACGCGAGCAACAATGGCAGCCGTTTGAAGATAGTGTCCATCTCGCGGTGCCATCGCACCGGATCGGTATAGTTTTGAACCGGAATGTACTTGACGTCTTCCGCTGAATCAGTCGTGCCGTTGTCAACGTGCGCGAGCAACCGCGTCGCTAGATTGATGTATTCGGAACGCCTCATAGTGTCTCCATTGCCAAGGCTGACGAGTTCCGGCTCCGATTTCCGATGTGATTACTCGCTATTCAATCTTGAGCCATCTTGAGAGCGTCTCGTGAAAAGCGCGAATTTTCGTCTCTTGGTAGTTGGCCAGCGTTACGGTCTTTTTCTTCGCGGCTTTCAGCCCCAGCTGCAATTTCGACAGATTGAAAGTGTCCTGGTTGAACACACGCGCAAGGAAGCCAAGTTCAGGCGCCTCGCACCAGTCCTCGTCCGGGCCGAGCATGTGGATCGGCGCCGAGGGCGGTTTCTCGCCCGGTGGGTAGGGTGCGAGATACATGCACTCCATGATCGACTGATCAACGTCGGTCCCATTCGGTCGGAACCGATAAACGATTCGATTGTATGAGCCCCATGGATGAAAATTCGGGAAGACGGTGTAATAGAAGCTGTCGACCAGTTCGGCATCGGATAGTTCATCGACGTGCGAGCCGAGCGCGGGGCGTAACATCTCTCGCCCGGCCGTCGCCGCAACCGAACGCGCCGTCAGCCCGCCGCCGATTTCCGCAACCGGGGGTTCATCAAGGCGGCGATCGACCATCGCATCGAACATCTCTTGCTCAGTCGGCTTCCATGATAGGTGTGGACTGGGAGTGCCATTGGCCGTGATGGCACGCGAGAAGTTTTCCCATACGTCATACTGAGAATTCGCGTCGCCGATGCCGGGCAGCAACTGCGGATGCGTCGCGACGACGTGGAAAGCCTCCATGAACGCCTCCTGCGCGACTTTCCAGTTGCAGCGCAGGATTTTCGCCACGTGTGCCTGCTTGTAGCGTCGTTCAAGAGGCCAGCGCCGGAACTGCTCAGTCAGTTCCGATCCAATGAAATCGTCGAGCGATTCGGCCTGCTGATCAGGATTGATGAAAACGAACCCGCCCCATCTCCCGACCTTAGCTTCAGGCAGACACCATTCCTGCGGTCGAATGTGAGGAAAATCCCACTGACATGGCACATGCTTGAGCGTGCCGTCGATATTCCATGCGAACCCATGAAACGGACACCGGATCTCCGTCGCTCGCATGCTACCCGACTCACGCAGCAGACGACCACGATGAAGGCAGGCATTGTAAAAGGCTTTGAATAAATTTGGCGCCGTCCGGACGACCAGGAACGACATGCCCGCTATATCATAGACGATGTTATCGCCGACATTCGGAATGTCTTCCTCGCGGCACGCCATTTGCCAAACTCGTTTCCATAACCTCTCCACTTCGAGATCGAAGAAGTCTCGCGATAAGTAGCAGCCGATGGGAATTTCGGAGGGACCTGAGTTGATAGGATTGGTGCGGCGCAAGACATCGGGCACCGAATGGGTATCGGTGTCGAGGAGCGACTGATAGCTCAGCCAGCTCGGCCGCTCATCTCCAGTTTTCTTGGCGACTGCCATACCTCTCTCCAGATTGCTTTCACCAATGTCACGATTCAGGTTTTCTCGTGATCGGGCCGGGCGTCGCGATAACGAGAGGGCAGATCACGTCCGCCGATCCATCCGCAGAGATGAGGATCGGCAAAATAGACATCGCCCTTGATGTAAGTCCCGTCCGCCCGAAACAGACCAGTTTTGCCGTCCTGTCGTGTCACCCGAATGACGCCGTTCGCCTCGAGATCATACAAAGCGCCGCTCAATGGATGCTGAATCGATCGCATAGATTCATCTCAACCCTTCGTAGTCGAGCGATCATCTTTCCGTCCGGTTTGCCCCCGCCTGACCAGTCGAACCTTTGCACGGCCGCGCGTGATAGCACGTCGCACCATCCTGCGCGCGAATTCGAGGAACTGCGCACGTTCGGCTGGGTCGGCAGGTTTGCTCCAGTAGAAGGTGTCGTACCCGGTCATCAGAGCCAGCAGCGCGCGCGCGTGGCCCTCAGGATCTTCTGCGCCGGCGTCGCGGAGCGCCTCCGCCATTGGCTCGCTATAGCGAAACTGGACCTGGGTATAGAACTTCTCAACCGTCCCTTCACGGACGCATTCTGCCCAATATTCAATAAATGCCAGCGAAGCTTGCCACTCCTCGGTGGTGCGTGTCAGGTAGGTCTCAAGGAGCCGGTCAATGCGCTTCACTGGGTCCGGTTCGGAAGCGCGGATCCGGTCGAAGACCCTCAGCATGCCATCGAACAGCCGTTGCATCACGCACTGCATCAGCTCGCTTTTGTCTTTGAAGTAGTAGTGCAGGATCGACAGCGGGACTTTCGCTTCCTTCGCGACCAGGCGCAACGAAGTTGCCGGAAATCCGCGCTTGCAGACGATGCGCAAGGCGGCCGACTCGATCTCCTCGCGACGGATTTGATGCACCGCGGCTTTGAGTTTCGAGTTGGCGTATCTAGGCAATGACGTTCACCAATATGGACGCGCGTACAAGTATCTAGGACACTCGACCTAGATAACAAACCGACCGTCCATGGTCAAGCGAATTTGTTCCCTGGTAATCCATCAACAGCGGATATTTGACTTTGGACTCCGCCTTATACGATGACTTTTATGAGGGGCCACGATTTTCATGCCGTGTTGCGCATTCGCAGCGTTCATCGTCAGCCAGGTTGTGCTGGGCTTCGGCGCCATCAAACGATTTGTACTGAGGTCGGACAATGCGTTCGACGATGTGCCGAGTAATCTCGCCACCGAGTGGCGATTGATCGGTGGCGCACCGGCGCTAGCCGCGCCGTCGAGGCGCTCTTTCGGAATGCGGATATTAGCGACTGCCGCAGCCATAGAGATTCTGCTCGCGATCGGTGCCGCATACGGCTACCACCTGCTCGCGCACCATCATCATCACCACCACGACCTCGCAAGCATCGCGAGCGCGCCGGTTTCTGGTCGCATCAGATAAGGGATCGAGGAGAGCAGCCATGGCCGTTGTACCAAGCGATATCGCTCAGACATTCATTCGAAGCGAAGCCACCGTCGGGCCGGTGACGTCGGCCCGTCATCGCCGGATCGCGATGATCTACGCCGCGATGTGCATTCTCGGCCTGCTTCCGACGATTCTGGGGATGTCGCCAGCGCTGCAGGCCGGAGGGCTGGGTCTATGGATTCCCCGCGGCGGATTCCTCGCAGTCGGGGGATGGGCGATCCTGCTGTTTCCTTTGACGTTGGCGCTGTTTGCGCTCGCCGTGTTTGCATGGTTCGGCGCAGGGATGGTGATCGCGCCTATCATCGTATGGCTCGGCGCGGCACTGCTGGCCGGCAAGATGGCCGGCGAGCAAACCTGGTTCCTCGCGCCCTACCTTGTTGCCGTGACAGTGGCCGGAATCGGCATCTATGCGTATCAGCGCCAGCGGGCGCGCAAGACCGCCGAGCTCGCGAAGCTCGAGGCGCGCAAACGCGGCATCTCGACCGCGATCGCCGAAGCTATCGAGGTTGCGGAGCCGGTGCCGACAATGGCCGAGCGCGAACTCATGCCTGACGACCTCGCATCTTCGCGCTATGCGCTCGATCGCGCGCTCCAGCCGGTCGGTCAGATGAACGGGTACGACAAGGTCGATCAGTTCCAGACTTCGGCCCTGCGCTATCAGATTAATCACCTCGGCTATGGCTTGGGCATGCTGCAGTGCATGTACACCCCGAGCTTTCATGGCTATCTCTCGCAAGCGCAGCGCAACCTGATCGAGCTGTATCTAGATCGCCGAATCTGGAGCTACTGGCTATGGGAGTCGGCGTGGGGACATCTGAATCTGACCGATCCGGATCCCGCGGCGAAGGATAACATCATGCTCACCGGATGGTTCGGCATCCAGCTATGCATGTACATGTCGAACACCGGCGACCGCCGCTACGCCGAGCCCGGCAGCCTGCCCTTTCGGCGCAACGCACGTCGCGTGTTCCATCACGACGCGCATACCATCGCGCAATCGGTGATGAAAAACTTTCTCGATTCGGAATTCTGCCTTTATCCGTGCGAGCCGAACTGGGTCTATCCGATTTGCAATCACTACGGGATGACGTCGCTCAAAATTTACGATCGCGTGTTCGGCACCAAATATGTTCCGAGCGTACTCGATCGATGGCTCAGGAATCTCGATACCGAGTTCACCGATTACAGCGGCAGCGTGATTGGACTGCGCTCTTCGCTGACCGGAATTCGTTTCCCATTTCCGGCGGGAGATGCGGGCTTCGCGGGATTCGAGAATTGTTTCGCGCCTGATCGCGCGCAGCGAATGTGGGCGACGGCGCGACAGGATTTGAAATACATCATAAAGGCCGATCAGACCGGCGCACAGCGGCTTTCGCTACCGGGAAAGGGATTCGACTTCGGCAATTACAAATCGGGCTATACCGGCGCTTACGCGATGCTGATGGATACCGCGCGCGAGTTCGGTGATTCCGAAATCGCCGACGCCGCCCTGCGCGCGCTCGATCAGGATTGTGGCCGCGCCGACGACGGTGGCGTACTGCGATATTCAAAGGGTTCGAACCTGTCGAACGCGATGGCGATGCGCGCGCGAATCCATCGCCGCGACGACTTCCGACGAACGATCGCGGAGGGGCCGCCTGAGGCGTCATTGCGAGGGCCGATTCTCGCCGACGCGAAGTATCCTGATGTGCTGGTGGCGCGCGCATTCAGCAACGGCGACGACCTCGAACTAGTGCTCTATCCCGGCGCGCATCCGGGTCCGCAACATATTCGCGTCGAGCGTCTGCGGCCGGGCTCGAAGTACACGATGCGCAACGGCTCGGAGCACGCTTTTAGCGCTGACAACAACGGCGCGACAACGCTATCTGTCGAGCTTAACGGTCGCACTCCGATCCATATCGTTCCCGCCAACTGAAGGGAGTGCCGGCGGTCCCGCTGAAATCCTCGCGTCGCCGCCGCGCTCCACTAGGCCTGCCCTGAAACGGTTTACGATAGCCGTATTTTTTATCTTTGAAGTTTGCTTCGCCGACGCGAAGTAACTACATTGGTCCATCAGTCGAGTAAATCAATCAGCTTACTCTTCAAATGACCTACCGGAGAGGCTTCGGTAACAATTCGCAGGAGATCGATCCATGTTTCACAAAGGCAAACGTCGTCGTCGCTTGATTGCATTCGCCCAAGCGGAGCCGGGGGCACCTTCATCTGATGGGCTCTCGGAGTTGGAGCGAATCGCCGCGAGTTTCGAGCCGGTGCGCTATGAGCTCGACAATCGCCAGCTCGAAGCCGAACCGGATGAACCGCGAAACTTGAAGCCCGCGGCCGAGCAGCTCAAACGCGAACGCACAGTCTCCGATGCTTCAACTGGCGAGAAAGTTTTTCATTTCGGATGCTACCCCTCGGCAGCCAGGTTCTATCTGGAACGGAAGATCACCACCTAGGAAGATTCTCGTCAGCACGCGATTCACGAAAGGATTGAGCGATGACCACCAGCCTGGAAGTTCGAACCGAAAAGCCCTCAGCCTTCGACCGTGGAGCGTCTCCCGCTCTCACGTTAGATATGGGCCTGATCGTTCCCGTTCAGTTCTACGATCTTATTCGGCGAAGCGCGTTTCTCGACGGCGAGACGCGGCTGGTTTTCGCCGTGCTCGAGGACGCGATCCGCACTTACCTGAGTCACCGCGATTCGCGACGGGGCAGCGGCCAATCCGAGTTCGCAGAAGTCGTTCGATGGTTCGAAGAGAGCACCGGTAGCGTGCCTTTCTCCTTTGAGTATGTTTGCGAGGTGCTCGAACTCGAACCCGAATCGTTTCGACGCCAAGTGCGCATCCTGCAGCGTCACTCTTTGCCGACGAAACAGATGCGATCCGCAGGACGGCGCCACCGGGTACGAACCACTCGTTACGTCGAGAAGCGTTCCTCGTGGGAAGCTTAGATGGAAAAGTCGAGAACTTCGCGTCCGTGCGTCGCTACCTGCGAGCGCTTGAACAGGTCCGCCAACGTGGTCGAATCCAGAATGCTGGCCGTCGCCTCGCGCACATCGCACATCAGAAGCCGGACGGCGCAACTGCGCTCGTCGTGACATTCCTCGCATCTTCGGTATGCCGTCTTGCTCGCGCACGGCAGCGGAGCGAGCGGTCCCTCGATCGCCCGCAACAACTGTCCCGCGGAGATAAGCGTGGGGGGCCGCGCAAGGAAATAACCGCCGCCGCGTCCTTTGCGACTGTCAAGGAAGCGATGGTTCTTCAACTCCAAAAGGATGAGCTCCAGGAAGCTGCGCGGGATATGTTCGCGTGCAGCGATGTCAGCGATCAGGATCGGGCCCCTGCCGTACTGCTCGGCCAGCACGATCAGCGCCTTAAGTGCGTATTTCGACTTCTGTGAAATCATCTGGGTTCGAGCCCTTCGCTTGGGATCTGCTGCTTCATCATTATGTATCCAATTTAGCTGATAATATAGATCTACTTATCTTTTTCCCGGCAAATCTTCAGACTAATTTCCTCGAATTCAAACTCAGACCATTGACTCGAAATCACAAAACTATGTAAGTCTATCAGCTTACTAGGCTAACCGCCGATTGAGCTATGTATAAGGAGGCTCACGCAAAATGGACAGAGTGTCTGAATCTCATGAAACCGCTGGCAACCACGCCGAAACCGTCGTCGAGGCGTCACTGAACTACATCGAGGAATCAAGCGAGAAGCCGGTTTACTACGCTTATGAGCCGCCGGCCGGAACGCCGCGATCGACGGGAAAGTTTGTCGCGCGCACCGTGCCGATTCGAAACGCGCGGGAAGCCGTACACGACTTATCGCTCGACAAGCAGGGCTTCCAGTTGACGCACCAGGAGACCGCCGTGCGTGACTTCTACGATCAGGATGAAGTGAAGGTGACGTACTATCCGGAAGTCGAACGGCTGCTGAAGGAAGCGACCGGCGCGGAGAAGGTTGTGGTTTTCGACCACCAGGTGCGCAACCTCGAGTTGGCCAAGCGCGGCGAAAAGAACGCGCGCGAATATGGCAAAGCAGTTCACAACGACTACACCGCCAAATCGGGGCCGCGCCGCGTTCGCGATCATCTGCCGCCGGCCGAAGCCGTGGCGCGCTTGCAGCATCGTTTTGCGGAAATCAACGTATGGCGCCCGATTCGCGGACCGATCGAATCGACGCCGCTTGCTGTTTGCGATTCCAGCTCGATCGATCTCAAAGACTTCGTTCCTTCCGATCTGATCTACCGCGACAAAGTCGGCGAGACCTACCGATTCAATTACAACCCGAACCATCGATGGTTCTATTTCCCGCGTCTCGAGCGCAACGAAGTGATCCTGCTGAAGTGCTACGACTCGAAAGAGGACGGCCGCGCGCGTTTCACCGCTCATTCCGCCTTTGAGGATCCCACCAGCGCGCCCGACGCCGCACCGCGCGAGAGCATCGAGGTTCGCGCCCTCGTCTTCTGGCCGCCGGAGAAGAGCGCCTGATCGCGCAATAGAGAGAATCACGTCAATTTCAGAAAGCGGAGGCGGCCGGATCCCAGTTCACAGTCGCGGCCGCCTCGACCGACGTCCAAAGCGGCGCATCGAGCGTCTGCTACCTGTCAGGCCAGGAAACTCCCGAGCGCGAGACCTGGTACATCAACATGGGCTCGGTCGATAAGGCGTTCTTCACGACGCAGGCGATGGGCACCGCTGCGGATGGCGGAGGATTCTGAGAGTCGTCAGAGGGACTTCATTCATTTTCAAGGAGAGGGAAGCGATTCAATGAGCACTAACGGAAAAGCGAGTTTCGAGATTTTACCAATTGCCGGACGGATCGGTGCCGAGATCGCGGGTGTGCGGCTTTCAGGCGAGCTGGAACCTGCGACGGTTGAGTCGATTCGCCAGGCTCTGTTCAAATACAAAGTGATTTTCTTCCGCGGGCAGGCGCATCTGGACGAAGCGAGCCACCAGGCATTCGGCCGCCTGCTCGGCGACATCGTGCCACATCCCACCGTTCCGTCGGTGAAAGGCACCGAGGCCGTGCTGGACATCGACGGCACCCACGGCAATCGCGCGACCGCGTGGCACACCGACGTGACTTTCGTCGACGCCTATCCGCAAGCCTCGATACTGCGCGCTCTGATCGTGCCGACTCATGGCGGCGACACCTCATGGGCGAACACGGCAGCGGCGTATCAATCGTTGCCACCCAAGCTGCAGGAAATCGCCAACGACCTCTGGGCGGTGCACAGCAACGCGTACGACTATTCGGTGCCCGCCCGGGAGGCGCGGCCCGAGGCGCTGAAACGCTACTTCGACGTTTTCGCTTCGACCGTTTATGAGACCGAGCATCCCGTCGTGCGGATTCATCCCGAAACCGGTGAGCGGACGCTCGTATTAGGTGCGTTCCTGCGAAAATTTGTCGATTTGCCGCAGGCTGATTCGAAGCACCTCTTCGCACTCTTGCAGGGATATGTGACGCGGCTCGAAAACACCGTGCGATGGCGATGGTCGGTCGGCGATGTCGCGATTTGGGATAACCGCGCCACGCAGCACGTTGCGATCGACGACTATGGCAAGCAGCCGAGATTGCATCGGCGCGTGACTGTCGCGGGCGACGTGCCGGTCAGCATCGACGGTCGTCGAAGCCGAATTCTCAAGAAGGAGCCCGCACAACGCGAGCCGGTGCCGGCGGCCGCATCGTGACGAATCATGGAAGTTTTTTGGTATATCCCCACTCACGGCGACGGCCGCTACCTGGCTACGAGCAAGGGCAGTCGCCGCGCGACGCCATTTTACCTCAGGCAGATCGCCGAGGCGGTTGACGGGCTCGGCTTTGGCGGCGCGCTGCTGCCGACCGGCCGCTCGTGCGAGGACGCATGGGTGGTCGCCAGTTCGCTTGCGGCGGTGACGCGGCGCATGAAGTTCCTGGTGGCCGTGCGGCCGGGCCTCGTGTCGCCCACAGTGTCGGCGCGGATGGCCGTGTCGCTGGATAAAATTTCCGGCGGGCGATGTCTCATCAACGTCGTCACCGGCGGCGATCCTTCGGAGTTGGCAGGAGAGGGGCTGCATCTCGATCACGACGCGCGCTACGAAGTGACCGACGAGTTCCTGGAGGTCTGGAAGCCGCTGCTGGAAGGCAAGGAAGTCGATTTTGAGGGGCGTCATCTGAAGATCATCGGAGGCCGCCTGCTCATTGATCGCGAGCGCAAACCGAACGTTCCTCTCTACTTCGGCGGATCGTCGGATGCGGCAATCGAGGTGGCGGCCAAGCACGTCGATCTCTACCTGACGTGGGGTGAGCCGCCGGCCCAGGCGGCTGAGAAAATTGCGCGAGTGCGCATGCGCGCGGCCGAGCTAGGGCGCACGCTCAGGTTCGGCATGCGCCTGCATATAGTAGTGCGCGAGACTAACGCTGCGGCTTGGACGGCGGCGGATGAACTGATCAGGTACGTCAGCGACGATCGATCGCGATCGCGCAGCAAACCTTCGCCCGCATGGACTCGGTCGGGCAGCGGAGGATGGTGCAACTCAATGGCGGGCGCCGCGAAGATCTCGAGATTAGCCCGAATTTGTGGGCCGGCATCGGCCTCGTTCGTGGGGGAGCGGGAACGGCACTGGTCGGTGATCCCCAAACTTTGTCGCGACGCTTCGAGGAATACCTGGACATCGGTATCGACACGTTCGTTCTTTCGGGCTATCCGGGACTGGAGGAGGCGTACTATGTGGCGGAGTTGCTTTTTCCGAAGCTGCCTATCCGGCGGGAAGCCTGGCCGGCGGAAGAGCTCGCCGCGGGCTGACAGCCAGCTTAGGCCGCGAGGCAAGGAGAGCGTCGATGAGCGTTGAGTTCATCGGGATGATCGGCACGCAACCGGCGTCGGAGATTCACCCGCCGCGCGGACCCGCCATCGACGTCGACTACGTGCGCCGTTTCGCGCAGGCTCATGAGCAGGCGGGCTTCGACCGGATACTCATCGGCTATTTCTC
>WNFJ01362851.1_pt5 | contig 10043 bp, 13 predicted proteins | sample 5400461 | NCBI WGS metagenome assembly WNFJ01 (sample SAMN13153349, study PRJNA577476) | soil metagenome | isolation source: 115 cm saprolite on Douglas fir-dominated hillslope | place: USA:California | collected 2013-09-17
TTCTCAGCAACTAGAAATGTTTCCAGCCGTTATTTAGGAGGTACCGTTGAGGTCGGAGTTTTGGAAGTGTCGCTTCCACTGACTTTGATGTGGTTTTTCACTTTGCGCCCGCCAGCGTTGGCTTTGGCAATTTGCTCGGCGTTGCGCTTTTGCGCTTCGTCTGCGGCGGTTCCGCTGAGCTCGATGCTCTTGTCGTTAACGGTCACAACAATGTTTGCACTGGACAGGCTGGGATCCTGCTGAATCGAGCTTTGCAGCTTCGTCTGCAAGTCGACAGAGGAAGCCGCGCTGGCATCACTCTGCGGGAGGTTCGATCCCGGGCTCTGCTGTCCTGTTTTCTGGTCGGGATTGGATGGTTTCGTTTGGTCGGGCTGCTGTCCCGTCGTGTCCGGGGGAGTGGTGGACGGGGTACGTTGTTCAGGCATCGTAGGCGGCGTTGTCGGCGCGCCTGACGGATTTTGTGGCGATGTTGTCTGCGCAAAGGCCAAACCTGCACCCAACACAAGCAACGTAAACGGATACAAAGATTTTCTCATCGTCATTTTTCTCCTTCGAATCAGCTTCATATGAACTGCATTTCAGACCCCGGCGTGGTTGAGACACGCCGGTGCGTCGAGCGGCGCGCATCGAGCGGGGCCCTTGAAGCTCTTTGATGTGTGCAGCACTGCGAGGTTGGCCTGGCCGGGGAAAAATCGAGGGTCTCTGGAATAGTACTAAGAGGGTTACAATCGAACAACCGTCAACGAAACTCCCGGAGATCCGAGCTTGCCGACGCTTATTCCAACTCCAACATAAATCAGGCCAGCAGGAAATTTACCTAAGACGATTGACGAGTATGTTGGCCGAGTCAACAACCGGGAAGACCGAGTCAGCGTGGCGCACATGCGCAGTCCCGCAGGATGGGAGGAACCTGGACAGACTCCGGAGTTCCACGAATATACGCTCGTGTTCAGCGGACGTTTGCTGGTCCGCCACAAAGACGGCGTGCTTGAGGTGACCGCAGGACAAGCGGTAGTTACGAACCCCGGTGAGTGGGTGCAGTACTCTACGCCAAGCGAAGCAACGGAATACATTGCGATCTGCTTACCCGCATTCTCGATTGAAGCCGTGCATAGAGACGAATAGCTTTAACGCAAATCCATCGCTCCAGGCTTGTAACCGATGATGAATTCGCGCGCAGACATCGGCTTCTTTCCCTCAGGCTGAACTTGCAGCAGTTGCAGCGTAGTCGCCAGGCCGCAGCCTACATACAAATGCTCGCCCTCAACATGCAACTCCGCGGGCTTCAATCCTGTCTTGCTTGACGGCTTTGCCTGAATGATCTTCAAATTCTTTTCCCGAAATCGCGTGTAAGCTCCGGGCCAGGGCTGAAATCCGCGCAGCCGGTTGTGGATCTCCGTTGCGGCGCGGTTGAAGTTGATCAGCCCATCTTCTTTCTTCAGGATCGGCGCGAGCGTGGCCTGCGAATCGCTCTGCGTCACGGGTACAATCTTCTCCAGCTCCAGGCCGTGCAGCGTTTCGACGAGCAACTCCGCGCCCAGTTTCGCCAGCTTTGGCGCAAGAGTTACGGCCGTGTCTTCAGGAAGAATTTCCATTTGCTTTTGCAACAGAATGTCTCCTGTATCCAGGCCTTCATCCAGGCGCATGGTTGTCACGCCGGTCACCGTCTCGCCTAACGCGATGGCCCACTGGATCGGCGCCGCTCCACGATACTTCGGCAGCAGGGAACCATGAACATTGACGTTGCCATAGCGCGGAAGCTCCAGCATCCACGGCGAGATGATGCGTCCGTAGCCAACGACAATGATTGCGTCCGGCGCAAGCTCGGTGAGCTGCTGCCGAAAGGCGTCATTCTTTTTGATCTTTTCCGGCTGTGCGACCGCCAGATGAAGCTTCAATGCCGCTTGTTTCACAGGAGAACCGGCCTGTTCCATGCCGCGACCCTGTGGGCGGTCCGGCTGCGTCACCACAAGCTGGATGTGAAACCCGGCAGAAGCCAGACTCTCCAGAGAAGCAACAGCAAACATCGGCGTTCCGCAAAAAACAATCTTCATGCCACTCCCTCGTAATGTTGCATTGTCTCTGACATGAAGTTATGGATCTGACGTTGGTGCGGCTAATTGCCAATTGCTAATTGCTGTCACGCCCACTCGCCGGCGCGCATGAGCTTTTTGATCTTGCGTCTCATCAAGTCGCGTTTCAGCGCGCTGATATGGCTGATGTACAGCTTGCCGTGCAGGTGCTCAGTCTCATGCATGAAGGCGCGTGCCAACAGATCTTCGCCGCTGGTCTCAAACCACTTTCCTTCCAGATCCTGGGCCCGCACGGTGACCTTCTTTGGCCGGCTCACGGTCTCGCGAAAATCCGGCAGGCTCAGGCAGCCTTCATTGCCACTCTGTTTGCCCTCTTTTTTCACGATCTCCGGATTCACCAGCACCAGCTTGGCGTTGGGGTCTTCCTTAAAGGTAATGTCAATCACGGCAAGGCGTTTGCTGATGCCGATCTGCGGCGCGGCCAGGCCAACGCCGTGTGCGGCGTACATGGACTCAAACATATCGTCCGTCAGTTTCTTCAGTTCGTCATTAAATTCCGTGATGGTCTCCGCCGGCTTCTCCAGCACCGGATTGCCATACTTCACGATTGGATAGATCATCTGCCCTGTCAGAACTCCTGTAATTGTCGTTTGTAGCCGGCAAAGTTGCGCAGCGTCTCCAGCATGGAGTCGCCGCCAAATTTCTCCAGCGCCGCTTTGGCCAGTGTCAGTGCGACCATGGCTTCCGCGGCCACTCCCGCCGCCGGGACCACGCAAACGTCAGAGCGTTCGTACGCTGCCTTGACCGGCTCACGCGTCTCGAAGTCCACCGAGCCGAGCGGACGCCGCAGCGTGGAAATCGGTTTCAAATACCCGCGGACCAGAATGTCTTCTCCGTTGGAAATTCCACCCTCAATTCCGCCTGCGTGGTTTGACGCGCGCGTAAACCCGCTGAACTGCCGGCCCGGCTCGCGCGAATATCCAATCTCATCATGCACGCCGGAACCGAACGAAAGTGCCGACTCTACGCCCCTCCCAATCTCGCCTGCTTTCACTGCTTGCAATGACATCCTCGTCCCACTGCGCGTAGGTTCCCAGGCCCGGAGGCGCGCCATGCGCCACGACTTCGAAGACGCCACCTACGGAATCTCCAGTCCGCAACGCCGCGTCTACCTCGGCTTTCATGTGCTGCTCGGCCTCGGAGTCGGCACAGTTCAGAAGGACTTCGTCTTTCGCGTGGAGCTGGCGCAGCTTCTCCCAGGGAACGTCTGTTGACGCGATGGATGCTTTACCCACGGAAAGTACGTGGCTGAGGACCTCAATCCCGAGTTCACGCAGAAACAGCTTGGCCATGGCGCCAATGGCTACGCGCGCCGCTGACTCACGCGCCGAAGCCCTCTCCAGCGCATAACGCGCCTCAGGAAAGTTGTATTTCAGCGCCGCTGCCAGGTCGGCATGTCCAGGACGCGGCGACGCCACCCGTTTGTGTTTCGCCGGATCACCCTCGCCTACAGGCAAAGCCTCCTGCCAATTCTTCCAATCGCGGTTCTCCAGCAGCACGGCAATGGGCGAGCCGATTGTCTTGCTGTGGCGCACGCCGGAGACGATATGCGCAGTGTCTTTCTCAATCTTCATTCTTCCGCCGCGGCCAAACCCTTGCTGCCGCCGCCACAACTCGCGATCCACAAAGCCTTGGTCAATTGCCAATCCAGCGGGCAGCCCGGAGAGAAACGCAACCAGCATCTCTCCATGCGATTCTCCGGCAGTGTAGTAGCGAAGCATGTTTGACCAGATCCTACGTGTCTAACTTCTTGGAAACATTGCGAAACTATTGATTGTAAACGAAGCTGCTCGTTTGAGAGCGCTGTTGTACTCGGCCGATGACCACTAACTCACAAAGCAGCGCTGGGTTTCGGTCCAGTTAGCAACTTCACCGCTGACGCGGGTCATCCTAGTGTGTATCTTTCTTGAATGGACAAGAAGGCGCTATCTTTGGGAGGAGAATGCCGACCGTTTTGCTGGCCGAACCTAACTCTAGTGTGCGCACCACACTCAAGGCCGTCCTTGAAAAAGAGGGCTACATGGTGCGCGCCACGCCTTCGTACGCGGAAGCCGTACCGCTGCTGCACTGCAAAAAGTGGGAACTCCTGATTACGGAGGTGCAGCTGGAAGCCGACGACGAACTCGGGTTGAGACTCGTGCAGGAGGCTAAGGAACTGGACCTGCCTCCGGCTGTTTTTCTCTACACCTCTTCTCCTGACATGAGGCAGCTGCGGGAGGCCCTGGCCCTGCACGTGGATTATTGTGCTTTCAAGCCGATGGCGGTCGACGAATTGCGAGATGTACTACGGATGCTCGTAGTCCGGCACGCCGCCGCAACAAACTGAGCCAGCCGTAAGACCAAAGTTCGGGTTGGACAAGATATGGGCGCGTCAACCAAACCGTCGAAGATTGCCCTGGTAGTCCACGCGGACATGCATGTGCTCTCAGCGTTTCAGGCTTCCCTCGCCAGCAGCGGCTTCGCGGTGATTCTCGCGCGCAATCTCTCTACCGCATTGCTTGCCGTTACCCAGCACGTCTTTGATGTAGCGATTTTCTCCTCCCATCTGGCGGAAGGCGGCGACATATGGCCCCTGGCCGGCGTGGTCCACATGCTTTTTCCGCGGGCCTTCGTCGGCGTCTTGACCCCGGAAACCAACATTCTGACGTTGCAATCGGCCATCAACAACGGTGTGACCCAACTCTTTGAAGCCTCCACCCGTCCAGCGGACGTGATCCGCGCCGTGCTTGGCGACCAAAACGACGTGAAGGGAGAGCAGTCAGTACACTAGGCCGGTTTCTTTTCTAACCACTCTTCCATCATCGCGTGCAACTGGTGTGCCGCTCGTTCTTACGTCGAGATGCTTGTATTGACCAGCGCGGCTCTCAGCGGAGATCAGGAAATCGAGAGCTGCGGTTGGGGCGATATGTTGTGGTTTTGCATCCAAGAATAACAGTGGGTGATGGAAGCGGATTTTTACCGTTTCTCCGCTTTGAGTTCCGACCGTAGCAGAACGGTGTCAGGTCGGAGACTACGTCACCCAGCTTGACCGCATTCCGCTTGTCATTCTGATCGGTTCTCGATTACATACCGCAGGAAGCCGCTGTGAGGTGTGTACTTGTCATAGAGCCCGCGGGCGCGATAGTTGTTTTCCCTGGTCTGCCAATAGAGACGCGACCAGTTCCGCGCTTTTGTCTCCGCCAATAGCCAATCGATCAGTTGTTTGCCAACACATTTCGCGCGGCTCGCTGGGTCAACGAACATATCCTGGAGGTAGCACACGGGCGTAAGGGCCGAGGTGCTCTCATGGATGATGTAGTTAGCAATACCGATGATTCCGACACCTTTGTGCTCAGCGACAATCGAGTGCACAGGCGAGGTTTGGTCCAGAATGCGCGTCCATAGGTGGCGAGTCACGGCTTCGGCAGGGTCCCGTTCATAAAAACAGGTGTAGCCATCCCACAGTTCGCGCCAACGTGCCTCGTCGCGTGCTTCGGTCCTTCGTATAGTCACGGTCATGTCTCGATTGTCTCATCCGTCTGCTAGAATTGCGCCGTTTCCTGATTCCTCAAAACAGGCATATAACGATGAAAAAGTTTGCAGCCTTGGCACTACTATTTCTCTCCGCGATGTCGCTGGCGCAATCCGATACGAACCGGCTCGCTGGCCTCAAACGCAATGACGGCTTCATGCCTTATTACTGGGACGCCAAAAAGGGAATGCTGCTCTTCGAGTTGACGCCGCAGCGGATGCATGAAGAGTTCATCTACTTTACCGGACTGAGTAGCGGAATCGGCTCCATACAGATGTTTGCCGACCGCAGCTCCACCGGGCGCTCGCAACTTTGCCGGCTGCTGCGTTCCGGGCCCAAGGTACTGGTGATCGCGGAGAACATGGCCTTTCGCGCGGAGCAGGGGAGCGCGGAGCTGAAGCACTCTGTCGAACGCAGCTTTCCGACATCAGTGATTGCCGCGCTGCCGATTGAAGCCGAGCAGAACGAAGCGCTGATCGTAAATGCAAACCCTCTGGTGCTACGCGATGTGACTGGGCTTATGGACCAATTACGGCGGCCATCGCGTTCGATCAATGGGATGATTCGTCCGGCGGAGGGCGGCGGATCGAGTTGGCGTTTGGACGAGCAACGCAGCGCGATTGACATGGACCACACGCGCGGCTTTCCCCTGAATACTGAAATCGAGAACACGCTTACATTCGTGAGCGACTCCGGCAGCCGCACAGCGAACACGCCGGAGGCCGGCGTTCTTACCGTGCATGAGCACATCTCGCTGTTGCCGCTGCCGCAGCCGGGCTATCAGCCGCGCGCGGCGGATGAGCGCGTGGGATTCTTCGGCGAGCAGTTCCTCGATTTTTCGCAGAGCTACAAAGATCCGCTGGACAAACACTACATCGCGCGCTGGCGGTTGGAGAAGAAAGATCCCACAGCCGCGGTCAGTGAGCCGGTGAAGCCGATCACATTTTATCTCGACCGCGCTATTCCCGAGCCCATTCGCTCGGCCGCGCGCCGCGGCGCTCTGTGGTGGAACCAGGCATTCGAGCAGGCGGGATTCCGCAACGCGCTGGCGATCGAAGATCTGCCCGAGGGCGCTGATCCGCTCGACATGCGCTATCCCACCATCCAATGGACCAACCGCGACGGCCGCGGCTGGTCGGTAGGAATGGAGCAGGACGATCCACGCACCGGCGAGATCCTGCATGCCGTGGTGCAGCTCGATTCGCACCGCGTCCGCACAGTCAACAATTATTGGAACGTACTCACACCCTCGGCGCGCGCGGATGATTCCGCCATGGACCTCTTCGCCGAGATGGATGGCGCCGATCCGCAACTAACAGAAGATGAAGTCATGTTGCGGCGGAGTCCTGGGACTGGAGCACAACTTTGCTGCCAGCACGTTCAATCGCGGGTCGGTGATGGACTATTTTGCGCCGCGTGTCTCCATCCGCAAAGACGGAACGGCTGACCTGAGCGATGCCTACATGCAAGGCGTGGGCAGCTATGACCGCTTTGCCATTGAGTGGGGGTACAGCACCAACAATCAGGCGCAACCGCCCGCGCCCATCGATCCAGACGAGCGCAAGCGACTTGAATCAATCATTCAAAAGGCGCTGGCACGAGGGATCTTCTGGGCCAACTACGACGATCCACGCTGGAATGCCTACGATGACGGTCCCGACCCAGTGACGTGGCTGAAGCAGGTGATTCCCGTCCGCGATGCGCTGGTCAAGAATTACGGACCGCAGATGTTGCGCAAAGGAGAGCCTACGTCGCGGCTGGCCGCGCGTTTTGCCCTGGTGTACCTGTTTCATCGTTACGCGCTAAGCTCCGCGCTGCACGTGGTAGGCAGCGCGAAGATTCCTCCGGCACTTGCGGGCGATGGCCAAAAGCCTCTCGAAGTATGGGACGCCGCCAGTCAGCGCGAGGCGCTTCGCCTTGCATTGCAGACGCTGCGCCCGGAAGAACTGGAGATACCTTCGAACATATGGAGCAGCCTGGTGCAGTATGAGAACCACGGTTTGAGTCCGGAGTCATACCGATCGTCCGCTGGCTATCTCTTCAGTCCCTATGACGGCGCGCGCTCAGTTGCGGAGATCGTATACGAAGGATTGCTCGACAGGCAGCGTCTCGAGCGAGCGAACGCGATCCATCACTTCGATCCGGCTGCTCCGTCGGCCAGTGAGATTATCTCGGCTCTCGTGCAAAGTGCGTTTGCGGCCAATGCGAAGAGCAGCGAGCTGAGTGCCGTGGTCCAGAACGAGCTCGCCGACCGGTTGATGGTGCTCGCCGCGGACGAAAGTGCGCCGCCGGAGGTCAGATCAGAAGCTTGGGTCGGCTTATCGCAGGCCTATCTGCAGGTGCATGGAGTGGGCGCGTCCCGCAATGCCATGATCAGAGATCTTGATCGAAAGATCGGGATGTTCCTGCGTGATCCTAAGCGGAACGTTCCTAAGATCAATCCGTCGGGCGCTCCGGCAGGGCCGCCGATCTAAGGTGAGACAAAAGACCTGAAGGATATGCTGTCAGCAGATGTTCAGCTGCTTTCTTGAACGTCATGTCCGGCGGCGTGGGCGAAAATTTGCTGGAGCTTTCTTTGCGCAGGATTCTTTGCGAGCCAAAAAGCAAGATGGTTCCGTGAAAATCGAGATTCAGCGTGGTAATGCGCCACACGTGCGGCGCCACTTGCGTTTGTGCCGCTTCGTACTTGCCGCCTTTGCGCAGACGGCCAACGATTCCCCAGCCAAAGCTCACGTCTTTGAAAAGCTCGCCTCTTACATGCGTGAGCCGCTCGCTGTGAGGATCAAGCCATAAGGTTCCGCGCATCCCACTGTAGATTTTGGTCTCGCGATCTTTGGCCGAGAAGTGGGGATTGGGAGCAAAGGTGAAGCGGAGTTGCCCGTTGCTTTCCGCACCAGAGAACTCGATTGAGACGGCGTCAGGGAGCGCGCGCGCCATCTTGATACGCCGCTCCCTCTCCGATTTCTGATCGTCAAGCTCTTCCCGGAGGGCTTTGGGATCGTCCAGCAATTTCTTCAGCCGGCGATACTGTTTGCGCTGCTGGTCGGCAGCTAAAGACTCATCATGAAATGCGACGATCCGGTCGGCGCGGCCTTGCGCGGTCTCGATCACATCCCGCGTCTCCGTGCCCCAGTCCCACTCAATGCGTTCTGAGAAGTGAAAAAGCTGAGGGTGCTGCAGGGCGAGAACTTCATTGGCGGCACAACGGCGAAAGAGGGCGTTATAGTCGGTCGTTTGCTGCGCGTGCGCAGGCGCGGATGCCATCAATACCATGAATACCAGCAAAAGTCTGTACGCTGGCTGGAAAAACGCAGAAGGGAAGACTGCCGGGAGACTTCGCACGCGCTTATTCGAATCCTTTGTCCAAGATAATCTGTGATTGCGACCACACCACTGCATCTCTTGTAGGTGTGATGTTTGTAACACACGGATGTTGCATTTTCTACCGGCCGGTGGAAGCCTCTTTGCGTCGGAGAGACGGGCAGTTTGACACGGTAAATACGCGGACTTTAGAATCAATACTGCTGCCGGGCGGGTTCGCGGCAGCATTCTCTTTTCCAGCGCGTCCGCGCGTTTTTCCCGTTGGCGGTGTAGCTCAGGTGGTTAGAGCGACGGTCTCATAATCCGTAGGTCGTAGGTTCGAGTCCTACCGCCGCCACCAAAATTTTCCGTGAGATTTGATTCAGTTTAGCGTGTAGCAGGCCCAGCAGGGCCGAGATTCAGTGAATCTTGCCAAAATGTTCAGGGTTGCGTAGATCAGAAAAACCACAATGGTGACATTTTCCGCTCAGTCCAGAGCCGTCAATTGAATATATCTGGTGGCGACGCGGAGCCCGCTTATGCGGTCCGGGGCTCGTCATTTTGGATCAGCGCCGAGCCAGCGCCTTTACGCGCCAGGGCGCCGTGAAGGGGGCCGCATTTGTGGTTTTCAAATTGAAGGCGGACGCGAGATGGAACTTCGAAGTCGTCGGATTCCACAGCGAGCCTTTCCGATTCGGTCAAGTCAAACTGTTTTCCGCAGGCCGAGCACCGCCAGGCCGTGGTGTACTTGTCCATCAAGCGCTGCACTTCAAGCCAGCGACCCTTTTGGCGCGCGTTCGTATTGATGAAACGGTCTTCCATATTCTTGTCTCCATTCGCGTGCCTTGAGTTATGACTATAACCCTTGTTAACGGCTAAGTTTTGTGCCGTTGGTGTTGAGTGACTGAGACCCGGGACCTTAGACCTTTAGTCACAAGAGGAACAATGATGTCCGAAGGCGGCGAATTATGTAATTTCTTCACAGTTACATGGCACATGTCTTTCGAATAAGCGGCTTCATTTCAGCTACTTACGTTGGTTGAGCTGCTTGGAACGCGAGTTGCCCTAAGATTGGCGTGAGGTGCCACTGATGAAAAAGGTAATGTTGCTCTGTGTTCTGTCATTTGCAGTCATGGCGG
>WNFJ01549397.1_pt1 | contig 10042 bp, 9 predicted proteins | sample 5400461 | NCBI WGS metagenome assembly WNFJ01 (sample SAMN13153349, study PRJNA577476) | soil metagenome | isolation source: 115 cm saprolite on Douglas fir-dominated hillslope | place: USA:California | collected 2013-09-17
AAGCACGCGAACATAGGAATCTCCCTGCCCGGCACGTTCGAGGAACCGAAGGCGCCAGTCTTTGTTGACGGACGTTTGATGACTACGCTGAAGGGCGACAGGATTGTCGCCGAGTTTATCGATATCCTGAACGGGTACGTGAGTGCGCGTTACGCTTCAGGACCGGTTAATGCAGTGGAAAGGATTGCGGCCAAGGTCTAAGACTCTTGCGCAGGTGCATCTGCGCAAGCTTCACTTGCGTTCCCACTACAATGAAAGCAACCCGTAGCTGATCGCCAGCCATGCCCCGAAACCCACGATTACCAGGGTCACTCTTACCAGTGCGTTATCCATCACATTGTTCCATTTCGCGTCCATGATCTCCTCCGAGTTCACTTTCTCATCTGTGCTTCCGCGTTCTGTCTGTTTTGACGAACGCTTCAGTCTTTGGTTAGTAATACGCGCTGCAGAAAAATTAGTTTCATGGTTTTTAAATTTGTTTTTTGGCTGATGACAAAGTTGATACTGCCACGTCTCACTCTATGTAATTCTCCTGGTGAAACGAGAAATGGCGCGGCCTGAAGTCTGGCTGCGCCATTTGTGCTTGGGTGAAATTACGCGAGCGATTCTGCTAACTCGTAGCCAGGGCGCCAGGCGCCACGATCGCGGGCTGTCGCCCAGGAGTGGGCGCGAGAGGAATCTCCATGGTTACTAACAGGCCGGTCTTGATGTTTTCAGCGCGGATGCCGCCACCGTGGAGCTTGACGGTGCGCTCGGCGATGGAAAGGCCGAGTCCTGTGCCGCCGCTCGTCCGCTCGCGTGCTTCACTCACGCGATAGAACGGTTCAAAGATGCGCTCTAACTCATTCTCCGGCACTCCCGGGCCATGGTCGCTGACGGTGAAGACTGCCGTGTCCAGCTTCCATTGCAAAGAGACTTCCACCGTGGTCCCTTCTGCCGTATAACGTACGGCGTTGCGGACCACGTTTTCCACCGCGCTGCGCAGCAGTTCAGCCGAGCCGCGCACACGGCAATGCTCCAGATGGTTTATGTGGACTTCTTTGTGCAGTGGTTTGGCTTCGTAGTTCGCGTCATCAACCACCTGCTGCACCAGGTCTTCCAACGGCACAATGTCAGGCGGAACTCGCTCCGCGCCGCTCTCCAGACGCGTGAGCGCAAGCAGCTGTCCCACGAGCTGGTTGAGCCGCTCGGCTTCCTGCTCGATTCTGTCGAGGGCCGCATTGGCTTTGCCGTTGCTGTTCTTCCTCGCCAGCTCCAGGGCCACGCTGAGGCGCGCCAGAGGCGACCGCAGCTCGTGCGAGATGTCCGCCAGCAACCGCTTTTGCGATGAGATAAGAGCTGCAATACGTTCCGCCATCACGTCAAACTCCCGTGCCAGATCGGCCACTTCGTCCCTGCGATTGCCTAATTCCGGCGAGACGCGAGCGTTCAAATTACCTTCCGCAAACGCCTGTACGGTTGATTGCAGCTTCTTGAGCGGGGAACTCAGATACAGCGCCAGCAGGTAGCAGCCCAAGCCCGCGATCAGAATGCTGACAGCAATGCGCACCGGAGAGAAATATTTCACGGGGCCCAGGCTTGGCGAATTGAGTTGCGCCACAAATGCCACTTGCCGCTGTAACGACCTTTCCCCAGGTCACGTGGTCCGAAATCAAGCGATAGACGTGGTCTTCTCCGGGGCGCTGCTGTATGTCTTGCACAATGGCTCGCACTATTTCGTTTCCGGGCGCTCCAAGAGGCTTGTTGTTCGCGTCGAAAAGATAAATATGCGTGCCTGATTCCTGTTGCGACCGGCGCACTACTTCCTCGAAGATTTTGGGGCCATCCTGGTCATACGCATGGACGACCAGTTCGGCGTACAGACTCAGCGCCTCGCCGTAAGATCCGCGCAGGCGTTCCGGCAGCGACTCCGCGTAAGAAATGTGGATCATCAGATTGAAGACAGCGATGATCAGCGCGGCTGCCAGCCAAAACCAGAGAAAGATTTTCAGGAATAGACTGCGCGGTATCAATTCTGCTCTCCGGGAAGAAGATAGACGTAGCCACTGCCTCGGATCGCCTTGATCCGCTCCTGCTCCCCATCGTAAGGCCCGAGTTTGCGGCGCAGGTTGCTGACGTGTACGTCAATGCTGCGGTCCATGGCGGACATAGGCCGCCCCAGCGCGGCCTGTGTCAGGTCTTCGCGGCTGATGATCTTTCCCGCGCTGCGCAAAAACGTATGGAGAAGATCGAATTCAGCGCCCGTCAACGTGACCGGTTTCCCGTCACAGCTTACGCTGCGCGATTCCGGATGAAGCTCCACATCCGCGAGGTGAATGGGTACGGCCGGACCATTTGTCGTTGTGCTCGAAGTCCGGCGCAGGATCGCCCGCAGCCTCGCCACCAGTTCGCGAGGATTAAAGGGCTTGGGCAGATAGTCGTCGGCGCCCAGCTCGAGACCGAGAATCCGGTCAAGCTCGCTGCCGCGCGCCGTCAGCATCAACACCGGGACGGTGCTTTTCAGCCGAAGCTGTTTGAGCACGTCAAGGCCACTCATGCCCGGGAGCATCACGTCCAGAACGATCACGGCATATGGGTTGGCCAGTGCTTTTTGCAGTCCGGAAGGACCGTCGTAGGCGGAATCCAGGTGAAGCTGTTCACTTTGCAAATACTCTTCCAGCAACTTCCCTAACTCAGCGTCATCGTCAATGAGCAATACTGGAACCATAACTTTTAAAAGTAACCCTAAACGTGGACCGACTCAGTTAAGAAGTGTGAAGGTTTGGGCAAGAATTTACAACTCCTAACGTTCACTGCGCGCATGTACTGTTAGTGTATTCCCAACAGCAGTCAGCCGCTGGTTAGGTCGGACTTTTTCCCAAGGACAGGGTCCCCACTCCGGTGGCAACGATAGTCGCACCCAGTAACAAGAGGTAAGCTCCTTCAAATCCTCCCTCCAGGTGGATAGGGCGGCAGAAATGCCGCCCGTTTTATTTTTGTGGCAGGACACTAATCGCCGGTTGTCTCTGAAAGCCCGAGCGCTTTTTCCGCTTCTCGTTTACATCTCTCGAGCGCAGTCTGCATTTCCTGGTGCAGGGCTTCCATCTCCTCGTCAGTCGCGTCGGCTGACACCGTGATGGGGTTACTGCCGTAAGCGCAAGCGCGGGAAAACGGCATGGGAAGGACCAACCGGTCCCACGAGTTGAGCACCCAGGCGCGCTTCACGGCAATATAGAAACAGCTGACCGGCTGGCCGGTCTTCTTGGCCAGCAATACTGGTCCCCGTTTGGCGACGTAGCGCGGGCCGCGCGGGCCATCGATCGTGAACGCAACGGGGTGTCCTAATTCGATTTCGCGCCGCATTCCCATCAGTGCGCCTACAGCTCCGCGAGAGCTGCTGCCACGCACGGAACGAAGCCCGAGTTTCGCAAGAATGCGAGCAATGTATTCACCGTCAAAGCTGCGGCTGACCATAATTGCGGCTTGCGTGTCCTTGAAGCGATAGGCCGCCGGAACCACGCAACGGTGCCAGAAACACCATATGCCGTTGGACGCACCCGATTCATCGCCGATACACTCCGGTTCGAGGATGATCGTGAAGCGCAGAGTGGGGCCGACCAGCCGGATGTATAAGAATCCTGCCCAGGTCACGAACCAAAGCGAAATGCGCTGCCGCAACGAAAAAGAGCGAGCGATGCTTTCGCTCTCAGGGGCAGGTGCTGCTTGCGCGGTGGGCTCCATCAATGGGATTCTATCGCCAGCCGTGCATCACGCGTACTTCAGCCACTTCAGGATCTCCGGCAGCGTCGGCTTCTTGCCGTACATCAGAACGCCAACACGGTAGATTCGCCCACACAGCAGGATGAGCCCGTAGGTAGTGGCCAGGTTGATCGCGATAGAGAGGGCAATCTGCCACGAGGGCGGCGTCCGCACGGCAATGCGTATGAACATGATGATCGGCGAAGTGAAGGGAATCAGAGACCCCCATAAGGCCAAAGGCGTGTTGGGACCTTGCAGGACGGGAAATGCCAGCGCGATGGCCGCTATGATCGGCATAATCACAATGAACTGCGTCTGCTGAGCCTCCTGCTCCGAATTCACCATGGCGCCGATCGCGGCATACATCGTACTGTAAAGCATGTAACCCAGCAGGAAAAAGACCGGGAAGGCTATCATCAATTTCAGCGAAATTACGTTTTTGAGCTGATTATGAGCGGCGATCAGATTGGCGCTAGAGAAGAGCAAGGCCGTGCCCGCCCAAATCGCAAACTGAGTGAGGCCAACGCTCCCAACCCCGAGGATCTTGCCGGCCATCATTTCTTTGGGCTGGGCAACGGAGAGCATGACCTCCATGATGCGCGAGGTTTTTTCTTCCAGCACCGAGCGCATCACGTTGATGCCATAAAGCAACAATGACATGTAAAGAATCAATACCATGATGAAGCTGGCGATGAATGTCACCTGTGGATCCGTCGCACCGGCCCCGCCCTCGGCGGCGTTCTGCGCGTCGAGCTTGATGCGGCGGAAAACATCGTCAATTTCCTTTGCGTCCAGACCCTTGGCCTGAAGCGCCTCGCGATGGAGTGCTTCACTCACGCTCTCCTGAAGAATTTCGGTCTGAATGAAGCTGGAGACATCAAGCGTTACGTAATCCAGTTTTTTACCCGCAATGGCATCATCCGTAGCAAAGATCACTCCATCCAGTTTTTTGTTCCTCACCTTCTCGGTAAGTTTTGCGCGCTCTTCCGCTGAAGTATCCGTGTCCACGTCAACCACTATTTGTGACGGAAGCGCCGCTTCGCCTCGTCTCATGCTCTTTTCCCTGGCTTCGGTGGCCTGCTTACTTTGACTCTCTTGTGTCTTAGCCAGACGCTCTTTGATGGACTCGCCAACGGCCGGTCGGGAAACCACCACGACCAGATGTTTGGCGCCCTGCTTGGCCAGTTTGACGGCCAGCAGCGTTGGCCCAACTGTTACGCCTAACATCAAGACCGGGATCATGATGGTCATGATCAAGAATGACTTGCTGCGGACACGTTCCAGGTACTCGCGTTTGGCAATCAAAAAGACATTACGCATTTGTCTTCCCCACGACTTCAATGAAGATTTCTTCCAGCGACGGTTCCATGACTTCAAACTTGTTTACGTGTGAGCGCTCGGCCACCATGCGCAGCAGTTGTTGCGAGTCAGCGCCCGGCGCGAGGCGTACCTCCACGTAGTTGCCGTAGTTGTTGTAGGTCTTCACCAGATTGTTCTGCTGCAGGAAGGCGCCGTCTCCATCGTATTCAATCTGCACGTTGCTCTTGCCGTACTGCGCCTTGATGTCTTTCAGCTGGCCCTGTAAAACCGGTTTGCCGCGATTGATCAGGCAGATGGAATCGCAGAGCTTCTCCACCTGGTCCATGCGGTGCGTAGAAAACAGAATCGTCTTGCCTTGCTTCTTCAGGTCTAGCAGGACATCTTTCAGCAAAGACGCGTTGACGGGATCCAGCCCGCCGAACGGCTCGTCCATGATGATGAAATCGGGATCGTGCAGCAGCGTTGCGGCAAACTGTATCTTTTGCTGCATGCCTTTGGAAAGCTCTTCTATTTTCTTTTCGAGCCAGCCGGAGATCTCAAGCCGTTCACACCAGGAGACTGCTTTTTCCCGCGCCGAGGCCGCCGGCAGCCCGTGGAGCTCCCCTAAGAAGATGAGTTGGTCCAGCACTTTCATCTTTTTGTACAGCCCGCGCTCTTCGGGAAGATAGCCAATGCGGTGCAGGGCCTTGCGGTTGAAAGGCTGGCCGAAAACGTTGATCGAACCAGAGTCCGGCGCCGTAATGCCGATCATCATGCGGATGGTGCTGGTCTTGCCCGCGCCGTTCGGGCCCAGAAGACCGAACACCGCTCCTTGCTCAATATGGAAGGACAAATCGTCGACGGCCACAAAGTGGTCGTAGGTCTTGCGGACCGCGTTGAGTTCAATGGTGTTCATGAATTCACTCAGCTTAGCATTTCAAGGATATTGCGGCGCTGTAATCTTCTGCGCGCCCCGAAGCTACCAAGCCGGATGAGCGCGGAGAATGAAATTGTGACAGGCGGTCGAATAACGGGAAGAACGGCTGCTCTCTAAAATTTCCAGTATGTGCAGTTTTTGAGTGATGACCTGCCTCAGGCTGGGTCGTTGTCGAGGTATTGATCGATCCAGTCGCGGATTTTCGCGCGGTTGTCATCGTTGCGATCAAAGCGCAGGCCGTAGGTCTTTTCTTCGTCACTTGCCCAGCAGACAAAAGCGCGCAGCCGTACCTTGGGGACGTCGGGCAGCGAAAGCGTGACTCGTACGTTGTCGAGCTTTGATAGCGAAGTATCGCAGTAGACTGACGTGCCTCCGGCACTCACCTCGGAAGTCACAGCAGTGATGCTGCGAGGCCCGGCTTCAATCAATAGTTCAGTCACCACGGGCAGCCGGATATAGCGCCGCAATTCGTGGAGTACCAGCAAATAGGTGGAGCGTACGATTTTCAAGACGCGCAGGCGATCCAGGGGCTCGTCAAAAATGGCATTGACCCCGTATTTGGAAAAGCGCAGGGCCTCCATGCTGTTGCGCGCTACGCCATAGAGCACGATGCGGTGATTGGAGCTGGAATTTCGCGCCGCTGCCAGGACACGCTCCGCGTCTGGATCGTACAGCCGCACCACGCAGGCTTCAAATTTCTGATGATTGAAACCAGCCGCGGCATCGCCGTCAACGGTTACAACCTGGATGTTGAATTGCCGGAAGCACTCACGCAGGATCGCGTTTGCTGCCGTGTCTATACCTACACTGAGGATTCGGGCGACTGTCCTGCCTGGATTGGGAAAACCGGGTGCGCTCATTCTTTTCGCCCTATCGTGTGCCCGTGGTCGAGCTTTCTCTCTTCATCGAGGAGGCCTTGACGCGGTTGCGGCCGGCCTGCTTGGCGAGATACAGAGCACTGTCTGCCGCAGCCACTACTTCATCGCGCGTGGAGCCATGCGTGGGGAAATCCGCAACGCCGCAGCTGATGGTCACCGCACGGGGAACGCCGGGAAATTCATAGCTTTCGGTCTGGCGGCGTATTTTTTCCGCTACCCGCATTGCGTTTTCACCGGTAGTTTCGGGAACGATGATGGCAAATTCGTCTCCGCCGTAGCGGCAGACCACGTCCATCTTCCTGAGCTGCTGCTTCAGGATCAATGAGACGGCGCGCAGCACTTCATCTCCCAGCAAATGGCCAAACTCGTCGTTGAGCCTCTTGAAGTTGTCGATATCCAGCATGATGATGGACACTCTGCCCTGAAAACGGCCGGCGCGCTCCAGTTCTTCCACCACGCGCATTTCAAAATAGCGCCGATTGTGAATGCCGGTGAGACCGTCAATATAGGCGAGTTCTTTGGCCCGCCCAAAATTGTTGGCGTTCTGAATGGCGGCAGCGCAGATATCAGCCACTGATTCCAAAGGCTGGACGTCTTCAATATCGAAAGCGCCTTTCCTGGCGCTGTCCAGGGCCAGGATGCCGAGCTTCTCTCCAACAAAGATGAGCGGTACGCACATCTCGGACTGCGTCTCCGCGAATCCGGCAATGTAGCCTTTCACTTCGTTGACGTCGTTTTCGATTATGCCGCGGCCGAGCGCCAGCGCCTGGGAAGCCAGGCCGGCCCCGGGCGCAAGTTGCGCGCCTTTAGCGACATTCGGCGTCAGCTTGCCTTCAAAAGCGCGGATGCGCAGCGCGTCGTTTTCCACCATCAACACGGTAATGTGGTCGGCGGCAGGGAACCACTCCAGCAGCACCCGGCAGACCACGGTCAATAACTCATCCAGTTCAAGCACGGCCGTTGTCTGGCGCGCGATGGCGTTAATGGCCTCGAGCTGCTGCGAGCGCCTGCGCTCCGACGAATAAAGACGCGCATTTTCCAGCGCCAGCGAAGCCTGGGTGGAAAACAACGTGAGCAGATCGATCATGGACGAGTCAAAAAAGTTGAGCTGATCGCTCTGGAAATCCAGGACTCCAACAACCTGGTCCCGCACTATCAGCGGGATCGCCACTTCGGAGCGTGTCTCATCCACTCTCTTGAAATAACGCGGGTCCTTCGTGACGTCAGCGGCGTGGACAGGACGCTTGAGTTTGGCAGCGGCGCCCACCAGGCCCACGCCGGTGGGGAACCTGTAACCGGTTTCCAAATTCCCTTTGCCCAGATGCGCACGAACGTAAAGTTCCTGGGTGTGGCTGTCCAGCAGCAGCACCGCCCCGTTCTGCAGCTGAAAGTAGTCGCGGATGATCGTCAGGATCTGGTTCAGCACTTCGTCCAGATCAAATGTCGAAAGTACGGCCTGGCTCGCATCATACAGCAGCGCGATTTTTTGCATGGACTCGAGCAATAGCAGTCTCCGTCGACGGTGGGAAGGCGGCTCCCGGCGTAGTAAAGAAAGCTGCCGAGGGGGGAGAGCTCAACAACCCGGACAAAAAGTCATTCCTGTGTCGATGAATTTTACTGCGGAACCGCCCGCCAAAGGAATGTTTCTTTTAAAAGCGCTGACTTTACGGGCTTTTTATCGTCCTGCTCACCGCGCTTTTCTGCTCGGACATATATGCGTCATCGTTTTAGAAGGTCGAGGGGTTGCCGCACATCTGTCACGCGAAAATATCGCGCCAATGACGGATGTTTGCGAGCAACTTCTTCATACATGCCATAGGCCACGTTGCGGTAGGAAAAGTGTCCAGCTTCCCCGGAACGCAGCTCGGAAATGTAGAGCGCTTCGGCAAAGTCCATCTTGAACAGCGTCCGCTTACGGAAACCCATGGGCAGAACGTAGAGAGCTGCGTGCGGATCAGGCGCGTCAGCAAGCTGATCGTGCATATGGACGGCCCGTTCCATAGCGCCGGCAAAACGGGCTTGCAGGCCGGCTGAGACAATATCAGAAGGCGTGTCGTACCCATGCAGCGTGGTAAAGCCCTGCTCAATCTGCGTACAGCGCCGGTGCCGGTGCATGTCGCGGAAACCGCCGATGTCCATGAGAATGTCAAAGCGAAACTGTTGCCCTGCGTGGAAGCTGCGCAATAGCTCGTCATGCGGACCACGGTGGCGCAGTCCGAGATCGACAATCTCGCCGCGCTGCGCGGCGCTTAGTGACTGGACCTGCTCCAGCACCTGACGGTAAGAGTAGTGACAGGCGGAATAGAGCAACGTAGCCGCAATCTCCACTTCGAGCGGCGTATCTTCAATCAGGTCCACCGGCGGCGCGGATCGAATCACTGCATCGCGCATGATTTCGGCCGCCGCTTGCGTCAATGATGCGCGGGTCTTGATTTCATACTCACAAGGATTGGCATACTTTACTAACGTCGGGGCTACACGGACAGGGCGCTGTAGCTGCTGTTCAGCTTTCGCTCCTAACCCAGCGTCTACAGCTTTGATTTCTTCGATAAGCCCGCGCAACGACTCGGCTTGTACGTTGTAGGCAGGATCCTTTGCGGCCTGCTTCAGCAACTCACCCAGACGCCGGACTTCGCGATACGGACTGCCCAGCAGGCGCGCGATCTGCGTCTCCAGCGTGCGCGCATTGACGATCTGTCCGAGAGAAGTATTCGTAGCCAGAGGCAGCAGGTAACGCGAATTGTCAAATGCCCGTGCGCGCAACGTGCGCGTATAGGCATCGGGTTCCATGCTGTCCGGCTTCGGGACCTGCCCGGTGTAGTAGCGCAGCATTTCCGCCGTGAAAGCGTCATATTCGGCGAAGAGAAAATCAATGGTGGATCGGTACGACTGTTCCAGCGCGCTTTCTCCGTCGAACTCGGGCACATAGTATCCGCTCTTCTTGAAATTCTGGAAGCGGGTAGATCGCTCTTGTCCGTCCCACCGCTGCTCATCGACCAGCACGATAGCGGCGAGGATGGAGAGCCGCTCAATAGCAAACGCAAGATGCGCCAGGTCGGCGATGGACCGGTGCCCATATTGAAAGTAAAACGTGTTGAGGAACTGCTCCGCCTTTTGCTCGCTGATCTCCTTCAGCGATTCCTTCATGGACAAAGCCGAGCGCGAATACTTGGCCATAGCATAAGCCTGG
>WNFJ01660194.1_pt3 | contig 10042 bp, 7 predicted proteins | sample 5400461 | NCBI WGS metagenome assembly WNFJ01 (sample SAMN13153349, study PRJNA577476) | soil metagenome | isolation source: 115 cm saprolite on Douglas fir-dominated hillslope | place: USA:California | collected 2013-09-17
GAAAAATAAGCAGGACGCCAGAACTGCCAGCGTCAGGTAGCTCGAAATCTTCCACAACTTCATTTCCCTTGCCTCCCCAAGTTCACGCGCGCCGCAAACGGTGCGGTCGCGCAGGTCCAATTTACTGCTCAGAGACGAATCCAATTCCCGTGCCGCTCCGTGCGGCTAAAAAGTTTTGCCTACCGTGAAGCGAAATGTCGTTTTTGGCTCAAAGTAGTTCAAGCGTCCCGGATTGTTCAAGAAATTCAATTGCGGAACGATTTGGTTTTCCCAGAGATTCGGAGTTGAGGCATCCAATGTGTTCCGCCAGTTGTTCAGCGTGGACTGGTTGACGAACGGGAGCGGAGCCGCGATTTGCGAGTATAGTCTATTCAAATTGTAGGCGTAATAAATCCGGAATGGCGCCTGGACGATCGGAAGGTTGACGCCGAACTCGATGCCGACCGAGTCTCTGATACGGAAGTTCGTACCGGGATAAATACTGAGAGTCTTCGTAAGCGGGGCTTGCGGAAATATGGAAGCGATATTCGCGAGGCCCGTGGGGTCCAGGTGTAAGGCACTGGTTTTAAAAATTCCGTCCGTCCCGACATCACCGAAGAGCGACATGCTGACGGGACCGGCAATGGGGATGCGGTATTCGATGTTGCCGGAAGTCTGAAAGTCGCCGCCGGGCAACGTGGCGGTGTACACCAATACGGGGAGGCCGAACGTTCTCAGCGCTCCTCCAGAAAGAGGATCGTGATAAGAGAGCGGTTGCGATTGCACCGTGGGAATGAAAACCACCGGAGAGATAGAGCGAATATCAAATCCGCGAAGGTCGTTTTCGCCGCCCATGTAAAAACGGCTGAAGGGGGGCACCTCTCCGCCGCCGTATCCGGTGATATAGGCGGTGGTGAAGTGCAAGCCGATGGCGTTGCGGCGTTTGTTGATGGGATGGAAATACTTGACGTCGAAAACGTTGGTGATCGTTTTTACATTGCCGCCCAAGGGCCCGCCGACGAATGACATCGAATAATAAAAGCTCTTGCCCTTCGTGGCGTTGATAGGGTTATCAATGGTGTTGTAAGAGATGGACGGCGTAATGGAGCTCGAGATGATGCCGTTCAGCGCGCTGGGACCGGCGATGGCGCGGAATTGCAATTGCTCGAATAACAATGTCGATGCCGAATTGAAGGCAGTGATATTGGTGCGCGTGAGTCCATAGGAGAGACCGAACCGGGCGAAGGAAAATCGTTTCATCGGATAACTAGCAAAGGCCGTAAATCCTGTGCTGTTCTGATCATAATCCTGTACGAACTGCGGATTGACGCTGACTTGCTGGCCGGTAATCAGGGCTTCCTGTTTGGCCTGGTTGAAGTTGTACTTGCTTGAAAAGACCGTGAAGCCCGTGGAGATGGGGCGGTCGAAGAGATAAGGCTCGGTGAAGCCGAATTGCAAGGTGCGCTGGAGACTGCCAAATTGCGCGGAGAAGGTGAGGGTCTCGCCCAAGCCCAGAAAATTGTTGGTCTGGTACGTAAGGCCGATAAATCCGCCCGCCAAGCCGCTGACACCGCCCTGCAAGCCGATGGACTGTTTGCCCTTCTCTTTGAGCTTGAGATTGATGTCGACGGTGCCTTCTTTGGTGTTCTTCTGGAGTTCGACGGCTTTGTCGGCTTCAATTTTGTCGAAATAATTGAGCTGATTGAGGCGCAGGATGCTGATGTCCCAGTAGCGCTTGTTAAAGAGCTGGCCTTCGTCGATGAGGAGCTCGCGGCGGATGACTTTGTCGCGGGTGGTGGTGTTGCCGCTGAAGTTGATGCGGCGAACGTAGTATTGCTTTTGCTCGTCGAAGTGCAGGGTAAGGTTGATTTTCTTCTCGGCGTCATTGATGTCGAAATCAGGCTCAGCCGTGAAATCGATGAAGCCATATTGTCCGTAAGCGTCAGTATAGTTTTTGAGAGCTTTGCGGAGCTTGTCGACGTTCAGGACGTCGCCTTCCTTCATGGGAAAGAGGGCTTTCAGCGGTTCCACTTTGAGCGAGAGCGCTTTGTCCGGGTCGGAACTGACGATTTTGAGCGTGCCCATCCGATACTGCTCGCCCTCTTCGATCTTGATCGTGATATTCACGGACTTGCCAACGTGTGGCTTAACCCCGGGCAGGGGAACGCCCTTGTGGGGAACATCGATATTCTCTAAAACCGGGCCATTCGGAGCGACGACGACGCGGAAATAACCGTTGTCCTGATAGAGGCCGCGGACGCCGACTTCCAAGTCCTCGTTGAGCTTTTCGCGGTCATACGTTTTGGTTAAAACGGGTATGTCCATGAAATAGAGCGGGATTCCGTAAGGGCGGTCGTGCTTCATGGAGCGAATCAGCTTGCGGTCACTGAAAGCGTGGTTGCCGACAAACTTGATCTTGCCGACTTTAACCTTGGGGCCTTCGTCAATTCTGAAGACCAGGATGACTGCGTTGCTCGAAGCGATGCGTTCGTACTGCGGAGTCACTTTTGCAAACTGGCGGCCGTGCTCTCCGAGCAATTCCTTGAGCACTACTTCGGCCTTCTTGATTTTCGTGGGGTCGAACGGGCTTTCCACGGAGAGGCCGACTTTTCGCTCTTTAAAGCGGTCGAGAATATCCGATTCGGTGACGGAATGAATGCCGTCGTAGCGGATGCGCCGGATTTGCGGACGCTCCTTCACATCGAAAATGATGATCTTGCCATCGGCGCGGTCCGGTGAGCCTTCCACGCGCAGCTTTACATCCTCGAAGAACTGCGTGTTCCACAGCGCCTGGAAATCACGGCGCAGCGTCTCTTCATTGTAGGGGTCGCCTTCGCGGCTGAAGATGCGCGCCTTAAGCGTGTCGCTGCGGATTCTGCGGTTGCCAAAGAATTCGATGCGTTCGATTACGCCTGGCGGCTGGACGTTCGCGGCTAGTTGCGCACCTTGTTCGGAAGCTCCCGGCTCGTCTGTTGTAACGGATTCGGCTTTCGGGGAATCGGAGGGAGAGGACAACAATGGCGAGTCCGCGGATAGAGACGGGCCCGCGAGGAGATTTTTTTGCGTTATAGCTGGTGAGCTGGCCGCGAGAAACAGAAAGAACGGAGCGAGCCAGGTGACCCGAAACGCCAAAACCCCGAACGGCAAACAGACTATCCTATAAGCGGCCTTTGAGCCCTTCAAGGCCGCGCCCCCGAAGCACAATTTGTTTTTCTCCCGCCGGACCCGGTGTGGGCCGGTAGTGCGTTGACCCCGACCTGGTCGAGGTCTCCCATGCGTTGTGTCAGATTCGCTAGTGGATAACCGGGGTTGCCTCAACCACAGGACGGAAGGCCAAGGCTTCTCCTGCGACGTAAATTTGCAGCGTCGCTGGTCTCTGGATTCCACCCTGGATGAGCGCCTCCGAGAGCGGATCTTCGACAAACTTCTGAAGAGCCCGCCGCAGCGGCCGTGCCCCATAGTTACGGTCCGCACACGTTTTCTCGAGGATCCACTGGCGCGCTTCCGGCGACAGCACTATCTGCACCTGCCGGTGGATCAGCGTATCGTTCAGCTGGCCCACGAGCAAATCGATGATGCGGAGCAAGTCTTGGTCGCCGAGCGCGTTGAAAATAATGATTTCGTCCAAGCGGTTGAGAAACTCCGGATTGAACGCCCGTTTTACTTCGTTCATCACCATTTCTTCGATGGACTTTTGGCTCGCTTCATCGGCGCCCGACTGGAAACCGATGGAAGTGCGCCTCTGCAAGTGCCGCGCGCCGAGATTGGAAGTCATAATGATGATGGTGTTGCGGAAATCCACGGTGTTGCCGAGACCATCCGTCAACTGCCCGTCTTCAAACACCTGCAGTAATATGTTGAAGACGTCCGGATGGGCCTTCTCGATTTCATCCAAGAGGATGACCGAGTAGGGCGTCCGGCGGACTCTCTCCGTCAACTGCCCGCCTTCTTCGTAGCCTACGTACCCTGGAGGCGCGCCGATGAGCTTCGAAACGGAGTGTTTCTCCATGAACTCCGACATATCGAAGCGTACCAACGACTTCTCCGAACCAAACAGGAATTCCGCGAGACGGCGTGCGACTTCCGTCTTTCCGACGCCCGTGGGGCCAAGGAAGAAGAAGCAGCCGACCGGGCGCAGCGGTGATTTGAGGCCTGCACGGCTGCGGCGAATGGCGCGGGCTAGAGCAGTGATGGCTTTGTCCTGGCTGATGACGCGCTTGTGCAGCTCCGGCTCGATGCGCAACAACTTTTGCTGTTCGTCTTCTTTAATGGAGGTGACGCCGATGCCGGTCCAGCGAGAGACGACTTCCTCGATGTCTTCGCGTGAAACGATGCCGGTGGAGGCATCGTCCAGCTTGTAGCGTTCGCGAAGAGTGCGCAGGTTTTCTTTTTCTTTGCGCTCTTCCTCGGAATAAAAACGCGCCTTTTCGAATTCGTGATTGGCGATGGCCGTTTCCATGCGGTGAGTAATGAACTTCACGCGTTTTTGGACTTCACCGCCTTCTTCGGGGACGGTGGCTTGGCGAAGCTTTACGCGGGCGCCGGCTTCGTCAATGAGGTCGATGGCTTTGTCCGGGAGGAAACGGTCGGGGATGTAGCGGTTCGAAAGATATACGGAGTAGCGGAGCGCTTCATCGGTGTAGCTGACGGCATGAAACTTTTCGTAGCGTTCGCGCACGCCCTGGATGACCTGAACGGCTTCTTCTTCATTGGGCGCGGGAACTTTCACGGCTTGGAAGCGGCGCTCGAGCGAGCGGTCTTTTTCCACGGATTTGCGGTATTCGCCGGGGGTCGTCGCGCCTATGCACTGAATTTCTCCGCGCGAAAGTGCGGGCTTCAAAATGTTCGCGGCATCCAGCGAGCCTTCCGCGGAGCCTGCGCCTACCAGCGTGTGCAATTCATCGATAAAGACGATGGAGTTCTGGCTTTCCATCAATTCCTTCATGATGGTCTTGAGGCGCTCTTCGAATTGTCCGCGGTATTTTGTGCCAGCGACGATCAAGGAAAGATCCAAGGAGAGGATGCGCTTGTCGGCGAGGAACGGCGGGACGTCGCCATCGGAAATTCGCTGTGCAAGTCCTTCAACGATGGCGGTTTTTCCGACGCCGGGCTCGCCGATCAGCACGGGATTGTTTTTTGTGCGCCGGCAGAGAATCTGAATCACGCGCTCGACTTCATTTTCGCGCCCAACGAGCGGGTCAAGAGAGCCCTCGCTGGCAGCTTGGGTGAGGTCGCGGCTGAATTCCGCGAGCAGAGATGTTTCCTTCGGCCGGGCGGCTGTCGTCTTCTCGCCCGAAGTGCGCGCCAACTCTTCGCGCAAAGTCGAGAGACGAAGCCCGCGCTCCATCAGGATTTCCGCCCCAAAGCACTTTTCTTCGCGCAGGATCCCGAGCAGCAGATGCTCTGTCCCCACGTGCTTGTGCCCCAGCCGTTCGGCTTCTTCCGCCGACATGTTCAGGATGCGCTTGCACTCGGCGCTGAGCGGCACTTCGACGGAGGTCGAGATGCGCTCGCGTATGGTGATGCGCGCCTCGATCTCTTTGCGGATCGATTCGATCGATCCTTGCTGCCGCAAGAAACGGTTTGCCAGCGCTTTATCCTCGCGCATCAATCCGAGCAGTAAATGCTCGGTCTCGATGTACGGGCTGCCGTACTGACTGGCTTCGTATCGTGCGAAAAATATAACTCGTCGCGCTTTTTCTGTGTAGCGTTCGAACACGTTAGCTCGCTTCTCCCCCGGGGGCCATGCTCGCTGGAGCCGCAGCTCCGCGAGTTTGCAGAACGCCATGTTCAAGTCCGAGTATCCGGTCGCACCGCGCAGCGAGAGCGAGATTGTGGGTCGCGATCAGCGACGTCAATCCGTGCGTGCGATGCAGCCGTTCCAGTAGCTCAAACACGGCCCAAGCATTCTGCTCGTCCAAATCTCCGGTAGGCCAGCAGCACGGTTGGCCCAGTGACGAGCGCCCGGGCTATAGCGACGCGCTGCTGTTCCCCTCCGGAGAGTTCCCCTGCACGGTGATCGGCGCGATTTTCCAGGCCAACCTCCGCAAGCCACTTCCGCGCCATCCCCAGCGCCGAAGTGAAATCCCCGCCGCGCAACAACAGCGGCATGGCTACATTTTCTGCAGCCGTAAAATCAGGCAACAGCTGGTGGCGCTGCCAGAGAAAACCCACCGCGCGGTTTCGAAACTCTGCTAGCGCCGCGTCATCATCATTCGTTTCAATGGCTTTATTTGCGAAGTATACTGTACCGCTTGTTGGCGTGTCTAGCGCTGCGAGCAAATGCAAAAGAGTGCTTTTGCCGGCTCCGGATGGCGCAACAATGGCGACCATTTCTCCTTGCCGCAAACTCAGATTCGCATCGGATAAAACCGGCAGGCTCTTATCGCCGCTGCCATAGATTTTCTTGAGGCTCCGCGCTTCCATCACCACGGAAGCCGTGCTTCGCGCGCTCGGAGCGCCCGCTTGAACTACCTGGCTCGCGTTGTCATCCTGCTGGGTCATTCTGCTCTCAAGCCCGATCCTCTAAGGCCCCGAAATTCCATGCTGATCCTCTTTACTTAGATGCAACCGATGGCGTCGCCGTACTCCTCGCCTACTGCAAAGAATCCAGCTCTATTGCCCAAGAGTTTCCCTTTTCTGCCAGGCGCTTGCCCGTCGCCAAACGGCCCGCTCAGCGTCAACTTTAGAACACTCTTAAGCTTCCTTTTTTCAATAACTTGTAACCGGCTCAACTAATTCGGGATGGCGAGGGTGGCATGCCCGTCCCGCCCGCGGCCTCTCGACACTTCTACGAGCAAACCATGCGCCAAAACCCCCTGGCCGAAGCCCTTAGTTTCAGTCCCTCCACGCCCGGGCTCTATTCATAACGAAGAATCTCGACCGGCAATAGCCGCGCGGCTGCCCGCGCCGGCAGGATTGTGGCTCCAATCGAAATGCCCATCGCGGCCAGGGTGATCCACACGCCATCGAGCGCGCTAGGGTGAAACGGCACATAGGAAACGGCATAGATTTGCGGATCGAGCGGAATTAGATGATAGGTTCCGGCAATCAGGGCAAACGTATAGCCAACCGAGAGCCCGATCAGCGTCCCCGTGAACCCGATGGCGATGCCCTGCCACAGAAAAACTGTTCGAATCTGCTCGCGGCGCGCGCCCATGGACATCAATACCGCAATGTCGCGCGCTTTGTCCGTCACCATCATCGAAAGCACTACAAGAATGTTTAATCCCGCAACAAATGTAATCAGCCCGATGAAAATCGCCGTAACCAGTTTTTCGAGCCGCAACGCCCGAAACAGCGCAAAGTTTTGTTCTATCCAGGTGGCGGCCAAAAAATCGGGCCCAGCTATTTTTTCAGCCTGCCGCGCAATCTCTCCCGCGCGCTCCGGATTGCCGAGCCGGAATTCCAGGACGTTGACGACATCGCTTGAGCCAGCGAGCGACTGCGCTGCACGCATAGTCAGAAAGCACCAGTTCTTGTCGTAATCGTAAAATCCGGAATCGAACACTCCGGCCACGCGAAAGCGGCGCGTCCTAGGAATCAAACCATACGGCGTTAGCCGTCCCTGTGGGCTCGTGAGCGTCACATAATCTCCCGGCGACATCTTCCATTCGTCCGCCAGTTGCTTGCCCACCATCAACGCATCAATGCCGTCCGCATCCGGCCTAAAATCGGGACTCCCGGCGACAATCCGCTGCAGGGCTTCGTCTCCTCGCCGCTCGCGGTCCGGATCGACGCCTTTTGCAACCACACCAAGCGCTTCGCCGCCGAATGACAAAAGCACCGTTTCATAAGTCGCGGGAGTTACGGAGCGTACGCCTCGAATTGCCGCGAGTTTCTCAGCTAGCGCTTCGTAGCTGTGGATAACGGAGCCAGGCCGCGTCAATGAAACGTGCGCGGTGACGCCCAACAATCGATCCTGCAGCGTCTCGCGGAATCCGGTGTTCATCGCCAGCGCAATAACCAGCGTGGCCACGCCGGCGGCTACGCCAAGAATGGAAAACAAAGTCACCAGTCGCAAAACCGCCGGACGGTAAGGCGATCGCAGATAGCGCCTTGCCACAAACCATTCAAATCGCATGAGTGAATCGCATTGGAGATAAGGATACTTTACGCGCTGCCTGCTTCGGTAGCAGAGTCTTGCCGCACTTCTTAGGGCCCCTCTGGGCGCACCTCGCGACGCAGCAGCGGGAAGAGAATCACGTCGCGTATGGATTGTGAATCGGTGAGCAGCATCGTGAGCCGGTCAATGCCGATCCCCTCCCCCGCTGTCGGCGGCATGGCATGACAAAGCGCCCGGATGTAGTCCACGTCAAGCTGTTTGGGAACTTCTTCCCCGCCCTGCGCAATTTGCGCGAGGAACCGGCGCTCTTGCTCTCCGGGATCGTTCAGTTCGGAGAAGCCGTTGGCAACTTCCATGCCCGCCACGTAGATTTCAAATCTCTCTGTCAGAGAGGGATCCTCCGGCTTTTGCTTCGAGAGAGGCGAAATGTCCGTGGGAAAATCGTGCAAAATCGTAGGCTGAATCAGCTTGTCTTCCGCCATGGTTTCAAACAGCAAGCCCGTGTACTCGCCGTCCTTCAACACGCCCTTAGGAGCAGCGTAGGGCGCGCCCGCGGTTTTCGCCCAAGCGTTGTAGCGCTCCACCGCTGCGCGCGGTCCACCGGGCGCTGCCAAGTCAACTTCGCTGGGCGCGGCTCCGGCTTCGGCAGGCCAATATTTCATGATCGCTTCGCGCATCGTGAGCCGCTGCATCTTTGAGAAATCCAATTCATGCTCACCGTACTTCACCAACATCGACCCGGTGAGGCTCATAGCCAGCAGGGCGAAAAGCTCCTCGTTCATTTCCATCAAGTCCCGGTAATTGCTGTACGCCTCATAGAATTCAAGCATCGTGAATTCCGGGTTGTGTTGTGTCGAAATGCCTTCGTTGCGGAAGTTGCGGTTGATCTCGTAGACGCGGTCAAACCCGCCGACCGTCAGCCGCTTGAGGTAGAGCTCCGGTGCGATCCGCAAATACAAATCAATATCCAATGTATTGTGGTGCGTGACGAAAGGCCGGGCCGCGGCGCCTCCCGGAATGGGATGCATCATCGGGGTTTCAACCTCTATATATCCGCGCGCATCGAAGAACCGGCGCAACTCTTGAATAATCCGCGCTCGCGCAACAAAGACCTGCCGCGACTTGTCGTTGGCAATCAGGTCCAGATAACGCTGCCGGTAACGCAGCTCCACGTCGGTCAGCCCATGCCACTTCTCCGGAAGGGGCAGCAAGGCCTTGGCAAGAAACGTCAATTCATCAACCCAGATGGAAAGCTCGTTGGTCTTTGTCCGGAAGAGATGCCCGCGAACACCGATTAAATCGCCCAAGTCGAGCAGATGAAACAGCGAGAATCCCCGCTCGCCGACAACGTCTTTCTTTACATAGATTTGTATGCGCTTGCCGGAACCCTGTAGATGTGCAAAACCCGCCTTGCCCATCAACCGCACGGAAACAAGCCGGCCCGCCACGCGCACTTCATGCCTGTCGGCTTCTAACTCTGCGGCCGACCTATCACCATACTTATCCACAAGGACCGCCGGCGTGTCGGTCCATCGAAACTCCCTCGGAAACGCTTCATATCCAAGAGCTTGAATTTGTTCGAGTTTCTTTTGCCGCTGCTCAAACTGGTCGCGAGGCTCAAATTGCAAGGCGGATCCTTTCAGCCGAATCGCAGGCGAGTATAGCGGTCCCTCGGTCTTGGGAGCAACAGCCCGCAATTCCTAGCCGCTTTTTCACTGGCATGACCCCGTACGGAATCGACAGGAACCCCCAAGAAAGTCGCTCTCTCGGAATTGGAATTTGTTATACTGCCCGTCCTGGTACCCTGGGAGACCCTTTGTGAGAGACCGTGAGCGCCCCCTTGCAGCCCGCGGCATGACCGTTAAAGATGACTGGCGAGCGTGGTTACCTGAAGAAAAGGATCAGGTGTTTCGCTCCCATGTTCGTCAATTGGAAATCTCCTACAATATGTTGAGCGTTTCTTTGGACGAAGCGCTCGCGCTGCGTCAAGGGGGACGT
>WNFJ01383266.1_pt1 | contig 10041 bp, 7 predicted proteins | sample 5400461 | NCBI WGS metagenome assembly WNFJ01 (sample SAMN13153349, study PRJNA577476) | soil metagenome | isolation source: 115 cm saprolite on Douglas fir-dominated hillslope | place: USA:California | collected 2013-09-17
TGGGCGACCCGGGACTCGAACCCGGATGGGTTACCCCACACGCCCCTCAAACGTGCGCGTCTACCAGTTCCGCCAGCCGCCCGGCTGCAGCCGGATGATTTTACCCGGCGTTGCCGGCACATGCCTTCGCCGTGCCCTGAGCGAACCTCGCCGTCGATGACGGAGAAGGTTCCTTCACGTCCTTGCGATAAGACGGATGAATTCGCCGCTGCGGCTGCTTAACTTCGCTCGACCAGATGAATGTGTGGACAGGGTGGAACCGCCGGCAGAGGACCTTCGCCATCCTGGTCGCGGCAGTCGCACTCGCTTCCGTGCTCTACGCGCTGAACATTCGAACTGTCTTCGTCGGACCGCGTGCGGTGACTGCGATCGACGACATTGGGGAGGGGGTTGCGGCGGCGCTCGCCTCAGCCGCGTGCGTGTGGGCCGCCCGCCGGGCTAGCGGAAGGGACAGGCTCGGCTGGGCTCTGATGGGCACCTCGGCCGCCCTCTGGTCGGCAGGTGAGGTTGTCTGGTCGATCTACGAAGTCGGAATGGGCGTAAAAGTGCCGTACCCGTCGCTGGCCGACGCCGGATTCCTGTCGGCGGTGCCGTTTGCGATCGCTGGCATTCGCTCGTTCTGGGGCGACGCGCGCGGTACGTCTGCCCGCTGGCGCGTGTGGTTCGACGGCCTCATCGTCTCCATCGCCCTAACCTCGACCGCATGGGGTTTCGGATTGCGGGCGGTCTGGGACTCCGCCTCGACGACCAAGTGGCTCGATCTTGCGTACCCGGTCGGGGATATTCTCGTCGGGACCGTCCTCATCCTCGCCATCCGGCGCGCATCGCATCAGCAGAGGGGCAGGATGGCTTTCCTCCTCGTCGGGGTGGCGTGCTACTCCATCGCCGACAGCGCGTTCGCATATCTCACCGCCCAGGGTGCGTTCGGATCAGTGGGCAGCGTGCTCGACACCGGTTGGTTCGCGGGGTTCCTGTTGATCGCGCTGGCGGCTCTATATCCAGACGCTGCTCCAAAGACGGCGGCCGGGCAGGCGCCACTCGACCTGTGGCAGCTCGCGCTGCCGTGGATGACGTTGCTCACGGCGACCGGGGGCGACCTCTATTCGGCCCTGACCGGTCACGAGAACCTCTTCCAGACTTCCTTGACCGGAATCCTCGCCGTGCTCCTGACGGTCAACATGATCCTGGAACGTAAGGAATTCCTCGAAATGCTGACCGACATCGAGACCACCCGCACCACGCTGAACCGCGAGTTCAAGACGGCGTTGGTAGGCATCCGGCAGATGAGCGACCAGGTGAAAGAAGCAGACCGTGCGTACGACGAAGACGTGCGCGTGCTCGCCGCCAACATCCGCGGCCAGGCGGAGCGGCTCGATCAAATGCTCGACAGGATGCTTTAGGCGGACCGGCGAAGTTCGCGTGGGAGGTACCCGCGGCAAGAGTCGAACTCGCAACCTCCTGATCCGAAGTCAGGCGCTCTATCCATTGAGCTACGCGGGCGCTGCCCCATGGTAGGGCGGTCAGCCGACTGCGTATCGCTGGTGGTTCAATCCCCACGCCGCGTAACGCACCAGCCCGACAGCGCGATAACGCCGGCGTCTGGCCGTCGTCATCCCTGACTCAATGGCCGCTCGAAGGGCCTCAGGCGACTTGCCCGAAAACTCGGTAAAAGCCCGGCCGACCGCGTCGAGTATGTGCGCATCCGAGGAGCCTAGCTCCGCAGCACCGAGGCCAAGATTCAGGCGGCGCGCCAGCTGGTTGACCAGATAAAAGCCGGGGGTCGCGTTCTCGACCTCGATGGCGTCGAAGTCGAGCTCAGCGGCGAGCCAGCCGACGCCATGCACTGGCCTGGCCTTCGCGCGCCGCTGCGTGCGCCAGAACGGGTGGACCGCGATCGCCAGGCCGCCCTGATCGTGGATCGCGTCCAGGGTCGCGGCGGCCGACATGCCGGGGCGCACCTTGCGCTCGAGGAACAGGGCGACGATGTGCCCGTCACGGCTCGACACCTCCTCACCGACGATGACGTGAAACCGCGCTCGCTTCGAAGCGTGCTCCCGCGCGCGCAGCGCGCCGTCGATGGTGTCGTGATCTGTGACCGCGATCACGTCGAGCTTGGCCCGCCGGGCCGCGTGTTCGACAAGCTCTTCGGGCGTCGGCCAACCGTCGCTGGCGGTCGTGTGCATATGGAGGTCGGCCCGACCCGGAGCAACCACTGGTGTGCATCCTACCGCCGAGGGCTTTACCATCGACCTTTCAGGACCTTCGCATCGACTTAGCTAGCTGGAGGTGTCGGCTTTGGAAGGCTTGATGCAGGACTACGAGCTCTCTCTTCAACACGTGCTGTGGCGACTCGAACGGCTGCACCAGAAGAAAGAGGTCGTGACCAAGCGAGATGACGGGGTGCACCGGACCACTTACGGCGAGATGGTCCCGCGCATCAATCGCCTGGCCGGCGCGCTGAAACGGATCGGAGTCAAACCCGGGGACCGCGTGGCCACCCTGGCGTGGAACAACAACCGCCACCTGGAGCTGTACTACGCCATCCCATGCATGGGGGCTGTCCTGCACACGTTGAACCTGCGGTTGTTTCCTCAGCATCTCGAGTTCATAGTCAATGACGCGGAAGACAAAGTTTTATTTGTCGACCAGTCGCTGCTTCCGCTCCTGAAGCCTCTGATGGGCAAGATCCCGAGCATCAAGCAGATCGTGCTCATGAGCGAAAGCACCCCGGCCCCCACGGCGGCGTCCGCCAACGGGCTGGCCGACATGCTCGACTACGAGACCCTGCTCGCTGCCGAGAGCGAGACCTACCCCTGGCCGAAGCTCTCTGAGCGCATGGCCGCGGCCATGTGCTACACGTCGGGCACCACGGGCAATCCCAAGGGGGTCGTGTATTCGCACCGCTCGCAGTTCATCCACACCATGGGTGTGCTGCAAAAGGACAACCTTGGGGTCTCAGAGAAGGATGTGGTGCTTCCCGTGGTACCGATGTTTCACGCCAACAGCTGGGGACTTCCGTACGCCTGCGGCATGGCCGGCTCGAAGCTCATCTTTGGAGGGCGCTTCTCGGCCGACCCCAAGTCCATCGTGGAGCTGGCTGAGCAAGAAGGTGCGACCTACCTCGCAGGAGTGCCTACGGTCTGGATCGCACTGACCGCCTACATGAAGGAGACTGGAAAGCGCCTCCCGAAGGTAACCACCGTGGTCTGCGGCGGCTCGGCTGTCCCGCGCGCGCTCATGGAGTCGATGGACGCCGTGGGCCTCCGCATCTTGCACGCCTGGGGCATGACCGAAACGTCGCCCCTGGGCAGCGTCGCTCGCGTTCCGGACGGCCTGGATCCTGAAGCTGAGATCAGCCTGCGCTTGACCCAGGGGAGGGTCGCGCCCGGAGTCGAGATCCGGATCAGCGACCCGGCAACCGGCGAAGAGCTGCCGTGGGACGGGGTCGCCTTCGGTGAGATTCAGGTCCGCGGTCCGTGGATCGCTCGCGGCTACCACAACGGCTTCGACCCGGAAAAGCTGACCGAAGACGGATGGTTCCGCACCGGAGACGTCGCGAAGATCCGCCCTGACGGCTTCATCGTGATCGTCGACCGCACCAAGGACGTGATCAAGTCGGGCGGCGAGTGGATCTCTTCGGTCGAGCTCGAGAACGCCGTGATGGCCCACCCCAAGATCCAGGAAGCGGCGGTCATCGGTTTGCCGCATCCCAAGTGGGACGAACGGCCGGTTGTCTTTGCGGTGCCGAAACCGGAGTTCAAGGGCAAAGTCACGCAGAACGAGGTGATCGACTTCCTGCGGGATAAGGTGGCGAAGTGGTGGCTGCCGGACGAGGTGCGGTTCATCGACGAGGTGCCCAAGACGTCGGTCGGCAAATTCGACAAGAAAGTGCTGAGGATGGACGCGGCGCCAATCCACGCTGAAATCAAGGAAGAGGCCAAGAAGTGATGGCGCGCATCGCCGCGCGCGAACACACAGTCGGAAGAGATCAGATCCATTTCAAATGGGACAATTCGCTTGCCCCCAAAGTCGAGATCGCGCCCGGCGATATCGTCCACTTCGACACGGAGGAGGTCACGGCCGGACAGCTCAAGAACGGAGACCCGGCGTCGAAGCTCGCCACTTTGAACTTCGACCGGCTCTATCCCTTGGGCGGACCTGTCTACGTGAAAGGCGCCGAGCCCGGCGACGCGCTCGAGGTCGAGATCCTGTCCCTGAAGCCAGGAGCCTGGGGATGGACGGCTCTGCTGCCGGGCCTAGGCCTCCTGGCCGCGGACTTCCCCGACCCGTACGTCCGTTACTTCGAGCTCGGCGACCGCAAGTCGGCTGAGCTGCGCCACGACATCCACATCCCGCTCGCGCCGTTCTGCGGCACGATGGGAGTTGCCACAGACGAGCCAGGGCCCCACGATGTGCTGCCGCCGACCAAGGGAGCCGGCAACGTCGACACGCGGCACCTGACGGCTGGAACCAAGCTCTACCTCCCCGTTTTCGTGCCCGGCGCGCTCTTTTCAGCCGGCGACTGCCATGGCGCGCAGGGAGACGGCGAGGTCTGCGTTACCGGGATCGAATGCCCGATGACGTTCTCACTCCGATTTGGAGTGGTCAAAGGTGCCTCGCTTCGGCCCTGGAGCTACCACTTCCACACTCCGGCAGGCCCTCTTCAACCGCGCAGCGACGAAAAGGGCTACCACGCAGTCTGCGCATTGGGCCCAGACCTGATGGAGAACGCCCGCAACGCGGTGCGCGATACCATCGCGTGGCTGACGGCCGACCACGGGCTGAGCCGCGAGGATGCCTACATCCTGTGCAGCCTGGCCGGCGACCTCAGGATCAGCGAGATCGTCGACCAGCCCACCTTCGGCGTCTCCTTCTATATGCCGCTGAGCGTCTTCGGCTAGCCGGGGCCGCCGCCGGCGGGGCGATCTCCCGTCACAGGGATGGAGAGCCGCGCACCGTCCGGCATACTGACCGTCCGGTGTTCGAACCTTGAGTACCACCCAACTAGGCCGTTATCCGATCGAAGCCGAGCTCGGGCGCGGGGCCATGGGCGTTGTCTACAGGTCGACTCATCCGCGGCTCGAGATCCCGGTCGCGATCAAGGTCCTGGCCGAGCAGTACTCGAGCGATACGAGCTTCCGTCAGCGCTTCCACCGGGAAGCGGCCACCGTTGCGGCGCTGAACCACCCGGGCATTGTTCGCGTCTACGACTTCGACGAGGACGGCCCTGTGCTGTTCATCGTCATGGAGTGGGTCGAAGGCCGCTCCATGCGTTCGTGGCTCGACGAGTACGGACGCTTCAGCGTCGACGTATCAGTCGACCTGATCCAGCAGCTGCTGTCGGCTGTGGGCGTTGCGCATGACTACTCGATAGTGCATCGCGACCTGAAGCCCGACAACATCCTCATCTCCAACCGCGGCAAGACCAAGATCCTCGACTTCGGCATCTCGAAGCTGGTCGACGACAAGCACCGCCTGACCGCGACCGGAAGCATGGTCGGCACCCCCGCCTACATGGCGCCGGAGCAGGTCAAGGGCGAAGCCGTGGATGCCACCGCGGACATCTACTCGCTCGGCATGATCCTTTACGAGCTTCTGCATGGCGAACCGCCGTTCACCGGCGCGCTGCCGGCGGTGCTCCACTCGCAGGTCTTCGACAGGCCGCGGGCGTCCACCGCCATTCCCTCGCCGATCATGGAGATCATCTGGAAGGCGACTGCAAAAGATCCCAGCCAGCGCTTCCAGAGCTGCGAGGAATTCTCGGGCGCGTTCCACTACATGCCAAAGCCGGGCGCCGCGCAACCGCCCGTCGAGGCGATCTCGAATGAGCTGGCGGTCGACGAGGAGGTGGAGCGGTCGCCCGCCCCGCCAAGGACCGACGGCAAGAAGCCGGCTGGTGTGTGCACTTACAGCGACTGCCAGGAGCGCCGTGGCTGGGCGTGCGCCTACAAGGACCTGACCGGCCGCGAATGCAAGAGCTGGTGGTGCAGGAGACACATCCAGTTCATCGAGAGAACTCCCTTCTGCCCGCGACACGCGAGCGTGATCCGAGCGCTGGCGCCCACCGCGAACACGATCTTTGAGATCAAGAATCGCCCGGCCGTCGACGATCGTGCCCTGCCGCTGGCGGCGCTCGTCGCAGAAGACATCGACAAGGATGTGACCGAACTGGTCCGGCGTCGCTACCAGAACCGCAAGGACATCACGCTCGCGCGCGATCGCACCGTGCGCCAGACCTGGTCGGGGCGCAACGACGTCGCGTGGGAGCGCAGCTGGGCGGCGCTGAAGAGTCAGGGCTACCTGGTCCGGATTGCTGTGCGCGTGGCCACCGACGAGCCGGACACTGTCCAGCTCTTGATCGGCAACACCGTCGTGTTCAAGGAGGTGCCGGACTGGATCAGTCGCCGTCGCGAAGGTGAGCCGCCCGACCACTCAGACCGCGCGCGATTCGGCAAGAAGATCTTCGGCGCGATCCTCGAGCACGTAGACCAGCCGCAACCTGTGCCTTCGGCTGTACCTGCTCCGAGCCACGAGATCGAGCCTCCCCCACCGCCCGAGATCAACCGCAATCTGATCGAGGGCATGATCCTGCGGGTGGCTTCGTTGGCGACGCGAATCACCGGATTCGAGGTTGCCGACCAGCTGGCCCTGCCCTTCGCGTCTGTCGAACCCAGCCTGAAGTCTCTGACGGGTTCGAACTTCCTGGACGCGCTCGGACTTGCGCCCGAGCAAGGTCCGTGGTTGGGCCGGCCGCTCTCCGAGCGGATGGCCTACGCAATCACCAAGCAGGGGCGCACACGCAGCGATCAGATCGGCAACTCGGGTACCCGCTACGTGGGTCCGGCGCCGGTCTCACAGCAGGAGTACAGGGCGGTCCTTGCCGAGGCGGCCAAGCCCGGCACGCTCGACCTGGTCAAGGTCAACCTGGTGCTCAGCGGCATCGAGCTGGCGCCCGGCGTAACCGAGGCAGTTCGCGCCGCCGTCAACTCCCGATCGTCGATCTTCATATATGGCGCACCGGGCAACGGCAAGACGACACTGGCGCGGCGGATTCCAAGCTTGCTCGGCGGGCCGATCGTGATCCCCGTCGCGCTGGACATCGGCGGTGGCGAGGTCATGACGATCTTCGACGGCGCAGTGCACCGTCTCGAAACCAACCAGCCGGCCGATAAGAGGTGGCGGCGCGTGGCGAGGCCCCTCGTCCAGGTCGGCGGCGAGTTCCAGCTCGACATGTTCGACCCGACCTGGGAGGAAGGCAGCCGCACGTACGGCGCTCCGCTGCAGGTCAAGGGCAACGGCGGCGTCCTGCTCATCGATGACCTGGGCCGCCAGCGCGTGTCGCCGAAACAGATCCTCGACCGCCTGCTCGTGCCCCTCGAGCAAGACACCGACTACATGAACCTGACCGCAAGCGGGCGCAAGGTCGAGGTGCCCTTCCGGGCGCAGCTGGCGTTGTCCACGAACTTGAGGCCGGCCGAGCTGCTCGACGAGGCCTACCTGCGCCGGCTCTCCTACAAAGTGCTGATGCCGGATCCGACGTGGGAGATGTGGTGCCGGATCTTCGAGCGCGAGCGGGAGCGGCTGACCATCCCGGCGGAACCCACCGCGTTGGACATGATCTCCGCCCTGTACAGCGGCCGGCCGCTGCGCGGCAACCACCCGCGTGACCTCCTCGAGCGGTTGGTCGACGTTTCGTCGGCCCGCGGCGTGCGGCCTCAGCTCACCCCGGAGCTGGTCGAGGCGGCCTGGCACACGCTGTTCATCGCGAGCTAGGCTCCGCCTCGAGTGCAGCAGACGCCCGGCGGACCAACCGGTTACTGGTCGCCGGACTGGATGTGGTGGTGGGACGGCCGGCAATGGATTCCGGCCACGCAAGCCCCGATCCCACCGCCCCATTTTGGAATGCCGCCGCCCATCTTGCTCGCGCCTTCGCCGGGGCTGCGTGCCTTTCTTCTGGTGGTTCTCGTCATCGCGTCCGTGATCTGGGGGCTGTTGACGGTGTTCGGCATCCTTGGCGAATCCCAAAATTTCAGCAGCGGTCAGTGGAATGACTTCCACAGCGGGTTGGTGTTCTTCGGCATCATCGCCGTACTGTTCCTCATCTCCCTCATCGCCACCGTCGGCGTCTTTGCCCGCACGTCGTGGGCGCGTTGGGCAGCCATCGCGGCGGGCATCGCATCCTGCTTGACGTGCCTCGGCCCGATCATCGGGATCCCGATCCTGGTGGCGGCTGCACGCGCCCCGGGGTTGGCTAGAAAGCCGCTGACCTCTTAGCGTCCGCGCGCGCGGCCTTGAGCGCGCGCGTGATATCACCCGGCGACAGCAGACCGACCAGCACCCCTCCGTCTATCACGAGCATCTGGCCGTCGTCTGCGGGCGAAAAGCGATCGAGCACGGCGGTGGCCGGCTCGCCAGGTGACGCCTTGGCGACTTCGTCCATGCCGGTGCCGACGTCGCGACCACGCTTGGCGTGACGTTCTTCGGGTGGCACTTGAGCCAGCCGCGCGAGGGTGACGAGACCGTCAAGCTCTCCATCGAAGGTCTTGATCGGATAAGCGGTTGCGCGCTGCATCGGAACGTAAGAGCGCATGAACTCGTCGACAGTGATCCAACCCGGCGCGGTGGTCGGATCGCGGGACATCACGTCTCCCACGCGCAGGCGGCTCAGGGCGCCGCGCAGGAGCACCTGAGACTCCTCGCTGCGTGCGGCCGACATGAGGAACCACCCGAGGAAGATCAGCCAGAGGCCACTGATGGCGCCGCTGATGAAGAGCGACAGCAGCCCGAGCCCCATCATCACGAACGCACAGATCCGTCCGAGCCGAGCGGCGCCCGACGTGGCGCGATACTTGTCGCCGCTTCGTTGCCACAGCCAGGCACGCAGCAGGCGACCCCCATCGAGAGGGAACGCGGGGATCAGGTTGAAGAGCAGAAGCATCGCGTTGGTGCCTGCCAGCCAGGCGATGCCTCCTTCGACGAGAGCCGGCCCGCCGGTCGCGTCAAGCGCGAACGTCGCGACGCCGAACAGGATCGCGAGGACGAGGCTGACCACCGGCCCCGCGATCGCGATCTTCACTTCGGACCCAGGAGTCGCAGCATCGCCCCTCAGGCGCGCAACGCCGCCGAAGATCCAGAGCGTGATGCCATCGACTTTCACGCCGAGCCGCCTGGCGACGATGGCGTGGCCCATCTCGTGGCTGAGCAGCGACACATAAAAGAGGACGACTGCGATGAAAGACACGAGCCAGTAGGCGGACTCCTGCTGGCCGGGCGCCACCGAGGGCAGGACCTGCCCCGCCAGGGTCCACACGATGAGGACGAACACTATGGCGAGGCTCCAGTTGAGCCCCACCTCGATCCCCGCGATCCGCCCGATTCGGACGCTGGCGTCCACGAGGCCATGTTAGAAGGCGGCTAACTGGCCCTCGGTATACTTTGCGGTCGATCGGGAAGTGCGCCCTGCGCGCGCCCGGCCCACGGAGCGGCGGTGGCGGAATGGCAGACGCGCTAGTTTCAGGAGCTAGTGTCCGCAAGGACGTGGAGGTTCAACTCCTCTCCGCCGCACCATCCCAATCGAACGGGCCTGGCAATTTTCTTGACAACGCGCGGCCAATAGATTCGACTGAGCCCCGCAGTGTCGGTTGCGCCCTACGACCAAATCCTCACGCTGTACCGCACGCTCCTCGTTTTCGCCACCGTCGCGGTGCTCATCCTGGGTGTCGGACTAGTCGAGTTCGTGTACTTCGAACCACCTGGGCAGACGACCGGAAAGACGGCTCATATCGTGGGCGTACTCGAGTACGACCCGGCGACGCGCACGACCAAGGGGCCCGACAGGACAACCTTCGCTCGAACCGACGAATTCGCAGGCGTGGTCGACTGGTCTCAGCTGCCACCCGACCTCATGGTGGACGCGCGCTGGTTCAACTCTTCCGGCAGCATCGTCGGTCGAGCCGGCCCGGGCACGGCAGCTGAGCTCGGTCCGCAGAGCACCGTTCCGGTCATCGTGCCGCCCGGCCTGCACCACAGCCTGCCGGGTCA
>WNFJ01721191.1_pt1 | contig 10040 bp, 4 predicted proteins | sample 5400461 | NCBI WGS metagenome assembly WNFJ01 (sample SAMN13153349, study PRJNA577476) | soil metagenome | isolation source: 115 cm saprolite on Douglas fir-dominated hillslope | place: USA:California | collected 2013-09-17
GCTTGATCTGTCGATCGTGAACGAGGCTATTGACCCCACGTTTCGCTTCATGACCGTCGATTGGGACGGCAAAATTCGCATGGATCCCTCCTCGCCTTACGCCATGCAAAGACTGATCGGACTCAAGGATAAATTCGATATTGCGTTTGCCAGCGATACCGATCACGACCGCCACGGCATCGTGACCAAGGGAAGTGGCTTGTTGCCTCCTAACCACTATCTATCAGTCTGCATCCATTATCTGTTCTCGAATCGGCGCGACTGGAAGCGAGACGTCGCCGTCGGGAAGACGGTGGTGAGCAGCAGCATGATCGATCGCGTCTGCGAACGGCTGGGACGCCGGCTGTACGAGGTTCCCGTTGGTTTCAAATGGTTTGTCGAAGGCTTGCTCGGCGGTCGGTTGGGTTTTGCGGGCGAAGAGAGCGCGGGTGCATCATTTCTTAACCGCGACGGCGGCGTTTGGGCAACCGACAAAGACGGAATCATCCCTTGCCTGCTCTCGGCGGAGGTCACGGCGCGCCTGGGAAAGGATCCGGGCGAAATCTATCGTGCACTCACCCGAGATTTGGGAGATCCCGTATACGAACGAATCGAGGCTCCCGCCACGCCGGAGCAAAAAGCCGCGCTCGAAAAACTGTCCCCGTCCGATATTCGCGTCACTGAGGTTGCAGGCGAGAAGGTCCAGCAGATTCTGACGACAGCTCCGGGAGACGGCAACCCGATCGGCGGAATCAAGGTGATCGCCAAAAACGGGTGGTTCGCGGCGCGTCCTTCAGGTACCGAAGAAATTTACAAGATTTATGCGGAGAGCTTTCGCGGCCAAGATCATCTGAGACGCATCGAAGAAGAAGCCCAGACCATTGTTTCGGAAACGCTCTCACGGAGCGCTCGATCAGCGGCGGGGAACTAAGCCGCAGCTAGGAGCCGAGTTATGAGCAGTCCTGCGTACCGCAGCCGTCCCTCTGTAAAGGCCATTTTGGACGCTCTCAACGACTTGGCTCTGGATCTGAGATGGTCTTTCAACCACTCGGCGGATCAGCTCTGGGAACGAATTGATCCAGAACTCTGGGACCTGACTCACAACCCCTGGGTCGTGTTGCAAACCGTGTCTCGGGAAAGACTGCAAACCGTTACTACCGAGCCGGAGTTTCAAAAATTGCTGGCTGAGGTCAATCGTGAGCGACAGGCCGCTGAGCGCCCGGAAGGGTGGTTTCAGCGCGCGCATCCTCGTTCCAATCTCACGGGCGTTGCATACTTCTCGATGGAGTTTATGGTCAGCGAGGCCTTGCCAATCTACTCGGGTGGCCTCGGGAATGTTGCCGGCGACCAACTCAAGGCCGCAAGCAACCTCGCGGTGCCGGTTACCGGCATCGGTCTCCTCTATCAGCTGGGATATTTTCGTCAGGAAATCGATGGGGCGGGGCGGCAGCAGGCCTTGTATCCCTTCAATGACCCTGGTCAATTGCCTATCAAACCGTTGCGCGAGCCAAATGGTGAATGGTTGCGGCTCTGCTTGAATTTCCCCGGCGCCAGACTGTGGATCCGCACTTGGCAGGTTCAGGTCGGCCGGACGAAATTGTATTTGTTGGACACCAACGATCCGGCAAACATCCCCGCACACCGGGGCATTACCAGCGAACTCTACGGCGGCGGCCCGGAATTGCGCTTGAAGCAGGAGCTGGTCCTGGGAATTGGAGGCTGGCGGCTTCTGAGTGCTCTGGGCTTAGAGCCGGAGGTCTGTCATTTGAATGAAGGGCACGCCGCGTTTGCCGTTCTTGAGCGAGCCCGGTCGTACATGGCCAACAACAAAGCTTCGTTCGATCTGGCCCTGACCATAACTCGTGCCGGCAATCTTTTCACAACCCATACACCCGTTGATGCGGGCTTCGACCGTTTTTCTCCTGACCTGATGGAAAAGTACTTTGGGACGTACGCGGACAAAGAGCTTTCCATCCCGTTCGAGGACCTGCTCGCTCTCGGGCGGCGTGACCGCGCAGATTTGTCCGAGCCGTTCAACATGGCCTATCTCGCCTTTCGCGGTAGCGGAGCCGTTAACGGCGTAAGTCAGCTGCACGGTCAAGTCAGCCGGCGAATCTTCCAGCCGTTGTTTCCGAGATGGCCGCAAAGGGAAGTGCCGGTGACTCATGTGACGAATGGTGTGCACACTCCGACCTGGGATTCGGCCGAAGCAGACTCGCTGTGGGAACTCACCTGCGGAAAGGACCGCTGGCGCGAAAGCATGGCTGGCGTGGAAGAGTGTGTTCGGAAAGGTGGCGACTCCGATTTCTGGCAACTGCGGGCGAGTGGACGCAAGTCTCTCGTGCAGTATGTTCGCAAACGCTACGCGCGCCAATTAGCCGAGCAGGGGGCTTCTACGGAGGATCTGGCGCAAGCCGCCCAAGTGCTGGACAACGATGCGCTGACTCTAGGTTTCGCGCGGCGTTTTGCGACGTACAAGCGTCCCAACCTTCTGTTGCATGATCCGCAGCGTCTCGTGCGGATCCTGACGAATCGAGATAGACCCGTTCAGCTGGTGCTCGCGGGGAAGGCCCATCCACAAGACCCGGCCGGCCAAGAGATGATCCGGCAATGGGTCGAGTTTTCACGTCGCCCGGAAGTGCGCTCTCGCGTAGTCTTCCTGAGCGACTATGATGTGCTCATGGCAGAGCAACTGGTGCAGGGGGTCGATCTCTGGGTGAACACACCACGGCGCCCTTGGGAAGCCAGCGGGACCAGCGGCATGAAGGTGCTCGTCAATGGCGGACTGAATCTTTCAGAGCTTGATGGCTGGTGGGCGGAAGCATATTCGCCGGAAGTCGGTTGGGCGCTTGGTGACATGCGGGAACACGGAGATGATCCGGCGTGGGATGCCTCGGAAGCCGAAGCTCTTTACGGGCTATTCGAACGAGAAGTCGTTCCCGAGTTTTATAAGCGTGACGACCGTGGAATTCCGCGCGGCTGGGTGACTCGCATGCGGGAAAGCATGGCGCGATTAACGCCGCTTTTTTCGAGCAACCGCGTAGTTCGCCAGTACACAGAGGAACATTACCTCTTGGCTGCGTCGGCCTTTAAGGAACGTGCCAAAAACCAGGGTGCGCTGGGAGTGGATTTGGTCAATTGGCGGGCGCAGATCGCAAAGCATTGGTCCATGGTGCGATTCGGTTCCGCGACTGTTCAAGAAAAGGAAGGGCAATTGCTGTTTCAGGTTCAGGTTTTCGTTAATGATCTCGATCCTGACTCGGTGAATGTGGAGCTTTATGCTGAGGGCCCGAACGGTAATAAACCAGTGCGCTATCTCATGAATCGCGGCGAACGTCTGGTCGGTTCTGTAAACGGCTTCATCTACACGGCTCGTCTTCCGGCGACGCGTGCCGCAGCCGAGTACAGTCCGCGCATTATTCCACGACACAGCGGGGCACTCGTGCCAATGGAAGCTCCCTTCATTTTGTGGCACGACTCGCCATCGTGGCGATAGGAACGGCTTCGGTCCACAGGGTACCCATGGAATCGGACTCTGATACTCGACCAGAGAATCGTGCTTCAAGACTCGAAAGCGCACGCATGAGACAGGAAAGTGTCAACGTGACTGGCTTTCCCGTTGACTACCGTGGATCCGGGATACTCTTGCACGTCACTTCGCTGCCGTCCTCTTATGGGATCGGCGATTTCGGGCCTGGCGCGATTTCATGGGTCGAGCAGCTTATCCAAGCCAACCAAAACTGGTGGCAAACCTTGCCGCTCGGTCCCACAGGTTTTGGGAACTCACCGTACCAGGCCTTATCATCGTTCGCTGCTAACGCGCTGCTGATCAGTCCCGATTGGCTGATCGAGGATGAACTTCTATCGGCAAGCGATTGCGCGCACAAGCCCTTTCCCTCGGCGCTCGTTGATTACGACGCGATCACACCATTTAAGCTGCGGCTGCTGCAAAGGGCCTGGAAGCGCTTTAAAGCCGGCGCGCGCTCCGACTTGCGAGCCGCCTACGAGCAATTCTGTCAGAAGCAGAATCATTGGCTGGACGACTATGCGCTGTTCACGGCGCTGAAAGCCAAGTTCAACAACGCTCCTTACCTCGAATGGCCGGCCGAGTTGGTCCAGCGCAAGCCAACGGCGCTCGAAAGAGTGCGGCGTGGACTTGGCGATCAAATCGGCCAAGTGACGTTTGCGCAGTTCCTATTGTTCCGCCAGGCCGAGCGACTGAAGGCGCATGCTCACAAAAAGGGTCTGAGATTAATCGGCGACTTACCGTTCTTTGTTTCCGGCGATTCCAGTGACATCTGGTCGAACCCAGAACTGTTTCTGCTGGACGAACAGCATCGGCCGCGCTTCGTCGCGGGCGTGCCTCCTGATTATTTCAGTGCTCGGGGACAACTCTGGGGCAATCCGCTTTACAACTGGGATGCCCTACGCCAGTCCGGCTATCGATGGTGGATAGATCGCTTGCGTTCTCTTCTGACCCACGTCGACCTGATTCGCCTGGATCATTTCCGCGCATTCGCGGCGGCTTGGCACGTGCCGGCGGACGCACCGACTGCGCAGTCCGGAATCTGGGTTCCGGGTCCTGGTGCAGAATTTTTCAGCGCAGTAGGGAAGGAACTGGGCAGTCTGCCATTCATTGCCGAAGATTTGGGAATGATTACGCCCGATGTATATGTCCTGCGGGATCAATTTCATCTCCCGGGCATGCGGATCCTGCAATTCGCATTCGACGGCCATTCCGATAATCCGTATCTTCCCGAAAACTTTGTGACGAATACCGTGGCGTACACCGGAACACATGACAATCCGACTGCGCGTGCCTGGTTTGAAGATTTGACAAGCGAGCAACGCGAGACGGTCTGGAGGTACCTCGGCGGCCGAGGAGTCAAAAACGGCGTGGCCGCGCATGCATTGATGGAATTGGCTTGGACTTCCGTCGCCGCTTTGGCCATGGCCCCGCTGCAGGACCTGCTAACCCTCGGCAGGGAGGCACGAATGAATGTTCCCGGCCGCCCCGAAGACAATTGGCGCTGGCGGGCTACGCGGGACATGCTGTCCGACCGGGCTTTCGAATGGCTGCGGGATCTGACGAAAAGCGCGAACCGATCAAGAGACCCGGTGGCTTCGCACTCACAAGTCTTTGAGGCTGCTTCAAGAGACTGAGTGCGCTTATTGTGAGGCTTGGCTGATCCGCCTGCATTGCCTGAGATCTAAAGCAGAGGTGAAAGCATGAAAGCGACGCAACTGCTCCATAACCTGGGCCAGAGCATCTGGCTCGATAATATAACGCGTAACCTTCTGGATAGCGGCACTCTCAAGCGCTACATCAATGAGCTCTCCGTAACGGGCCTGACCTCCAACCCGACGATCTTCGATCATGCCATCAAGAATAGCGGTGATTACGATGATGCGATCCGCGAAAAACTGAGCAGGGGTAAATCGGGCGAGACGCTGTTTTTCGAGCTGGCTTTGGACGACATCACCCGTGCGGCTGCGCTATTTCGACCAGTCCATGACCAAACGGATCGCGTGGACGGATGGGTGTCTTTGGAAGTTTCACCGCTGCTGGCGCACGACACCACTAGCACCCTGGCCGCAGCCAAGGATCTATACGTGCGTGCTGGCCAACCGAACGTCTTCATCAAGATTCCCGGTACCAAAGAAGGTTTGCCGGCTATCGAAGAGGCGATCTTTGCGGGCATCCCAATCAACGTCACCCTGTTGTTCTCCCGCGAACAGTATCTGGCGGCTGCCGACGCGTTCCTCCGCGGCATCGAGCGGCGGATCGATGCCGGACTGAAGCCGGCGGTTGGTTCTGTCGCCTCCCTCTTCATCAGCCGCTGGGACGTCGCCGTCATGGACAAGGTTCCGGACTTCCTGCGCGACCAACTTGGCATTGCCATCGCCAAACGTACCTACAAGGCATATCGCACATTGCTCGATTCTCCGCGCTGGCAGCGCGCTTTCAATGCCGGGGTGCGCCCTCAACGGCTCCTGTGGGCCAGCACTGGAACCAAGGACCCGAAGGCGTCTGACATCCTTTACGTCAAGTCTCTCGCCGCGCCGTTCACGGTGAACACCATGCCGGACGCCACATTAAAGGCCTTCGCTGATCACGGCGACGTTGGCCCAATTCTCCCCGCGGACGGCGGTGACTGTGAGGAGGTGTTGGCACACTTCAGCAAGGTGGGAATCGATATCGACGCGTTAGCAGCACAGCTCCAGGACGAGGGCGCGAAGTCATTCGTGCAGTCCTGGAATGATTTGATGGCGGTGATTTTGGCAAAAAGCGCCGCGCTCAAGCGGGCAGCCGCCCAGTGAGAACGAAAGAAGGGAGCATAAAAATGGCAACTCGCGCGACACCTAACGTCACGCCTCAGATCGCTGAACCGCTGACGAAGCGCAAGGCCTGGAAGGCGCTCCAAGCCCACTACGAGAAGATTCGCGGATCACATCTGCGGGAGTTGTTCGCTGAGGACTCCAAACGTGGAGAGCGAATGACCGCCGAGGCGGCCGGCATTTTCCTGGACTATTCGAAAAATCGCATCACGGACGAAACGGTCAAGCTCCTGACAAAGCTGGCCGAGGAATCGGGCCTGCGATCGCAAATCGAGGCAATGTTTCGAGGAGAGAGGATTAACTTCACGGAGAAGCGCGCTGTTCTCCACGTGGCCCTAAGGGCACCCAAAGGAACGTCCATTCTCGTGGACGGTGAAGACGTCGTTCCGCAGGTTCGCGCCGTCCTCGACAAGATGACAGATTTTTCCAATCGCGTTCGCAGTGGCGCATGGAAGGGATACACCGGCAAACGCATTCGCAACGTCGTCAACATCGGCATCGGCGGCTCCGACCTCGGCCCTGTCATGGCTTACGAAGCGCTCAAACATTACAGCGAGCGCGCGATGACCTTCCGCTTTGTTTCCAATGTCGACGGCACCGACTTTGCCGAAGCTGTAGGCGATCTCGACGCCGCGGAAACGCTCTTCATTATTTCTTCCAAAACCTTCACGACGCTGGAAACGATGACAAACGCCCGCACCGCTCGTGCCTGGTCGCTCGCGGTTTTGGGCAATGATGAAAAATCGGTGCCCAAGCACTTCGTCGCGGTTTCGACGAACGCTACGGAAGTCGCGAAGTTCGGGATCGATACCGCCAACATGTTCGGCTTCTGGGATTGGGTCGGCGGGCGCTACTCGATGGACTCGGCGATCGGTCTTTCCACCATGATAGCTGTAGGACCCGAGAATTTCCGGGCCATGTTAGGCGGCTTCCATCAGATGGATGAACATTTCCGCACCGCCCCGTTTGAGCGGAACCTGCCGGTTCTCATGGGGCTTCTCAGCATTTGGTACAACGATTTCTTCGGCGCCCAGACGGTTGCGGTGTTGCCCTACGACCAGTATTTGAAGCGATTTCCCGCCTATCTCCAACAACTGACCATGGAGAGCAACGGGAAGCACGTAACGATCGACGGGAGCGAGGTCACCTACCCGACAGGACCGATCTATTGGGGCGAACCGGGCACAAACGGCCAGCACTCCTTCTATCAGTTGATCCATCAGGGCACCCGCCTCATTCCCTGTGACTTCATCGCCTTCGGACAGGCGCTCAATCCGCTCAGCCGCCATCATGACATGCTCTTGGCAAACGTCTTCGCTCAGACTGAGGCGCTGGCGTTTGGAAAGACGCCGGAGCAAGTAAAGGCTGAAGGCACGCCGGATTGGCTCGTCCCTCATCGTATCTTCGAAGGCAATCGTCCGTCGAACACGATCCTTGCGGCTCGGCTTACGCCCGAGGCCCTGGGTAAACTTGTCGCTATGTACGAACACTCTGTGTTCACGCAGGGCGCGATCTGGCAGATCAATTCGTTCGATCAGTGGGGCGTGGAACTCGGCAAGGTTTTGGCCCAAAGGATTATTCCTGAATTAGAAAGCCCGTCAGAGCCTTCGCTCGGGCACGACAGTTCGACAAACAACCTGATCCGGCGATACCGAAAGCTCAGGGGCGCATCCTGACGATTCTTTGGCCACCGGCTGCGCGTTTGAAGCTAACGTCTGTGAGTGCTCAGTAAAATCCGTACTCGACTGCACCGAAAGGATCCTTGAGCAAGACTGAGTCATGAGCACCGTTCCCCTCGATCCGGCTCTTCCTTTTAGCGAGACCACCACCTCGGCGGGTGCGCTTGTAAATAGGGGGAGCTGCTCGCCTCTGGGCGCCACTGTCACTGCGGGAGGGGTTAATTTCAGCATCTTTTCGCGAAGCGCTTCGGGCGTCGAGTTGTTGTTCTTTGACCGGGAAGATGATCCACACCCGGCACGCATTATTACGATCGATGAGGCGACTAACCGCACTCATAACTACTGGCATGTGTTTTTGCCCGGTGTGAAGGCGGGCCAACTTTACGCGTACCGTGCCCAGGGCCGCTTCGATCCCGCCGCCGGCATGCGTTTTGACCCTACCAAGGTTCTGCTGGACCCATACGGAAAGGGCGTCGTAGTCACCAGGAATTACAGCCGCGAGGCAGCGCAACGTGAGGGCGACAATACCGGCACCGCGATGAAGAACGTCGTGGTCGACCCCAGGGCGTATGATTGGCAGGGCGATGCTCCCCTTCAGCGGCCCACCTCTCGAACCATTATTTACGAGATGCACGTCCGAGGCTTCACCCGGCATCCTAACTCCGGAGTGTCGGAATCAAAGCGCGGCACCTACGCCGGCTTGATCGAGAAAATTCCCTATCTTCGCCAGCTCGGCATCACCGCTGTCGAACTTCTGCCAGTGTTCCAGTTTGACGCTCAGGATGCCCCGCCTGGACTGGTTAACTATTGGGGATATTCGCCAATCTCATTCTTCGCGCCCCATCAGGGCTACAGCTCACGTCAAGATGCGCTCGGAGCGGTGAATGAATTTCGCGACATGGTGAAGGCGCTGCATCGGGCCGGAATCGAGGTCATTCTAGACGTCGTTTTCAATCACACCGCTGAAGGCAATCAAAACGGGCCAACGCTGAGCTTCCGTGGGCTGGAAAACGGCGCCTACTATATTCTCGAGCAGGACCGTTCCCATTACGCGAATTACAGCGGGACAGGAAACACGCTTAACGCTAATCATCCCGTCGTGCGCCGGATGATCGTCGATAGTCTGCGCTACTGGGTCGGACAAATGCACATCGATGGTTTCCGGTTCGATCTCGCCTCGATCCTCGAGCGGGACGAATCGGGGAATTTGCTGCCGAATCCGCCGGTGCTCTCGGATATCGACTCCGATCCCGCACTGGCCGGCACCAAGCTCATAGCCGAAGCCTGGGACGCGGCCGGCCTCTATCAGGTGGGCAGCTTCATTGGGGACAATTGGGGGGAATGGAATGGGCGATTCCGCGATGATATCCGCAGCTTTTTTCGTGGTGATGACGGCGCGGTCGGGCCCCTTGCCGATCGACTAGTCGGCAGTCCCCAGATTTATGGTCACAAGGAACGCGAGGCTGAGGCCAGCGTTAATTTTGTGACCAGTCACGATGGCTTCACGCTCAACGACCTCGTCTCCTACAACCAGAAGCACAACGAGGCGAACGGTGAAGATAACCGCGATGGGGTTGAGGACAACAAAAGCCATAATTGGGGAGTTGAGGGTCTGACCAACGATCCTGGCGTGGAAAGGCTGCGAAATCGCCAGGTAAAAAACTTTCTGACCGTAACCATCCTCTCGCTGGGACTGCCCATGCTCCTCATGGGCGACGAAGTGCGGCGCACTCAGCGCGGCAACAATAATGCATGGGATCAGGACAACGAAACCAGCTGGTTTGATTGGACGCTGGTTGCAAAGCACGCCGATGTACATCGATTCCTGAGGTTGCTCAACGCCCACCGCTTAATGTCAGATCTCGAGCCGGAGTTTCAACGCCGCACCTTGAATCAACTCTTGCGGGAGGCAAATAGAAGCTGGCACGGCGTGAAACTGGGGGAACCTGATTGGAGCGTCCATTCACACAGTCTGGCGGCCAGCCTGGTCTGCCGGGGAAACCTGCGTTTCCACGCGATGCTGAACGCCTACTGGGAGTCCCT